>Ga0207693_10003133_pt1 | contig 14225 bp, 12 predicted proteins | sample LARL81metaG_FD_184347 | JGI IMG/M metagenome (GOLD analysis project Ga0207693, IMG submission 184347) | Corn, switchgrass and miscanthus rhizosphere microbial communities from Kellogg Biological Station, Michigan, USA - LAR L8-1 metaG... | ecosystem: Host-associated > Plants > Roots >...
GAAATCGGTTCAGCTGTTACGCGGAGGACGGGCGTCTACCTTGGCGCGGCGGGGCAAGCGCATGCCGACGATAACGATCAGCGCCAGCACTGCTCCGGTGCCCAAAACTACCGGCCGGAGGAACTCCACGAAAAGCTCTTGTACATCCATCACGACAGTATGATGCGGGTTTGGGTCGTCGCGATAGTTACGATCAGGCTACGCCTGCGGAGCCGGAAGGGCAGGTAGCGGGATCGTGTTGATACGGCGAGTTTTCAGACGGATGCCCTGTGGTGGGAACCACTATCGGCGCTCCCCGCGTCTGGGGTGCAGATTCGGCGGGGTAGCCAAGCGCGCACTCTTGATTCTGCGCCGACACGCGGGGAGGGCGCCCGCGCTACATAAATGGACCACATTGAGATGTTGGCTTGTTACCATTCTTGGGTTCTGCCGTCTACCTCATTTGTGTCATCCCGCCACGAAGGAGTTTCCATGCGCATTTTTCTTGTCCTGACGATTCTGCTTTCAACCTTCACGTTCGCCCAGCCGGCAAATTCCGGTTCTGGCAACGAGATGCCGGATCTGGACAGCTTCACTCCGGATCAGGTCGATAAGTCGCTTGACCCGTGCAATGACTTTTTTCAATACGCATGCAGCAAGTGGTTGAAGGCGAACCCGATTCCTTCAGATCAGGCCGGGTGGGGGACGTTCAACAAGCTGGCCATCTGGAATGTGGCGGCGATCCACAGCACGCTGGAAGATGCGGCGAAGCCGACGGCGAGCCGCAGTGCGGCGGATCAAAAGGCCGGGGACCATTATGCTTCGTGCATGGATGAGGCAGCCGTCAACAAGGCTGGGGTAATGCCGTTGAAGCCGGCACTCGACCGGATCGCGTCGATGAAAGACAAATCGCAACTGCCGGAGGTGGTGGCGAGCCTGCAACAGATGGTGCGGCCGGCAAACCTGAACTTCATCGACGCGCAGTACCAGGGAATTCTGTTTGGGATTTACAACGGGCCGGATTTCGACGATGCCAGCGTCAACATCGGGACGCTGGACCAGTCGGGAATGAACATGCCATCCCGCGAGTTCTATTTGAACGACGACGACAAGTCGAAGGAGATCCGCGAGAAATATGTGAAGCACGTCGCGCAGATGCTGGAGTTGAGCGGCGAGTCGAAAGAGCAGGCGGCTGCCGATGCGAAGTCAGTGCTGGCGATGGAGACGGCGCTGGCGAAGGCGGCGATGGACATCGTGGTGCGGCGCGATCCGAAGAATATCAACCACAAGATGACGGCGGAACAGCTGCAGGCGCTGACTCCTTCGTTCAAATGGAGCGAGTATTTTGGCGCAATGCAGGTGCCGGTGGCGAAGCAGTACCTGGTGACTTCGCCGGACTTCTTCAAGGGCATGGAAAAGCTGATCGCGTCGGAGCCCATCGAGCATTGGCGCGGATATTTGAGGTATTCGATCCTGCACTTGTCGGCGTCTTCGCTGTCGCAGCCGTTCGTCGAAGAGAATTTTGATTTCTATGGCAAGACGCTGTCCGGGACGAAAGAGATTCAGCCGCGGTGGCGGCGTTGCTCGTCGTATGCGGACATCGATCTTGGAGATGCCGTCGGTCAGGCGTACGTAGCGCGCTACTTCCCGCCGGCCAGCAAGGAACGCATGCTTGAGTTGGTGAAGACGATCAAGGGAGCATTGAGCGCGGACATCGACGCGGCGGACTGGATGTCGGCGGAGACGAAGAAGAAGGCGCACGTCAAACTGGAGGCGCAGGTCGACAAGATCGCGTATCCCGATCACTGGCAGAACTACTCGTCGGTGGAAATCAAACGCGACGATTTTCTCGGAAACGTGCAACGCTCGAGCCGATTTGAGTTGCAACGGCGGTTGGGACAATTCGGCAAGCCGGTGGACCGTTTGAGGTGGAACATGACGCCGCCGACCGTCAATGCGTATGAAGATGCGCAGACCAACACCATCAACTTTCCTGCAGGAATTTTGCAGCCGCCGTTCTTCGATGCGAAGCTTGGGGATGCGGTGAATTATGGTGCGATCGGAGCGGTCATCGGGCACGAGATCATCCATGGGTACGACGATCAGGGGCGGAAGTTCGATGCCGCCGGCAATCTGAAAGACTGGTGGACGCCCAAGGATTCGGCTGCCTACGACGAGCGCGACAGTTGTATCGCCGAAGAGTACACACAAGATGTTCCGGAAGCAGGAGTGAAGCAGAACGGCAAATTGTCGCTGGGTGAAGACACCGCGGACAACGGCGGCGTGCACATCGCGCTGAACGGACTGCAAAGTGCCTTGAAGGCGCAGGGGAAGGAACTCGACTCGCCTGCGGACGGAGGCGTTACCGAACTGCAGACGTTCTTTCTGGCATACGCGAACGTGTGGTGCGGAGAAAATCGGCCCGAGGCTGCGCGCACGGCTGTCATGACCCAGGGGCATTCGCTGAATCGCTATCGCATCAACAATGTGGTCGGGAATATGTCGGAATTCGCGCATGCGTTTGGCTGCAAAGCCGGGCAGCCGATGGTGCGCGCGAACGCGTGTCGGGTGTGGTAAGGAACTGAGGAGAACGAATGGGGTGGTCGATCAGGCCGCCCCTCTTTGTCTTTACAACCTCTAGTCCGGAAACAAGTCGAATGGAATGCTAGACATACTACGGGCTATAGTTGATTCGAAGATTTGTACGAGACTGCTTGTAATTGTTGTGTAATCAACTATTTAAAAGCATTTTAAATTGTTTACTCGGGTAGGTGGTACACCAGACTTAACACTTGGCCATCAGGCCCTCCCCACTCCCCCGCGACTCGTGCGCGGGGGATTCTTTCTGCCCTCAAATTCAGTTTGCGTCGAACTCACTTTGAAGCCGGATGATCCGCGGTCGCTTTCGGCGAAAATTCGGGCGGTAGGGGATTGTCGGGGCGTTCCTCGTCCCAGATGGCGTTGGTGATCCACCAGCGCTTGCCGTCCCAGAAGGCCTGAATGCTGTTGATGCCGCGCGCGATGATGGGGCCGTCAGCCTTGATGCGGCTTTCGTAGGTGCTGAAGACGTGCGCGATGTTGCCGAAGCGCTGGGTTTCACGGTGGACTTCCTTTTCGTAAAAGCCGCCCTGGAGGCCCTTGTCGGAGGCGTCGACGAATTGTTGATGCGTCATCGTGCGTGCGACGGGCTTGCCCTCTTTGCTCTGTGACATGGAAACGAATCGGATTTCGGGGATGTAGAGCGTGCGATCGCGCGACCACTGGCGCGGCTGTCCGGCGGGTCCTGAGATTACATCGTAGTAGGCAGCGATGATGCCGTCGAGAGTGCTGACGTCATCGGGGCGCGGATCGATGGTCGGGACATCGACGTGAGAGGGCGCGGGTGTGGTCTGGGCAAAGACGGTCGCGGACAGCAGAATAATCGCGAGTATCGGAACGAGCAGGCGCGTGGGCATGGGGTCTCCTGAGATGCGGAAGCACTGTAGCACTTGCAGGGGCCGGGCCTGAAGTCAGTAGTTACCCGGCGCAATCATCGATTCGGGAAGGCGATTTTTTCTGGGCACAGATTGCTATCTTCATTTGTGTGAATCGCGGCCATAATTGTTAAATGGCGATTATTTTCTCACCGGAGCGCTGGCTTCCGAAGTCGGTGCTTTGCCTCCGGGATTACAACTCCAGCAAGTTTCTGCACGATGCCCTAGCGGGCGTGACCGTTGGCCTGGTGGCTCTGCCATTGGCGATGGCGTTCTCCATTGCATCCGGGCTCACGCCACAGGCTGGTATCTATTGCGCGATTGTCACCGGATTTCTGATCTCCTTACTTGGAGGATCCAAGACACAGATTGGCGGCCCGACCGGCGCGTTTGTTGTAGTCATCGCTGGAATCGTTGCCGCGCACGGCGTGGACGGGTTGTTCATGTGCACGGTGATGGCGGGCGTGTTGCTGGTAGCGATGGGGCTTGCGGGTATGGGATCGGCCATCAAATTCATTCCCCGGCCGATCGTGGTGGGATTTACTAACGGCATTGCGATTTTGATTGCGAGCACGCAGGTAAAGGATTTTCTTGGCCTACAAATCGCCAAGGTACCTGGCGAGTTCACGCAGCGGCTGTTGGCATTTGCCTCTCACATCAAGACGCTGAACTACGATGCGGCGCTGCTGGCGGCGGCGACCGTGGTCATTCTGATTGTGTGCCGTAGCCTGTCGAACAGGATTCCCGGGCCGATCATCGCGCTGCTGATGGGAACTCTGGCGGTCTTCGTCTTCAAATTGCCAGTCGAGACGATTGGGTCGCGGTTCGGAGGAATTCCCAGTGGACTACCGAAGCTTCAGATACCGATGTTCCGTGCGGATCTGATTCATAGTTTGTTGGGTCCCGCCGTTACAGTGGCGATGCTGGGTGCGATCGAGTCGCTGATGTCGGCGGTGGTTTCGGACCGGATGAGCAACGACCATCACAATCCGAACGTGGAGTTGGTGGCGCAAGGCGTGGCAAATATCGCGTCCCCGATGTTCGGCGGCCTGCCGGCTACCGGCGCGATCGCGCGCACGGCGACAAATATCCGCTCGGGTGCGCAGACGCCGGTAGCAGGGATGATTCACGCGCTGACGCTTCTGAGCATTCTGCTTTTCGCTTCGCGGTTGGTGGCCTTTGTGCCGATGGCAGTGCTGGCTGGAATCCTGATGGTCGTGTCGTACAACATGGGCGAGTGGCGGGAGATCCCGCAACTGTTGAAGCTGACGAAAACAGATATCAGCGTGTGGCTGGTGACGTTTGCTTTGACTGTGTTCGCCGATCTGACAGTGGCGGTCGAGGCAGGAATGATCCTGGCGGCGCTGCTGTTCATCAGCCGAGTGGCCGCGACGACTACTGTTTCGCAAGTTACGGATGACTACATTGAGGACGGACGGGTTCATATTCTGCAGGACAAGGACATCCCGTACTACGCGACCATCTTCCGGATTCACGGGCCGTTTCTGTTTGGTGCGACCGACAAGATTTCGGCCGTGACGGAGAACATGCACACGCTGCCGCCGGTGGTGGTTCTGCGGCTGCGCAACATGACGGCGCTGGACGCCACGGGTTTGTTTGCGATTGAGGAGGTTGCGCGAGCATTGCAAGCGACGGGGCGGACGCTGATCCTGTGCGGAGCGCGTGAGCAGCCGGCAAAGCTGCTGCATGAGGCCGAGTTCGAAGAGGTGATTGGAAAGAACAATATTTGCGAGAACGTGCAAGAAGCGGTACAGAGGGCGCAGGAGGTGTTCGAGGCGATCGAGGCGAAAGCGGCAGTGGGAGGACAGTAAGCGTAGTAAGTTCCCGGATAGACGCTCGTCAAGTCCCGTGTTTCCAAGCCCGTGTCAGGCGCGAACGCAGAAAACGCACCCATTCCTTCGCCGGTGCGCGACTTTCGCGGTCTGGATATTCTCAATTGCGTCAGCCGCCTCTTTCGCAACTGAATGGAAGCCTTTCACCATTCTTTTGTCGCTATCGGTGAGACGCCGCAGAGAAACGAGGGCTCGCTTCTCCGCCATCTCGCCAAGAGAAAATGCGCACCAGAACCGAACCTCCTTGCTGGGGTCTTGCAATGCGGCGAGCAGCACTTCGTGCGATCTTTGGCGATGGCAATGGGCGAGCGCCTCGGCCGCTTCACCCCGGACGAGAGTTGACTCTGACCTGTTCCGCACTACCTTCTCCAGCGCCTTGATCGTTCTTGGCGAAGTAACCATCTGCATCGCAAAAGCTGCGGCAGCACGGTTGAAGGGTCTCCGTCCATGCTTCAGTGTCTGAATGAGCGGACGTTCCAAGCGAGGGTCAGAGTATTCCCAAACGGTTTTTGCCGCCTCAAACGCAGCGACGCGACTGCGTCCGTTTAGTCGAGATAGAATTTGCTGCCTCTGCTCGTTTTTCATTGATAAATTTCCGCCCGGATCTTCAACACTATTTGGGGTGCGCTAACGAAGTGAGCTTTCCGTTGGTCGCTTTCAGGTAGTCGGCTGGGGCCAGTAAAATCTGCAGGCCTCGCACGCCCGCTGAGATCGAAATTGTGTCGAATAGTTCGATGGTTTCGTCGGCGAAGACAGGATAGTCTCTCTTACCGGCCAGAGCCGTTACCCCGCCCCGAATGTATCCAGTCAGGCTCTGCAATTCCTTCACAGGAGTGAGTTGAAGTTTGCGGTCTCCGGAAGCCACGGCGAGGGCTTTCAGGTCGAGCTCCGCGTTGCCGGGGATCACCGCCATGCAGATCCCATTACGGTCGCCGCGCGCGACCAGCGTCTTGAACACTTGTTCGGCGGGAAGCCCGATTTTCGCGGCTACGGTTTCGGCGGCGAGGTCGTTGGGGTCGACTTCATATTCGCGCAGTTCGTAGCGAATGCCTAACTGATCGAGGAGACGTGCGGCGTTGGTTTTCGCGGGCACGGGAGGATTGTAGCGGTTGAGTAGGGCAGTGGGAGGTGGTCAGCAAAAAAGGCTTCTGGGTGCGAAACAGCGCTCTTGAGATTGCGCTTTCGTGGGTGGGGCCTTTATATTCGGCTGCGTTGATTTGAGAGGTGGCCGATGAGAATGCTGCTTCACTGGCTGTTGAGTGCATTGTCGATCTGGATTGTCTCGCGACTGGTGCCCGGGTTTGCAGTGAGCGGGCCGATGGCCGCGCTGATTGCGGCCGTGGTGATTGGCTTCGTAAATGCCACGCTCGGGCTCTTCCTGAAAATCGTTACCTTCCCCCTGACTTTACTGACACTGGGATTGTTCTGGCTGATCATCAATGCGGTGGTGATCAAACTGGCGTCCGCGATTGTGCCGGGTTTTCATGTGGATACGTTTGGCGCGGCGTTCTGGGGAGCGATCGTGCTCAGCCTCGTCAATATGGCTTTGAAGTGGTTGATCTTGCCAGAGAAGAAATAGGGCGCATCGCACGGAACTCGGAGAAGCGGCACTTGGTATTTAGCACTTGGCACTTAGCACTTAGCCCTCGGGTTTGCTTGCGCTGGCTAAATGCAAGTCGCCTACTTTTGGGTTGATCCCTTCTTCGGTTTCATCATTTCCCACTCTTTGTCAGTCAACATTCGTCCGAGCGTCGTGAATTCTCCAGCGCCCTGGAGCCACTCGCCGCCGTCCATGATGACTACGTCGCCGTTGATGTAGGAGGAAGCGTCGCTAATCAGGAACGTGGCCAGATTGGCAAATTCTTCCAGCGTGCCGAAACGGCCGAGCGGGATACGCTTCTTGGCGAGTTCCTCGAGTTCGGGGCGCGGGAGCAGGCGCGAGAAGGCGCCTTCGGTCGGCACCGGGCCGGGCGCGATGGCGTTCATGCGGATGCCGCGATTTCCCCATTCCACGGCCAGGCTGCGAGTAAGAGCTTGCACTCCGGCTTTCGCGACCGCGGACGGAACCACATAGGCCGAGCCAGTTGTCGTGTACGTGGTGGTGATGTTGAGGACGACGGCGCGATGTTCTGCGGCCAGCCAGCGTTTCCCGCAGGCCATGGTGGTATTCAGCGTTCCTTGCAGCACGATGCCGAGAACTGATTCGAAGGCGCGGAGGGAGAGTTCTTCGGTGCGTGCCAGAAAATTGCCTGCAGCGTTGTTCATTAGCACGTCGAGCGGACCATCGTGCCAGATGGTCTCGATCATTTCCTCGACCTTGGCTGCGTCTCGGACGTCGCACGGACGCGAGTGGATGGGGCCGCCGGTGGCCTGGTGGAGTTCGGCTTGTGTCGCTGCGAGGACTTCGTGGCGGCGTCCGCAAATGTAAACCGTGGCTCCTAATCCGAGGAATCGCTGGGCGGCGGCTCTCCCTAGGCCCGTGCCGCCGCCTGTGATGAGAATCCGTTTGTTCTTCAGGAGATTGTTTTGGAACATGAGTCACCTGCGACTGGTGATTGTATCGGAGTTGCGAAGAGCCTTTAACCGCTGAGATCGGGAAGGCGCGAAAATGTTAAAACGCAGAGGGCGCAGAGAACATTCGTAGAGGACGCAGAGGGAGACGAGCCGTCACCCCTTGGAGCGGCAGCTGATTCCGCTTGCGCGGATGGAACGTATATCGGCGGCCGCGTTGCATTACGGATTTCTTTCTTTCAGATCACACGCTAGGCGGAAGCCGTAGTCTGCGTATTGCAAGTGGGGTGGAATGCTGGAGCGGGCGGCGCAGCGGGTGACCTTGATGTGGTGACGCCACGAACCGCCTCGGGAGGCTCGTCGGATGCCGCTCTCGGGGCCTCGTGGATTCAGTTCGGGTGAGACTGCGTAATAGTCGGGGCTGAACCAGTCGCTGCACCACTCGTGCACATTGGCGCAGATGTCGAACAGCCCGAATGCATTGGGGGCAGACATGCCCACGGGTTCGGGGCCGCTTTGCCAGCGCGTTGCATAGTTGGGAAGCGATTCTGGTGCCGCGTCTCCCCACGGATAAAGTTTACCTTCGACGTCCCCGCGCGCGGCGCGCTCCCATTCCGCTTCGGTCGGGAGGCGGTATCTGTCACCGGTAATGGAGGCCAACCACGCGCAGTATTCCGCCGCTTCAAACCATGACACTCCGACTACTGGCTGCTGTGGATCAGAAAAGGCTGGGGCTTGGAAGAACGGCGGTGCGAGTTTGGCCTCGGCGCGTAGAAAGATTGTGTAGTCGGCGTTGGTGACTTGACGCGCCGCGAGTTGGAAAGCGTCGATCCACACACGGTGGATTGGACGCTCATTGTCCTGGCCGGTCTCGGAGCCCATGAGGAACCAGCCTGCGGGGATTGTCACCAGTTGCGGGACGATTTCCTGGGGCGCGGATTGGGAGAGCACGGACATCGGTTCTGGAGTTGAGGCTAGCATAGCCTTACAGTGGTCGGGGAAAAGCGTAACCGCTAAGGACGCAAAGAAAAGATCGCAAAGTGCGCTCAGAGATGCGGAGTGGTTCTCTGCGCGATTTCTCTGGGATCCTCGCGGAATATTCTTTGAGAACGCTGCGGTTAAGAGCCTTGATCTGGCGAAGGGGAGAAGCAATCGCTTGCCATCGAAATCAGATGGACGGGCTAACGGCCGCGCAGTTGGCGGACGACATCGGCGATATTGTTTTCCTGGAAGAGGCGAATGGCGGCGATGCCGGCGGCTCCGACCTCGAGGCAGGACGGCGCGTTCTCGAGCGTGATGCCTCCGAGCGCGAGAACGGGAATTTTGTATTGGCAGGACTGGCGAAGCGACTCCAGTCCGGCTGCCTTCGTGCCGGGAACAGCTCGTTTTTCGAAAACTGGGGCGAAGAGGGCGAGGTCAGCTCCCGCGATTGCGGCCCGCTCAACCTCACAGGGTCGGTGACACGACACGCTGACAGTGCCGCGGGCGGGGGCGCCCGCGCTACATAAACCACTTTGCTGCCAGATCTCGCGGACCTTTGTGACGGTGAGATCACTTGCTGGCAAATGTATTCCATCGGCTGAGACGGCCAAGGCGACATCAGTGCGGGAGTTGATTAGGAGCTGAGTTCTCAGTTTCTGGTTCTCAGTTCTCGGTTGCGATCTCTGAATAATGTCGAGGGCCTTGTGCGCTAGGAATTCCAGTGCACGCGTGGTGAGATCCTTCTCGCGGAGTTGGATGTAGTCGATGCCGACTTGGGCAGCTTCGGTGATTTTCTCGAGCAGACGCGCACGGCGAGACGGTTCTTCCCCGGGGAATTGGGTGCGATCGGTGATGTAGCAAAGCACAGGGCTACGCATCGGGAACTGGCGGGCTTGCGCGAGCGGTGAGTTTAATCCACGCTGCCGTTTCAGGGCCGCGTCTTTGCGATTTCAGGAAGAACCTCTCCCTCTTTCTTGGGCGCGCCTCCCAAGTGGTGGCGGGTCAGGCCATCACGTAAAAACTCGAAGCCTTCCTCGGGAGAATCCACCATCTTGAACAGTTCCAGATCCTTGGCGGCGATGGTGCCGGCGTCAATCATTGCCTGGAAGTTGATCAGCTTGTTCCAGTACTCGCTGCCGTAGATGACGACGAGAATCTTCTTGGCCAGTTTGTCGGTCTGGGCGAGCGTGAGAATTTCGAATAACTCGTCGAACGTGCCGAAGCCTCCCGGAAAGATGACCAGCGCTTTCGCAAGATAGGCGAACCAGAATTTCCTCATAAAGAAGTAGTGAAATTCGAAGTTCAGCGAAGGAGTGATGTAAGGATTCGGAAACTGCTCAAAGGGCAGATTGATGTTGAGGCCGATGGTCTTGCCGTTGGCTTCCTTGGCGCCGCGGTTGGCAGCTTCCATGATGCCGGGACCGCCGCCGGTGGTGACCACGAAGCGGCGACGGCGCGCCGGAATCTGTATGGACCACTCAGTCAGCATGGAGGCAAGCTTGCGGGCATCTTCGTAGTAGCGTGCCATGTCGACGGCGGCCTGCGCCCGTTTCAGGTTGGTGGCGTAGTCGTCGGCCTTTGCGTCGCCTTTGCGGATGGTGGCGAGATTGCTTTCGGCGTCTTCCATGCTCTGAAAGCGCGCGGATCCGAAAAAGACGACCGTGTCCTGGATCTGCTCGCGGCGGAAGCGGGCAAAGGGCTCGCTATATTCGGCAAGGATGCGGAGAATGCGGCCGTCGGGGCTGTTAAGGAACGGTTCGTTCTGATAAGCGAGCGTGGCGGGCTTGAGTCGGTCGGTCATGCGGAGACTTTCGACGAAAAATTTGGGAATACTGTCAGTTGGATCATGCACTTACGGGAGCCGGTCTTCGTGATAGTGGATGGCTTCGGAAAAGCCGATCCAGATGTCGAGCATACCTAAGCCGCTGCACAGTCCGCGGAAGAAGCCGTGCGTCATGATCGTGCGCAGGTCGGGATAGCGCAGGAGCAGGGAGTTGTCGGTCCATTGCGGCGTCCAAGGCAGTACGACCAGCAACACACCCGCGGCCGCGCACACGAAGACGAATGACAAAACCAGTAAACGGTGAACCCAGATCTGCACCCGCGTCGGGCCCTTGGCTTCCGAGAGATCGGCTGCGGAATCGGAGGGCGGGGACTCGGGCGCCAACCCGGTGGGTACAGGCGGCTGGATTTCCGTCCGCGGAGGAGTCTGGGAGTCGGGCATCAGGCGGATGCCAGCCCTTCCAGTGAAGCCATTTTTTCCGGGGAGGCGACCCTTCTGGAAATCATCACGCCATTCTACGACTTCAAGGCCTTAATGCGCTCACCAACATCGCGATAGTCGATGTTGCTGCCATAGACTTCCATGAAATGGTGCAGGGCGTGGTTCTTATCCTGCGCCGTTTCATAGGAGGATGCCAGTTCGTAGTGAAGAGCGGTGCGCGTCTCCTGGTCAAGCGAGGGGAGAGCTAGAGCTTTCTCATACCAGCGGATGGCTGCTTCGGGTACGCCTTTGTCGAGGAAGCACTGCGCGAGCCAGGTGTAGGTCTGCATGACTTGCGGGAAGCCGTGTCCGTGATCGATGGACTGGCAAACTTTCTGCAGCTCGCCGATGGCCTCGTCGAGCAATCCCATTTCGCGGAAGGCGACGCCGAGGTTGTAGTGCGTCTCGGGATCTTCGTCCGAAGAGGTGGTTTCTTCTTCGAGTTCGTGTCGTATCTCGCCGAACATGTCGGCCAGATCGACGCTCGCAGCCAAGTCGGGTTTCGACGGCGACGCGGTGCCGTTGGTCGGACGAACCGACGCCCGGAACGTCGAAGTCGTACCGGAAGGCTGTGCTGCAACCGCCGATGCGGCGGCTGGAGGCTCCATGACGGGTGGTACGGGAAAAGAGTGCGGCGCGGCGCCGGAAGCTGCGCTGGCAGCCATGTGCAATCCGGATTGGGCGGCGGCAGGCTCGGGTGTTGCAGCTGGCACAGGGGCTACATGGGCCGCTGGTTGTTCGGGTGTGGGGACTGGGGCTTCCTTCAGGAAGCTGTCTCCCAGCGAATTTTCGAGATCGGCGACAAACTCGCCCAGAACGCCGGCGTCTTTGGGCTTGTCCGCTGGCGCCGGGGCAGGAGCATGTTTCGGCCCCGCCATGAACTCCAGATGACTGACCAGGCTGGGGTCGGTACCTGCGTGCGCAGTGATTTCCTGTTCCTTCTCGATTTCGTGATGCACCGTGTCGGGTAGGAATCCGTCGCCCAGCGAGGAATCAAGCTCTGCAACCATTTGGTGCAGTGGCGTTGTCGGCTCACCTTCATGCGGGATGCTCGCAGGCTCTTCGTGAGTGGGGACTGTTTCCTCGAGCGCGACGGCGGCTTCGGGAATATCATCCGACGTTTCTTCGACGGTTGCGAGCTCGGGGGCCGCGGGCACGGCGGCATCGATTTCTGCCTGGATAGCGGCCAACTGCTCGTAGTCGGCAGTCTGGGACTGCAATTTCACGAACGCAGCACGCGCCTGGTCGAGCATGGAATGCTCGATGTAGAACCGAACTTCTTCGATGGTCTCGGCGACTGCGTCGCTGGCTTCTACGGAAATTTCCTCGATTGCTTGCTCGACGGGTACGGCTTCGGGTTCGGCATCGGCGGCGGTGGCTTCTGCGCTTTCGGCTGCAAGGGCGCCGTCCCATTCATCGGAGAGATCGATTTCACTGGATGTCTCGTTCACGATGACCGGCATTGCCTCGGGCTCGTGAGCATGCTGAGAAGGGGCCGAGGTTTCTTCTGACTCGGCAACGGAGAATTCTGGAGTTGTCCCGGACGACATCGGCCAGGGCGCGATCGGAATCTCGGCTTCGTCAGTAAGCGGTGCGGAAGTGCGCCCGGGAACGGCTGAGGCGTGCTCCTCACAGCGCTGCGCGAGATCTTCGTAGCGCGATCCTTCTTCCGAGAGGCCAGCTTCGTTGTAGACCGATGCCAGCGTACGGCAGCTGGCGGCGGCATCGGCAAAACGCTCGGAGCGGACGTAGAGGGCGGCCAAACGCTGATTCAAGCGCACGTCGCTGGGCGCGATAGGCAACACGGCCATCAAGGGGCCGAGCGCCTTGTCGGGCATGTTGTACGATACGAACAACTCGGTGTCAGTGATAGCAGCCCGCAACGCATTCGCGATTTCCGGAGAGTACTCCTGGTCGATCGGAGGTGCGGTCGCCTCCAGTTCTTCGACGAGAACGATGCCTTCTTCCACCGAGAGCAGCTTCGATCCGGTGCTTCCGCCCATCATGCCAACCACCTGCTGGTAGTTCTGCATGTGGATGGGATTTTGCGGTTCCTCTTCGGTGAGGCCCTGATACAGCTCGCGTGCACGAGCGAGATCGCCCGATTGGACGCTCGCGTGCGCGAGCAGTTCGTGAACTTCCGTATCGTGTGACTGGTCGCCCGCCTTGTGGAACAGAGCGAGCACTTTTTCGAGCGCAGGCGGGTTGCTGCCCAGCGGCCCGATCACGGCGCGCAGAGTTTCCAAAATTTTTGCCGAGTTCTCAGCCAGCAGGCGGTCGGCGTGCTCTTCCATCACATATATGGCGTCTTCCTGCGCATTGTTCTGCAGAAGAGCATCAACGTAAGAGAACATCGACCCCGCGTCGTTGTGAGTGGTGAGAAGCTTCGCAGCCAACGGGCCGGCTTCGCTGACGCGCCCAGTTTGCAGGTACGCCTTGAGCAGATCCCGCATGCCGTCGGGATGACTGTCTAGATCGTTAACTTTCTGAAAGAGCGGGATGGCACCGGCAGCATCGCCCGATTCGATGGCGTTGCGGGCGCGCAGCAGCAGCGCGTAACTGTTGCCCGGGTCGAGCGTGAGCATGCGCTGCAGGATTTCTTCAGCGCCGCCGCGTGACCCGCGATTGCGCAAAGTTTCGGCGGCTGCGGAGAAAATCTGCCAGGCGTCGTTCTTCTTGCCCAACCGGATATAGACCTCGGCCAAACGCACGCGCATGGCGACGTTCTCCGGGTCCATCTCTAGAATCTTCTGGAAGATGCGAACTGACTGCTCGAGTTCTCCGGCACGCAGGAATTCTTCGGCAACCTGCAGGTACTGTGCGCGGGCATCGTTGAACAGGCCCTGCTGGGTGTAGAGTTCGGCGAGCTTCAGGACGCTTTCGAGCGAGGGCTTGAGCTTGCCGATCTTCTTGTACATCGCGATGCCCTTGACCGTGAAGCCCTGTGCGGCGTAGGCATCGCCAACTTTTTTGAAGCAGTCGGTCGCTTTGTCGACTTCCCCATTGCGAGAGTAGAGATCTCCCACGGTGTTCAGCACCGTCAGGTCCTTGGGGTCAGCCTTGAGGATCTTTTCGTACTCGGCAATGGCGTTCTGGAGCTTGCCCTGCTGGACGTACTTCTCCGCAGCGCTCAGAACTTTCTGTTTGTTAAAGCCGAAACCAAAT
>Ga0207693_10003135_pt1 | contig 14217 bp, 14 predicted proteins | sample LARL81metaG_FD_184347 | JGI IMG/M metagenome (GOLD analysis project Ga0207693, IMG submission 184347) | Corn, switchgrass and miscanthus rhizosphere microbial communities from Kellogg Biological Station, Michigan, USA - LAR L8-1 metaG... | ecosystem: Host-associated > Plants > Roots >...
ACCCCGAAGCGATCTCGCCCCTTCAGCTTCTCGACGTCGATGCCGCTGTCCTCGAGGGCCATTTTCGCCGCTGCCATGGCAAGCTGTGTAAAACGGTCCGTCCGCCGGACGTCCTTCGGATTTCTGAAGAATGGCTTTGGGTCGAAGTCCCGCACTTCGCCAGCGATCTGGCAATCGTACCCAGTTGTATCGAATGCCTGGATCCTGCGAATTCCGCTGACCCCATTCTTAAGGTTTGACCAAAACGTCTCCACGTCATTGCCGATGGGCGTGATGGCGCCGAGGCCAGTAATGACAACTCTGCGATTGTTCATAAAAAGAGCGATGAGTGACGAGTGATCAGTGACGGGAATGTTCGCTCGCCACCTTTCACTTTATTTTCAGCTCGTACCCATCCCGACGCTTTGCACGGTTTGGAACAGTTTTCCTTCGGTCCTGATGGACGGAGCGATGATAATCTCGGTTTGCTGGAATTCGGCAATGCTGCGAGCGCCGACGTTGCCCATGCAGGTGGTGATCGCGCCGACCAGATTTTGGCTGCCATCGTCAACTTCTGCAGGACCGAAGAGAATTTGCTTCAGCGAGCCGGTGGCGCCCACTTTAATGCGCGTCCCTCGGGGGAGGTTGGCATGTGGAGTAGCCATGCCCCAGTGGTAGCCGCAGCCGGGCGCCTCGTGCGCCCGGGCAAACGCGCTCCCGACCATCACAGCGTCTGCCCCGCAAGCGAGCGCTTTGCAAACGTCCCCGCCTTTGCTCATTCCGCCATCGGTAATGATCGGCACATAGCGCGACGTTTTTTTGAAGTAGGCATCGCGCGCCGCTGCGCAATCGACGGTTGCGGTTACTTGCGGCACACCCAAGCCGAGCACGCCGCGGGAAGTGCAAGCGGCTCCTGGCCCGACCCCGACCAAAACTGCCGCTGGTCCGCACTCCATAATTTCGAAGGTCACGTCATAACCTACCGTGTTTCCGACGATCACCGGGATGCGCATCTCGCGACAAAATTTCTCCAGATCGAGTGATTTGTACTCAGACGAAATGTGACGCACTGTAGAAACTGTGCTTTGCACAACGAACACGTCCGCGCCTGCTTCCTCTGCAATCTTTCCAAACTCAGCCGCCCGTTGCGGAATCGAACTAACTGCAGCCAGCGCGCCGCCATCCTTGATCTGGCGCACCCGCGCAGCGATCAAATCTTCCTGGACCGGTTCTTGGTAAATTCTTTGCAGTAGCGCGGTGATCTCAGCTTTGTCCGCGTCAACAATTTTTTCCAAAACCTCCTGCGGATTTTTGTAGCGCGTCTGCACGCCTTCGAGATTTAGAACGGCGAGGCCGCCGAGTTTGCTCATGGCAATGGCAAAACGAACGTCGACAACTCCATCCATCGCGCTCGCCAAAATCGGAATCTTCAATACGAGCGGTTCCATCTCTTTACGCGCCAGGCGAAAGGTGATGTCTACTTCATTTGGATTAATCGTGATGCGACCTGGCACGAGCGCGATTTCATCGAACCCATAGGTCACGCGTGCTTTGCGATTTCGACCGATCCACATTCCCATTTTTAAATTCTCTCCATCTTAAATCGCTCGTTTAAACTTCCGCAGCGCGGGCACCGGGGAAGCAACGCGTCCGTTCGATCCTCAAATTCGAACGCGCAAATCACGCAGCGCAACCGATGCTGTAAAGCCCGGCGTTCGCGCCGCCGGCGATTCCACTCTCCCACTATCCAGAAGAGAAAAACCGCCGCAAGAAAAAGCAGCAAATAAATTGTGACCAGCGCGGCAAGACTGACGCGGATCACGGGGCAGCAGTGCTTGTCGCTGAGGGCCGCGGTCGCGCCACGTCATTGCCCCATTGGACTGTCGCGATTCCCCAAGTAAGAGACCGATCGAGTTTCTCACCACTTACTGAACCCCGGGAAAAACGGCAGAGCGTAAGATAACGGTGCACTTGTTCGTCCAGGCCTGGGTCGCCCGATGAATTGAGAGGAAAGCAATAGTGAATTTCTCCCAGCCCGTTAACGGCGACACGAAAGCGGACCGTTTCCGGGGTTTCATCGTTGGATGCAGTAAAACTTGGAGTTGGCAAAGTCGGAGCGCCAAAAGAATCGAGCTCTTTTGAAAACGAAGCAGACGTTGCCGTCGGACCCAAGGCAGGTGCAATTTGCCGATAGACGAACGGCACGGGGCCCGGTGGCTGCGAACTGGGGACATGTAGATCGAAAACTGATAACGGAACCTGTTTCAATGCCAGCTCCACGGCGAGATAAGAGGGGATGTGTTCAACCTTGGGTAACGCGCGCAGCCGCGCCTCGGGCGGACGCTGAGTTGTGAAAGCGAGCGCGGGATCTTCGGCGTCCAGCCAGCGGAGCAGCGTTCGGCCTTCTTCAGAATCGGAACTAATCACACTCACGCGGGCTGGCGGTGGCAACAATGAGACTGTCGTAGGATATACGATTTGAAAAACATAAAAGCACAAAGCATGCGCGATTAAGGAAAGCGCCAGAAAGGTCGTGATCGCTATCTGCCGGCGCCGAGGAGGCTCCCAATTGAAGAGAAGTGGTTCGGGGTCAGGCCCGGCGATGGCGGCAGTCATCGCGGGGAGCTCGTAGCCAGCCCAACGGAGGTGATCCCATGTTCAAGGGCGGCGTTCGTCACCTCGATAACTGTTTCATATGGAGCTAAGCGGTCCGCCTTAACGATGATTGAGTGACCCTCGCGTTTAGTCGCATCTAACAACGGCCCAAGCTGGTCGAGAGTGATTTTTTGCTCGCGAAAATAAATCGCCGGGACTGCGCCGCCGGTGATGCTGATGATTTGTTGATTAATCTGCGGGCCAAGCGTAAACCGCGAGAACGGCATCGCAACGGAAATGCCCGGCTGCAAAATAAAATTCGAACTGAGCAACAGGAAGAAAACCAGCAGGAAGGCGATGTCCACCAGCGCAAGAAGGACAAGCCAGCCGAAATTATATTCCTTCGTTCGGCTGAGCTTCATGACGGTGCATTTGTCGATCGACTGAGTCGTCGATCAAGAATCGATACGTGCTTCGGATTGGGTTGTCTCCGCAGGTTGCTGGAAGCTGATGATACCGCCGATCGGTCGATTCTCCGTTAGCATGTGGACGATCTCAATTCCGGCGCGCTCCATGTCGTGCATCATCGTATTCACACGCGAAGAGAGATAGCTGTAGGCGACGAAAGTCGGCGTAGCGACGACTAGGCCTGCCGCAGTTGTCAATAAACTTTTGTAAACGCCGCCGGAAAGCTCGGTCACCGTCGCATAACCGCCACTCGAGGCGATCGTGCCAAACGCGTCGATCATTCCGGCAACTGTCCCAAGCAAGCCTAGCAACGGCGCGAGGAAAGCGAGCGTGGCCAGTACCCCGAGGAATCGCTCCAGCTTCGGCACCTCGAGTTGGCCCGCTTCCTGCACAATGTCGCGCAATTCCGATCGCGGGGCGTCGTGCCGGATGATAGCGGAATGAATCACGCGCGCGATCGGGCCCGGCGTACCGGCTGATTCATGCAAGGCTTCAGCGAAATTGCGGCGCCGGATAAGGTTCGAGAGCCCTTTTAGGAACTCGCCCACGTGGATCGTCGCCCGGTGCAAGTAAAACAGCCGTTCGGCAAAAACGGCGATCGAAATGATGCTGCAGGCCAGAATCGGCCACATCAGCAAGCCGCCTTTTTGGATATAGTCAATCACGCCACGTTTCTAGACCTCTTTGCCGAAGGTAGCAAGTTATCAGGGACCGCGATGGCTTGTTTTTAAGCCCCAAAAACGCCTGGGTAAACGCTGCCACGCTACTTTTTTCGCTTCGGAGTTGGGCTCGCCGCAATTTTGCCGCCAACAAGTTTGCCATTTACATCAAAAACCGAATAACCAGTTTGCTTGCCTGCTGGATCATAGCTGTAAACGATCTTGTGGAGAAGCGTACCGTTTTCTGCGCTTTGAGTTTCTTCCTGTAGACGGCCGCTGCCATCGTATTTGTACTGGCTCTTAAATCTGAGACGGCCGTCGGACCCGAAAACCGTGCCGCTGGAAAAGCGGCCTGCTTCGTCGATATCGTAGTGAATTTTCTCGCGGAGTTTGCCTTCTTGGTCCGTGGTGGTCGCGACTGCTTTGTGCTGCGCATCATCGAATTTATAAACAGTGCGTGAGCCATCCGCTTTCATCGATACGGTCACTCGGTTGGCATTATTCTCAGTTGTATCTGGGGGTTGACCAAATCCGCTCTTTGCTGCGCAAAGGAGCACGGCGCAGCCGATTGTCGACCGAAGCAAGAAAAGCCTCATCCGGGGGAGGAACCTACGGGGTGAGCCAAACCGGTGCAAATAAGCATTATTTTTTTATTGACCGGCATTAAGGAGGGTGGTTAAAAGTGGAGGGAAGTGGGGTATAATGGATCAAATCTCCACTACACATGGATTCCCTTTCCGAAAGTCAACTCTTCTACGCCGGCGAATTTCACCATCTCATCGACGATAAGAATCGCATTACCATCCCGTCGCGGTGGCGCCGGGGGGACGCCGAGGAATTTATCATCCTGCCTGAGGCGAATCACCAATTCCTCCTCGTTATGTCATCAGAGGAATTTGCACGGATGAGCACGGCTGTAGAATCCAATCTGACAGTTTCAGCGCACGACCGTCGGATATTTCTTCGTCAACTCCATTCGCGCGCGCAACACGGTGCCGCCGATCGACAAGGCCGTCTCGTTTTACCGGAGGAGCTTTGCAAGAAGGTCGGATTGAAAGAGGAGGTAGCTTTGGTGGGTGGGCGGGGGCGTTTTGAAATTTGGAATCTGCAACGCTGGAAACGCGCCCATGAAGAAGAAACCGCCACCTACCAGCATGTGGCAAACGTGATCGGTTTGTAAGCGAAATGATCCAGCCGGAAACATTATGAACACGTTGCTGTCTGAGCGGCCTGTCTGGTTCGCGACTGGTCCGTTGATTGTGGAAGAGGAGGCGCAGGAAATGGAAGATTTTGTTTATCACCGTCCAGTGCTCGCGGAGGAGGTCGTGAAATTGCTCGCCCCCAAACCGGGTTCTCTCGTGGTTGATGGCACTTGCGGCGGCGGGGGTCTCACGGAAGCGCTTTTGAGAAGTGGCGCCGACGTTCTGGCATTGGATCAGGATCCCGATGCGGTCCAACATGTGACCGAGCAGCTGGCACAGTTCGGCCAGCGCGTCACCGTGCGGCAGACGAATTTTCGCCACTTGCACAAAGTTCTCGACGAGCTTGGCATTGGCACGATCGGTGGTGCGCTTCTCGATCTGGGCGTCTCCTCCCGGCAACTCGAAAATGCGGAGCGCGGTTTCAGCTTGGCGCGCAACGGCCCGCTCGATATGCGGATGGATCCACGGAATGAACTCACTGCCGCCACTGTTGTTAACGAGTACAATGCAGAACGACTGACCCGCCTGTTTCGCGAACTCGGGGAGGAGCCGGCTGCGCGTCGTATCGCGAGCTTGATTGTTAAAATGCGAAAGACATCCCCGTTCCGCGAAACCATCCCGCTCGCCCGCGCCATTGAAAAAGTCGTTGGTCGGCACGGTCGGCGTCATCCAGCCACGCAAGCTTTTCAGGCCCTGCGCATGGAAGTGAATGACGAGCTTCGCGCACTTCAAGAAGGTCTGAGTGTTTTTACGGCACGACTCGAAACTGGAGGGCGCATTGCAGTCATCACTTTTCATTCTCTGGAAGATCGGATCGTGAAAAACTTCTTTCGCGATCACAGCCGGGAATGGCTCGATCGACCGGAGTGGCCGGCGCCGCAACGCAACGCCGAGTACGACCTCAAGGTGATTACTCCGAAGCCGGTAGAGCCGGGTGAAGATGAACAACGGGCGAATCCGCGCTCGCGCAGTGCAAAGTTGCGCGTGGCCGAGAAAATTTAAAATGAACCGTTCTCGTCGAAAAAATCAGAATACAGTGAACGCGGCCTCGCTCGCACGCTGGATTGTGGTAACCGCGTTTCTGGCGCTTGCCGGATTGAGCTACGTCTATTTGACGCTGCAACTGTACCATCTTGGTGAGCGCAAAAAGTTGGTCGAGAACGAACTCCTTAGTCTCCGCACGCAAAATGATGTGGCCAGCGTGCAAATCGCGGCCCTGACCTCGCGCTCCGCCTTACAGCGTCGATTAAAGGAGGGGTACTTGAAAATGATACCTATTTCCGAGCGCGACATCGTACGACTTACCGTTCCCGCGCCCCAAGCCGATGAAGATTCAGTTCTGCCCGTTGTGAACCGGCCTGCCTCGAGATGAACCCGAATAGCCGGAGTCGTTGTGCACTGGTTTGCTGCTTTTTCATCGCGCTCTTCAGCGCTTTCTCGTTTCGTCTTATTTATCTACAAGTAATTAAGCATGACGAGTACGCCGAGCTGGCTGCTGAGAAACACGTTTACAAACAAATCATCTACGCAGAACGCGGCACGATCCTTGACGCCAACAACGAAGTCCTCGCGCACAATGTGCCTGTCGAAACGGCGGTGGCTGACGCCACACATCTTAACAATCGTCAAGCGGTTGTCGATCTTGTCAGCAATGAACTGGGCATCCCGGCTGAGCAGCTCTCAGAAAAATTAAACGGCGAGCGCCGATATATCGTGATCAAGCGTGAAGTGCCGGAATCGCTGGCCGGCGCGCTGCACGCAAAACTCTGCGCCAGAGATTTGCGCGGGATTTATTTCGAGCATGACGCGACGCGTATTTATCCGAATGGCTCCATGCTTTGTCACGTCATCGGATTCACAGATTTCGAACATCATGGCATTCAGGGCGTGGAAGCTTCGATGGAGGAATATCTTCATGGGCAGGACGGATATCGCTACGCCGAGCGCAATCGCGTTGGCCAGGAGATCGTTCCGTATCGAGGTCAGGAACGGGCGCCGCGCAATGGCTACCAAATCCATCTCACGGTCGATCTAAACTTACAGAACATCGTCGAGAACGAAATCGACGCCGCGATGGCTGAGTACCGCCCCCAAAAAGCCACCATTATCCTGATGCGGCCGCAAACGGGCGAAATCCTGGCGATGGCCAATCGACCGAATTTCGACTTAAACCTCCGCTCCGAGGCGAAACCCGAGGAAATGAAAAACCGCGCCATCATCGACATGATGGAACCGGGTTCCACCTTCAAGATCGTGGCTGCGTCCGCAGCGCTAAATGAGCACAAGCTCCGGCCGGATTCGACGATCTTTTGTGAAAATGGCCTCTGGAATTTCGGTGGCGCCGCTCTGCACGATCACCGGGCGTTTTCGAATCTCAGCGTTCGCGATATTCTAATTAAATCGAGTAATATTGGCGCAGCCAAGCTTGCCCTCAGCGTTGGCGAGCAAAAGTTTTACGAATACATCCGGCGCTTTGGATTCGGCGAGCGCACCGGAATTGAGCTTCCCGGTGAAATTAACGGAGTCATTCGTCCTCCAAGAGCATGGAGCAAAATCTCGATCACACGTATTCCGATGGGGCACGAAGTTGGCGTCACTCCATTGCAAATGACGGTGGCAATGGCGACGATTGCGAACGGCGGCAAATTAATCACTCCGCGCATCGTAAAATCGATTACGACTTCTGACGGAAAAACGATCAGCTCGCTGTCTCCAGTAGTATTGCGCCAGGTAATCTCTCCTGAGACAGCTCGACAGATCGGCGACGCCCTGCGCGGCGTGGTAAGCGATCGCGGTACTGCGGCCGCCGCGGCGGTTCCCGGCTTTACCATCGCCGGTAAGACCGGAACTGCCCAAAAAGTCGATCCACAGGGTGGATACGAAAAAGGAAAATACATCGTTTCCTTTAGCGGTTACTTGCCAGCCGAGCATCCGGAGTTTGTCGGAATTGTCGTACTGGATGACGCCCAAACGAGCAAACCAGAACTGAATTACGGCGGGCTCGTAGCGGGACCGATCTTTTCGCGCATTGCCGAGCGAGCTGCCCGTTATCTCGATCTTGAGCCGCATGAGGAAATTCGCAAAGCCATACCCGTGGAGCGAGTTGCCTTAACCCATGCTTCACGTCATTGAACGCCTTAGCCCGGCATGTTGAAACCTCATGCAGCTCAAAACTCTCCTCGCCGCGATTCCAGTTCGCCAGATCGTCGGGACGCTTGATCGCCCAGTGGAGAGTATCGCGTATGACTCGCGGCGAGTGCAAAGGAATGGCCTTTTCGTGGCAATCCGGGGCGAAAAAGTGGACGGCCATGAATTCATCGGTCAGGCCGTCGAAAAAGGCGCTTCGGTGATTGTGGCTGATCGCGAGGAAAAACATCTGCGCGCGACCTGCGTTGTTGTAGAAGACACGCGCACCTCCCTGGCCGATCTTTCTGCAATCTTTTACGGGCACCCCGCGCAGCGCTTAAAACTGGCGGCGGTCACAGGCACGAACGGAAAAACGACGACCAGTTTTCTCATCAAACACATCTGCGAAAAAGCCGGGTTGCGTTGCGGATTGATTGGCACGGTGCGTTATGAAATCGGTGAACGCGTTTTGCCAGCCATTCGCACCACGCCGGAATCGCTTGATCTACAGGAATTACTCGCGCAAGTCGTCAATGCTGGCTGCCGCGCAGCGGCAATGGAAGTTTCATCGCACGCGCTCGCTCAGAACCGCACGCGCGGCCTCGAATGGAACGTTGCTGTCTTTACAAATCTCACGCAAGACCATCTCGACTTTCACGGCACAATGGAGAGCTATTTCGAATCCAAAGTGAAGCTTTTCACTCAGCTTGGACAACAGGAAAACAAAAGAAAACCCGCCGCTGTCGTAAATATCGACGACCGCTATGGCCAGCAATTGCTCAACAAGATCGACAAGAGCGTTGCGATTGTTACCTATGGAATGAGTGCCCGCGCGGATTTTCGCGCCTCAAATTATCGCGTCGAGTTTAGCGGCACTTCCTATCAACTCGATGCCCGCGGCAAAAGTTATCTGGTGCGCGTCCCATTGATCGGCCGATTCAATGTAGCGAACTCGGTGGCAGCGCTCGCGGCAGCAAACGGCTTGGGAGTTGATTTGCGCGCTGCCGTCCTCAGCCTTGGTAAATCGCCCCAAGTACCGGGTCGGTTGGAAATGGTTCCGGCGAAGCGCCAGTTTCAGGTTTTCGTCGATTACGCGCATACACCGGACGCGCTTGCCAATGTGCTTAAAACCTTGCGCGAACTTCAGCCGCAACGCTTGATTGTCGTTTTTGGCTGCGGCGGCGATCGCGACCGGCAAAAACGTCCGCTGATGGGTGAAATGGTGGATCGGCATGCCGATTATGCGATCATCACTTCCGATAATCCGCGCAAAGAAGATCCGTCTGCGATCATTGCCGCGACCGAAAAAGGTTTTCGCTCGACCCATTTCGAAAAAATTGTCGACCGAACGGAAGCGATTAATCGCGCCATCGCACTGGCGCAACCGCGCGACATTGTGTTGATCGCGGGCAAAGGGCACGAAAATTATCAGGAGTTCGCGGACCACACCGTCCCGTTCGATGATATTCAAGTCGCGCGCCGTGCAATCGAGGACCATCCGGTGGAATTTTAATGAATCGATTGTCGATCTTTCAAATTGCTGAGTTCGCCGAAGCCCCCGTCTTGTCGGGAGACGGAAACGCTTTGATCGAGAGGATCAGCACAGATTCACGTACGATTAAGCGCGGCGAATTGTTTGTCGCTTTGCAGGGAGAGAATTTCGATGGCCACAATTTCGTTGAATCCGTCGCAAAGACCGGCGCGCCTGGCGCGATTGTGGATCTTAATTGGAAGGGGGGAATTCCGGCGAACTTCGCGGTCATACGGGTGGAAGATACTTTGCAGGCGTACCAGAACCTCGCCGCCCACTATCGAAAATCACTTTCTCTGAAAGTTCTTGCCATCACCGGAAGCAACGGAAAGACGAGCACGAAAGACTTTGCTGCCGCGGTCCTTGCCCGACGTTTTCGCGTTACAAAAACGCAGGGCAATTTCAATAATCATGTCGGGCTTCCGCGGACAATGTTGGAGGCGACCTCAGAGGATGAAGTCGCTGTTTGGGAGATCGGAATGAATCATCGTGGTGAAGTTGCAATATTAGCGAAGCTCGCTGCGCCGGACACCGCCATCATTACGAACATTGGTGTGGCGCATATCGAATTCATGGGATCGCGCGCCGGGATCGCGGCCGAGAAAGGCGCACTCGCCGAAGCGGTCGGCGCTGAGGGGAGCGTTATTCTAAATGCGGACGATCCGTTTAGTGAAGGCATTGCCGCGCGGACTTCCGCCAAAGTTATTTTTGCCGGCACAACTGAAGGAACGGTTCGAGCCAGCGAAATTACGCAGAGCGCGGCCGGAACCAATTTCACGATTCTTGAAGGCGCCCACCGCTGTCGCGCACAATTGCCTGTGCCCGGGTTGCATATGGTGCAAAACGCGCTCCTGGCCGTAGCGGCTGGCCGTGTGTTTGGTCTTTCTCTCGAGGACTGCGCCGCCGGCCTGGCCGCGGCCCCGCTCACAAAGGCGCGTTTGCAGATCAAGGAAATTGGCGGCGTCCAGTTTATCGACGACAGCTACAACGCTAATCCCGATTCCATGAAAGCCGCGTTGCGGACGCTGGTGGAATTAGATGCTGACGGAAAACGGATCGCTGTGCTCGGCGAAATGCGCGAGCTGGGTGAAGAATCTGTGCGCGACCACCGCGAAGTTGGCGAAACAGCGGCAGAGCTCGGCGTCGATCAACTGATCGCAATTGGCGACATGGCTGCGGCCATCGCGGAAGCCGCCCGCAACGCCGGCCTGCCAAACACTTCCGTTGTAAGATCGACAAGTGAAGCCGCGCAATTGCTGGGCGAAATCGCGGCGCCCGGCGATTTGATTTTAGTCAAAGGGAGCCGTGGCGCGCACACCGAGCAGGTAATCGAAACGTTCGAAATTCGTCATTCGTCATTCGTCACTTCACCATGATGTACTACCTCCATCGTCTGAGCGATCAGTTCATCGGGTTCAACGTTTTCTTTTATGTCACGTTCCGAGCCATCGCCGCCGCGGTAACAGCGTTTCTAGTCACGCTCGTTTTTGGGAATTTCATCATCCGAAAACTAACTGCACTGAAGCTGGGACAACCGATTCGCAGCGCGGCAGAAGTTCATCGCCTTGCCGAGCTTCATGGCGGGAAGCAAGGGACGCCAACCATGGGCGGCGTACTCGTTATCGGAGCTGTCTTTGTGTCCAGCTTCATTTGGGCGCGTTCCGACAATCGCTTCGTCTGGCTCGCCTTGTTCAGCATGATTTATCTTGGCGCGCTCGGATTCGCTGATGACTACCTCAAAGTCACGAAGAAAAAGTCGGAGGGTATCAGCGGACGCTTGAAGCTTATTTTCCAAATCGCACTCGCGGGAATTATCACCGCAGTTTTCCTCAGTAGTCCATTGCTCGAGGTCCAGGCGCGGGCGCTTTATGTGCCGTTCGTCAAAGCGCCTGTCATCGCTAATATGAGTTGGTTTACCTTCATCTTTTTTGCGCTCGTCATTGTCGGCTCATCAAACGCAGTCAACCTGACGGACGGGCTCGATGGCCTCGCCATCGGGTGCACAATCACGGTTGCGTTTGGCTACGCGCTACTTTCTTATGCGGCTGGAAATTTCCGGATCGCGGAATACTTGCAGGTCCCGTTTTATCCGTTTGCGGGGGAGTTGACGGTTGTTTGTTCCGCATTGGTCGGCGCAGGTCTCGGTTTTCTTTGGTTCAACTGTCACCCGGCCAAAGTTTTCATGGGAGATACCGGATCTCTCGCCATCGGTGGGATGATCGGCGTCGTCGCAATCTGTTGTAAACAGGAACTGCTCTTGATCGTCGTAGGCGGCGTTTTCGTGATCGAAGCGGTCTCTGTGATTTTGCAGGTCCTAAGTTTCAAACTGACAGGCAGACGGATTTTCGTCATGTCGCCCCTTCATCACCATTTCGAACTGACTGGCTGGAAAGAAAACACAGTCATCGTTCGGTTTTGGATTCTTTCGATCATCTTTGCGTTGCTCGGTCTGGCGACACTGAAATTGAGGTAACAATGCGCTACAAAAACCAGAACATCGCCGTTCTCGGTGCAGGATTGAGCGGGTCCGCCGGAGCGCTCTTGCTCAGGTCGGAGGGCGCGCGGGTGACGGTTCTCGATAGCGCTGAGGAAAAGAATCTCCTCAAGTCCACCATCGATAATCTGCGGTCACAAGATGTTCGCGTGATCTGCGGGGCGGTGGCAGACAAAGACTCATCTACTTACCAAATGGCTGTCTTAAGCCCGGGCATCGATCCAGTTTCTCGACTCGCCCGCAACTTTTCCTCGCGCAAGATCGACATGATCGGGGAACTCGAACTCGGCTGGCGCTCCTGCGAAGGTCCAGTCATCGCCATTACCGGCACGAACGGCAAAACGACGACGACTGAATTGGTCGCTCAGATGTTGAATGCTTGCGGGCAGAAGACAATCGCCTGCGGCAATATCGGCAAACCGCTTTCCGAGGTGGCGCGCGAGAAGAAACAATTCGACGTGCTCACGGTTGAAGTTAGCTCGTTCCAACTCGAAACCATCCAAAAGTTCCGCCCATCAATTAGTCTCTGGCTCAACTTTGCTCCCGACCATCTCGATCGTTATCGCTCGGTGGCCGATTATCGCGCGGCCAAGCTGCGCATTTTTGAAAACCAAACGGCCGATGATGTCGCCATTGTCAATGCAGTGGAGAGATTGCCTGGGATTCGTGCACGCACGATCACGTTCAGCGCTTACGTCGACCAGGCGGATTTTCGCCTCTCTGAAGGGGCGATCATTTATCAAAACGAAGCTGTTCTCCGTTTGTCCGATACAAAACTGCGCGGCTTGCATAACATCGAGAACTTAATGGCGACGCTCGCGGCCGGGATGGCGCGCGGATTGTCATTCCGGGAGATGATGGCGCCGCTTTGCAGTTATGAGCCGCGTCCGCATCGTTGCGAATTCGTGCGCGAAGTCGGCGGTGTAGCCTATGTAAACGATTCGAAAGCGACAAATCTCGACGCGGTGGAGAAGGCGCTGCGCGCGCAAACCAAACCGGTCATTCTCATCGCCGGCGGCAAGGACAAAGGCTTCACGTTCGATCCCCTTCGACCTCTGATAGAAGAAAAGGTTAAATCGACAATCTTGATCGGCGAAATGGCCGAGAGCATTAGACGGTCTTGGAGCGGCGCGGCGAGATCCGACGTCGCCAACTCCCTGGCCGATGCCGTTGAACGCGCCCACGCAGTAGCCTGGCCCGGCGAGGTTGTCCTTTTTTCCCCGGGCACCTCGTCCTTCGACATGTTCAAAAGCTACGCCGATCGCGGCGATCAATTTCGCGCCCTTGTGCAGGCTCTGCCCCAGCCGAAACCATGAAAATACCAAGGTTCCTCGGACACAAAAAGCTTCGGGCCGCAACCGCGCGGCGCTCCGTCGGCGCATCTCCCGAAGTGGACTACGAAGAGATATCAGAGCCAAACATGAAACTGTCTCGAGCATTGCTCATCGTTTTGCTTCTTCACGTGGTTGCTGTTTCAGGAATCATCGCATTTAACGCGATTAAGACGCGACAGAGCTCGTTTGTGCCGGTAGCCGCGGTAAATCCGGAAAACAATCCAATCGCGAGCATCGCCCCCACAACCAAGTCGGATACTTCGAATCGGCGATCTGCGTTCGAGCAAAAGGAAGACGAACCGCGGGAGGAGGCGAAGGTGTCACATTCTCCATCGAAATCAGTCACGAAAGACGACCATAAAGCGGGCAAGGCGAAAGCAACCGAGCACGCTAAGACGCCCGCACACTCGGGAAAAACTTATACAGTGGTAAAGGGAGATAACCCGGTGACGATCGCAAAAAAACTAAAAGTTTCTTACGACGATCTGCTCGCGCTCAATCAGATCGAGGATCCACGCAAATTGAAGATCGGGCAAAAACTACTTATTCCGAAACCAGCGAAAGCAAAGAAGGCTGACGAATGAATCTGGGTGCCTTACCTAATTCGAAGCAACCTGCCGCTGAGGCGTCGACCTAACTCATGCACCGTAAGAGCGCCTATATTCTCTTTCTGGCCGTGCTGGGATTACTCGTCATCGGCATCGTCATGCTTTTCAGCACGAGTGCGTTTGCCCGTGATAGCCATGGAGACGTTTATTTTTTCATCAAAAGGCAGGCGATTTGGTTCGGGATTGGACTCGTAGTTTGCACCTTTGCTGCGCTGATCGAC
>Ga0207693_10003137_pt1 | contig 14210 bp, 13 predicted proteins | sample LARL81metaG_FD_184347 | JGI IMG/M metagenome (GOLD analysis project Ga0207693, IMG submission 184347) | Corn, switchgrass and miscanthus rhizosphere microbial communities from Kellogg Biological Station, Michigan, USA - LAR L8-1 metaG... | ecosystem: Host-associated > Plants > Roots >...
TCTCGGCCATTACGTCGCTCCAACGGTAGCCGGGGCGTCCGGCTACTCTCGGGCGGTGGGAATTCTCGGGCGCCTCAACCGGGCGATCAAGCGCCTCAACCGCGCGTTGGGCTCGGGCGAGGGGACGGCGGAAGGAAACGCTGGTGGTGTCAACCCGGCTCTGCGTCACCTCGGCGCAGCCGAGCGCGAACAGTTTCCGTCCGAGGAGCTCACTTCGGACGAGCGCGAAGAGAGCGAGCAGTAGCTCACCGATCCGGAGCCGGGCCGGTAGTGGCGCGGACCACGAGCTCGAGCGGGAGCAACTCGCGTAGCGGCCCTACCGGCCGGCCGGCCAGCGTGTCGAGGAGGAGCTTTGCGCCCCGGCGTCCGCTTTCGAGCAGCGGCTGGCGCACCGTCGTCAGGCCCACGTAGGCGGCGACCTCGATGTCGTCGAACCCGATGACCGACAGCTCTGCGGGTATCCGAATACCGAGGGAGCGGGCTGCTTCGACGGCGCCCAGCGCCTGGGTGTCGGATGCTGCGAAGATGGCGGTCGGTCGCTCCGGCAAGGAGAGGAGCTCGGAGGCGATCGCACGGGCGACATGCGGCAGCCGGGTTCCTTCCCGCACGTAGTCGCTCCGCGGCTCGATCCCCGCAGACGTCAGGGCGCGCTCGTAGCCGCGGGTCCGATCGCGGCTCCACTCGAAGCGAAACTCCGGCGGCGGGTCGCCGATCAGGGCGATGCGGCGGTGGCCGAGCTCGATGAGGTGGCGGGTTGCCATCTCGCCGCCGGCCACGTCGTCGACCGCGATGCTGGGAAAGCACGGGTGCACCGCGTCGATGAGGACGCACGGGACGCCCGCGGCCCGCAGGCGATCCACCTCGGCCTCGGGCGGGAGCGTCGAGACGACGAGCAGGCCGTCGGCCCGGTCGCCTCGGTCGAACAGCTCGAACGCCCGGCGCTGCCGGTCCTCCGACTCGATGTCGAACACCATCAGGTCATACGCCGAGCCACTGAGGCCTTCGACGATGCCTCTGACGCGCTGCACCGCGGACGGGTTCGTGAACCAGGGCAGAAGCGTCGCCACCACCATCGTCCGCTGGAGGGAGAGGCTGCGGGCGAGTGAGCTGGGACGGTAGTTCAACGCCTCGATCGCCTCGACGACCCGCTCCCGGGTGCTCGGCCGCACACCGACGTGGCCGTTGAGGACGCGGGAAACCGTCGCCACGCCGACGCCGGCCAGCGCAGCGACATCCGCGATGCGGGCGGGGCTACCGGCCGGGCGTGCCGCAGCGGCTGGTAACGGTTCCATTACAAACAAGCGTGGCGACTCGGAGTCTCTACGTCAAGGGAAGCCCAGCTCTGGTGCGCAAAGGGAGCGATGGTGTAACGACCGGCTCAAAAGGGTAATACTCAGAGTTGGGCTGCCACTTTGAAACCGGTTCCACCGATGAGGGAGGGTCGTCAGACATGACGAAGCGCTTAGCGGTGATCCTCGGCCTGTTGATGTTGGCCGTGGCTCTAGTCGCCGCATCTGCCCAGGCTGGGCACAAGACACAGAAGGTCACCAACGTCACATTCGCGGGCTGGTCCTCGGGCACGGACGAGGACGCGCTGGACCAGCAGATGGCGAACAAGTTCAACTCGACCGTGGGAGCAAAAGAGGGCATCCACGTGACGTGGACCGTCATCAACGGCGACTACACCCAGGCGATGACTGCACGGCTCGCCGCGCACAACGCGCCCGACGTGTTCTACGTCGACTCGAGCGTCATTGGTGCATGGATCAAGCAGGGTGTCATTGCGCCGCTGAACGGCCTCGTGAAGCAGACCCACTTCAAGACCAAGCCGTTCTATCCGAAGCTGCTCGGTGCCTTCACGAAGGGTAAGACCATCTACGGCTTCCCGAAGGACTGGTCGCCGCTCGCCGAGGAGACGAACAACGGCCTGCTGAATCAGGCCGGCGTCAAGGCACCGAAGACATGGGCGCAGCTCAAGTCGGCTGCCAAGACGATTCAGCAGAAGACGTCCGCCAGCCACCCGATCTGCCTCTCGGCCGACTGGGCGCGGATGGGCGCCTTCATGTACCAGAACAAGGGCTCGATCACGAAGAACCTCACCTCGAAGGCAAACGCCCAGGCGGTGAAGTTCTACGTCGGCCTGCTCAAGAGCGGTCTCGCCTACACGCCGCCCTCGGGCAGCTGGTGCGGCGAGCAGCTCGGTCAGGGTCACGCCGCGATCATCTTCGAGGGCAACTGGGTGCTGCCGTACATGAAGTCGACATTCCCCAGCGTCCACTACGGCGTCCACCCGATGCTCAAGGGCAAGACGAACGGGAACCTCGCGTTCACCGTCTCCTGGTCGATCGCCAAGAGCGAGTCGAACAAGTCGGCTGCGTGGAAGGTGCTCAGCTGGCTCGTGGGCAAGCAGGGCGAGAAGGTCTGGATGTCGAAGGGGCTCGCTCTCTCGCCGCGCAGTGACGTGCCGTCGATCGGCGGCCGGAAGCCGTTCCTCGCGGCGGCGCCGTACGCCCGCGGTTGGGGCTTCGGCAACCCGAACTTCTCCAGCGCCTACACGGTGATGGGGAACGATCTGAACGCCGTGATCTCCGGTAACAAGTCGATTCCGGCGATGCTCTCCGACGTTGGATTGGCCCTCAAGGGCAAGTAATCATCCATCGAACTGAACCGTCCCCTGCGCAGCGTCTGCCGCGCAGGGGACGGCCTCATCTCTGATGGCGACCACGACCGCGACCGAAGCCGCGCCCAGCCGCCTCCGCGCCTCGATGGCGGGCGCCCGCCTTCGGGAGGCCGGGTGGGGTTACGGGTTCGCCCTCGTGCCGCTCGCGGTCTTTGGGCTCTTCTTCGTCTACCCGTTCGGCTACGCGCTCTACATCAGCTTTTACCACTGGGGGATAGACGGGAAGACGTCGCCCGGCACGGGGACCTTCAACTACGCCAAGGTCCTGCACGACCCGATCTTCCACACCGCGCTCAGGAACATCGCCGAGTACACCGTCGCGGTCGTGCCGCTCGAGATGGCGCTCGGACTGTCGCTCGCGCTCGTCATCAACCAGAAGCTCCGCGGTCGAAACTTCTTCCGGGCGGGCTTCTACTTCCCCTCGATCGCCTCATCCGTCGCGATCACCACGATCGTCCTCTTCATCTTCAGCCAGAACGGGTTGTTCAACCACATCTTCGGCCTCGACAAGGACTGGTTCGGCCAGGCGAGCACCGTGGGGTGGGGGATCGTCGGAATGAACGCCTGGACCACGTCGGGCACGGTGATGATCTTCTACCTCGCCTCGCTGCAGGCGATCCCGGACGACGTCTACGAGGCTGCGGCGCTCGACAACACCGGCTCCTGGCGGACGTTCTGGAAGATCACGTTCCCCTTGCTCAAACCGGCGCACTTCTTCTGCCTCGTCGTCTTCGGCATCGGTGCGCTCAAGCTGTTCGACCAGCCGTTCCTCGTCGCCGGCGGCGCCTCCGGCAATCCGGCCTACGCGACGATGTATCCCATCCTCTACATCTACAACGCCGCGTTCGGGGTCTTCGACTTCGGCCTCGCCGCAGCGGCCGGCGTCATCTACTTCGTGATCGTCTTCGGTCTGACGATCGTGCAGCGGCTCACCGTCGGACGGCAGGAAGCCGCATGACGTCGCAGACCTCGGCCGCGGAGCGGTACATCCCTGGGCGGGCGCGTTCGGAAACCGCCCGCAAGGTGCTGCTCTACGGCGTCTATCTCGCCGTCGCGGCGATCTTCCTGACGCCGTTCGTATGGACACTCGCGACGTCCTTCAAGACCCTCCCCGACAGCCTCAACTTCAATCTGATCCCGCACCCGTGGACGACCGCGGCGTGGACCGACTTGTGGACGAACCCGAGCTACCACTTCCCCACCTACATCAAGAACAGCCTCTTCCTGGCGGCCGTCATCGTGACCTGCAACCTCTTCCTCTCTGCGCTCGGCGGCTACGCATTCGCCCGTCTCAGGTTCCCCGGGCGCGAGCTCCTGTTCCTGCTCGTGCTGGGAACGCTCATGGTGCCCGACCAGCTGCGCCTGCTTCCGATCTTCCTGATGATGGTGCACTGGGGGCTGTACGGGAGCTTCACGAGCTACATCCTGATCAACCTCGTCTCCGCCGTGAACCTCTTCTTCATGCGGCAGTACTTCCTCACGATCCCGAGGGACTTCGAGGAGGCGGCGAAACTCGACGGCGCCGGCTACTTCAAGATCTTCTGGCGCGTCATGCTGCCGCTCGCGCTACCGGCGATGGCGGCGCTCGCCATCCTCCAGTTCCAGGGCACGTGGAACGACTTCTTCTGGCCGCTGATCCTCTTCGGTCAGGGAAACCAGGACCACTACACCCTGCAGCTCGGGCTGGCGCAGCTGCACTCCCAGTTCCAGCAGCAATGGCCGTCGGTCTCGGCCGGCAGCATCATCGCCATCCTCCCGGTGCTCCTGATCTTCCTCGCCTTCCAGCGCTATTTCGTCTCGGGCGCCGTCTCGGCCGGAGTCAAGGGATGAGCCCCCGCCGCGCCCTCGGGCTCGCCTGCGGCGACCTCTACCGGAACTCGTGGCGCCTCGTCCCCGTCAACGCCCTGCTCGGGGCGGTGCTCGTCTTCGCTGCGGTCGCCGCGGTCGCGGTGCACGCCCTGCTCGTGCTCGCCGTGCTCGCCGGCCCGCTGGCGGCGGCTCTCGCCCACAGCTCGGTCACGCTCGTGCGCACGGGCAACCTCGTGCTGGCGGACGCCTGGGAGGGGCTGCGCCTGCACTGGCGCCACGGGCTCGCGCTCGGCGCCGCAGGCCTCGCGCTCGGCGTGCTCGCCGGCGTCGCCGTCCACTTCTATACGAGGTCCAGTGCCGGATGGCCGCTGGCCTTCGTCACGCTCTATCTCGTCGCGCTCCTCGGCATCTACGCCGCCGTGCTCACCACCGTGGCCGTCGCCGACCCGAGGCTGCCGATCGGGGTCGCAGCCCACGACGCGGCCGTGCTCGTGGCTCGGAGGCCCGGTGCGACCCTCCTGATCGGGCTCGCGCTCCTCCTCGTCAACCTCGCCGGGATCGCCGCCGCGGTCATGCCGTTTCTCACGATCACGCTTGCCTACTCTTTCGTCGCCGTGGCGCACTTCGTGCTGCCACCGGAAGCCCGGGAGGTCTGATGGCTCCGATCACGTTCGAGCACGTGACCAAGCGCTTCGACGAGACCACTGCCGTCGACGACCTCAACGTCGAGGTGGCCGACGGCGAGTTCCTCGTCCTCGTCGGACCGTCCGGCTGCGGGAAGACGACCGCGCTCCGGATGCTGGCCGGCCTCGAGGACGTCACGAGCGGCCGGATCCTGATCGGCGACCGCGTCGTCAACAACGTCGCTCCGGGTTCCCGTGACGTGGCCATGGTCTTCCAGTCGTACGCCCTCTACCCGCATATGACGGTCTACGACAACCTCGCGTTCAGCCTCCGCAACCACCGGGTGCCCAGAGGGCAGATCGACGAGCGCGTGCGGCGGACGGCCGACGTGCTGGAGCTCGCCGACCTCCTCAAGCGCAAGCCGAGGCAGCTCTCAGGCGGTCAGCGACAGCGGGTGGCGCTGGGGCGGGCGATCATCCGCGAGCCGCAGGGATTCCTCATGGACGAGCCGCTCTCCAACCTTGACGCCGCGCTCCGCGTCCAGACCCGCGCCGAGATCCTCAGGCTGCAGAAGCGCCTGGGCACGACCACCATCTATGTCACGCACGACCAGGTCGAGGCGATGACGATGGGCGATCGCATCGCGGTCATGAACAAGGGGGAGCTGCAGCAGCTCGGCACGCCGGAGGAGCTGTACGAGCATCCGGCCAACACGTTCGTCGCGCAGTTCATCGGCTCGCCCGCGATGAACATGGTGCCGACGGCCGTGCTCGGGGTCGGCGGAACCGGGCAGCTCGCCGGCTTCCGGCCCGAGCACGTGCGGCTCGGCGGCAACGGGCATTCCGGGTCGGGCAGTCTCGAGGCGTCCGTCGAGGTGGTCGAGTACCTCGGCGACGAGCAGCTCGCACACGTTCGGGTCGGAGATCACGAGATCGTCGTCAAGCTGCCGGTCGAGCCGCGGTTGCGCGCGGGGGAGCAAGAGACGCTCTCGGTGCCACTCGACAAGGTGATGCTCTTCGATGAGGAGACCACCCGAGCCCTCGGAACAGCCGCCTAGCCGTTGTCCCTCACGGTTCTCGACGGGTCGACGTTCTGCGTCTGCGACGAGCGAGGCGACGTGGACGGCCTCGCGACCGCTTCCGGCTTCTTCGCCTCCGATACGCGCTTCCTGTCTCGCTCCTTGCTGACGCTCGGAGGCGTGCGCCTCGACCCACTGTCACACGACCACGCCGCGCCGCACCTCGCTTCCTTCGTCCTGCGCAATCCGCTGGCCGCCGGCCTCCAGCCGAACGAGCTCGTGATCGAACGCGAGCGCTTCGTCGGCGATTGCATGGAGGAGCGGATCGTCGTCCGGAACCACAGCCACCGCCGCATCGACATCGAGCTCCGACTGGAGCTGGCCGCCGACTTCGCCGACATCTTCGTCGTCAAGGACCTCGAGCCCGGTTTCGGGCGGCCGGTGGACGTAACGCTCCCTCCGACTCGCCCGCCGGAGCGTGCCGGTAACGGGACACTGGTCTTCTCGGACGCCTCGTTCGCCGGGCGCACCGTCGTTCACTTCTCGGAACCCTTCGACGAGTCGGATGGCGTTGCCCGGTTCGCGCTCTCGCTCGAGCCGGGCGCCGGCTGGCGGCTCGTGGTCGGCGTCCAGGCGGAGCTCGAGGGAGTGGCGCCTCTGCCGGCGGCGTCGTTCGCGCAGGAGCTCGACGAGGAGCGGCGACGGGCCGAGAAGTCGATGACCGACTGGCAGTGCTCGGCCCCGGTGCTGAGCGCACGCTGGGACGATCTCGTCCACACGTGGAACCGATCGCTCGCGGACCTCGCGTCGCTCCGGATGAGCGTGCCCGAGGTCGCCGACGGGCATCTGCTCGCGGCCGGCGCGCCCTGGTTCATGACCGTGTTCGGGCGGGACACGCTCATCTCGTCGCTCCAGACGCTCTTGCTCGGCCCCGAGCTCGCAGCGGGCACGTTGCGTGCCCTGGCGGCGACGCAGGCGACGGCCGACGACCCGGAGCGCGACGCCCAGCCCGGGAAGATCATCCACGAGCTCCGGCGGGGCAAGGCCGCGCTCGCCTGGACCGATCGCTACTACGGGACGGTCGACGCGACGCCGCTCTTCCTCATTCTCCTCTCGGAGGTCTGGCGCTGGACCGACGACCGCAGCCTCCCGCTCGAACTGGAAGACGCGGCCCGGCGCGCGCTCGCGTGGATCGACGGCCCGGCGGACGCCGATCGAGACGGCTTCGTGGAGTACGACCGTCGCAGCTCGCACGGGATCCGCAACCAGACCTGGAAGGACTCGGAGGACTCGATGGCCTTCCACGACGGCACGCTGGCGCTGCCGCCGATCGCGCCGATGGAGGTGCAGGGCTACGTCTACGACGCGAAGCTGCGGATCGCCGAGATCGCGCGTGAGATCTGGCAGGACGACGCGCTGGCCGAGAAGCTGGAGCACGATGCGGCCGAGCTGCAACGCCGCTTCGATGAGGCGTTCTGGCTGGAGGATCGAGGCTTCTACGCACTCGGGCTCGACCGCGAGAAGCGTCCGGTCGACTCCGCGACGTCCAATCTCGGCCACCTCCTCTGGAGCGGCATCGTCCCGGAGCCGCGCCGCAACGCGATCGCCGACCTGCTCATGGAGGACGCTCTCTGGTCCGGGTGGGGAGTGCGCACCATGGCGGTCGGCGAGGGGGCGTACAACCCGCTCGTCTACCACGACGGCACGGTCTGGCCGCACGACAACTCCCTCATCGCCTGGGGTCTCGTACGGAGTGGCCGCTCGCACGACGCGGCTCGGATCCTGCGGGCGATCGTCGACGCGGCGACCTACTTCGACTACAGGCTGCCGGAGGTCTTCGCGGGATTTGCGCGGAGCGACACACGCTTCCCCGTCGAGTACCCGACCGCTTCCTCGCCGCAGGCCTGGGCCGCGGCGACTCCCGTGCTCCTGCTGCAGGTGGTCCTGGGACTCGTGCCCGATCGTGCAGGACGAGTGCTGCGCTCCGAGGCACAAGGCCTGCCGGAGTGGCTCGAGGGGACATCGCTCACAGGCATCCACGCGTTCGGCCGGCGCTGGACAGCGCGCGTCGAACGAGGGGAAGTCGAACTGGAGCCCGCTTGACCGGCGCGCGCGCCTAGAAGTTCCGGCGGTAGAGCAGGAAGCCGAGGGGGAAGATCCCGGCCAGCAGGAACCACGGCGCGAGGGCGATTCGCGCATACCCGAGCACGGCCGCCTTCGTCGGCGCGTCGCCGGCGTCCGCGCGGATCGTCTGCACGAGCGAGTCGATGGAGTCTTCCTGGAACACGCGTCCGTGGCTGATGGAGGCGAACTGGCTCAGCACCTGACCGCTGTCGGGGTCGGGCTGGTAGCGGGGATCGATCCGGCCGTTCTTCTTGTAGATGCGCTCGGTGGGTGCCCACACGTGCACGAAGAACGGCGGTACCTGGATGGCGTGGACCTGCGCCGTCCTGACCTCGCCCTGCACCGGGGACGCCTCGCCGTCCGTGAACACGACGAGGATGGGATGTCGCACCCCCGGGTTGAAGAGATTGGAGTTCGCAATCGGGACGAGCGCCAGAAATGTGGTCGCCCGGCCGTGGTAGAAGCGGCTCGGCGGCGGCTCGTCGACACCCACGGACTGCTGAAGCGTGCGGCGGACGAGCGCGGAGTCCGGAGTCGGCATCAGGTTCGGGAGCACCCGGTCGGTCATCGTCGCGATGCCCACCGGGATGTCGCCGAGCTTGGGAAGCATCCCGTCCGCCTCGTCGATCGCCCGCTTGAGCCGGGTCGGAGCGTCCGCGTTCGCTCTCGCCGACATCGAGCGCGAGGTGTCGAAGACGAAGAACACCTGGGCATCCGAGCGCTCTCCGAACGAGTGGTGACGGACCACGACCGGCTGCGCCGCCGCCATGCCGACGAGCATGGGCAGGACGGCGAGCGCCGCGACGACACCGCTGAGCTCGCGCCGCCGGGTCGGCGTCAGCGAGAAGAGTCTCCGCACCCGCTGGACGTTCGCCTGGGTCAGCCAGAGAGCGGCAAGCGGGATCGCAGCTGCGAGCGCGAACAGCGCGTTCAGCGGCGTGAGGAACGAAAAGCCCATCAGTAGCCTCCGCCGATCGCACCGACGCCGCTCGAGCCGCCGGAGCCGAAGCCGCCGCGAGCATCCTGGTCGATCTTGACCTTGTTCGGAGCTCCGATTCGGAGCACCAGCTCGAGGTTGACCTTCGCGGCGTAGTTCGAGGGATTCTCGCGGACGGCCTGCGTGAAGAGCAGCCTGGCGCGATCGAGTCCCTCCAGCTCGGTCGCGGTGTCGGCGGCGGGCGCGGTGACCGTCATGACCCCGAGCAGGTTCGCCGCGTTGGAACGTTCCTCCCGCGTGGACGCCGTCTGAAGGAGCGCCTGCAGCTTCTCCTCGGTCACGACGCGTTCGGCCGCGAAGTCCGGCTGGCCGCCGGTGCTCACGCCGACGCGGCTGTACCAGAAGAGCTGGAGCCCTCTGCGATACGAGATCGCGTCGTCGAGGCCGAGCAGCGAGCGCGCCGGGTCGCCCGGGAGCATCGTCGGGGTGCGCCAGAGGCCCAGGTGCGACTGGTGGGCCCGGAACCGCAGGTCGTCGCGCGTCATCCGGCCCTGCCAGGAGCGAACGTCGATCGCGAGCAGCCCGAGAACGACTGCCAGACAGATCAGCACGACCGCGGCGACGAGCGGATAGGAGCGGCGGATGAACCTCATGCGACCGACTCCGGAACGAGGCGGGTGTTGAAGCGCTCATTCGCGGCGAGGAGCAGGATGAGGACGACGCCGATGCCGAGCAGGGCCCAGGGCGCGGAGGCTGCGACCGGCTGGACCTGCTCCTTGGCCGTGCTCCTGAAGACCTTCGGGTTGACGATCGAGCTGGCTCCGAAGAGCCTGCTGAAGAGCTGGATGTTTCCGGCCGTGGCGAGGAGCGGCACGATGCGGACCGGGATGTGCGCATGTCGGAGCGCAAGCGCCTCCGCGATGAGCGGCTCCCTGTCGGCCTGCGAGTCGTTGAGGTCGCTCACGAGTAGGAGCGACCCATTCGTGATGCCTCCTCGGCGGAGGGCGCCCACACCCTCGATCAGGCCTTTCGCGATTCTCGTTCCACCGGTGAACTGGTCCCAGGGGCTCTGCCCGAACACGGGGGAGCCGCCGTTGACGCGCCGCGGAGCGAAGAAGCGCAGGAACTGCTGGAGCGAGCTCGGCGGGGAGTTCGGCGGCAGTAGCTCGTAGGCGACGTCGCTGAACATCACGAGGCCGACGGTCTGGTTCGTCGCGACGAGGCCGCGCACGACGTTCCCGATCCGCACGAACGCCGGGCCGGCGACGCTCGCAGACATGTCGAGGACGACGACGCCGGTGTTCGTGCCCGCGGGGAGCACGGCCGCCCGCCCGCTGCCGGCTGTGCGTGCGAGGAGTACCCCGGCGGAGAGCGTCGCGGCGAGTGCGAGGGCGAGGCCGACCCGCAGGAGCGTCGTGCGCTCGGCCGGCAGCGCGAGGCGGGGGAGGTCACCGAGGCGCGTCGCGCCGCGGCGCGCAAGCGTCGTCCCCCTCACGGCGTCGGCTCCCCGTTGCGACGGTGGACGCCGGCCTGCTCGGAGATCGCCTCGACGTCGTCCTCGCCCGGCGTCTCTGGCGACCAGGCGAGCGTGTGCGCGGTCTCGGACAGCTCGTGGACGTCGAACGGCAGCTCGTCGGCCACGCGCTCGAGCGCCTTCCGCTGCAGGGTGTCGTCGTCGTTTGCCCGCGCCCAGAAGAAGAGCGTGAGCGCGCGCTCGAGCGGCGAATCCGGGAGCACCGGCCCCTGCGCGAGGGCGGGGGAGCGGAACTGCAGGGCCCAGCGGGCCGCCAGAGCCAGCCCGGCCGCGCCGAGCAGGCACGCGAGCGCGATGGCCAGCCAGTAGGCGAGATTCGGCGACAGGCGGTAATCGGGCGCCGGTACGGGGCCGAGGCGGAACTGCCACGCCTTGTAGGTCTCCTCCTTGAGGACGTCGCGGACGATGTTGGGGCTGAGCTGAGAGCCGACCTGGATCCGCTGGAAGCGCGCGTTGAAGGCGTAACGGATCTTGCCGCCGGGCGACAGGTACTCGACATGTGCCGGGCCGAAGTGGAAGACCCGCGAGAGCGGGCCGCTGAAGGTCGCCGGCACACATTTAGAGGTCAGGCAGCGGAGCGTCCAGGTCCAGGTGATCTGCTGCACGCGCCCATGACCGATCTGCACCCTGGTCGGCGGCGCGACCGGCTCGTAGGGGGCGAAGTGGACGAGCACGCGCAGGTTCGCCGGATCGACCCACTTCGTATCCGCGACCACCGCGACCTTCGCCGTGACCGGGTCACCGAAGAGCTGAACGGGCGGGCTCAGGGTGCCGAAGGCCACCATGGGCTGGTTGCGGCCGATGGCCGAGCCGCCGGTGACGGCCGGCGCTCCCGCATAGGCCGGAGCGGCGACTGCGAGCACGCCGAGCACGCCGAGCACGGCGAGGACGACGGCGCGCTTCACGCGACCGCCCCGCGTACCATCATCCGGAGGTCTGCCCAGCGCAGGAAGGCGCCGAGAATCGCCCCCGGGTCGTGCGAGTCGACAACCACCGGCTCGATTCCCAGCGTGCGGAACAGATGGAACAGCTCCGCGCTTCGCTCCTCGTGCTCTCCGCGCAGCCTCTGTGCCTCGGTGCGAGTCAGGTAGACCGGCACGACCGACTTGGAACCCGGGTCGGCGTACGGCACCGTCACGCCGGCGACGTCGGGGAACGACCGCTCCCAGACGGGATCCTGGATGATCACCGGCACGACCTCCCAGCGGTGCTCCAGCGCCGCCGTCAACGGCTCCTCGTCCGGCAGGGCCAGAAAGTCCGAGAGGACGAAGACGAACGTCTGCGTCGGCAGCTCGCGCCGGTGCTGCACGAGGTGCTCGAGGCCACGCGAGACGGTGTCGGCCGGCGCATCGAACGGCCGGTCCTCGAACGGGTCCTCGGCCGTGTACCGCTCGCTCCGCGGCGGGCGCCAGAACGTCTCTCCGTCGGCGTGGTCGAGGTAGCCCCTGAGGCTGCGCGCGACGCGTGCGCTCTCGGAGATCAGCCGCAGGCTTCCGAGCAGCGCCGCGGGCTTGTCGAGTTGCCGCAGCGGTGACGGCCCGATCCCCATTGAGGATCTCCGGTCGGCGAGCATGATGACCCGAGGGGCCTCGTCCGCGAAGAGCTCGTGGACGATGAACTCGTCGTTGTCGTGAGCGGCCGAGAGACGCGCGGACGCCGCCCAGTCGATCCAGGCGACGTCGTCTCCCGGCAGGTACCGGCGTGAGCCCGCGATGTCGGAGCCGTTGCCCCGGCGGACGCTGCGAATGCCGCCGAAGGCGAGACCGACAACGCGCCTGCGGGGAACGAGTGGAAAGACCGCGGCTGCCATCGTCAGAGCGCGTCCCGCTCGCGAGGCGAGCGCTACACCGCCGTGGCGGGGACGTCGAGGTCGATGTCGAAGCCCGGCTTCGGCGCCTGCTCGAGGCAGCGCTGCTGGACGTCGGTGGCAGCTGCTTCCCAGCCGCGGTCCCGGATCTCGGCGAGGAAGCTCGGCCGGAAGAGCAGCCGGTGCATCAGCACCGGGACGAACAACCGCTCGACGTCCTCCGGGGTCACGAACTTGCGGCCGTTCAGCATCGCCCACGCGCGCGCCGCGCGATTGAGCGCGAGCGACCCGCGCACCGAGCTGCCGATGGCGACGAGGTCGAGCCTGCGCGTTGCGCGCACGAGCTCCACGATCCACCGCGCGACCGCCTCGTGCACGAAGACGTCGCGTACCGCGACGCTCATCGTCTCGATGTCCGCGACGTCGACGGCCGGCCGCAGCCGTGTCAGCGGGTGGCCGCCGAGCTGCTCGTCGACGATCCTGTTCTCGTCCTCCGCGTCCGGATAGCCGAGCGTCGTGCGGAGGAAGAAGCGGTCGAGCTGCGCTTCGGGCAGAGGGAACGTGCCCTCGTACTCGATCGGGTTCTGGGTCGCCAGCACGAGGAACGGCGTCACGAGCGGACGCGTGACTCCGTCCACCGTCACCTGCTGCTCGGCCATCGCCTCGAGCAGGGCGGACTGCGTCTTCGGCATCGCCCGGTTGATCTCGTCCACGAGGACGACGTTGGCGAACACCGGCCCGGCCCTGAACTCGAAGTCGCGCTCGCGCTGGTTGAAGATCGAGAGGCCGGTCACGTCGGTCGGCTGCAGGTCGGGCGTGCACTGGATCCGGGAAGCCTGTGCTCCTTCGACCGACTGCGCGATCGCGCGTGCGAGCACCGTCTTGGCGGTTCCCGGCACGTCCTCGAGCAGCACGTGTCCTCCACAGACGAGAGCCGAGACCACCAGCGTGATCTGCTCCCGCTTTCCGTGCACGACCGTCTCGATGTTGTCGAGCAGCCGGCATGCGATCTCGTACGCCTCGCCCTGCGTCTCAGTTGCCAACCCGAACTCCCTTCGAAGAGCGACCTTGGCCGGAGCGTAGCCTCAACGGCTGAGACGACGAAAACGTTCGGAGGTTGGGGGCTCGGAGGGGCGCGGCATGTACCGCGCCCCTCCGAGGAGAGGGCTTGCTAGCCCGTTACGGGCGGCGTGAAGACGTTCGTGACGCCGACCCGCTTCGTATTGCAGGCCTTGCTGGCGATCGGGGTGAAGACGAGAACGCCGGCCTTCTTCATCTTCAGCGTCTGCGTGATCACGCCCTTGCTGCTGGAGGCCGTGGTCGTGATGTTGATCTTGGCGCCCTTGATCCGCACGTGGATCCCCTTGACGGCCTTGCCGCCCTGGGTCACATGGATCTTGAGCGTGGTCTTGCGGCCCACGAACAACTGCTTCGGGGTCACCTTGCTGACCGCGATGCAGGGCTTCACCGGCGGCGGCGTCTTGGCCTGGACGGCGACCGACGCCGACGCAGTGTTGTTTGCCAGGTTCGTCTCTGTCTTGTCGCCGACCACGTGCACCGTGTTGGTGATCGTCGGACCCACGTCCGCAGTTGTGACGAGCGTGATCGTGATCGACTGGCCGACGGTCATCGTGCCCAGGTTGCAGCTGATGATCGCTCCACCGGTGCACGTCGCGG
>Ga0207693_10003138_pt1 | contig 14205 bp, 14 predicted proteins | sample LARL81metaG_FD_184347 | JGI IMG/M metagenome (GOLD analysis project Ga0207693, IMG submission 184347) | Corn, switchgrass and miscanthus rhizosphere microbial communities from Kellogg Biological Station, Michigan, USA - LAR L8-1 metaG... | ecosystem: Host-associated > Plants > Roots >...
ATCCAGGAGCTCCTGGGGCACAGCCGGCTCAGCACTACCCAGCGCTACACGCATGTGAGTGCCGAGCATCTGATGAAGGTGTACGATCGGGCGCATCCTCGCGCCAACTAGCCCATGACTCCATCGTCCACCGAGACCTTTCATGCCACCACCGTCGCCTGCGTGCGCCACAAGGGCCGCGTGGCCCTGGCCGGCGACGGACAGGTCTCCATCGGCCAGACCATCGTGAAGGCGGGAGCCCGCAAGGTCCGCAAGGTGTATCACGGCCGGGTGCTCGCGGGCTTTGCGGGGGCCGCCGCCGACGCCTTCACCCTGTTCTCCAAGTTCGAGGCCAAGCTCGACGAGCACCGCGGGAATCTCCAGCGGGCTGCGGTGGAGCTGGCCAAGGACTGGCGCATGGACCGGGTGCTCCGGCGTCTCGAGGCGCTCCTCGCGGTGGCCGACGCCGAGGCCTCGTTCATCATCTCCGGCACGGGTGACGTGATCGAGCCGGACGACGGCCTCATCGGCATCGGATCGGGCGGTCCGTACGCGCTGGCGGCGGCGCGGGCCCTGTGCGCCCATTCAAGCCTTCCTGCGGAGCAGATCGCCGAGCAGGCGCTGCGCATCGCCGCGGGCATCTGCGTCTATACCAACGACCACATCACGGTGGAGACGCTCGAATGAGCGCCGCCGGTGAGGCCAGGGCATCCCAAATGAACGGACTGACGCCGGCCGAGATCGTGTCGGAGCTCGACCGCTACATCGTGGGCCAGCACCTCGCCAAGAAAGCGGTGGCCATCGCGTTGAGGAATCGCTGGCGGCGCCAGAATCTGCCCCCGGAGCTGCGGGACGAGGTGGCGCCGAAGAACATCATCATGATCGGGCCGACGGGAGTGGGCAAGACGGAGATCGCGCGGCGGCTCGCCAAGCTCGCCCAGGCGCCCTTCCTCAAGGTGGAGGCTTCCAAGTACACCGAGGTCGGCTATGTCGGCCGCGACGTCGAGTCCATGATTCGTGACCTGACCGAGCTCTCGGTGAACATGGTCAAGGCCGAGATGGCCACCGCGGTGCGCGAGCGCGCGGAGCACCTGGCCGAGGAGCGGGTGCTCGATCTCCTCCTCCCGCGCCGACCCGGGGAGTCCTTCTCGAGCGACACGCTCGAGGAAGTCTCACCCGACGCCTCGCGCGATGCGACCCGGGACAAGCTGCGCGGCCAGCTTCGCTCGGGCAAGCTCGACGAGCGGCAGATCGAGATCGACGTCCAGGCCCAGGCCGGGCCCATGTTCGAGGTCTTCTCCGGGCAGGGCATGGAAGAGGTGGGCATCAACATCAAGGACATGCTCGCCAACCTCATGCCGGGGAAGACGCGCCGGCGCCGCCTCAAGGTGGGGGAGGCGCGGCGCCTCCTCGCCCAGGAGGAAGCGCAGAAGCTGGTGGACGTGGACGAGGCGGTGAGCCAGGCCATTCGCCGGGTCGAGGACTCCGGCATCATCTTCCTCGACGAGCTGGACAAGGTGGCGGGGCGGGAGGGCGCCCACGGGCCGGACGTGTCGCGCGAGGGGGTGCAGCGCGACCTTCTTCCCATCGTGGAAGGCTCGACGGTGACCACCAAGTACGGCATGGTCAGGACCGACCACATTCTCTTCATCGCGGCGGGCGCCTTTCACGTGGCCAAGCCTTCGGATCTCATCCCCGAGCTCCAGGGACGCTTTCCCATCCGGGTAGAGCTGGAGCCCTTGACGCGGGAAGATTTTATCCGCATCCTGTCCGAGCCTCGGAACGCCCTCATCCGTCAGTACGTGGAGCTCCTGAAGACGGAGGGCGTCACGCTGGAATTCGGGCAGGACGCGGTGGAGGCGGTGGCGGATATCGCCTCCACCGTCAATCAGCGGGCCGAGAACATCGGGGCACGGAGGCTCTACACGGTGATGGAGAAGCTGCTCGAAGAGGTGTCCTTCGGAGCACCGGACATGCGCGGCCAGACGGTGGCCATCGACGCCGACTACGTCCGCACGCGCCTCGCTCCGGTCCTCAAGGACGAGGACCTCTCGCGGTACATTCTCTAGCCTCGGGGGGACGGGGTGGACACCGACACGAAGGCGATGGTGCAGCGGGCGGAGGTGCTGCTGGAGGCGCTCCCCTACATCCGCGCCTTCCAGGGCAAGACCCTCGTCATCAAGTACGGCGGCGCGGCCATGGAGCAGGCCGACCTCAAGGAGCAATTCGCCAAGGACGTGCTCCTCCTCAAGCTGGTGGGCATGCGTCCCGTCATCGTGCACGGCGGCGGCCCTCAGATCGGCGCCCTCATGAAGCGGCTGGGCAAGGTGCCGGAGTTCGTGGGCGGCATGCGGGTGACGGACGCCGAGACGGTGGAGATCGTGGAGATGGTGCTGGTGGGCAAGATCAACAAGGAGATCGTCGGCCTCATCAACCTGCACGGGGGCCGCGCGGTGGGGCTGTCCGGCAAGGACGGAAGCCTCCTCCGTGCCCGCAAGCGCATGCACCGCCAGGCCGACGGCACCATGGCCGACATCGGCCTGGTCGGCGAGGTGGAGACGGTCAACCCGGAGCCCATCCGCGTCCTTGAGGAAGGCGGCTTCATCCCCGTCATCGCTCCCGTAGGCGTGGGGGTGGAAGGGGAGACCTACAACATCAACGCCGACCTCGTGGCGGGTGACGTGGCGGCGGCGCTCTTTGCCGAGAAGCTGATTCACCTCACCGACGTGCACGGGATCAAGGGCGAGGACGGCCGGCACATCTCCACCCTGACCAAGCGCGAGGCGGAGCGTCTGATCAAGAGCAATGTCATCGACGGCGGCATGCTGCCCAAGGTCGAATCGGCCATCCGGGCCCTGTCGGGCGGGGCGCAGAAGGCGCATATCATCGACGGGCGGCTGCCCCACGCCATCCTGCTCGAGGTGCTCACCAAGGAAGGTATCGGCACGGAGATCGTTCTCTAGAGGGAGGATCGCGGTGGATACGAAGCAGATGATCGACATGGCGGACAAGCACCTGATGGCGTTCACGAAGCGGCAGCCGGTGGCCCTGGTGCGCGGTGAGGGCTCCCGGGTGTGGGACTCCGACGGCAAGGAGTACCTCGACTTCACCGGCGGCATCTCCGTGACCGCGCTCGGCCACAGCCATCCCAAGGTGGTGGGCACGCTCAGAGAGCAGGCGGCCACCCTCCTCCACGTGTCGAACATCTTCCACATCCCCCAGCAGGCGCAGCTCGCCCAGCTTCTGTGCGAGCACTCCTTCGCCGACCGCGTCTTTTTCTCCAACTCCGGCGCGGAGGCCAACGAGACCGCCATCAAGCTCGCGCGCAAGTGGGCCAAGGAGCACGGGGCGAGCGATCGCGGTGACATCATCAGCATGCGCGGCGGCTTCCACGGGCGCACCCTGGCCACCGTGACCGCCACCGCCCAGGAGAAGTATCACCACGGCTACGAGCCCCTCCCCGGCGGGTTCAAGTACGTGGCCTACAACGACCTCAGGGCGCTCGAGCGCGCCATCGACAGCCGGACCGCCGCGGTGCTCGTCGAGCCCATACAGGGCGAGGGCGGTGTCATCGTGCCCGACGACGGCTACCTGCCGGGGCTGCGAAAGCTCTGCGACGAGGCGGGGATCCTCCTCGTCCTCGACGAGATCCAGACGGGGATGGGACGCACGGGCAAGCTCTGGGCCTACGAGCATTCCGGAGTGGCCCCCGACATCATGACGCTCGCCAAGGCGCTCGCCAACGGCGTGCCCATCGGGGCTACCCTGGCCACGGAGAGCGTGGCGAGCGCCTTCACCCCGGGCAGCCACGGCTCGACCTTCGGCGGCAATCCGCTCGCCACCGCGGTGGGAGTGACGGTGTTCGGCGCGCTCCTCGAGGACAAGCTCCCCGAGCGAGCGGGACGCATGGGCAAGATTCTCATTCAGGGACTGGAGAGCCTGCGGGCGAAGTACCCGAAGGCTATCAAGGACGTGCGCGGCCGCGGCCTCCTCGTCGGCGTCGACATCGTGGCGCCCGTGGGCGATCTCGTGACCGCCTGCCGTGAGCGCGGTCTTCTCGCCCTCACCGCGGGGGACAATGCCCTCCGGCTCGCTCCCGCTCTGATCGTGAGCGAGAAGGAGATCGGCGAGGGGTGTGCCATCATCGACAAGGCCCTCGAGTCCCTCAAGCAATGACGCATTTCCTGTCCATCCAGAACCTGGGCAAGGACGACGTCGTCCGCCTCTTCAAGCTCACGGCCGAGCTCAAGGCCAAGGTGAAGTCGCGGGAGCGGATCAGTCCGCTCGGCGGGCGGACCCTCGCCCTCATCTTCGAGAAGCCCTCACTGCGCACCCGCGTTACCTTCGAGGTGGGAATGGTGCAGCTGGGCGGGGCCGCCGTGTACCTCTCCGCCCAGGAGATCGGGATGGGCAAGCGCGAGTCGGTGCCCGACGTCGCGCGCAACCTCTCGCGCTGGGTCGACGGCATCACCGCGCGGGTTTTTTCCCACCAGACCCTCGTGGAGCTGGCCCAGCACGCCACGGTGCCCGTCATCAACGCGCTGAGCGACTACGAGCATCCGTGTCAGGCCATGGCGGACATCTTCACCCTGTGGGAGCGCGGCATCGCGCTGGATAAGCTCGAGATGGCGTGGGTGGGCGACGGCAACAACATGTGCCACTCGCTCCTCTTTCTCGCCGCGCTCACCGGGGTGAAGATGCGCGTAGCCTGCCCGCCCGGCTTCGAACCCGACCCCTCCGTGCTCGCAGCCTGCCGGGATCTCGGCGGCCAGGTGCGCCTCACCACGGAACCCACGGAGGCGATGGAAGGGGCCCAGGTCGTCTACACCGACGTGTGGATCAGCATGGGACAGGAGGCCGAGCGCGAGCACCGCCTCGAGAGCTTTCAGCGCTATCAGCTCAACCCGACCCTTCTCCGCTTTGCGCCTCCGGGGGCCCTCGTCATGCACTGCCTGCCCGCCCACCGGGGCGAGGAGATCACCGACGCCGTGCTCGACGGGCCGCAGAGCATCGTCCTCGACCAGGCGGAGAACCGCCTCCACGTGCAGAAGGCGATCGTCATGGAGCTTCTCGGGGTGAGCCTGTGAGCGTGTCCGCCAAGAAGGTAGTCCTCGCCTATTCCGGCGGCCTCGACACCTCGGTCATCCTCCGCTGGCTGATCGAGACCTATCACTGCGATGTCATCGCGTACTGCGCGGATCTGGGGCAGGGGGAGGAGCTGATCCCCGTGCGCGACAAGGCCCTGCGCACCGGTGCCTCCTCCGTGCACATCCGCGACCTGCGCGAGGAGTTCGTGCGGGACTTCGTTTTCCCCATGCTCCGGGCCAACGCCATCTACGAAGGCTCCTATCTCATGGGCACCTCGATCGCCCGCCCGCTCATCGCGAAGGCCCAGGTGGAGATCGCGCTTACCGAAGGGGCGGACGCGGTGAGCCACGGCGCCACCGGCAAGGGCAATGACCAGGTGCGCTTCGAGCTGACCTATGCCGCACTCGCCCCCGAGCTCACCGTCATTGCCCCGTGGCGGGAGTGGGACCTCAACTCGCGCACCTCGCTCATGGAGTTCGCGAGAAAGCACGACATCCCCGTGCCCGTGACCGCGGAGCGCCCCTACTCCACGGACCGCAACCTCTTCCACATCTCTTTCGAGGGCGGCATCCTCGAGGACCCGTGGGTTGAACCGCCGCCCAAGATGTTCCTCCTCACCAACTCGCCGGAGTCCGCTCCTGACGTGCCGGTGTACGTGGAGATCGGCTACGAGGCGGGTGATCCGGTATCGGTGGACGGACGGCCGCTCGGTCCGGTGGCACTCCTCGAGACCCTCAATCGCGTGGGCGGCGAGCACGGGATCGGGCGCGTGGACCTCGTGGAGAATCGGTACGTCGGCATGAAGTCACGCGGCGTCTACGAGACGCCGGGGGGGACCATCCTCCACGCCGCCCATCGCGCCCTGGAGTCATTGACCCTCGATCGCGAGCTTCTGCACCTGCGTGACTCGCTCGTACCCCGCTATGCCGAGATGATCTACTACGGCTTCTGGTTCGCCCCCGAGCGCGAGGCGCTCCAGGGACTCATCGATCAGGTGCAGCGCGACGTCACGGGCACGGTCCGGCTCAAGCTCTACAAGGGCACGGTGACGGTGGCCGGCCGCCGGTCGCCCCGCTCGCTCTACCGGACCGATTTCGTCACCTTCGAGGCCGACCGGGTGTACCGGCAAAAGGACGCCGAGGGCTTCATCAACCTCAGTGCCCTCCGCCTGAAGATCCGCGCTCTCCGCGACCGCAGCCGGTAGGCCGCGACCGGCCATGCGGGTCCACGTGGCGCTCATGCCTGGCGAGTTTCCCGACTTGAAGCTGGAGGGTCGGGTGGCGCTGGTCGTGGACGTCTTCCGCGCCACGAGCATGGTGGTGGCGGCCTTCGGCGCGGGCTGTGCGCGCGTCATCCCCGTGGCTAGCGCCGTGGCGGCCCGCGAGAAGGCCGCGGCCATGGCTCCCGAGCCCGTGCTCCTTGCCGGCGAGCGCGGGGGAGACCCCATCGAAGGCTTCGACCTCGGCAACTCGCCTCTCGATTGCACGGCGGATCGCGTGGGTGGTCGCACCCTCGTCCTCACCACAACCAACGGCACCAATGCCATGCTCAAGGCCGGGGAGGCCGAGGCGGCGGCCATCGCTGCCCTCACCAATGTCGGCGCGGCCGCGCGGTGGGCGGTGGCTCGCGGCCGTGACATCACCGTGCTCTGCGCGGGCGAGCAAGGGCGCTTTTCCCTCGAGGACGCGGTGTGCGGGGGGCTCCTCGTCGAGCGGCTCCTCGGTGCGGACCCCGCGCTGCAGCTGAGCGATGCCGCCCAGGCCGCGCGCTGCCTCGGCCTGCGCTACGGCACGGACCCCGACCGACTGAAGCAGGACGCGGCATGGGCGCGCCAGCTCCACCGGCGCGGGCGCGCCGCCGATCTGGACGCCTGCGTGCAGATCGACGCCGCGTCGCTCGTGCCGGAGATCATCGGGGGGGCGATCACGCCGGGGAGCGATTCCTTGACTTGGGCCGCCGGGGCGGCCGATACTCGGACGGGGCGAGGTCGTGGCCCGGGTGCGAACCGATGAGCTTTCCCTTTAATCTTCCGATCGCGCTGACGCTGTTCCGGATCGTCCTGGTCCCGCTCATCATCGTCTTTGTCATTTCTTCTGACCGCGTCAGAGTATTGATCGCCGCCGGCATCTTCGTGGCCGCCTCGCTCACCGACTGGCTCGACGGCTTCATGGCGCGCCGCCGAAACCAGGTGACACGCTTCGGCACCCTGCTCGACCCGGTGGCCGACAAGCTCCTCGTCGCCGCCGCCCTCGTGGCCCTCGTGCAGGTGGACATGGTGCGCGCCTGGGTCGCCATGGTCATCATCGGCCGGGAGCTGGCGGTGACGGGCCTCCGCGGCGTCGCCCTGTCCATGGGTGTGGTGGTGCCCGCCTCCTCCTTCGGCAAGCTCAAAACGGTGTCCCAGTACGTCGGGATTACCATCCTCATCCTCGAGCGCGGGGTGCCGCCGCAGTACGTGCCGTTCCACCTCCTCTCGGTGGCCGCGCTCTGGGTGATGCTCGGTCTCACCGTGCTCTCCGGCGCGGACTACTTCTACCGGTTCCTCCTCAAGGCGGGGCCGCGGGCGATCATCAAGGACCTGGAACGCTGGCCGTGAGGGTTCTCGGGCTCGTTGTCGTGTACCTGATCGGCTCCATCCCCGTGGGCTTCCTGATCAGCCGTATGGCGGGCGGCGTGGATATCCGTGGCCAGGGGAGCGGCAGTATCGGCGCCACCAATGTCCTCCGGACTATGGGACCCGCGCCGGCCATCGCCACCCTTCTCGGCGACGTGCTCAAGGGATATCTCGCGGTGCGGGTGGCCGAGGTGTTCGGACCGCAGCCCGGGTGGGGCGCGGCAGGCGCCGTGCTCGCCATCGTCGGTAACTGCTGGCCCATCTTCCTCCGCTTCAAGGGCGGCAAGGGCGTGGCCACGGGACTCGGCGCGTTCCTCGCCCTCGTTCCGAAGGCCATCGTCCCCGCGTTGGTAGCCTGGCTCGTGCTCACCGTGGCCTTTCGCTACGTCTCGCTCGCCTCGATCGTGGGCTGCGTGGTCATGGCCCTCAGCGTGTGGCTCCTCGGCTATCCTCACGTCTACGTGGCGGCGGCGGCGTGCGCGGCCGTGCTCATCGTGTGGCGCCATCATGCCAATGTGAAGCGGCTCCTGTCGGGTACGGAGTCGCGGCTCGGACAGCGCGCGTCCGCCGCATGATGGCTCGCTCCTCCGCGGTGGCGGTGGTGGGAGCGGGGAGCTGGGGCACCGCCCTCGCCCTCCAGATCGGACGACGGGGCACGCCCGTGCGGCTCTGGGCCCGCGATGCGGCGCTCGCGGCCTCGATGGCGTCGATGCGTGAGAACACGCGCTATCTCCCGGGAGTCAGGCTTCCCGAGGGCGTGCTCGCCACCGCCGATCACCGCGAGGCTCTCCGGGATGTCGATCTGGTCATCCTCGCGATGCCGTCCCACTTCGTGCGGGACGCCCTCGCGCCCATGGGCGCGGACATTGCCCCGGGGGCGGCCCTGCTCTCGGCGACCAAAGGTCTCGAGCCGGTCACCGCACTGCGCATGTCCGAGCTCCTCGCCAAGCTGCTGCCCGACCACGCCGTGGCCGCGCTGTCCGGCCCGTCCTTCGCGCGCGAGGTGGCGCTCGGCCGGCCCACCGCTCTCGTGGTCGCCTCCGCGGACGCGGTGGTAGCGCGGCGACTCCAGGAGCGTCTCACCGCGCCCGCCTTCCGCATCTACACGAATCGCGACCTCGTGGGCGTGGAGCTCGGGGGCGCGCTCAAGAACGTGATGGCCATCGGCACCGGTCTCTCCGACGGGCTCGGACTCGGAGAGAACGCCCGGGCCGCTCTGATCACCCGGGGACTCGCGGAGATGGGGCGGCTCGCCCTCGCCATGGGAGGGCAGGCGGCGACCCTCGCCGGGCTGGCGGGGCTGGGTGATCTCGTGCTCACATGCACGGGCTCCCAGAGTCGCAATCATCGGCTGGGGCTGGCGGTGGCCCGCGGTCAGACCCTCGCCGAGGCGGAGGCCTCGACGCCGATGGTCGCGGAAGGCGTGCGCACCGTCGCCTCGGCGCGCGCCCTCGCCGCGCGGGCGGGAGTGAGCATGCCCCTCTGTGACGAGGTCGCCGCCGTGCTCTTCGATGGCAAGCCGGTCAAGGACGCACTGGCTTCGCTCCTCGGGCGGGAGCCGCGGCCCGAGGAAGAGTACGTCGTCCGTGCCTGAGCTCCGTCGCGATCCCGTGGTCGGCCGCTGGGTCATCATCTCCACCGAGCGATCGCGCCGGCCGTCCGACTTCGCTTCGCCTCCCGTCCGTCCGCTGAGCGCGGGACCGTGCGCGTTCTGTCCCGGACAGGAATCGCGCACGCCCGAGGAGATTCTCGCCGTGCGCGGGCCGGGCAGCCTCCCCAACAGCCCGGGATGGCAGGTCCGCGTGGTCCCCAACAAGTTCCCCGCCCTCCGGATCGAGGGAGAGCTCGAGCCAGCGGGCGACGGCATCTATGACCGCATGAACGGCATCGGCGCCCACGAGGTCATCATCGAGACCCCGGACCACACAGCCTCCCTCGCGGATCTGTCCGCCGGGCACGTGGCGGTGGTGCTCGAGGCGTGGCGGCAACGCATGATCGATCTGCAGAAGGACACGCGATTCGAGTACGTCAGCGTGTTCAAGAATCACGGAGAGGCGGCGGGAGCGTCCCTGGAGCATCCTCACTCCCAGCTCATCGCCACTCCCATCGTGCCCATGATGGTGGAGCAGGAGCTCGAGGGCGCGCTTCATCACTTCCGCATCAAGAAGCGCTGCATCTGGTGCGACGTGATCCGGCAGGAGATGCGGGGAAAGGGCCGGCGGAGCGGCCGGCTCATCCTCGCCGAGGAGGGCATGGTCGCTCTCTGTCCCTACGCGCCGCGATTTCCCTTCGAGACGTGGATACTTCCCGAGGCGCATTTCTCGAGCTTCGAGGACGCGGAGGGCGTCGATCCCGGGGCGGTCGCCCGCATCCTGCGGGAGGTTTTGAGGCGCATGGATCGTGTCCTGGGCGCCCCGGCCTGGAATTTGAGCCTGCACTCCGCTCCCCTCAAGACCCCGACCCTCGATCACTTCCACTGGCACCTCGAAGTCATCCCCAAGCTCACGAAGGTGGCGGGCTTCGAATGGGGCACGGGGTTCTTCATCAATCCGACCCCCCCGGAGGAGGCCGCCAAGTACCTCCGGGAGAGGGTTCCGCGGGCCACGTAAGTTGACACTCCGTAGCCCGTTTGTTACACTCCGTCAGGTATTTGAGTCAGGTGCATTATTTGCGGGAATAGCTCAGTGGTAGAGCACAACCTTGCCAAGGTTGGGGTCGCGGGTTCGAATCCCGTTTCCCGCTCCATTTATATCGAGGCGGGGGCTGGGATATCGACGGGCCCCTGTTGACTTATGTGGCGGCGTAGCCAAGTGGCTAAGGCGGAGGTCTGCAAAACCTCTATTCAGCGGTTCGAATCCGCTCGCCGCCTCCAGTGCAGCTGGGCGAGCGCCGAAGGCGCCGGGGTGGCGGAACTGGGAGACGCAGCGGACTTAAAATCCGCTGGCCCTGACGGGCCGTGGGGGTTCGATTCCCTCCCTCGGCACCAGGTGCGCGGTGAACTTCAACGCGGGCGGTGCAGTACGGGACGCCCGGGATGACGGGGGAGACGACGGTGCAGACCCTCAAGGTCGCGCGCAAGACGTTCACGATGTTGAGTGAGCACCGGACCCAGATCCTCGACATCACGAAGACCATTCGTGACGTCATGCTGAGTGCCGACATCAAGGAGGGCATCCTCCTCGTGAACTCGCTGCACACGACCTGTGCGCTGTTCGTCAACGAGTTCCAGGGTGCGCTCGTCGAGGACCTCAAGTCCATGATCGAGTCGCTGGTGGCGGAGAACGACGGCTACCGCCACGACGATCCCCGCTTCTCCGACTGCGAGCGCGGCAACGCCCATTCCCATTTGCGGGCCGCCCTCCTCGGCCGAAGCGTGGCCGTGGGCATCAGCGGGGGCGAGCTGTCGCTCGGGCGGTTCCAGTCCATCCTCTTCGCCGAGCTCGACGGCCCGAGGCCCCGCAGCATCGACGTCCAGATCATGGGCGTGTAGCGAAGCACCGGACAGGATTTCCCACTCGGCGAACCCCTCTCTCCATCGCGCCGCGGGCTCCGGGCGCGATTCGCCGTGGTAGACTCGACTCATGTCGTGGAAACTCAAGAAGAAAGTCCAATCCCTTATTGCCGGTGAAGAGGGCGCTGTCCGCAAGGACTGGGGCGGGCGTGTCTCGGTTGCCCTCGTCTATCCCAATACCTATGCGGTCGGCATGTCCAACCTGGGGTTCCAGACCGTCTACGAGCGGCTGAACGCCCTTCCTGACGCCGTCTGCGAGCGTGTCTTCTTCCCCGATCCCGAGGACACCGACGAGTTTTCCCGCACGGGGACCGAGCCCTTCTCCCTGGAGTCGCTGCGGCCGCTCCGTGAGTTCGACATCATCGGATTCTCCGTCACCTACGAGGGTGACTACATCAACGTGCTGCGGCTCCTCGGCATGGCGGGTATTCCCGTGCGCTCCGCCGACCGCGGACCGGGTCATCCCCTCGTCCTCATGGGCGGCGTGTGCGCGTTCTCCAATCCCGAGCCGATGGCGCCATTCATGGACGCGGTGGCGGTGGGGGAGGGGGAGGAGCTGGTGGGCGAAATCGTGGCGGCGTACGCGGAGGCCCGCGCGGGGAGCCCGGACGCCCTGCGGCGGCAGGTGATCGAGCGGCTCAAGCCGCTCCAGGGAATGTACGTTCCCGCCGCCTATGCGGTGAGTTACGCCGCCGACGGAACCATCGAGGCGGTGGTACCCCGGGAGCCCGAGGTGCCGGCGGTGATCGTCAAGCGGCGGCTGAAAGACGTCAATCTCTTCGAGACGCGCTCGATGCTGAAGAGCCCGAAAGCCGAGTACGGTCACATGGCGCTCCTCGAGGTCGGCAAGGGGTGCGGGAGAGGATGCCGCTTCTGCCTCGAGGGCCAGGTGTACCGGCCCGTGCGGCACCGGAGCCTGGAGGCGCTGCGCGAGTCCGTGGCCCAGATCGCCAAGGAGTCCAAGCGCGTGGGGCTGGTGGGAGCATGTGTCTCCGACTACCCGTGGATCGGTGAGCTCATGAAGATGCTCGAGGAATACGGCGTGGAGGTGTCGATTTCCTCCCTCCGCGCGGACAGCCTCACCGAGGATCTGGTCGCCTCGCTGCAGCGCGGCGGCCACCGGACGCTCACCATGGCGCCGGAGGCGGGCACGGAACGGCTGCGCCGTGTTGTGCGCAAGGTCATCACCGACGAGCAGATCTATGCCGCGTGTGATCTCCTGCGCAAGTACGGCATGCCGAACCTCAAGTGCTACTTCATGATCGGCCAGCCCACGGAGACCATAGAGGACGTGGAGGCCATTCCCGATCTGGCCCGCCGCATGCTCGAGCGGCTTCGCGTGCCCGGGCCCGACGGCCATCCCTTCGGCAAGCTGACCCTGTCCGTGTCGTCCTTCGTGCCCAAGCCGTGGACCCCCTTCCAGTGGGCGGCCTTCGACGAGCCGCGCGATCTCGAGGCCAAGCTCGAGGTGATCAAGAGCGGTGCCCGCCGCATCCAGGTGCGGGTGGTCCACGAGAATCCGCGCGAGGCGGGACTCCAGGCGCTCCTCGCGCGGGGAGACCGGCGGGTCGCCGACTTCCTTGAGATTGCCGCGCGCATGGACGGGGACTGGCGCCGCGCCCTCCGGGAATGGGACGGCGATCCCGCCTTCTACGCGCGCCGCGAGCGCGCGGCCGACGAGATCATGCCGTGGGACCATTTCGACGTGGGGGTCAAGAAGGCGGGACTGCTCCGCGAATGGCAGCGCGCGGGCCTCGGCGAGCCGGTGACGGCGTGACCGATCGCGTTCGCGTGGCCCAGGTTGCCGACGTGCCGGTGGGAGAAGCCCGCGTGGTGGAGGCCCAGGGCAAGGCCCTCGCCCTCTTCAACGTGGACGGGACCTTCTACGTCCTCGACAATGCCTGCCCCCATCGCGGGGGACCCCTCGGAGAAGGTGAGCTCGAAGGCACGGTGGCCGTGTGCCCGTGGCATGCCTGGCGCTGGGACGTGAAGACGGGAGCCAACGTCAACAACCCCGCGGTCAAGATGGCGTGCTTCCCCGTTTCCGTGGACGGCGGCAGCGTCTACGTGGAGCTACCGTGATTCGCGACACGTTCGGACGGCCCCTGCGCAACCTGCGCCTGTCCGTCACCGATCGCTGCAATCTCCGCTGCGCCTACTGCATGCCCGAGGAAGAGTACGCGTGGCTGCCCCGCGCCGACATCCTCACCTTCGAGGAGACGGCGCGCCTCGTCGACGCCTTTGCCGAGCTCGGGGTGGACAAGGTCCGGCTCACGGGGGGTGAGCCGCTGCTCCGGAAGGACCTCGCTCACTTCGTGAAGATGATCGCCGCCGAGCCGCGCCTCCGCGATCTGGCCATCACCACCAACGGTATCCTCCTCGGCGCGCAGGCCACCGCCCTCCGGGACGCGGGCATCCATCGTGTCACGGTGAGCCTCGACACCCTCAAGCCCGACCGCTTCCAGGCGCTGACCCGGCGCGACTCCTTCGCCCAGGTGATCGAAGGTATCGACACCGTCCGGGCCATGGCGTGGCCCGGGCTCAAGATCGATACCGTGGTCATGCGCGGCGTGAACGACGATGAGCTCGCGGACCTCCTCGAGTTCGCGCGCCGGATGTCCGCGGAGATTCGCTTCATCGAATACATGGACGTGGGCGGGGCCACCCGATGGTCTATGGAGAAGGTCGTCTCGCGCGCGGAGATGCTCGAGCGGTTGAGCGCGCGCTACGGACGGATCGACGAGATCGTCGAGGAATCCTCGGCGCCCGCCGACCGTTTCCGGATCGACGACGGCCTCACCTTCGGCATCATCTCCTCGACCACCGCTCCCTTCTGCGGGTCCTGCGACCGGAGCCGGCTCACCGCCGACGGCCAGTGGCTGCTCTGCCTCTATGCCACGACGGGCATGGACCTGAGGAAGCCCTTGAGGGAGGGCGCCTCGAAGGAAGAACTGATGGCGCTCATCCGCTCGGCCTGGACGGGACGCCGCGATCGGGGCGCCGAGGAGCGGCT
>Ga0207693_10003139_pt1 | contig 14205 bp, 16 predicted proteins | sample LARL81metaG_FD_184347 | JGI IMG/M metagenome (GOLD analysis project Ga0207693, IMG submission 184347) | Corn, switchgrass and miscanthus rhizosphere microbial communities from Kellogg Biological Station, Michigan, USA - LAR L8-1 metaG... | ecosystem: Host-associated > Plants > Roots >...
CGTTCAGGCGAGCCAGCGACCAGTAGAGCCGGACTCGCGTATAGGGGTCGGTCACCTGCTTCGCTTGAGCGAGCGCGTCTTTGAGCACGCCCTCTGCACGACTGAGGTCGCCCAGGTCGCTGAGCGCGTAGCTCAGATACGTCGAAAAGCGAACCCGATTCGTGGTGTCTTCGGGGTGTTCCTCCGCCACACGGACGAGACAGTCGTCGAAGAGGTCGACAGCGCGCTGCGGCTGACCGAGAGCGGCATAGCACCGACCGAGCGTCGCGTAGACATCGGGACGTAGCGACGGCCTCAGGAGCTCGGACCCGACCGCGGCCTCCAGGCGCTCGACCGCGGCGGTGTTGTTCCCGGCCCGCGCCTCGGCGAGTCCGAGCGCGACACCGGCGCGGAGTGCAGAGGCCGAGTCGCCGGCAGCGATCGCGTCCTCGTGGATCCCCTGGATGGTGTCGCGGGCGTCTCCGGGATCGTCGGCCAGGCGCAGCTTGAGCTCCGCATCGGCGAGCCGGAGCTCGCGCTCGTCGACCTCGCGGAGATCGGACCCCGTCTCGAGGTATTCGACCGAGACGCCGAGCTTCGGAGCGAGCTGTCTGAGGGCCTTGACGGAGGGGCGCCGCGCCTCTGCCTCGATCCGCGAGATGTAGGCATACGAGACCCCGGGAGACGAGAGCTCGCGCTGCGAAAGGTTGCATTCAAGCCGTAATCGGCGCAAGCGCTGCCCGATTGACTCTAGTCCACTCCTCTGCGGTCCCACCATCGCCTGTGGCCTATCTTCGTCATTCGGCCGGCAGCCGTCAAAACCCAGGCGCGTGAATGTCTGACAACAAATGACTACAAAGTCTTCGGACCCACCCTGCTCTAGGCTTCGCACGCATGGCCTCGACGATCGATCCGCGCGTCGATATCGGGCACGTTCATCTGAAGGTCTCGGACATCGACCGGGCGCTCGCCTTCTACCGCGACGTGCTCGGGTTCGACCTCATCGTGCGTATCGGCGACGAGGCGGCGTTCCTCAGCGCAGGCGGCTATCACCATCACCTTGGCCTCAACACCTGGGAGAGCCGCGGCGGCTCCCCGCCGCCACCGGGGACGACCGGGCTCTACCACGTCGCGATCCGCTATCCGGATCGAGCGACGCTGGGCGATGCGCTCCGCCGCCTCAGAGAGGCGGGCATCCCGATCAGCGGCGCAACCGATCACGGAGTCAGTGAGGCGATCTACCTACGCGACCCGGACGGAAATGGGATCGAGCTCTACCGCGACCGCCCACGTGAGGAGTGGCCGCGCGCCGACGACGGGGAGGTCACGATGTACAACGCGCCGCTCGACCTCGAGGCGCTGCTCGCCGAGGCGAGCGCTTAGCCTCCCAGGTTTTCGGGCGAGGCGGTCCGGTGCGTCTGTGGTTCGCTGTACTCGGCGCCGGCATGCCTTGGGAGCGCAGATCGAAACGGTGTAGCGTTGACGCATGCCGCGTGGATACATGGAGGGGCCTGCCGCCGAAGAGGCCGAGCGCCGGCTGGAAGAGCTGGAGCGCGGTCCGACTGCCGATGAAGCCGAGCAGCGCCTCGCGGTTTTCGGCTCTACGGACGATGATTCCGAACCGCATTTCCTCGGCTGGCGGGACGAGGTCGACCCGGACGAGCTGTTCGAGAGCGGCCGCGCCTGGGGCCTGAAGGTCATGCGCCGTAGCGCCGCGTAAGCCGCCACCAGCCCGAAGCGCCGCCTGAGCGTCTCGCTCCGGTCCAGCCCCATGGGGGGTGCAAAAGCGCCCCTACCAGCACGCTAACGAGGATCTCGTGCCGGGTCCGTCACGCCTTTGCACCGAAATCGTGACAACGCGCTATACCTACGGCGATGGCCAAGCAGGCCAAGCCGGTCGAGCAGGTCGACAGCGTCATCGTCCGCTTCGCGGGCGACTCCGGCGACGGCATGCAGCTGACGGGCGGGCGCTTTACGAGCGAGACCGCCGTGCTCGGGAACGACCTCTCGACCTTCCCCGATTTCCCGGCTGAGATCCGGGCACCGGCCGGCTCGCTGCCGGGCGTCTCCGGGTTCCAGGTTCACTTCGCCGACCACGACATCCTGACCCCGGGGGACGCGCCGAACGTGCTCGTGGCGATGAACCCCGCGGCACTGAAGACGAACCTGCGCGACCTGCCGCGCGGCGCGACGCTGATCGTCGACCAGGACACGTTCACGGAACGCAATCTCACCAAGGCAGGCTACGACGCGAACCCGCTCGAGGACGGGTCGCTCGACGGGTACGCCGTCCATACCGTGCCGCTGACGACGATGACGCTCGAGGCGACGAAGGAGGTCGAGGGAGTCACGAAGCGAGAGGCCGAGCGCGCCAAGAATATGTTCGCGCTCGGGCTGATGTCGTGGCTCTACCACCGCCCGACCGAGCACACGGTCGCCTTCCTCGAGCGCAAGTTCGCGAAGCGGCCGGAAATCGCCGAGACGAACAAGCGAGCGTTTCAGGCCGGCTACGCGTTCGGAGAGACGACCGAGGACTTCGCCGTTTCCTACGAGGTCAAGCCCGCGAAGCTCCGGCCGGGGACCTACCGGAACATCACCGGCAACCAGGCGCTCGCCTACGGGCTGATCGCCGCCAGCGTCAAGTCCGGGCTGCCGCTCTTCCTCGGCGCGTATCCGATCACGCCTGCGAGCTCGATCCTCGAGGAGCTCGCCCGGCACAAGAATTTCGGTGTCCGCACCTTCCAGGCCGAGGACGAGATCGCGGCCGTCGGCGCATCGCTCGGCGCCAGCTTCGGTGGCTCTCTGGGGGTCTCGACCTCCGCCGGGCCCGGCGTCGTGCTCAAGAGCGAGACGGTCGGCCTCGCGGTCGCGCTCGAGCTTCCTCTGCTGATCCTGGACATCCAACGCGCAGGCCCTTCGACCGGAATGCCCACCAAGCCCGAGCAGGCCGATCTGCTGATGGTCCTGTTCGGCCGCAACTCCGAGTCGCCGGTGCCGGTGATCGCCGCTTCGACGCCCGCTCAGTGCTTCGAGGCCGCGATCGAGGCGGCGCGAATCGCGCTCAAATACAGGACGCCCGTCTACCTGCTCTCAGACGCCTATCTCGCAAACGGCTCCGAGCCGTGGCTGCTTCCGGACGTGAATGCGATCGCTGAGATCGACGCGGGCTTCACCATCGAGGCGCCTCCGGAGGGCGAGTTCCTGCCCTATACCCGCGACGACGAGACGCTCGCGCGGCCGTGGGCGATCCCCGGCACGCCCGGGCTCGAGCATCGGATCGGCGGGCTCGAGAAGCAGGACCTGACCGGCAACGTCTCCTATGACCCCGAAAACCACGACCTGATGACGCGCCTGCGCGCGGAGAAGATCGCCGGCATCGCCTCCGACATCCCGGAGCTGGCGGTCGACGACCCCGACGGCGCGGACCTGCTCGTCCTTTCCTGGGGCGGCACCTACGGGCCGGTCGCGGCCGGCATCCGCCGCGCGCGCGGCGAGGGCGGCAAGGTCGCGCACGCTCATCTGCACTACCTGAACCCGTTCCCCCGCAACACCGGCGAGGTCGTCGGCGCCTACGAGAAAGTCCTGATCCCGGAGATCAACCTCGGCCAGCTGCGCAAGCTGATCCGCGCCGAGTTTCTCGTCGACGCGGCCGGGTTCAACCTCGTCCGCGGTCTGCCTTTTCGGGCCAGCGAGGTACAAGAGGCAATCGAGGCGATGCTGTGACCGGGCCGGAACGCACCACCTGGACCATTGGCGGGAGCCGTTGGTCAGTCCTGACCGTGCTTGCTCTCCTCGGCACTGCTGTCTCGCTGATCGGCGGGATGTGGGTCGAGGCCGCCGTCTTCCTTGTTGCCACAGTCGTGCTCGCGGCGGTAGCGCTGAGGGCTGGAAGGAGGTAGCGATGTTCGAGAAGCTTCTGGAGAAACTGCGGGGGAGCTCGCGGGCGCCTGACGATCTCGCGCTCGGAACCACGCGGCCCGGCGACTTCGCCGACGATCCGGCCACCCCGGAACACGAGGGCGAGGGGTTCGCGCCGAACCCTCATGAGCACGAGACCGATGACTCGGCTCCGTAATCTGCTTCGCCGCCTGGGATTCGCGCCGCGGGACATGGCCGGCCGGGAAGATGCGCATATCGATGCGGATGCGGCCGCGCAAAGCCGTGAGCCCAAGCTACTCGCGGAAGGTGAGTACCCGGGCAGCGTGCCGCCGAACTACATCAAGACCTACGACGAAGGACGGCCGCGCCACTAGCGCGGCCCGAGTCAGAGGGCGGCCCGACTCAGCGATTGCCCTCGCCTGCCGCCGGAGGTAGCTCCTCCTGCGGCCCCCGGCGAAGGGCATTGATGACCTCGCGAAACGGCCGGCCGACCCAGGCTGCCGGGACGCGCCAGAGATCGGCCGTGCCGAGCAGCGAAAAAATCCGTACGCGTACGAGCGGCGTTCCCGGAACCCCCGGCACGTCTCGGCCGAACTCGCGTCGGTGGCCGAAGATTCCGAGACCACCGAAGTCGACCTCGATCCCTTCCGGGACATAGACGTCGACGTTTCCGAGCAGGACGATCGCCGTGATCGTCGTTACCCGGTGCTCGAGCTCGGTCTGCCGCAGGTCGAGGTCAGCGTCGCCGAGAAAGACGAAAGCGAAGCCGAACCTCGGCAGCCGCCAGCGACCGGTCCGGACGGTGTTCGACAAGATGGCGACCGTGACGCGTTTCGGCCGCCGTCGCTGCTCGACGGACGTGGATCGCGGGAGGTCGCGCCCGATTGCCTCCAGCTCCTCGAACGTTCGCGCCGCGTAAGCACGCTCCGCTCGCTCCGAAAACTCCTCCAGGGTGAGGCGGCCGGCCGCGCTGTGTTCTCGGAGAGCCAACACGGTTCGCTCTCGGTCGGCATCGGAGGCCCGAACGGCCGGTACTCGGTCAAGGGCAGTCTTCGAAGAGGTCCGAAGCGGCGGGAACTCGACGCCGAGGCGCGGCGCAACGACCTGGTACAGCCGCACGGGCCGATGGAAGTCCTTCAACTCCTGCTCGCCGAGGTCGCGGAACTCGACCTCCGAGAGCGCATGCTCCTCGTCCTCCAGAAGCGCGACCGACGTATGTGAGACGAGAACCTGCCCGCCGTGCCCGGCGGCGCAGATCCGCGCGGCCCGGTGGACCGCAAGTCCGACATAACGGTCGTCGGCGAGCTCAACCGGGCCGGTGTGGATCCCCATCCGGACGCCAAGCTCTGCCGTCCCGGGCCAGCGCTCGGCGCCGAGGGCCTGCTGTGCAGAGACCGCCGCCAGAACCGCGTCGCCCGGACGCGTGAAGGCGACGAAGAACGAGTCTCCCGGCGAATCGACCACGCGGCCGGCGTGGTTGACGAACGCGTCGCGCTGGAGGCCCTGCTGCCGCGCCTGAACCGCCGGATAGCCGTCGCCGAGCTCACGGAGCAGCCCCGTTGAGCCTTCGACGTCGCTGAAGAGGAAGGTCAGCGTGCCGCTTGTCGGCTGGGACATGAGGGCTATTCTGGCGGTAGTGGCGAAGGAGAACGGCAACGGCGCACAACCGAAGCTGACCGCGAAGGACTACAAGACCGACCAGGAAGTCCGCTGGTGCCCTGGCTGCGGCGACTACGCGATCCTCGCGGCGCTGCAGGGCTTCATGCCGGAGCTCGAGATCCCGAAGGAGCGGATCGTCTTCGTATCCGGGATCGGCTGCGCCGCTCGCTTCCCGTACTACATGGAGACCTACGGGATGCACTCGATCCACGGCCGCGCGCCGGCGATCGCAACCGGGCTTTCCACCTCGCGACCCGATCTCTCCGTCTGGGTGGTGACCGGGGACGGCGACGCGCTCTCGATCGGCGGCAACCACTTGATCCACGCGTTGCGGCGCAACGTGAACATCAAGATCCTGCTCTTCAACAACGAGATCTACGGCCTGACCAAGGGCCAGTACTCGCCGACGAGCCCGCGCGGGAAGGTGACGAAGTCGACGCCGATGGGCTCGCTGGACTGGCCGTTCAATCCGATCTCGCTCGCGATCGGCGCCGAGGCGACTTTCGTCGCGCGGGCGATCGATACCGACCGCGCCCAACTGACCGACGTGCTCCGCGCCGCGGCCGCCCATACGGGCAGCGCGTTCGTCGAGATCTTCCAGAACTGCAACATCTTCAACGACAACGCCTTCGACTTCGTGCGCGAGGACAAGGAGAACCGGATCTACCTCCAGCACGGCGAGCCGGTGCGCTTCGGCCCCGCCGGTGAGCGCGGCGTACGGCTCCGCGGCGACGGCTCTGCCGAGGTGTTCGACGGAGACGACGACCCACTCGTCTGGGACGCGCATCACCCGGAGGCTTCGCCGGCGTTTGCCCTCTCGCGGCTGACACGTGACACCGTCGGCGCGACGCCGATCGGCATCTTCAGGGACGTCCAGCGGCCGGTGTACGACCAGCTGATGGAAGAGCAGCTCGCCACGGCGCGCGACCAGAAGGAAGGCGAGCTCGAGGCGCTCCTCGCGGGCGGTGACACGTGGACGATCTCGTAGTCATCGAGACCGTCCCGACCGCGATGGAAGCCGGCCTCGTCTGCGGCATCCTCCGCAACGTTGGGATTCGGTGCTTTGATCGCCCGACCAACTTCGCTGCCGGTGCGAACGACGGCTGGGCTTTGAGCGGCTGGCGCGAGGTCGTCGTCCGCAGCGAGGACGCCGACGAGGCGACCAAGGCGCTCGCCGAGCAGCGAGCCGATCCCGTGGAAAGAGGAGACCCGCAGGAATAAGGTCGCCGTTCACGCGTTTTCCCACGCTCTGCCCTACAGCAGGAGGACCCCATGGCAACTGACGGCGCGAACGCTCCCGACACGATTGTCCTCGTCCACGGCCTCTGGCTGACCCCGCTTAGCTGGGAGAAATGGATCGACCACTACAAGAGCAAGGGCTACAACGTGCTCGCCCCAGCGTGGCCGGGCATGGAAGGCGACATCGAGCAGGTCCGGAGCAACACGAAGCCGTACGAGAACCTCGGGATCACGGAAATCGCCGACCACTACGAGCAGATCATCCGAGGACTCGACAAGCCGCCGATCATCATGGGCCACTCGTTCGGCGGCCTGATCACACAGGTCCTGCTCGACCGCGGCCTGGGCGCCGCCGGCGTAGGAATCTCTCCGGCGCCGATCAAGGGGATCCTTGTGCTGCCGTTCTCGGCCCTGAAGGTCGCCTCGGTTGCGTTGAAGAACCCGGCGAACAGGCACAGGGCCGTGCCGCTGACGCCTGATGAGTTCCGCTACGGCTTCGGGAACCTGCTCAGTGTGGAGCAGTCGAAAGAGGCCTACGACCGCCTGGCTATCCCTGGCCCGGGGCGCGTTCTCTTCCAGGCAGCCGCTTCGAACTTCACCCCGAACTCGCCCGCGGCCGTACACCCGAAGCGGGGCAACCGGCCGCCGCTGCTGCTGCAAGCCAACGGCAAGGACCATACGGTGCCGGCATCGGTGACGAAGAACGCCTTCAAGATCCAGCGGAAAGCGAGCTCGCCGACCGAGCTGAAGGAATACCCGGATCGGTCGCACTACACGTTCGCTCAGGATGGCTGGGAGGACGTGGCCGACGACGCGCTCGAGTGGGCGACGCAGCACGCGGGGGTGCCCGCCGCGGCCTGATCCCCGGCGATCCCCTCGTCGAGACCGGCGTCTAACCCAATCCACGCAGCTTGGCCGGATCGGCGACCAGGTCGATCTCGACGATGCGGCCGTCGGCGACGCTGAAGCTGACGACCGCGATCGGCTTCTTGCCGGGGACGACGATCACGCCGGCGTTGCCGTTGACGATCGCCGGTCGCGCGTGCGGAGCGAAGGGGCCGCCACGGCCCAGGATCGTTTCCGCTACGGCGGCGGCGCCGGTGATCGGTATTCGCGCTCCTCGCGGGCCTCTGTCGGCTCGGAAGACGACGTCAGGGTCAAGGACCTGGATCAGCCCCTCGAAGTCGCCGGCTCGCGCGGCTGCCAGGAAGGCGTCGACGACTCGCCGCTGCTCACGAAGGTCCGGATCTGTGCGCGGCGTCGCACCGCGAACTCGGCGCCTCGCCCGACTCGCGAGCTGACGCGTCGCCGCTTCCGAGCGATCCAGGATCGGCGCGATCTCGTCGAACGTGACGCCGAACATGTCATGCAGGACGAAGGCAAGGCGCTCGGCCGGAGTGAGTGTGTCGAGCACCACTAGCAACGCCAGCCCGACGGAGTCGGCCAGCACGGCCTCGTCTGCCGGCCCGTCCTCGATCGTGACGATCGGCTCCGGCAGCGCGACGTAGTCCTCGCGGCGCGCGCGGCGCGAGCGCAGCATGTCGAGGGAGACGCGCGCGACCACCGTGGTCAGCCAGCCGGCGAGGTTCTCGACGGCTTCGGTATCGGAGCGCGAGAGCCGCAGCCACGCTTCCTGCACTGCGTCCTCGGCCTCGCTCCTCGAGCCGAGCATTCGGTACGCGACCGCCTCCAGGTGCCGCCGGTTGCGCTCGAACTCCTCGGTTTGCCAGTCGCTCTGGGTCACGTCACATCTCCGCGTTCGAATCCGTCATCTCCCTGACGAACAAAACGCGGCAGTTGTGACTGCCCGAAGGGAGTGACGTGAACGCAATCGAAGTGACCAAGCTCAGCAAGACGTATCAAGGCGGCGTGGAGGCCGTGAGGGGCATCGACTTCGAGGTCGCGGCCGGCGAGGTCTTCGGCCTGCTCGGCCCGAACGGGGCCGGCAAGTCCACCACGGTCGGCATGCTGACGACGACGATCGAGCCGACAGGCGGCAGCGCCCGGCTCGCGAGTTTCGACGTGGCGAAGGAGCCGCTCGCCGCCCGCCGGGTTAGCAGCGTCGTCTTCCAAGAGCCGGTGATCGACCGCTCGCTGACCGGCCGCCGGAACCTCGAGATCCACGCCCGGCTCTGGGGCGTCGAGCCACGCGAGGCGGCCGCGAGGATCGACGAGCTCGCCGGCACGTTCGGCCTCGCCGACCTGATCGACCGGCCCGCAGACACCTTCAGCGGCGGACAGCGCCGGCGGCTGGAGATCGCCCGGGCACTCGTCTCGCACCCGCGCGTGCTCTTCCTCGACGAGCCGACCGTTGGCCTCGACCCGCGCATTCGGGCCGAGCTGCTCGAGGTGATCGCGAGCCTGCGAAGCCGTACCGAGCTGACCGTCCTGATGACGACCCACTACCTCGAGGAGGCGGAGCGCCTCTGCGATCGCGTCGGAATCATCCACGCCGGCCGGATCGTCGCGCTCGACACACCCGCGGCCTTGCTCGCGGGCTTCGGCCGGCAACTGGTCGAGATTCGCGTCGACGGCAGCGTCAACTCCGCGCTTGCCTCGCTGCGCGAGCGGGGCGTCGCCGGCGAAGACGCGTTCGCCGTCGGCTCGCGCGTGACGGTGCCGCTTCACCGGCACAGCTCGGGCGACGCGATCGCCGCCATCCACGACCTCGGGCTCGCCGGGGCGATCAGCGCCCGCGAGCCGACTCTCGACGACGTCTACCTGCGGCTGACCGGCGACTCGCTCGCCGCGGCCGCGTGATCGAAAGGAGAACCAATGTCCACTGCTGAAATCGCAATCCCAGTCCCGAGGGCGCGCCCGCGCGCCTTCGGCCCGCTTGCCACGCTCGCGCGGCGCCGCTTCCAACTGACTGCCCGCACCCCGCGCGAGCTCTTCGTTCCTCTCTTGACGCCGATCATGTTCGCGCTCGTGATCGCGCCGGCGCTGAAGACGGCGCTGCACACGAGCGCGAGCTACGAGTCCTTCGTCGCGATCGGGACGATCGGCCTGTTGATTCCGCTGAACACGATGTTCTCCGGGCTCAGCGTGATCGTCGACCGGATCAGCGGCGCCCAGCCCGAGTTGCTGACGGCGCCGATCCCGCGCGGCTTGCTCGTCGTCGGCAACTTGCTCGTTGCGCTGGCGACGACCGCTCTCCAGGTCGGCGTCCTGATCGGGGTCGCGCTTGCGCGCGGGATTCATTTCCATGCGACTGGGACCGGAATCGTCTGGTTCGTGGCCACCGCCGCGTTGTTCACGGTCGGGATGTACGGGCTGGCCGAGATCCTCGCCAGCCGGGTGCCTCGCCAGGAGGAGTACATCGCGCGCCTGCCGGCAATCGCGATCCTGCCCTGGTTCCTGGCCGGCGCCCTCTTCCCGATCACGGCGCTCCCGGGCTTCCTGGCCTGGGTGGCGAAGTTCCTGCCGCTCACGCACGGGCTGGCGCTGATGCGTTACGGCCTGCGCGGTGACAGCACCGGCCTGCACGCCATCTGGGGGCTGAGCGACCCGACCGCGATGGCAGCGCTCAGCCTTGCCGTCGTCGGCGGGTTCGCGCTCCTACTGACCGCGGCTTCGATTCGGGTGTTCAGCCGGTCGTCGGTCCGCTAAGCCCAGAGGCGCTCGCGCGAGGCTTCCGCCGCCGACGGGAACTCGCGCGCAGCGCCGGCGTCTCGTGAGCCAAACCAGGCGATCGCCACCAGCCACGGAAGTATCGTGACGATCGGCAGCCAGCTTCCGACCGCAGCGCTGGCGCCCACGGTCAGAGCCACCAAGAGCAGCGGCGCAACAAGCCCAGGTTTTCGGAGCCTCTCCATGGATTCAGTGTGCAGGTAACGGGCGCCTCATGTCGAGCCTTCTCCGCCTTGTCACATTTGACCCGCGACGCTGGTTGAAATCGCTACGTGCCCTGTTTGAGAGGCGGCGCCGAGTCGGCGTGGTACTTGAGCCACGCGGTTCGTAGCTCGCGAGTTCGACGTTCCAACCCTGCCAGCAGGGACCGGGCCTCATCGAGCTCCCCGGACAACGTCTCGACCCGGCGAATTTCGGTCGCCATTTCGCCCAGCTCGCTCGTGGGGTCCGCGTTCAGCTTCCCGAGCCGCCGCTCCGCCGCCCGAAGCTGGGCCTCCGTCGCCCGCGCCCAGCCGCCGGCCTGATCGGCCAGCGCGCGCAGCTCGCTCTCGATCGCGGGCGCGCCGCCGACGACCTCGCGTAAGCGCTTGACGAGGGCGAGATCGAGCTTGTCGGGAAGCGAAGCCACCGGGCGACGGCCGAGCTTGCCAGATCGCGGCGGCTCTCGCCGGCTCATTCCGATGCCTCGGCGACGACGACGAGCCGCTCGCGCCTCGGTGTCACGAGCACCGCGGCCACGACGCCTACGAATGCTGCGGCTCCGGCGATCGTGAACGCGACCTCGTAACCGCGCAGCGAGGGGACGTTCGTGGTGGGGATCAGGTGCGCGGTCAGGATCGCGGCGCCGACCTCGCCGCCGATAACGCCGCCGACCGTGCGCATGACCGTGTTCATGCCGGTGGCGACGCCGGTCTCCGTGGCCCGCACGGCCTCGGTGATCAGAGTCGCCATCGCAGCGAAGGCGAAGCCGACGCCGATGCCGAGCACCGCCAGGGCGACGAGGATCTGCCACGTCTCGGTATTCCAGAACGCGAGCATCACCGCCGAGATCCCGGAGAGCAGCATCCCGGCCGCGAGCGGCCACTTCGACCCGATCCGCCGGCCGATCACCCCCGCCGCGGGCCCCGCGAAAAGCAGGGTGACCGAGCTCGGCAGCAAGTAGAGGCCGGCCGTCGTCGCGCTTGCATTGAAGCCGTAGTCCACCAGCCGCGCCGTGTCAGCGGCCAGTCCGCGCGGAGTCTCGACGAAGTTGGGGATCAAAACGAAGGTGCCGAACATCGCGAAGCCGGTGATCAGCGCGCAGATGTTCGTGAACAGCACCTGCCGCTGGACGAAGACGTCCATGTCGACCATCGGCTCGGGCACGCGCAGCTCTGCGACGACCCAGAGCGCGAGAAACATCGCCGACCCGGCGAAAAGGCCGCTGACGCGCGCCGAGGTCCAGCCCAAGCTCTCGCCCTCGGTCAAAGCGAGCAGTAGGCAGACCAGCCCGATGGAGAGCAAGGTGGCGCCGAGGAAGTCGACCCGCGACGGTGTCTTGATCGGCGACTCAGGCACGTACCGGTGGACGGCGACGGTTGCGATCGCCACGGGGATCGCGCCGATGATGAACAGCCAGCGCCAGGAGAGGTTGTCGACGATCAGACCCGACAGAACGATTCCGAAGCCGCCGCCGACGCCGAAGACTGCCGAGATCAGCCCGATCCCGACGCCAACCTTCTCCCGCGGGAACTCGTCGCGGATGATCCCGAAGCTCAGGGGAAACACGGCGGCCCCGAGCCCCTGGAAGGCGCGGAAGAAGATCAGCGCCCAGATGTTCCACGCCGCGGCTGCGCCGACACAGCCGACGAAGAACAGAGCGAGCGAGATGACGAGCAGCCGTTCCTTGCCGTACTGGTCGCCGAGCTTGCCCAGGACCGGGGTCGAGACCGAGGCAACGAGAAGCAGGGCGGTCAGCACCCACGTCACCCAGGTCGTGGTCGTGTGCAGGTCGCGCTGTAGAGCCGGCAGCGCCGGAATCACCATCGTCTGCTGCAGCGCGTAGGCCGTGCCGGCAAGCGTCAGGATCGCCAGCGTGACGTTGTAGTGCTGCCGCTCTCCCCCCTCGGCCACTGGGCGCAGGCTAGCGATGGAATTAACGCCGAAGCCCGCCTGAGTGGCGGGCTTCGGCGCGTAGCGAGGGGAAACTGGGTCCGGAGCGCGTTAGCTCTCGTCCGCCTTGGACTGCGCGTGCGTGACGTGCAGCTCGGACGGACTCGCATTGTCCGGTTCCTGCGTCAGGTCTCTGTTCGGTGCACGTGAGCCGTCGGTAAAGCCGTCGCCGCCTGCGCCGGGGAGTCGAACGGTGAATCTCGTCCCGTGGCCGGGCGCGGAATCGACCTCCACGGATCCGCCCATTCCTTGCGTCAGCTCCTTGACGATCGAGAGGCCCAGCCCCGTCCCGACCGGCCGGTCGGACGAATAGCGGGAGTACAGATAGAAGCGCTCGAAAGCCCGGGGCAGATCCTCCTGGCTCAGGCCGGGGCCTGTGTCCTCGACGACAAGCGCGCCTGGTTCCGCGAAGACCCGGACGACGCCGCCGCGCGGAGTCAGGCGCAGGGCGTTCTCGACCAGGTTCGAAGCCACCTGCAGGACGCGGTCGGGGTCGCCGATCGCCGGGGCAGGCTCCGGCGCGAAGGCCTCGAGGGTGACGCCGAACTCGCGGGCCTGCCCTTCGTAGCGTTGGACCGCCTCGCGGGCGATCGTCGCGAGATCGACCTTCTCCCGGTGGATCGAGAAGTCGGTGCGGTTCATCCGCGCGAGGTCGAGCAGGTCGCGGACGAGCCGTTCGAGGCGTGCGGCCTCGATCGAGATCGTCTCGACCGCCTCGTCCATGTGGAAGGCGCCGTCTGCGACGCCCTCGGCGTACCCGCGAATCGCGGTCAGCGGCGTCTTCAGCTCGTGGCTGACCGAGAGGAGGAACTGCTTCTCGGCGGCGCGCGCCCGCGCGAGCTGCTCCGCCATCTCGTTGAAGGCCCGGGCCAGGCTGGCGATCTCGTACGCGCCCTCGATCGGAACCGGCTCGGCATCGCGTGCCTCGGCGAGATGCCGGGTGGCGTCGACCACACGCCGAACAGGCCGGACGATCCGGCGTGCGAGCAGGAACGCGGCGAGGGCGGCGAGCGCGATTCCGGCCCCCGCGGCGATCAGCAGCCCGACGAGGAAGGGGTAGAACGCTGTGTTTCCGAGGCGCTTCGGCCGTAGCAGCACGAGTTCGAGGTGGCTGCTGGCCGGTCGGGCGGCGTAGAAGTAGCTCGTGTTCCCGATGCGTAGCGTCCCGTTGAGGCGCTTCTTCTTCCGCACGACCTTGTAGAGATCGCCCGGGAGGTACTTGGAGGGCCGAGTCAACGACACACACGCTGCAGTCTCGTTCTGGCGGGAGAAATAGGGCCGGATGTCCTTTAGCCGGGCGCATGGGAAGATGGCTGTGCGCTCACGCGCCGCCAGCAGGTCGGCCTGGTGCGCGACGTCCTTCAGCGTCGCCTGCTCGACCGCCCGCCGCGTCAGGACAGATCCAACCGCCAGCATCAACCCGATCGAGAGCACAACCACGAGCACAATCGCCACGAACAGGTTCGTCCGCAGCGTGTAGCGACGATTCACGGCCTTACAGTTTTGTACCCGGCCCCGCGAACGGTGCGGATCAGCTCGGGACGGCCCAGCTTGCGGCGCAGCTGGGCCACGTGCACGTCGACGGTCCGGGTTCCACCCGGATACGTCATCCCCCAGACGCGGTCGAGCAGCTGGTCGCGGCTGACCACGATGCCCGGATTCTCGAGC
>Ga0207693_10003140_pt1 | contig 14204 bp, 13 predicted proteins | sample LARL81metaG_FD_184347 | JGI IMG/M metagenome (GOLD analysis project Ga0207693, IMG submission 184347) | Corn, switchgrass and miscanthus rhizosphere microbial communities from Kellogg Biological Station, Michigan, USA - LAR L8-1 metaG... | ecosystem: Host-associated > Plants > Roots >...
TGAGAATCGGGACGGTGACGATCACCGCGCCGGCGGCGATCGCGCCGGCAGGCTGCTGGAACTGCGATGCGCCGGTGAAGTACGACAACGCGACCGGCGCGGTCCGCGCGGAGTTGGTCGCCGTCAGCACGTTGGCGAACAGGAAGTCGTTCCACGCCGCGATGAACGTGAGGATCCCGGCGGTGAACACGCCCGGGACCGCGAGCGGCAGGATCACGCGCCAGAACGCCTGCAGCGGTGTGGCGCCGTCCATCTGGGCGGCCTTCTCCAGGTCCCAGGGGATCTCCCTGAAGAACGCCGACAGGATGTAGATCGAAAGCGGCAGCGAGAACGACAGGTAGGGCAGGATCAGCCCAGCCCAGGTGTCGAACAGGCCGATGTTGCGCCACACGTTGTAGAGGCCGCCGACGATCGAGATCGCCGGGAACATCGTGACCGCCAGCGCTCCTGCGAGGATCGCGGTCTTGCCCGGGAAGTCGAGGCGCGTGATCGCGTAGGCAGCCATCGAAGCGAACGCGAGCGCGATCACGGTCGTGATCAGGGCGATCCCGATCGAGTTGCGCAACGAAGCCGTGAAGAAGCCGGTCTTGAATGCGGTCGTGTAGTTATGCAGCGTCCAGTGCGTCGGCAGGAAACTGCCGTCGCCGATCGACTCCGGGGTCTTCAGTGAGAGCGACGCGATCCAGATGACCGGGATCAGCGCATAGATCAAGACGCCGATGACGGCGAAGATCCAGAGCGTCTTGCGGGTGGGTGTGTTCTCCTGATCCATAGTTCTACCTCCGCTGTGGGCTCGCGCCCAGGAACCTGGTGAAGATCAGCGCGATCAAGATCACGCAGAAGAAGATCAGGACCGAGATCGCCGAGCCCAGTCCCAGGTTCAGGCGGTTGATCAAGACCCGATAGCCGAGCAGCGAGACGCTCTCGGTTTTGTTGGCGCCGTTGGTCATGATGTAAACCACGTCGTAGATCCGGAACGCGTCCAACGTGCGGAACAGGATGGCGACCATCAGCGCCGGCTTGATCAGCGGCAGCGTGATTCGGAAGAAGCGCTGCAGCGAGGTGGCGCCATCAACCTTTGCCGCCTTGTAAAGGTCCTCCGGCACCAGTGCGAGACCGCCAAGCAGCAACAGCGCGATGAACGGCGTCGTCTTCCAGACCTCCGCCATGATGATCAAGATGAAAGATCCGCTGCGGGTGGTGAGCGGTGGGGTGCTCAGATTCAGCCAGTGGGTGACAAAGCCCGTCGCCGGATCGAACGCGAGCCGCCAGGCGAACGCGGCGACAACCGTTACCGCCCCGTAGGGCACCAGCACGGCGACCCGGATCCACGTGCGTGCGTAGATCGCGCGGTACATCGCCTGGGCGATCAGCATCCCGAGGACCAGCTCGATCGAGACCGAGACCACCGTGATGATCAGCGTGTTGCTGACGTCCTGCCACCAGGTGGATGAGGTGAGCACCGACTTGTAGTTGTCCAGTCCCACCCACGCATCGAGCTGCGGAAATCGAAGGTCCGCGCGGTGCAGCGAGAGCCAGAACGCGTACAGAATCGGGAAGCCGGCGACGAACAGCATCACGATCACCGCCGGGGCGCACAGCAGCAAGCCCAGCTTGCGCTCTGCCTTGGCGCGGCCGGTGAGGCCGTGGGCAGCGGGCGGCGCAGCCTGGATGTGCCTGGGTGCAGTGGTCGTGGTGGCGACGTTGGCCATCAGCACAGCCCTCCCGACTGGAGCGTCGTAAGACAGGACTTCAGCTTGCTGATGTCCTGAGTGGGGTTGATGCCCGCGGGTGGATGCAGCGTCTGTTGGATGGCCAGCGAAACATCCGAGTACAGCGGCGTCTGCGGGCGGGTGGTGGCGTGCTGGAGCTGGTGGAGCAGCACCGACGCGAACGGATAGGCCTTGATCACCGCCGGGTTGGTGTAGGAGTTGATCGTCACCGGCGGGAGGCCCTCGTTGATCGCCTCCTGGTTCTGCCAGTACGGGCGCGTCATGCAGATCGCCGCCTGCTCCGCCAGCGCCGGGTTGGGCCCGTACTTCGAGACCCCGATGTTGGCGCCGCCGACCGAGGAGCGGCCGGGAACGTTCGGATAGATCGCCGGATACGGCGCCCACCCAAGGTTCTGGAAGACCTTCTTTGTCACCGCGCTGGTCTTGGCGTCCGTTCGCGCCGCGGCATAGACGTAGGGCCAGTTGACCATGAACGCGGCTTTACCAGCCTCGAACGTGAGCCGGCCCTGGTCCTCCTGATCTGTCGAGAGCGACGGGTCCGCGCGGCCCGACTTGGCCACGTTGAGGATCGTCTGCGCCGCCACCACCGCGGGCTTGCCGAGAACCGGAGTGCCGTTGGCGTTGACAACCTGGCCGCCCGCCGACGCGTCGAGACTGTTAAACCAGACCGTGTAGCCCTCGTACTCCTGCCCTTGCTCCTCGATCAGGCCGTCGCTCGCCGGAAGCTTCTGGGCCATCGCGATCATCTGCGCCCACGTCTTGGGTGGAGTCTTGACGAGATCCTTGCGATACCACAGCAGTTGGGCGTTGGTGTTGAGCGGGACTACGTAGAGCGTGCCTTTGTACTGCGACCCCTGGGCGACGATCGGCAGCACGTTGCTGAGGGCCTGCTGGCGCTCGGCGCCGGTAATCGGCCTCAGCCAGCCGGCCGCCGCGAATTCCGAGGTCCAGATCGTGTCCATGTTCATCAGCGAGATGTCCGAGTCGTGGGCGGCCAGGCGCTGGACCAGGAGGGCTCGCGAGGAGTCGGCGCTGTTGGCGAGCGGGACGAGCGTGATCTTGTACTTGCCGCCCGATGCCTGCGCGCAGGCCTTGGCCGCCTTGACGTTGGTCCCGTTGGGGTCGGGCGACGAGTAGAAGTTGAGGTTGACGGGGCCGTGTGTCGCGCTCGACCCGCAGCCTGCAGCCGCCAACGCCCACACGACGATCAGGCTCGCCGACAAGCACATCGCGACGTTACGAGATCTCTTCGATCCTCGATCCACGTGACCCTCCTTCAGAGTCCCGCCGGTGGCGGGTACTGCCGAGCGTTCTATCGCTGCGAAAGCGGGCTGCCCAGCGTCGTTCGGCTATGCCGGACGAGCGGAAGAAAGCCGGCGATCAGCTGTGGCTCAGTCCATCTCTTTCAGGATCTGGTGCACCATCGTGTCTTCGCCGACGGAGGGTCCGAGCGGCTCGTGGAGCAGCCGATCGAGGATCGCCTCAGTGCCCTCGTGGCTGGTCAGCAGCAGGTACCTGAGCATCGCGATCCGCATGTAGCGTTCGGTCTCAGAGCCCTGGCCGCCGATCCCCGCCTCCGACAGGGCCTCGACCACCGGCTCGTACTCCTCGCGAAACCAGGCCAGCGCGATGTCCTCTCGAGACAGCAGCTCCCCGCGCGCATGGCTGGCGCGCAGGCCCCAGGCCTCGACCAGCGTGCCGAGCTGCGCGTAGCGCCATTCGTCGGACAGCTTGATGCGCCCGCGGAGCTCTGCGGGCAGGGGCACGCGCTCGTGAAAGACGCGTTCGTGGTGTTTGAGCGGCAGATCGCGCAGCCGCAGCTCTGACTCCGCGCCCAGTGCGGTGCGCACCTCGCGCACGTGCGCCTCGATGTGGGTGTCTCCGAGTGCGCGGGCGACCGACACGCGATGGTGGCCGTCCTGGACGAAGTGCAGCTCCCCGATCCGGTACACGTCGATCGGCGGCATCGTCTGGCCACGACGCCGTGCGGTGGCGATCCGCTCCCACCGGGAGCGCACGCCGGGCGAGGTGGGGCGGAAGTTGCGGTCGAACTCGCCGTGCCGGCGCGCCACAGTTCCGACGATGCTGTCGAGCCGGATCTCGTGAATGCCGATGTCGCGCTCGCTGCGCCGGCCCAGCGCGGCAACGACCTCCTCGAACGGGAGCATCATCGACACGTCGTCGGGCTCGAACCGCAGGCGCGATGCGATCTTCGAGTACGCGCGGCGCCGGCGCTGGCGTGCGAAATCGGATTGTGCGTCCTGCTGTGGGAGTCCGGTGTCCTTCATCGACATCTGCCCTCGTGGAACGAACCGGTGGTCTGAATCGATGATAGGCACTGACAGATCGGGTCAAGCCAGATATTTCACGGGGTAGGCTTGAACGCATGTCCCGCGAGTCCGAGCTGCTCGCCGTGCTGACGGATGAACCGGTGAGCACGTCTGAGCTGTATGAGCGGGTCGGTTACCTGACGCTCACGCGGCTGGGCCTGATCTCGTATCCCGCGTTCCGGCAGGCGCTCGCGAAGCTCGCTGCGGCCGGCCTTGCTGAGCACGACACCGCGGCCGACGGCTCGACCGTGTGGTGGGTCGGGGAGTGAGCTTGCGCCCCGCCGGGGCGGTGTTACCGTGTGTAGGTGCAGTGCTCGTCGTTGGCTTGATTCACGATGGCGGTTGGGAGCCTCCCGACGACGAGCCCGAGCCGCGCCGCCACCAGCGCAAGTGGAACCTCCCGTGGCGATCGCTCGTCTGGGTCGCCGTATGGTGCTGGCTGATGGCGCTGGTTCCGGCGGTGAGCTCAGCGTTCGGCGGACTTGCCGGCTTCGGGGTGCTGATGGCGGCAGTGGCGCTTGCGGTCTGGCGCATCGACCGGTGGTGCGCCAAGCAGTACTGGGCGGGGCTGCGCGAGTACAAGCTCTGACAGGCGGCGTTCTGCCATCCCGAACGGCCGTTGACCATTCCCGATACCGAGTGTCAGACTCGCCCGCCGGATTTCAGCGAGGAGGAGACCAATGGACGCGCCAACTCAGCACCGCACTCTGATCGTCGCCAACCTGACCGCGTCGACGCCGTTCCTGCTCCAAGAGGTGTCGCGGCTGGCGTCCGAGCGCCCGACGAAGTTTTCGCTGCTCGTCCCGGGCGTCGATCCGGCTAAGGCAGCTGATTGGTCGCTGGAGACCGCCGAAAAGCTGCTGAGCCGGGCGGCGGACTCGCCGGTCAAGGGATCGCTTGGCGGGCAGGATCCGTTTGAGTCCATCCGCGAGGCGATCGCCGGCGGCAGCTACGACGACGTGCTGATCTCGACGCTGCCAAAGCCGCGGTCGGAGTGGCTGCGCAAGGACCTGCCGACGAGGGTGTCCGAGCTCGGAATCCCGGTCAGCGTGATCACGCCGCCCGAGGAGCCCAGCCCGCTCAAGCAGTTCACGGATCAGTTCTCCGCTAGATAGCCCGCGCAAGCTCGCCGCGACGCATCGCGGCCGAGATCTTCGACGCCGCCGCGACGACCGCACGCGTGTGCGCGTCGGCGTTGAGCTGTGACAGGCTGTCGGCGAGGTCGAGGCTGATCGCGGCGGCGACGATGCCCTCGGCATCACGGACCGGTGCGGCGACCGCGTAGCCGCGCACCGACCCTTCGGCGTCGTCGCGCGCCCAGCCGTGCAGCCGTACGCGCTGGAGATCGGACTCCAGGTCGTCGAGCGAGGTATGCCCGGTGCGCACCAGCCCGCCGCTCCACAGCATCTGGACCTCGCGCGTCGGGCGCCCGGCAAGCAGCACCTTCGCGATCGCGCTTCCGTCGAGCGGCACCGCGGTCCCCGCGACCGGCGCGCACTCCCCGTAGCGCCGGTCGCGCCTGCAGTCGAGATAGATGATCCGATCGCAGTCCCAGGCCACCAGGCTGACCGGCAGGCGCTGGCGCTCCGCGAGCTCGCGCACAATCGGCCGCGCCTGCGCCTTGAGCTCGCTCGTACGCAGCAGGACCGAGGCCAGCGAGATCGTGCGCCACCCGAGCCGGTAGCGGCCGTGCCCGACTCTTTGCAGCAGCCCGATGGCGGCGAGGCTGGAGAGGATGTCGTGCGCCAGTGACTTGCCGATGCCCAGCCGCTGGGCGGTTGCGGTCACGCCCCACTCGGGCTCGTCGGTGGTGAACAGGTCGAGGACCGCCCCCGCGCGCCTGAGCGTTCCAAGCATCAGTCCGCCGCCGCCGGCATGGAACGCTCGACCGGCGCGGCCATGCACCACTCGTCGTCGAGCCTCAGCGCATACGGAGGCTCGGCACCGGCCTGCTCGCACGTGCGTGCGGCGACCTGTGCGGCAAACCGCGTGGTGCGAACGAGCGCGTCGAAGTCGTCCAGGTCTGCGCGGCCGAGGCCGCCGGCAACCCACGCCGCCAGCCATCCGCCGCCGAACGCGTCGCCCGCCCCGATCGTGTCGACCACGTTGACGGGCGGCGCTGCGACCGCGGCGTGCCCGCTCTGCGACATCACGGTCGCGCCGCGGCTTCCCTGGGTCAGGAGCACGACCGCCGGGCCTCGCTGCAGCAACTCGCGCGCAGTCTGCAGCGCTGGCTGGTCGGGCTCGAGGTAGGCCAGGTCCTCTTCGCTGGCCTTGACGACGTCGACGCGCACGAGCAGCTCGCGCAGGCGCTCCCGGTGCACGGCCGGATATGGAGCGGCGCCGGGGCGGCAGTTCGGATCGAGCATGACCAGCGTGGTCGAAGGCGCCTCACGAACCAGCGCAGCGATTGCGCTGGCCTGCGGCTCGAACACCAGGCCGAGCCCGCCGACGTGAAGCGCGGCGGCAAGCGGCGGCATCGCGGCGCGTGCCTGGTCGGGCAGCAGCCCCGCGATCGATGTGCCGTCCGCGTAGAACCGGTAGCTGGCCGCACCGTCGTGATCGAGATCGACGAGCGCGAACGTCGTCGGGTCGTCGGTGTCGACGACGCCGTCGAGACGAACATCCGACTGCGCAAGTCCGGCCCGCAGTGCGCGCCCGTGCACGTCGCTCGAAATCCGTCCCACGAACGTGGGGGCGAGCCCGAGACGGCCGATCGTGCGAGCGGCGTTGTACGAGCCGCCGCCGAGGTGCCGCGTGGTCGTGCCCTCGCGCTCTAGCACGAGGTCGACCAAAGCCTCACCGGCGACCACTATTGACCGATCGGCTGCCGTCATATGAGCACGCTGCGGACTGCCGTTGCTTGTCCGGGCACGGGCTGGATCCTCTCCTCTGGAACCGGTTCCAGTCTTCCATCGCCCCGGATCCCTGTCAAGTGAGATTTCAACTTGCACATGCTCGGAGCGCGAACGTGTGCGCGCTAGATTGCGGCGGTATGGATCCGGTTCCAATAAGGCGAGGGAACCCGGCCCCGACGATCCGCGATGTCGCACGCCACGCCAAGGTCGGCGTGGGGACGGTGTCGCGCGTCCTCAACGACAGCCCACTGGTCAGCGACGAGGCCCGCGTCCGCGTGCGCAAGACGATCGACGAGCTGGGTTACCGGCCGAGCTCCACCGCGCGGAGGCTGTCGCTGGGCCGGACGCAGATGATCGGGGTGGTGGCCCCGTTCTTCACCACGCGGTCGGTCGTGGAGCGGTTACGGGGCGTCGTCGAGCAGTTGCGCGACCGAGGTGACTATGACCTGTTGCTGTTCGACGTCGAGACGCTCGAGCAGCGCGCCGACGCGTTCGAGGCCTTCGCCGCACGCGACCGCGTCGATGGGCTCCTGATCGTGTCGCTGCGCCCGTCCGACGAAGAGGTCGCCCGGATGCAGCGCGAGGGCTTGCCGGTCGTCCTCATCGACGCCGCCCATCGGGCGCTGCCGCGCGTCGTGATCGACGACGTCCTCGGCGGCGAGATGGCCACCGACTACTTGCTGGCCAAGGGCCACAGGCGGATCGGCTTCGTGGGCGATGCCCCGACTCCGTTCGGCTTCGCATCGTCGGAGCTTCGCTGCCATGGGATGCGCGCGGCGCTGCGACGCGCCGGCATACGACCCGCCGCGGCGCTTCAGAAACGAGGCCCGCACGGGCGCGAGGAGGCGATCGAGCTGGCGCGCGCGCTGCTGGCGATGGAGAACCCGCCGACGGCGATATTCGCCGCGTCCGACGTTCAGGCGATGGGCGTCCTGCAGGCCGCCGAGGCGGTCGGCGCGCGCGTGCCCGAGGACGTCGCGGTGATCGGGTTCGACGACGTCGAGGAGGCTGCTGTGCTCGGGTTGACGACGGTGCGCCAGCCGCTGCGCGAGACCGGTGCACGCGGGGTCGAGCTGCTGCTGTCGGCGATCGAGGGGCGCGAGATCGCTCCGGTGGAGGAGCTCGCGCCTCTGGAGGTGGTGCAGCGGCGCACCGCTTAGTCGCAGCGGCGCGGGGACGCGATTCGGGTGTCCACGATGCCCGAACGCCGCTGGGCGCGCCCGATAAGGCCCGGTAGAAACCGCTGGGCTGTGGATGAGCGTGAACTGACCGCCCGGCTCGAGACGCTGACGACCGAGCAGAAGATCCGCCTGCTAACCGGCGCCGATGCCTGGTCGCTGCACGACGAGCCGGCGGTGGGACTGCGCCGCGTGGTTGTGTCCGACGGACCGGCTGGCGTGCGGGGCGAGCACTGGGACGAACGCGACACCTCGACCAACGTGCCGTCGCCGACGGCCCTGGCGGCGACGTGGGACGAGCTGTTGGTGCAGGAACTGGGGCGACTGCTCGCCTACGAGGCGCGCCACAAGCAGGTGGATGTGCTGCTCGCTCCGACCGTGAACCTGCATCGGACGCCGTACGGCGGGCGTCACTTCGAGTGCTTCAGCGAAGACCCGCTGCTGACGTCCAGGATCGCCGTCGCGTATGTGCGCGGCGTGCAGGACGGGGGCGTCGGGGCCACCGTCAAGCACTTCGTGGCCAACGACTCGGAGACCGAGCGCATGACGCTCGACGCCAGGCTCGACGAGCGAACGCTGCACGAGATGTATCTCGCGCCGTTTGAAGCAGTCGTCCGCGAGGCATCAGTATGGGCGGTGATGGCTGCTTATAACGGCGTCAACGGTCACACCATGACCGAGAGCCCGCTGCTCGAGGAGATCCTCAGGCGCCGGTGGGGCTTCGACGGTGTGGTGATGTCCGATTGGCTGGCGACCCGATCGACCGAAAGCTCCGCGCGAGCGGCGCTGGATCTGGTGATGCCGGGACCGGGCGGGCCGTGGGGGGACGCTTTACTCACCGCGGTGCGTGCCGGTGCGGTCGACGAGGCGACGATCGACGAGAAGGTGCTGCGGATCATGCGCCTGGCCGATCGGGTCGGAGCGCTTGACGGCGGTCGGCGACGTCCCGCTCCTCGCTACGCTGCCGACGAGATCGCGTCGCTGGTTCGCCGTGTCGCCACGGCCAGCTTCGTACTGGCGCGCAACCACCGAGACACGCTCCCTCTCGATCCTTCGCGATTGCGCCGGGTCGCGGTGATCGGGCCGAACGCGGCGAGCGCCAGGACTCTCGGCGGCGGCAGCGCGACGGTGTTTGCGCCCTACTCGATATCGCCGCTGCAGGGCCTGCTCACGGCGTTGCCGCCGGCGGTCGAGGTTCGTCATTGCATCGGCGTGACCGCCTCGAGCCGGATCCCCGTGGCGGGGCCTCCGTGGCTGCACCAGCCGGACGGCACGGGGCCCGGGGTGCAGGCGCGACTGCTCGGCTCCGACGGAGCCGAGCTGCTGAGCGAGCGCCGGCCGGGATGCGCGTTCCACTGGCCCGACCGTGTCGGCGGGGAGCCCGTCAGAAGGGCCGAGGTGAGCGCGCTGCTCCGCGCCACCGACCCCGGCACCTACACGGTCGGGCTCTCTGGAACCGGGCATTACCGCCTGTCGATCGACGGCGAGGAGGTGCTCGACGAAGTACTGGAGTCCCGGCCCGGGGCCGACTTCGTCGAGACGCTGATGGTTCCGCCCCAGGCCTCTCATCAGGTCGAGCTCGATCGCGGCGAGCAGATACACCTCGTCGCCGTCAGCGAGGTCGAGGTCGGGTCGGCCCCGCTGCTCGGCATTCGCTTCGCTCTCAACCTCGAGCCCCCTCACGGCAGCGACGACGAGGAGATCGAGCGCGCCGTCTCGCTCGCGCGGTCCTCGGACGTGGCGGTAGTGGTCGTCGGCACGACGGAGGAGGTCGAGAGCGAGGGATTTGACCGCGGGTCGCTCGCGCTGCCGGGCCGCCAGGACGAGCTCGTGCGCAAAGTCGCCGACGCGAATCCGGACACGGTCGTGGTCGTCAACTCCGGTGCCCCGGTGCTGCTGCCGTGGGCCGACAGCGTTGCTGCCGTGATCCTCGCGTGGTTCCCCGGCCAGGAGTTCGGCAACGCGCTCGCGGACGTATTGCTGGGAGACACCGAGCCGGGTGGCAGGCTGCCGACGAGCTGGCCGCTGCGCGAGGACGGTCTCCCCAGTACGCAGCCCGTCGACGGCTTCCTGCGCTACGACGAGGGGCTCCTGATCGGCTATCGCGGCTACGAGCGCGGCGGGCGCGCTGCGCTGTATCCGTTCGGCCACGGCCTCGGTTATTCGAGCTGGACGTATGTGTCGATCGACGCGCCGCGAGAGGCGCCGGCAGGCGCCGACGTCGCGGTCGATGTGACCGTGCGCAACACCGGCGCGCGCCGCGGCCGGGAGGTGGTCCAGCTGTATGCGAGCCGTGCGGTCAGCGCCGTGCAGCGACCGTCTCTGTGGCTGGTCGGGTTTGCGGTCGTCGACGCCGCCGCAGGCGAGGACGTGACCGTGACGATCGATGTGCGCTCGCGGGCATTTCAGCATTGGAGCACCGCCGCGGGCGGCTGGACGACCGAGCCGGGCGTCTTCCAGCTCGCTGCGGGCGCCTCGTCGCTCGAGCTCTCGCTGTCTTCGCCAATCGAGATCTTCCGGGGCGATACCTCGGAAGGCCATGGGTGTCCGCCGCCTGACCTCTCCTCTGCGCGGCGGACACCGGGCCTCTCACACACAGCATGAACCGCAGCGCATCCAATTCCCGGCACGAGTCGTGGTGGCGCAGCGCCGTGATCTATCAGGTCTATATCCGCAGCTTCGCCGACGGAAACGGCGACGGGATCGGTGACATCGCCGGGCTGCGGGCACGGCTGGCGCACCTCGCCGAGCTCGGGGTCGACGCACTCTGGGTCAACCCTTGGTACCCGTCGCCGATGAAGGACGCCGGCTACGACGTGTCGGACTTCCGGGCGATCGAGCCGCTGTTCGGAACGCTCGACGACGCCCGGGCGATGATCGCCGAGGCCCACGAGCTCGGGCTGCGGATCCTGCTCGACATCGTCCCCAACCACCTGTCCGACCAGCACGCCTGGTTTCAGGAGGCGCTCGCGGCCGGACCCGGATCGCCGGAGCGTGCGCGTTTCATCTTTCGCGACGGCCGCGGAGCCGACGGCGCTCGGCCCCCCAACGATTGGCTGAGCAACTTCGGCGGGTCTGCCTGGACTCGCGTAAGCGAAGACGACGGCAATCCGGGCCAGTGGTACCTGCACCTGTTCACCCCCGAGCAGCCCGACGTCGACTGGACCAACCCCGAGGTGCGGGAGGAGTTCGACCAGACGATGCGCTTCTGGTTCGACATGGGCGTCGACGGCTTCCGGATCGATGTCGCCCACGGCCTGGCCAAGGCGGACGGGCTCCCGGACATCGGATCGACCGCGTGGCCGCCGACCAGCTCGGAGCGCGTCGACCATCCCCATTGGGATCGTGACGAGGTTCACGAGATCTACCGGACGTGGCGCGCGTTGGCCGACGACTACGACGACCCGCGGGTGTTCGTCGCCGAGGCGTGGGTGCACAACCCCGAGCGCCTCGCGATGTACGTCCGCGACGACGAGCTGCACACCGCGTTTAACTTTGACTTCCTGCTGGCGCCCTGGCTGGCCGAGTCGATGCGCGACTCGATCGTCGCGTCGCTGCAGGCGCACGAGGGCGTCGGCGCGCCGCCCACGTGGGTTCTGTCAAATCACGACACCGTCAGGGAGGTGTCGCGTTATGCGCGACCGCAGGGGCTCCGGGAGCTGCGCCATCTCGACGATCTGCTGGAACTGCCGGCGGATTTCGAGCTGGGGGTGAAGCGGGCGCGAGCCGCAGCGCTGCTGATGCTCTCGCTGCCGGGGGGCGCGTACGTCTACCAGGGCGAGGAGCTCGGGCTGCCCGAGGTCGAGGACCTCCCGCTGGAGCTGCTGCAGGATCCGGGCTGGAAGCAGTCCGGCCATACCTTGCGCGGTCGTGACGGCTGCCGGGTGCCGATCCCGTGGTCGGGTCAAGAGCCGCCGTTCGGCTTCAGCCTGAACGGGGCGAGAGCGTGGCTGCCGCAGCCGATCTCGTGGCGAACGCTCACGGTCCAGGCGCAGACGGGCGACGAACGCTCGATGCTCGAGCTCTACCGCCGGGCGCTACGCCTTCGCCATGAGCACCCCGCGCTCGGCGACGGGGCGATGCGTTGGATCGACGCGCCCGAGGGTGCGCTCGCGTTCGCCCGCGACCCCGGGTTTGTGTGCGTGGTCAACATGTCTGCCGACCAGGCGCCGGGACCGCCGAATGCCGAGCTGCTGCTGAGCAGCGGCGCGCTCGCGGACGACGGCGGGGTCCCGCCAGATACGACCGCGTGGTTTGAGACGCCGGGCTCAGCGTAGGATTCGCGACATGGCGAAATCCCTGAGTGACGAGCAGGTGCAGGCACAAATCGAAGAGCTCGAGCAGGAGGAGCGCAAGCTCCGGACCGACGAAGGCGAGGCCGCCGAGGCCGACGCCGACGACCAGGTGGCGCGCGACGCGCAACGCCTGGAGGCAATCCGGATCGAGCTCGATCAGCTATGGGACTACCTGCGCCAGCGCCGCGCCCTGCGCGACGCGGGCCAGGACCCCGACAACGCGCAGATGCGCGATCCTGGAACGGTCGAGCGCTACTGGGGTTAGGAGCGGGCCGCGGCGAAGCGGTCCAACGCCTCGCGCCGCGCCTGCGCGTGGTCGACGAGCGGCGCCGGATAGTCGCTGCCGATGATGCAGCCTGCTGCCTGCTGAACCTCGGCGGGCATCGTCCACGGCTCACTGAGGTACTCGTCGGGTACGCGCTCGAGCTCGGGCACGTAGCGCCGCACGTAACTGCCGTCGGGGTCAAAGCGCTGCTGCTGCCGGGACGGGTTGTAGATCCGGCGCGCCGGGGGCTGGGGGTCCACTCCGACCGACCCGATCCACTGCCAGTTACCGTTGTTGCTCGCCTCGTCGCCGTCGACGAGCAATTCCATGAACCAGCGCTCGCCCCAGCGCCAGTCGATTCCAAGATCCTTGGTTAGGAAGGAGCCCACGATCAGGCGCCCGCGGTTGTGGATCCAGCCTTCGCGCAGGAGCTGACGCATCGCGGCGTCGACCACCGGATAGCCCGTGCGGCCCTCGCGCCAGGCGTCGAAGCTGCTTCGCGCGCGGCTCCAGCGCATCCCTCGGTATCGCTCCTGGTGCTCTGAACGGGCGTTGCGCGGCGAGCACCGCAGGACCTGGGCGTAGAAGTCCCGCCAGCACAGCTGACGGCGAAGCTCAGCGGCGCCGGGCGAATCCGGCAGCCGGTGCTCGACGTCGCGGGGTGAGATGCAGCCGAAGTGCAGATACGGCGAAAGCGCGGACGTGCCGTCGTGCCCGAGCGTGTTGCGCTCCTCGTCATAGTCGTCGACGCCGGCGGCCAGGAACGCCTCGAGGCGCGCTCGGCCGGCATGCTCGCCGCCCGCGGGCGGGTCGGTGAGCGGCTGGCTGAGACCGAGTGCCTCAAGCGCCGGAATGCGGTCGGTCCTGACGCCTGCGGGCAGTCCGGGCAGCGAGCGCGGCCGTGACAGCGGCTCGCGCCTCGGAGCGCGCTCCCACGAGCGGTGATACGGGGTAAACACGGTGTACGGGCCGCCGTCGCCGGTGCGGATCTCGGCTGGGTCGTCGACGACGAACGATCCCGGGTGCAGGACGAGGTCGACGTCACAGGCTGCCAGCGCACTCGACACCGCTTGGTCGCGCTTGCGGGCGTAGGGGCCGACGTCTGCGGCTGCGTGCACCGCGGTGGCGCCGACATCGCGCGCGAGCGCCGCGAGTTCGCGCTCGGGGTGCCCTCGCCGGATGACGACGCGGCTTCCGAGCTCGCGCAGGGACCGATCGACGTCGTGCAGGCAGTCGAGCATGAACTGCGTGCGCGAGCCGGAACGGTGGCGGCCGTCGAGGAGGCGCGGATCGATGCAGAACACCGGTACGAGCCGGTCGGCCGCGGCCGCCGCCATCAGCGCCGGGTTGTCCTGCAGTCGCAGGTCGCGGCGCATCCACACGATCGCGGCGGTGCTCACGCCGCGGACAGCTCGGCGGCGGCCAGGTGGTCGACCTGCCGCCGGCGATATTCGAACACGGCCGCGAGGTCGCGGCGGACGAATGCGGTGTGGGCCAGCGCGCCGAGCGGTCCGAGTGGCAGCGCGTAGTGGACGATGTCGCGTA
>Ga0207693_10003141_pt1 | contig 14203 bp, 14 predicted proteins | sample LARL81metaG_FD_184347 | JGI IMG/M metagenome (GOLD analysis project Ga0207693, IMG submission 184347) | Corn, switchgrass and miscanthus rhizosphere microbial communities from Kellogg Biological Station, Michigan, USA - LAR L8-1 metaG... | ecosystem: Host-associated > Plants > Roots >...
TGTCCTCGAAGACACCTATGGCGACGTCGCGGTCCCCGGCTCGGCACACCTCCACTTGCCTACCGGCGAGGTGGATGTGACCCTGCGATCCGTTGCCCCGACCGATGAGCCATCGGTACCGCCATTGTCGATACGCATTTCCCGAGCCGATTGGATCCCCCCGGCCGAAGTGGTCGAAAGCCCCCGCACGACATCCCTAGTCGCAGGCGATCACCGGGTGCGGGTATGGGTGGTGCGGATAGCGCAGGAGGCCGACTACCGCGTCGACATCGACGGCGAGGTCTACGGGCCATACAAGCCGACACTCACCTTCGGGCACGTCATGAGGAATGACAGTTTGCATTGGTTGCTTACCATCGCGGCCAGGCTCAGTTGGCTGTTCTTCATCTGCGTGGGTGGCGTCGTGCTCTGCGCCGTTTTCAGCACCGTGTTGGGTCTCTTCTTCACGGTCGGCGCCTTCCATCTCTCCTCCGCCGTGCGGAAGTTGCTGGCCAAACCGTCGGCGAATCTGTGAATCGTGCAAGGAAATTCGGACCAGAGACCCTTCTTCTTCCTTGTATCGCTGACCGCTCAGATCATTACATCAGCGGCACGACGGCGTCCGCAGACGCGAACGAACGTGCCGACCTGAAAGGGGGCACATCATGAGCGGCAACGGTAAGGCATTGGTGGCCACGGCAATTGCGGGGGTCCTCGTCATCGGCACGGTTTACTGGTGGCAGCGATCGGACGACAATCCCGACACCCCGCGAACTGGCTGCACCACCGTAGTCGTCGCGGCGTCCGTCGAGAAGTCCGACTTGATGGACGCGGTCGCCAAGAGATACAACTCATCCGACCGCCAGGTCAACGGAAGCTGCTACGGAATCTCGGTCACTGCAATGGCGTCCGGCGTCGTAGAGTCCCGGCTTACCGAGGCCAGCTGGGACCCGGCCTGGGGCCCGGCGCCCGATGCGTGGTCGCCTGCGGCGTCGACATGGCTGCAACTGCTGCGCCACGATCGCGCGTCGCACGACCGGCCGGACATCCTGGCCGCCGACAACGCGTCGGTGGTGTCCACGCCGATCGTCCTCGCGATGCCCGAGCCGAAGGCCAAGGCGTTGGGCTGGCCGCAGGCGGCGATCGGATGGTCGGACCTGCTCAATCTCGCCAACGACCCGCGCGGATGGGCCTCCAGGGGCCATCCCGAATGGGGCGCCTTCAAGCTCGGCAAGACCAACCCGAACGTGTCCACGTCCGGCCTTTCGGCGACCATTGGTGCGTTCGTGGCCGCCACCGGCACTTCCAGCGACCTCACCCTCGACGCGCTGAAGGAACCGCGCGTGCGCGATTTCGTTGCCGGAGTGGAGAAATCGGTGGCGCACTACGGCGACACCGCGCTCACCTTCTTGACGAACCTGCTGCGAGCCGACGATGCCGGAGCGGCGCTCGGCTATGTCAGCGCGGTGGCCGTCGAGGAGAAGTCCATCGTGGACTACAACGAGGGCAACCCCACCGGCGACCTCGAGACGAAGGGACAGCACGGCAAGCCGCGAGTACCGCTGGTCGCGATCTATCCGAGGGAGGGGACGCTCGACAGCGACAGTCCCTTCGCGATTCTTGAGGCCCCCTGGTCCGATGTGGGCAAGCAGGCCGGCGCCAAGGACTTCCTGGCCTACCTGCACGAGCCGGCCCAGCAGGAGTTGTTCACCGACGCGGGGTTCCGCACCTACGACGGACGGCCCGGAAAGGCGGTGAGCGAAAGCGATTACCTGACCGAAGATGTCGGCGTCACGCTGTCGCCCCCGAGCCCGCCGGTGCTGGCCGCGGTCCGCGCCGCGTGGTCGGACCTCCGCAAGCCGGCGCGCGTATTGCTGGTGCTGGACGTATCCGGGTCGATGGGACAGTCGGCGGGCGGAGGCAAGACGAGGCTGGAACTCGCGCAGGCCGCGGCGGTGAACGGGCTGTCCCAGCTGTCCGACGCCGACCAGGTCGGGTTGTGGACGTTTCCCTCGCAAGGCCAGGTCTACTGGCAGCAGATGGCACTCGAGCCGCTCGGCCCGCAGCGGGAGCAGATGATCGCCCGCATTCAGCAGTTGATCCCGGCGGGCGGCACGCCGCTCTATGCCGCGACCAGGAAGGCGTCGGAGGCCGTTCGCGCAGGCGCCGGTGACGACACCATCAACGCGGTCGTGGTGATGACGGACGGCAAAAACGAGTATCCGGATGACAACGACGTCGACGGGCTGATCCGACAGCTCGGCGACCAGGCTCTCGAAGGCGGCGTCCGGGTGTTCACCATCGCGTATGGCGAAGACGCCGATTTGGATACCGTCAAGCGCATCTCTGAAGCGTCGCGCGCCGCGGCGTACGACGCGTCCGACCCGCAGACGATCGACGCGGTATTCACCAACGTCCTGTCGAACTTCTGATGGCACGCAACGGTATTGGGGCACGGCTGCTGGCGGGCGCGCGCGACCCGTGGGCATTGCTGTTGTCGGTGTTCGGCGGCGGCATGGCGTGGGCGTTCGGCGCGCCCGTCCCGCTGTCGGTCGGCACCGCCGCGGTGATGCTGGGTACCGCGGCGACAGTCGGTGCGTTCACGCGGCCGCGGGAGGACGCGCCGGAACAACTGCGATCGGGCACCCCGCAGCAGGGGTTGGTCATCCTGCTCGACGGCCACGTGCGCTCACTGCGGACGCTGCAGACAAAGGCACTGCCCGACGTCGTGCAGACCAAGGCCGAAGACGCACTCGCGGCCGCCGATGCCGCTCGCCCGTCGGTCTTGCAGATGGCGGCCGCGGTGGACGCGCTGGACGACGCGATCGCGGCCGCCCGCGAGGTATCCGGACAGGGCGACAATGCCGTCGAGTCGATCAAGAAGACGATCGCCCGGCTGCGGTCGCGGCGCGCCGCGCTCTTCGAAAGGCTCACCGCTGCAGTGGACGAGGTGGCCACTGTCTACGCCGGGCTCCTAGAAGTCTCGGCGACCGCACGCACCATGGGTGTCTCGCTGGACGACACCGAGGTCGGCGCGGTCAATGACGCGGTGACTCTGCTGCAGATAACCTTCGCCGAATTGGAGGCGGACGCCGCGAACCTACCGAGCGAAGACCTTTACCACTAAGCGATGAGTTCTCGCGTGCGACATGGTCTACATGGGTATGAACGTCACACGGACAAAGAATCTGGCTGGGTACGACCTGCCTGCAATCGATTGGGAACCGGTACGCGACACGCTGGCCTCCGACATCACGCAGGCGCCGGACTCCGGCGGACCCAACCGGCACACGGCGTGGCTGACGACGATCAACCCCGACGGCTCACCGCACCCCACACCGGTGGGCTTCGTCCAGCTCGACGGCGTCTGGTACTTCACCTCCGGGCCAGGAACCCGCAAATCCCGCAACATCGCGGCGGACCCGCGTTGCGTCGTCAGCGTCGCGACGCACCCGTTTGACCTGGTGATCGAGGGCAGCGCGGCGCGCATCACCGACGCCGACGAACTGCGTTCTGTCGCTGAGCAATACGTCAGGCAGGGTTGGCCCGCACAAGTGGACGGAGACGCCTTCACCGCCGAATACAGCGCGCCGTCGGCCGGTCCGCCGCCGTGGCACGTCTATCGAGTCACGCCGACAACCGTGTACGCATTCGGCACCGCCGAGCCGGCCGGTGCCACGAGATTCGACCTCACGCGATGAGGTTTGGTTTGAACCTCGCGCTGGGCTACACCGTAGAAGACAGTAGACAACAAATAGCGCAGCTGAGAGGGGTGACACGATGAGCGCGATATACGGAATGATGGCGATGATGCCCGTCCTGTTCGCAAGCGCAGGCTACGTCCTCGTGTCATCCGGTGGCACCGCAGAGTGCAAGGGTTGCAAGGCCGATGAGTGACGAGGACGTGATCCGCGAACTCGTCCTCCGCTGGGCCGACGCCGTGCACACCGGCGATCTGGAAACCGTTCTCGCCGACCATGATCGCGACATCGTGATGTTCGACGTGCCACCGCCGTACGACGGTATTCGCGGCATCGACGCCTATCGCGAGTCCTGGCCGCCATTCTTCGAGTGGCAGCGGCAAGGTGCCACCTTCGAGATCGTCGAGCTCAACGTCACGGCGGGCGCCGACGTGGCGTTCGCCTACGCGCTCGTGCGCTGCGGCACGCCCGAGGAGTTCGCGGCCAACCCCGATAACCGGCTACGCATGACGATTGCCTTGCGCAAGCGCGACGGCCGCTGGGTCGTCACCCACGAACACCATTCGTTCTGCGCGACCGACTAGTGCCTGCGCTCCGCCAGCGCCCGCAGGAAGAACGTCAGGTTCGCCGGGCGCTCGGCGAGTCGGCGCACGAAATAGCCGTACCACTGCGTGCCGAACGGTACGTACACGCGCACGTTATTGTCCTCGTCGGCCAGCCGCCGTTGCTCGGCATCGCGGATGCCATAGAGCATCTGATACTCGAAATCGTCTACCCCGCGGCCAGTCTCACGGGCCAGCGCAGGCACCGCCTCGATGATCTGCGGATCGTGCGAGGCCACCATCGGATAACCGGACCCAGCCATCAACACCTGCAGGCAGCGCAGGTAGGACTCGGTGACGTCGTCGCCGGTCCGGTAGGCCACCGACCCGGGTTCGTCGTACGCACCCTTGCACAACCGTATCCGCGCCCCCGACCCCGCGAACTCGCGGCAGTCGCCCTCAGTGCGCTTCAGGTAGGCCTGCAAAACCGTGCCCAGCCACTCGAATTCGGTGCGCAGATCCCGCACGATCGAAAGCGTCGAGTCCGTGGTCGTGTGGTCCTCGGCGTCGACCGTCACCCACACCCCCAGCCGTTGCGCCCGCTCACAGATTGTGTGCGCGTTCTCCAGCGCGATCTTCTCGCCGTCGCGCGGCAACGCCTGACCCAGTGCCGACAGCTTCACCGACACCTCCAGCGGTCGCACTTTCGATACAGGCTCGTCGTGGGTGCCGAGCGCATCGAGCAACTCGAGGTACGCGTCGACCGTCGCGGTCGCGGTATCGACGTCGGTGACGTCCTCGCCGAGGTAGTCGATGCTGATCAGACGCGCCGAATACCGCAGCTGCTCAACGGAGTTCATCGCGTCGGCAACGGTCTCGCCGGGCACGAAGCGGTGCACGACGTCACGAGTGACGGGCAGCCGTTCGGCCGTCCGCCGCAACCCCTCCCGTCGGCTGGCGGCCAGGATCGCCGGGCGCGCGACCCGGTGGAACAGCTCGTTCATCATTCGGTCTCCATGTGCGGGTAGTTGTGGTCGATCGGCGGGACGAAGGTCTCCTTGATCGACCGGGCCGAGGTCCAGCGCAGCAGGTTCAGTGCCGAACCGGCCTTGTCGTTGGTGCCCGACGCCCGCGAGCCCCCGAAGGGCTGCTGCCCCACCACCGCCCCTGTCGGCTTGTCGTTGACGTAGAAGTTGCCCGCCGCGTGGCGCAGCCGCTGCTCGGCGGCCAGCACCGCCGACCGGTCGTCGGCGATCACTGCACCGGTCAACGCGTATTTCGCCCCCTTGTCGACGACGTCGAGAACGCGGTCGTACTCGCCGTCGGCATATACATGCACTGAAAGGATCGGCCCGAAGTACTCCGTGCAGAACGCCTCGTCCGTCGGGTCGTCGGACAGCAGCACGGTCGGACGAACGAAATACCCTTCGCTGTCGTCGTATTCGCCGCCGACGGCGATGGTCACGCTGGCCGCACTCTTGGCCCGCTCGATCGCCTTGACGTTCTTTGCGAAAGCGCGCTCGTCGATCAGGGCGCCGCCGTAATTGGTCAGGTCGGTGACGTCGCCGTAGCGCAACGACTCGGTGGCCGAAAGGAAGTCGTCGCCCATCTGCTGCCAGACCGAGCGCGGGATGAACGCGCGCGACGCCGCCGAGCACTTTTGGCCCTGGTAGTCGAACGCGCCGCGAATCAGTGCCGTGCGCAGCACATCCGGGCGCGCCGACGCGTGCGCGACCACGAAGTCCTTGCCGCCGGTCTCACCGACAAGCCGCGGATAGGTGTGATAGCGGTCGATGTTGGCGCCAACCTCGCGCCACAGGTGCTGGAACGTCCCCGTCGATCCGGTGAAGTGAATCCCGGCCAGGCGCGGATCCGCAAGGGCCACATCGGAAACCGCGATGCCGTCGCCGGTAAGCAGGTTGATCACACCCGGCGGCAGACCCGCGGCTTCGAGCAGCTGCATCGTCAGATAGGCGGCGAGGGTCTGTGTCGGAGACGGCTTCCACACCACCGTGTTGCCCATCAGCGCGGGCGCGGTCGGCAGGTTGCCGGCGATCGCGGTGAAGTTGAACGGCGTGATCGCGTAGACGAAGCCCTCCAGCGGACGGTAGTCGGTGCGGTTCCACACGCCACGGCTGCTGATGGGCTGCTGCGCCAGGATCTGGCGGGCGAACGCGACATTGAACCGCCAGAAGTCGATGAGCTCGCACGGCGAGTCGATCTCTGCCTGGTAGGCGGTCTTCGACTGGCCCAGCATGGTGGCCGCTGCGATCTTCTCCCGCCACGGTCCGGCCAGGAGGTCGGCGGCGCGCAGGAACACGGCGGCGCGCTCATCGAATGGGGTGTCCTCCCAGCCGGCCTTGGCGGCGATCGCCGCATCGACCGCGGCCGTCGCGTCGGAGTGCTCGGCGTTGGTGAAGGTGCCGAGCCGCGCGGAGTGCCGGTGCGGTTGGACCACGTCGACGCGCTGGCCGCCGCCCATGTGGTGGTTGCCGCCGATGACGTGCGGCAGGTCGATCGAATCAGCGGAAAGGAAGCCGAGCGCTTCCTTCAGCCGGGTGCGTTCACCCGAACCAGGTGCGTATTCATGGATCGGCTCGTTGGCCGGGAAGGGCACGTCGGTGATGGCGTCCATGCAGCAAGGATGCCCGTTCTGCGACGCCGAAACCGATGGCTGATCCGACAAGACGCTGCGGCATCTATAGTCGAATCGGACAAAGGAGCGCGGCATGGCGGTGCAGACATCCGGGCTGGGTCTCGGGCAGCTTCTGCTCGCCCTCGATCGCACGATGGTGACGCTGGTCGAGGCGCCCCGCGGGCTGGACATGCCGGTGGGTTCGGTTGCGCTCGTAGACGCGGACGACGTGCGGCTCGGGCTCGCGGTCGGCCCCGGTTCGGCGGATCTGTTCTTCCTGCTCGGCGTATCGGACGCCGAGGCGGTGCGCTGGATCGGGCAGCACATCGGGCGCGTCCCCGCTGCCATTTTCGTCAAGGAGCCGTCCGCCGCCGCGATCAAGCGTGCGGTCGCACTCGGCATCGCGGTGGTGGCGGTCGAACCGCGGGCGCGGTGGGAGCTGCTCTACAAACTGGTCAACCATGCCTTCGAACACCATGGCGACCGCGGCGACCCGCTGTATGACTCCGGCACCGACTTGTTCGGTCTCGCGCAATCGATCGCCGACCGCACGCGCGGAATGATCAGCATCGAGGACGCGGACTCCCACATGCTGGCCTACTCCGCGTCCAGCGACGAAGCCGACGAGTTGCGGCGGCTGACGATACTGGGTCGGGCAGGCCCGCCAGAACACCTGGAATGGATCGGGCAGTGGGGCATTTTCGACGCGTTGCGCGCCAGCAGCGATGTGGTCCGGGTCGCCGAGCGTCCTGAGTTGGGGCTGCGACCCCGCCTCGCGGTCGGCATCCATCTGCCGCCGACCGATTCACGTCGCAGGCCCGGTTACGCCGGAACCATCTGGCTGCAGCAGGGCTCGGCGCCGCTGGCCGACGACGTCGAGGACATTCTGCGGGGCGGTGCGGTGCTCGCGGCGCGCATCATGTCGCGGCTGGCGGCCACGCCCTCGACGCACACGTTGCGAGTGCAGGAACTCCTCGGTCTGGTTGGAGAAGACACGGACGTCGGCGCGATCGCGCGCGAGCTGGGCATCACGGTCGACGGGCGCGCCGCATTGATAGGCTTCGTCGGCGTTGAGGGTTCCGTCCCTGCCGATGTGATTGCTTTGAGTGCCAGCGCATTTCGAGCCGACGCCCAGATCGCGTCGACGGGCGAGCGGGTGTACGTGCTGCTGCCCAAAACCGGCGGCCCGTCATCGGTGACGTCGTGGGTGCGCGGCGTGGTGGCGGCGTTGCGTCGCGAACTCGGCCTGACCCTGCGCGCAGTGATCGCCACTCCGCTGGCGGGGCTGGCGGGTGTCGCAGTGGCCCGCGCCGAAGTGGACCGGGTGTTCGACAGCGCGCAGCGCCATCCCGGCGCCATCGGACAGGTCAGCTCGCTTGACGAGGCCCGCACCACCGTGCTGCTCGATGAGATCGTCTCGCAGGTGGCGCGCCAACCCCGGCTGGTCGACCCTCGGGTGCGGCAGCTGCGTGTTCAGGAGCCGATGCTGGCCGACACCTTGCAGGCGTATCTCGACGGGTTCGGTGACATCGCAGCGGTGGCGCAACAACTGCATGTTCATCCGAACACCGTGCGCTATCGCGTCCGCCGGATCGAGAAGCTGCTGTCGACGTCGCTGGACGACCCCGACGACCGACTGGTGCTCGCCCTGGGATTGCGGGCGACCGAGCGTTGATCGCGAGCTGGGCTGCTCAGCTAGCGGGTCGAATGTGGGATTGACGCACACCGCTTGCGATTGTGCGTGACTTGACCCCACACTCGCCGTCAACTAAGCCGTTGCACCGCAGCCGATATCCGCTCGTCGGTCGCCGTCAACGCCACCCGGACGTGTTGTGACCCGCGAGGACCGTAAAACTCGCCGGGCGCCACCAGGATTCCACTCTGTGCCAGCCACGCGACGGTGTCCCGGCACGGCTCGCCGCGGGTGCCCCAGATGTAGAGCCCGGCCTCGGAGTTGTCGACCGTCAGCCCCGTCGATTGCAGCGCAGGCAAAAGGACCGCCCGTCGTCGCGCATACCGCTCGCGCTGCTCGCGTTCGTGCGCGTCGTCATCCAGTGCCGCGACCATGGCGGCCTGCACCGGCGTCGGCACCATCATGCCCGCATGCTTGCGTACCGCCAGCAGTTCGGCGACGACCGCAGGGTCGCCGGCGACGAATCCCGCGCGGTAGCCGGCCAGCGACGAGGTCTTCGACAGCGAATGCACGGCCAACAACCCGGTGTGGTCGCCGTCGCAGACCGACGGGTGCAGCACCGAAACCGGCTCCGCGTCCCACCCGAGCCCCAGATAGCACTCGTCCGACGCGATCAGCGCGCCGCGCTCGCGGGCCCAGCCCACCATCTTGCGGAGATGCTCGACACCGAGCACTTTTCCGGTGGGGTTACTCGGTGAGTTCACATACACCAGCGCCGGCGACCGAGGGCCGAGCTGCATCAGCGAATCCGCGCGCACTACCTGCGCGCCGGCCAGTTGAGCGCCGACTTCGTAAGTGGGGTAAGCCAGTTCGGGCACCACGATGAGGTCGCCGGAGCCGAGACCGAGCAGCGTCGGAAGCCACGCGATCAGTTCTTTGGTCCCGATTACCGGAAGCACGGCGTCGTCGGCCAGTTCTGTGACGCCGTATCGGCGGCTCAAGGCGGCGGCGGCCGACGCCCGCAGCGCCGGCGTACCCGCGGTGGTCGGGTAGCCGGGCGCCGAACTGGCGGCGGCGAGCGCTTCCCGGATCAGGGGCGCCACCGAATCGACCGGGGTGCCCACCGATAGGTCGACGATGCCGTCGGGGTGCGAACGCGCAAGCGCAGTGACGTCGGCCAGGGTGTCCCAGGGAAACACCGGAAGCGACGCCGAGACGGGCCGGCGGCGAGCCACGTCAGGGGTGACCGTTAGGAATCCTCACCCTGCGGCGGGAGATCCTTGACCGACTGCGGATCGTTCTCCGTCAGCCCCACCTTCGAGGCCCCACCGGGCGATCCGAGTTCGGCAAAGAAGTCAGCGTTGATCTGGGTGTATTCGCTCCACTGATCGGGCACGTCATCTTCGTAGTAGATGGCCTCGACAGGGCAGACCGGCTCGCAGGCGCCGCAGTCGACGCACTCGTCCGGGTGGATGTACAGCATGCGTGCGCCCTCGTAGATGCAGTCGACAGGGCACTCCTCGATGCATGCCTTGTCTTTGATGTCGACGCAGGGTTCGGCAATCGTGTACGTCACTGAGGTCTCCTCGATCTCCTGTCAGTGGGGCTGCCTGTCTTGGTCGGGCCCGCCGAAAAGTCGCTGCCAAGTATCCGTTGCCGGTTCCTGGACAGGTGTCTCAGTGTGCCCTAACTTCGCGTCCCCCGGTTAAGGGTTCCGCGTGGTTACTGATACTAGACGTTGCACATACAGCACGACTAGGGACATACCCCCTTTTTGGCGTAGTGGCGACCCATGACGAGCCGCTTTCCCACGACACCCGAATGTGACGTTCAACGCACCGAGCGTAAACCGGCGTCGGCGGGGAAGAGCTGGCGCCTCGTAGCGCGTTTAACCAATTATCAGGTACTTAGGTGGACCTAAGTCTCAGCAAGGAGTCAGGAAATGAGGAAATTCGCCCTCGGCCTGGCCAGCGTTGGCGCCTTCGCGGCGATCACCATCGGTTTGGCCGGCCCGGCTATGGCGTCGCCGGATTATGTCGTTCCCAGCGGGGATGACGTCTACTCGACGCATTCCCACCCCGGCGCCATCGTCCGGCCCGTCGATTGTGCGGTGCACGTCAACTACCAGGGCACACCCGTCGACGTGACGTGGTGCTGACGTACCTGTACCGACCACGGACGTTGGAACGGCGTAGCCGACCCACGGCGTTAAGCGCTTAGTTGAAGTGCAACAAATTGCATGGGGGCCTCCGAAACGTCTCATGCTGCCCGCGTGGCGACCTACAGGACCGCCTGCGCAGCCGCGGCATCACCCCCCGGACGTAATCGGCGGCGCGGCATTGGCGGCCGAACTCGACGCCAAGCGGGCGATCCGGCAAGGCACCGAGTTGGCAGCCAAGCTCTAGTTGCTTGACGGTGTCGAGCTGCTGGGGTTCCCCGGGCAGGACAGGTCGACGTAAACCGTTTGGAACTCCCCGGATTTAAGCGGTTCAATCACCACCGGGTGGATCCCGAGCACCTGACAATGCCGTTTCTGGGTTTCATCCATATAGGCGATGTCCCGATCGAGGCCGTTGAGCATGACGTTGTATCCCCATTCCTGCAACTGCCAAATAACGTCACCGGCGTAGGTGCCGAGATTCATGATGTTGTCGGCGTGTGCCTCCCCCGGCCCGAGCAACCCGCCGACGGCGATGGGTACCGCTAACAGAGTCTTTCCAACCATCTGAGTTCTCCTTTGAACTCAAGCTGAATTCCAGATGAATAAAAGGTTAACGGATGGGTCAATTTTCGGTGCTTCCAACATGAGCGGAATGAATTCGGACTACGGTCCGTTTCGATCTATCGAAGGCGTCGGGCAGGCCGACACCCCTAGGTGAAAGAGACACACATGACTTCAACCTCCGAAGCCACTGGAGCCACCCAGATCAGTGCGGGTACCTGGGCCATCGACCCCGTTCACTCGTCTATCGGCTTTTCGGTACGCCATCTGATGGTGAGCAAGGTGCGAGGCAACTTCGAGAACTTCAGCGGCGAGATCGTCGTCGCCGAGGACGGCACCCCTTCGGTGAAGGCCGAGATCGCAGTCGACTCGATCCACACCAACAACGAGCAACGCGATGCACACATCAAGTCGGCTGATTTCTTCGAGGTTGACAAGTACCCCACCGCGACGTTCCGGTCGACCGGCGTGCGGCGTAACGGTGAGAACTATGTGCTCGACGGTGAGTTCACCCTCAAGGGAGTCACCAAGCCGGTCAGCCTGGATCTCGAGTTCAACGGCGTCAACCCCGGAATGGGCCACGGCGCGGTGGCCGGTTTCGAGGCCTCAGTCGTTCTGAACCGCAAGGACTTCGGCATCGACATCGACATGCCGCTGGAGACCGGTGGAACGGTCGTCGGCGACAAGGTCACCATCACGCTGGCGATCGAGGCGCTCAAGCAGGCCTGACACCGTGGGGCCGGCGGGCTTAGTCAGCCTTGTCGGCCCCACACCGCCTCGGCACCGGCGTCTCCGATCCGCACTACGGTCACGATGGATGAAACGCCAACCGCCAGTGCGACGATCGCGACTATGACTGTCGCGACGGTTCGCCGCTTGTCCGACCGTCCCTCGAGCCAGTGCAGAACCGCCAGCGCGATCGCCACGATCAGTAGCGCGGCAGAGAAGTAGATCATCCACCCGCCGCGTTCTTTGTGGGTCTGCAGGACCGGGCTGTCGATACCCAGTTTGTCGTAAAGCCACTGCCCGGAGCTGGCGGCCAAGGGTGTGAGCACGAGGGTGGCCGCTGCTAGCGCCAAAACCAGCCACACCAAGCGTCGACGGGCCGCTGGCCAGCACCCACAGAGGATCTCCAGCAGCGCGACGAGTGGTGCGAGCACAACGATCGCGTGGATAAGCAAAGCATGCGCGGGAATACCATTGATCGTGGTCATGGCTCTCCTCGGCGTCGGTTCGTCATGTACACGTTCCGAGGGTGGCAGCTAGTTCACGATCGCGCTCGACTTAGGCGGCGAGTGGTGCATATGTCGTCGAGCGCTGGCGGGCGGGTCTGCCGATGCCCGCCGCGATCTCGACCAACTCTTCAACGCTCTTGGCCGAGCCGAACTCCGAGCCGGCCATCCGCGAAATGGTTTCTTCCATCAGTGTGCCGCCGAGGTCGTTGGCGCCGCCGTTGAGCATCACCTGGGTACGTTCGACGCCGAGCTTCACCCAGCTGGTCTGGATGTTGGAGACCCTGCCGTGCAACATGATTCGCGCCAGCGCGTGCACCGCGCGGTTGTCGCGGTGCGTCGGGCCGGGGCGCGCGCCGCCGGCCAGATACAGTGGGCTGCTCTGGTGCACGAACGGCAACGGCACGAACTCGGTGAACCCACCGGTTTGGTCCTGGATGCGGCGCAATACGTTGAGATGCCCGACCCAGTGATGCGGCGCATCGACGTGGCCGTACATCATCGTCGAGCTCGACCGCAGCCCGACCTCGTGGGCGGTGGTGACAACCTCGATCCACATCGAGGTGGGCAACTTGCCTTTGGTCAGCACCCAGCGCACCTCGTCGTCGAGGATCTCGGCGGCCGTACCGGGAATCGAACCCAGACCGGCCTCGCGCAGGCTGGTCAACCACTCCCGAATCGACAGGCCGCTCTTGGTCACCCCGTTAGCGATCTCCATCGGGGAAAACGCGTGCACATGCATCGACGGCACCCGGGCCTTGACCGCGCGCACCAGATCGGCGTAGCCCGTCACCGGCAACTCCGGATCGATGCCGCCCTGCATGCACACCTCGGTCGCGCCGGCGACGTGCGCCTCCCACGCCCGCTCAGCCACCTCGGCCGTGGACAGCGAGTACGCATCGGCATCGCCCTTACGTTGCGCGAACGCGCAGAACCGGCACCCCGTATAGCAGATGTTGGTGAAGTTGATGTTGCGGTTGACCACGAATGTCACGTCGTCGCCCACCACGTCGCGGCGCAGTGAATCAGCCAGAGCCGCAACGGCATCCAGCGCCGGGCCATCGGCGGTGGCCAATGCCAGATACTCGTCGTCGCTGCAGCCTGCCGGATCGCGCTCGGCCGAGCGCAGCGCCGCCAAGACATCGGTGCCGATGCGCTCGGGCGCCCGGGCCGCAAGCTCCCCCACCTTCTCGCGGATCGACTCCCAGTCACCGAACGCGCTGCCCAGATCGCTGCGGGTCTCGGTCAGGCGGCCCTCGGAATCGATCGCCGCGTGCAGATCCGTGCGGCCCAACGACTCGGCCGCCTCGTCGGGCTCTTGCCACGGCAGCCCAACCGGATTGACGTCGGCAGCCAGCCCGGTCTGCGGGTCGGCCAACGCATCGATGTGCCCGCGCACCCGTGGGTCGATCCACGCCGAACCCGCCTGCACGTAGGCCGGCTGCGCGGTCAGCCGCTGCACCAGGTCGTAGCCGGCCTCGGCGGTGACGGCGGCCAGCTCATCCAGCGCCGGCCAGGGCCGCTCCGGGTTGACGTGATCCGGGGTCAGCGGCGACACCCCACCCCAGTCGTCGACGCCTGCGCCGATCAACGCCAGGCACTCGGCACGCGACACCAGGTTCGGCGGTGCCTGGATGCGCATCTTGGGCCCCATCACCAACCGGGTGACCGCCACCGTCGCCACGAAATCGTCGAAGCCGGCGTCGGGCACCGCGGCCATCGCGGTGTGCTCCTTGGCCCGGAAGTTCTGCACGATCAC
>Ga0207693_10003143_pt1 | contig 14192 bp, 12 predicted proteins | sample LARL81metaG_FD_184347 | JGI IMG/M metagenome (GOLD analysis project Ga0207693, IMG submission 184347) | Corn, switchgrass and miscanthus rhizosphere microbial communities from Kellogg Biological Station, Michigan, USA - LAR L8-1 metaG... | ecosystem: Host-associated > Plants > Roots >...
TGGAACTGGCGGCCGACGCCGAGGCCGCCACCAAGGCAGCCGGGCTGACGTTCATCAAGACGATCACCTACTCCCCCACCGCCATCGACCTGACCACCCAGCTGACCCAGGCCAAGGAGGCCGGGATCAAGACCCTGTTCCCGACCGGGTTCACCGGCATCACCGCGATGGTCCAGGGAATCAAGCAGATCGGCTGGTCACCGACTGTCGTCGGCTGGGGTGGGCTGAACGACTTCGGCGTCACCGCCGCCCAGCTGCCGCCGGGCTCGGTAGACGGCTGCGACCTCTCATACCCCCCGTCAGGGTCGACATCCAGCCTGCTGACGGCGGAGAACACCGCCCTGCTCGAGGCGTCTAAGGCCAAAATCGGGCTCAACCCGCAGACGCCGGGAGTACTCGGCGGCTACTTCAACTTGCTCGCGATCAAGTGGGCGATCGAGAAGGCCAACACCCTCGACGGGACCAAGCTGGCGACGACGCTCAGTTCCGCTTCCAGCGTCCCGACCAACGTCACGGGGCTGAACCTGGACTGGACCGTCACTCCCAGCGTTCACAACGGCTTCCCGGCGGCGTCGCTCAAGGAGTGCACCCTGAAGCAAGGCCCGTACGACATTCTCTACGCCGCCAGCTGATCGCCGCAGTCGGCGCAGATCGCCATCGGGCCGGCCTGACCACCATCGGGCCGGCCCGATGTCGTCCAGGCCGCGGCGCCGGCCAGGAGTAAGTTCGGGCCCGTTCAAAGCAACGGCATGAGTTCCAATCGGATCCTGGTGGCGCAATGTTAATGTCGACGATTCTCCAACCGTCAACCGTGGCCAATGGTGGTGCCACCGGCTGATGAGGTGGAATTGGATCGTCTCGATCGGCGGGCAGGCACGGGTCGCTCCGCTCTTGACGTGAGGTGCGCTTCCACTGCGCAGGCCCGGGCAAGCCCACACTATCGGGGCGATGCGGGTACCATGGTCCCCTAGCGAGACATGCCGATAATGGCGCGGCTTCGCTACCGCCGGCACTCGCGAAGAATGGAATATTAGCCTGCCGAAACACCTGGCTGCCGCATTGGATCTAAGCCAACGGAAGCCATCGGACAGCGAAGAGAAACCAATTATCCGTTCCGGATAATCGATTTGCAGCATGTTCCCTGGAACTCGCCAGGCGGCAGCCTGGCATAGGGCAGGCGGCCGGTGAGGTCGAGCGCCCAGATCCGGCCGCCGACGTGCCTAGAGCACGGGCCGTGTCACGAGAGCCAATCGGAGAGCCTCGGCGGTTTGCCTGGAATCCTGGCAGTACTATTTGCTCTGGTGGCTGCGGCCGGCGTAGCCGTGATGGGTGGCAGGATGCCTGATTATCTAGCGGATCTGGTTGATGTTCGGCTGGCGTCACCTGGCGTGGCGCTGGTCACCTTGAATCTGCCGCAAGTCCGTAATGCGATGACGACGGAATTGACGTCGGCCTGGGTGACGGCGATGGACAAGATAGCCGGAGACCGGTCCTTGCGGGTGGTGGTGGTGACCGGAGCGGGAAGCGCGTTTTGCTCCGGCGCGGACCTGTCCTGGCTGGATCAGGGGAATCTCAGCGATAACACCCCGGATCGGCTGCGGGACAAGATGCTGCCCTTCTACCGGGCCTGGCTGACTCCGCTGGAGATCTCCGTGCCTGTGATCGCGGCCGTGAACGGCCCGGCGGTAGGGGCGGGGCTGTGCCTGGCCCTGGCCTGTGACCTGCGCTATGGTTCGCCGTCCGCGACGTTCAGCGCTCCGTTCACGCAGCTGGGCACGCACGGCGGGATGGCGGTGAGCTGGCTGCTGCCCGAGGCGGTAGGGATGCCGCGAGCACGGGAGATGCTCTATACCGGGCGAGTGGTATCGGCGGAGGAAGCCCTGGCGTGGGGACTGGTCAGCGAGGTCGCCGACGACGTGGTAGGCCATGCGCTTGAGGTCGCGGAGACCGTGGCGCAGGCGGCACCGATCGCCACCAGGCTGACCAAGGCCGGACTAGGGCAGGCCTCGAGGAGCGGGTTCGAGATGGCGCTGCAGTGGGAGGCGCTGGCCCAGCCGGTGACGATGGCCACCGCGGACATCCATAAGGGCATCGAGGCGCGTCGCCAGCACAAGACCCCGACCTTCGAGGGCAGCTGACGGCAAGGAACATCCGGATTGGCTTGACCGGACTGGCCGGTTGCCTTAGTTTGATTGTTGTAGAAATAACAACTATTTAGATTCGTGAGGCGTGCCGCGGCTGCGCGCGCTGGACCTGCGCCGGCCTGCGAGCCGGACGGAAAGGACAGGGCGCGAGTGGACCGGCGACCTGACGCGGGCCGAGCCGAGCAGGCCGACGGCCAGCCGCCCCGATTCGTTTCGCCCCAGCTGGTCGGACGGTCGCTCAGGGAGGCCGGCTACCTCGCCAACGAGCGGATCTCCAGCGTCGTGTACCTCGGCGACAGGCTGGGCAAGCCCGTGCTGGTCGAGGGTCCCGCTGGAACCGGGAAAACCGAGCTGGCCAAGAGCGTCGCGCGGATGACAGGCATGGGGCTGATCCGCCTCCAGTGCTACGAAGGCCTCGACGAGGCCAAGGCCCTGTACGAATGGAACTACAAGAAACAACTGCTGCGCATCCAGGCCGAGCGCACCGGCAGCCAGGGCGAGATGGTCGAATGGACCGAACTGGAGTCGGACATCTTCAGCGAGGAGTTCCTGCTCGCCAGGCCGCTGCTGTCCGCGATCCGCGCCCCGGATCCAGTCGTCCTGCTCATCGACGAGGTGGACCGGCTGGACGTCGAGACCGAGGCGCTGCTGCTCGAGGTGCTGTCGGACTACCAGGTATCCATTCCCGAGCTCGGCACGGTTACCAGTGTTCAGACGCCACTGGTGTTCCTCACCTCGAACAACTCGCGCGAGCTGTCTGAGGCGCTGAAGCGGCGGTGCCTGTACCTGTACATCGATTACCCATCAGTGGAGCGCGAGCAGGAGATCGTGCTCAGCCGCGTACCAGGTGTCAGCGGGACCCTGGCCAGCCAGATCACCGGCGTGGTGCGCTCCTTGCGTCAGCTGGAGCTGAAGAAGAAGCCTTCGGTGTCGGAAACCATCGACTGGGCCCAGACGCTGTACCTGCTGGGTGCCGAGCAGGTCAGCAACGAGCTCGTCGTCGACACGCTGCACGTCCTGCTGAAGCACCAGTCGGACATCGATAAGGCAACGGCCGAGTTCGCCGCGGCGCGCTGAGAGGCCAGCGGCGATGGAGAGGATCCTGGCCGCCTTCATCGCCGAGCTGCGCGCCATCGGCTTGCCGGTTTCACTATCCGAGAACGTGGACGCGGCCGCGGCGCTACGGGCCATCCCGCTGACCGGCCGCGCCCAGGTGAAGAGCGCGCTAGCCGCCACGCTGGTGAAAAACCACGACCACTATGGTGCCTTCGAGCTGGCCTTTGAGGTGTTCTTCGGTAGTCGCCAGCTCGCCCGGCTGGCCGACGGGACTCCAGACGGCAGCGGCGAGGACGAAGCGGCCGGCTTCGGTACCGGTACCGGTACCGTGCTGCGCCAGCTCACCGAGGATGAGCTGAACGACCTGTTGTTCCGGGCCGTGGCCGGGCGAGACGGCATGCTGCTGCGGGCGGTGGCCACCGAGGCAGTCGACCGGTGGGCCGGAATCGACCCCGGCCGCGTGGTGGCCGGGACGTTCTATCTGTACCGCACCCTGACCAGGCTCGACCTCGAAGCACTGCGGCAGCGGCTGCGGGAGGCTCCGGAAGCCGACGGTCTGAGCGACCTTGGCCGACGGCTGGCCGAAGAGGACCAAGACGCACGAGTGGACGCCGCTCGCGCCGAGGTCGAGGCGGAAATCCGGCGCCGACTCATCGCCGACCGGGACGCGCAGGCGGTCGCGGCGACGCTACGCCGCCCGCTGCCAGAGGACGTCGAGTTCCTCAACGCCTCGCGGGCGCAGCTGAGCGAGATCCGGCAGACGGTCCGGCCGCTGGCCAGGAAGATGGCGGCCCGGATGGCGCACAAGCGCCGCCACCTACGGCGGGCGTCACTTGACTTCCGTCGCACGGTCCGCAAATCGCTGGCCAGCGGCGGGGTTCCCGTAGACCTGGCGTTCCGGAAGCCGCGCCCGGCCAAGCCGGAGATCATGCTGGTGGCCGACATCTCCGGGTCGGTGTCCACCTTCGCCGGCTTTACCATGCAACTGGCTTACGCCATCAAATCGGAGTTCTCCCGGGTGCGCAGCTTCGTCTTCGTGGACGGGGTCGAGGAAGTCACCGACATCCTCGAGACGGCCGCGGATATCACGTCGGTGACCCACCGCCTCAACCTGGGGACCAGCGCCGTACGGCTGGACGGGCACTCGGACTACGGCCGCGCGCTCGAGGCGTTCTGGGATCGCTGGGGCGGACAGGTGCGGAGCAGGACGAGCGTCATGATCCTGGGCGACGGGCGGAACAACTACCACGCGTCGCGCGCCTGGGTACTGACGGCGATCCGGCAGCGGGCCCGGCACCTGTACTGGCTCAATCCGGAGCCGGCCGAAGCCTGGGATACCGGTGACTCGATCATGCGTGAGTACGCACCAGGCTGCGACCTGGTCGTGGAATGCCGCAACCTGCGCCAATTGAGAGCGTTCGTAGAGCAGCTGGACTGAGCGCCACGCTCCTGCCGGGCCATACAGTTTGACGCATGAGTAATTCGACGCTTAGACTTATATCGAATAATTGGCATGGGTCAGGCTGGTCGGGGCGTCCCGTGGCCACGCAGGCGGGGCCGGGTGCACCTGCGTGCGGTGACGATGATCCCGGGCGCGACCGGCCGTGAGAGGGCGGTCGTGCGCGACGCTGAACTACTGCTGCCTCTGACGGAGGAGTGGGACCGGGAACTGGCCTCAACCGATCCTCTGGAGTTCCCGCACTACGCCGAGGCGCTTGCGGCGGCTCACGGAGAGTCGATCCGCACCGGCCTGGTCGCGTTCAAGGGCGTCCGTGCCGTGCTCATCCAGAGTGACTTCGAGGTCTTCGGCGGCACGATGGGCGCGGTGGCGGGCGAGAAGATCGTCCGGTCGTTCCGGCGTGCCGTTGACCAGCGGCTGCCGGTCGTCGCGGTCACCAGGACCGGCGGAGCGCGGATGCAGGAAGGCATGGCCGCCCTGATCCAGATGCCGCGCACCGTGACCGCCGTTGAAGAGCACGCCAGGTCAGGGCTGTTGTCGGCGATCGTGTACCGGTCACCGACAACCGGCGGGGTGTTCGCCTCGTGGGCTTCGCTGCTCGACGTACGGGCGGCCGAGCCGCACGCCACCATGGGCTTCGCCGGCCCGCGGGTGGTACGCGCGTTCACCGGTGAGACGCCTCCGGCCTGGTCGCACACGGCCGAGAACGCCTACGCGGCTGGCCTGGTCGACGCGCTGGTCGACCGGGCCGACCAGGTGGCCTGGGTCAACGCCGTGCTCGGCTCGGCCGACTGGCCGCTGGCCGACGCCAATTCCGGCCGGATACCCGCAACCGGGCCCGCCGGGCTGCCGTCATCCGCGCAGCAGGCCGTCGCGCGGGCACGCAGCCGGTCGCGGCCGTCCGGGCTGGAGTGGGCCTCGGCGCTGTGCTCATCCTGGGTCGAGCTCAAAGGCGCGGACCCGGCTATCCGGGCCGGCCTGGCCCGCATCCTCGGCGAGCGCGTCATCGTGGTCGCGATGGACCGGTACGCCGACGGCGCGGGGGCGGCCCGGCCAGGCCCGGCCGCCTACCGGCTGGCCAGGCGGGCGATCGGGCTCGCGGACCGGCTCAGGCTGCCACTGCTGACGCTGGTCGACACACCAGGTGCCGAGCCCGGCCCGGCCGCGGAAACCGGCGGCATCGCGGGCGAGATCGCGGCCACTCTCGCGGCCATGTCCCGACTGCGCATGCCGAGCGTATGCGTCTGCGTGGGCGAAGGCGGCAGCGGCGGCGCCATGGCGCTCGGTCACGCCGACCGGCTGTTCATGCTACCGGGCTCGATCTTCTCGGTCATCAGCCCGGAGGGCGCGGCCGCGATCTTGTTCCGCGACCCGGGGCGGGCGGACGAGCTGGCCGACCCGCTGAAGCTGACCAGCGCCGAGCTGATCGGCCTGGGCATCGCCGACGGTATGCTCCCCGAACTGGCCGCGGACCGGATCGGCTGCCTGCGGGAGGCCGTCACCGGCGCGCTGGGCACGGCGATGGCCGGCGACCGGGAGCGGAGGATCGCGAAGGCCACCAGATCGTTCATCGCCGTGGCCTCGGCGGACGCGGCCGAACCCGTCGCGGATCGCTGACAAGCGGTGGTGAGTCCGGCTCGCGCATCGCAGCCGGGTTGCCTGGAGCCGGGCGGCCTGAGCCGACGGCGGGCCTGGCTGGTGGTACTCGTCATCGGCTGGACGTTCACCGTCGCTACCGGGCTGGGCTTTTACTCGCTACCGGTGTACCTGAACGACCTGGTCCACAGCCGGGGCTTCGCGCTCACCACGGTCTCCTACGCGGTCAGTGCGTTCTTCCTGGTGAGCGCGGTGGTCAACGTGCCGCTCGGCCGTCTGATCCGCCGGGTCGAGCCGCGCTGGGTCATGCTGGGCGGATCGGTGCTGTCCGGACTCAGCCTATTCCTGCTCGGCCGGGTGAACGCTGTCTGGCAGCTGTACCTGGACTTCACGGTCTTCGGCTGCGGATTCTCCGCGTCCAGCTACCTGCCAGGTACGGCCGTGATCGTGGGGTTGTTCGACCGGGAGCGGGCGCGGGCGCTCGCGCTGGCGCTGACCGGCGGTTCGGTAGGCGGGGTGGTCGTAGCGCCGCTGCTGACCCGGGTCGTGGCTGAACGTGGGCTGACCGCGACGGCCCCGTGGCTGGGCCTCGCTTACCTGGTGCTGGCCGGCCTGCCGGTCGTCTTGGTCATCCGCGGGCACCTGGCCAGGGCGCCGTCGCCTGACGAGGAGTCTGTGGCAGCCGGGGCGGCGCCGGGCGTCAGCTACGCCGTGGCGGTCAGGTCTGTAGCGTTCGTCCTGGTCACCGTGGCATTCGGCGTCCTGCTGGCCGACCAGGTGGGCACTCAGGTCCAGATCGTGGCCATCGGCTCGGCGCTGGGCGTGAGCAACGCGGGCATCGCGGTCGGCATCATGGCCTCGGCCACCGTGGTCGGCCGGCTGATCGGCGCGTTCGCGCTGAACCGCCTGCCCGTGATCGGGTTCTCCGCGATCATGGGCGGTCTGCAGGGCGCGTCGTTCTGTGTCCTCGCGCTGCTGCCCGGACTGGCCGGTTTTGCCGCCGGGACGGTGCTGTTCGGCATCACGATCGGGAACCTGACAGTGTTGATCCCGCTCGTGGTGGTGGAGCTGTTCGGCTTGACCGACTACCCGCGCATCTACGCGGTCAGCCAGTTCGGCGCCAGCGTCGGGACCGCCGCCGGCCCGGCAATGCTGGCCTGGCTCCACAGCGGGTTCGGCAGTTATCGCTTGCCGCTGCTGATCCTGGCCGGCATCTCTGGCGTGGCTTCTGTGGTGGTGGCCCGGCTCCGGCCGCCGTCGCTGGCCGCGGTCAGCCGACCGGCGCTTCGGCGGCGCCCTTCAACGCGGGCTTGACCGGCGGCGCCTCATTCCAGGGCACGACGCCGAACTCGGGCGTGCCGACCGGGTAGTGATTCTCGTTGAGCTCGGCCCAGTGCGCGTGGTTCAGCTGGTGGATGGTGAAGCACGCGTTGAGAGCGTTATAGAAGCCCATGTTGTCGACGCTCTGGTTCACCGATTCCTTGATCAGCAGCGCCGCCATGGTGGTGGTCTTGGCGATCCGGCGGGCGAAGGCCAGGGTCTGGTCGGCCACCTCGTCGACCGGGAATACCTTGCTCACCATGCCCAGCTGATGCGCCTCGTGGACGTCGATGGAGTCGCCAGTCAGCAGCAGCTCCTTGGCCTTGCGCGGGCCGAACTCCCACGGGTGGGCGAAGTACTCCACGCCGCACATGCCCAGCCGGGTCCCCACCACGTCGGCGAAGCTGGCGTCGTCGGCGGCCACGATCAGGTCACAAGCCCACATCAGCATCAGGCCAGCCGCGAACACCGTGCCCTGCACCTGAGCGATCGTGATCTTGCGCAGGTCGCGCCAGCGGCGGGTGTTCTCGAAGAAGTAGTGCCACTCCTGCAGCATCCGGGACTCGGCGCCGAGCCTCGTGCCGCCGTTGATCTTGACCGACGGGTGCTGGTTGGGCCCCGGCTGGTACTCCTCACGCGATTCCCGCGAGCCCATGTCGTGCCCCGAGGAGAACAGCGGCCCGGCCCCGCACAAGATGACCACCCGCACGGTGTCATCGGCTTCGGCCTGCAGGAAAGCGTCGTTGAGTTCGACCAGGAGGCCACGGTTCTGCGCGTTCCTGGTCCTGGGCCTGTCCAGGGTGATCCTGGCGATGAGGCCGTCGTCGAGCAGCTCGTACCTGATGTAGCGGTACTCGGGCATCGGTATGATCCTTCCTCTTATCGCGGGTGCTTACATCGCCAGCGTGCCCTTGCCGCGAACGGCGGGCTCGTCGCGGAAGGATCGGACCAGGTCGTCCTGGACGTAGGACGCGACCTGCTGCCCGTCTTCTGTGAAGACCTGGCCCATGCCATAGGTCCGGCCGTGCCCGGCGTAGATGCTCCTGTTGGCCAGGAGATTCCACTTGGTCGCGTCGACCGGCTCGTGGAACGACAGCGTGTGCGTGATGACCCCGGTGGAGATGGTGTCGTGGGCCTGGGCCTGGCCGACGCCGTCATGGGCGCGCATGGCCGAGGCGATCAGGAACGGATCGGTGTACCAGGACAGGAGGGCCTGGTGCACGGCCTGGTCATCAGGCGCGTGGCTGAACCGGGTCCAGACGTGCAGCTCAGGCGGGCCGGTGATCTCGGTCGTCATAAGGTCGACGTTGTCGACGATGCGCACCTCGGCGCCTTCTTCCTGATGTTTCGGCGCCTCGGTCTCCTCGGGACCGGCCACGGCGGGTTTGGGCTCACTGTGCCTGATCAGGTCGGGCTCGCCCGCATCGAGGAGCAGCAGGCCGCGGCTGAGCAGCCGGTCGCCCTGCCTGGCGGTGACGCTGACGCTGCCGAGCGAGCGGCCTGAGTGCATGACGTCGACCTCGAGGTCGACCGGCAGGGTGACAGTGCCGGCCCTGGCGAAGATTGCGTGCAGCGACCGGACGGTCTTGCCTGGCAGGCTCGCGGTGGCCGCCATGATCATCTGCCCCATTAGCTGCCCGCCGAAGACTACCGGCCTGACCTCGGATGGGACGCTCGGCCCGCGGAAGGCGGACTCGCCGGTCTGCTCAAGGATCAGCGAGTTCAGGATGGGATATGGCTCGGGCATGGCAAGCGCCTTTCTCGTTTGTTCGTTATGCATGGAATCTCAAAAGGGTGAATCAGCATGTTCCAGGCCTTCGGACCTGGCAGCGGCTCGTACGCGCGGGATCACGTCCGCGCCGAAGCGGGCCAGCGTGTCCGGGAGCCCGAAGTCCGAAAACTGGAGGTAGAAGCGTTCCACGCCGCGGGCCTGGAGGTCCGCGAGCGCGCCTGCGACGTCAGCCGCGGTGCCGGCGAGCAGGCCGCCCCAGCCGCCGAAGCGGCGCTGCGTTATGGCGGTTACGGTCGGCACGTCGGCCGCGGTGGCGGCCAGGCCCACCGGGTGCTGGGTGGAGATCCGGGCGGACCCCGCCAGCTTCCGCAGCTCATCGAAGCGGTCAAAGGCGTAGCCGGGGCAGTTCCACCAGTCGGCGTACCTGGCCACCAGCGGCATGGTCAGCCGGGCGCCGCCGCCGCCGATGACGACGGGAATGCGGCCGGCCAGCGGGACCGGGCTGAGCTGCGCGCCGCGCAGCGTGACGAATTCGCCGTCGAAATCGACCGGCTGCCCGGTGAACAGGGCAGCGAAGACCTGCAGGTATTCCTCGAGTCTGGCCGAGCGACGCGCTGGCTCCTCGACCGGCAAGCCGAACCGGCTGAGCTCGCCGGGCACCGAGCCCCATCCGATGCCCAGCTCGAACCGGCCCCCGGACAGATGGTCGAGGCTGACCATCTCCTTGGCCAGGACGGACGGATGGCGGAAGGAGGAGCACAGGACCAGATGGCTGATCTTCAGCTGGTCGGTGCGCGCGGCGATGGCGGCGGCCGTGGTCATCGCGTCAAAGGAGTCGGCAGACGGCAGCGCGGGTGGAGCGAAGTGATCCATCACCGCGATGCCGTCGAAGCCCGCCTGCTCGGCGGCCCTGGCCCGTTCGGTGATGGTGCCGAACGACATCCGCATCTGCGGGAGGTAGAGCCAGAATTCGGGCCCTCCAGAGGTCATGGTTCCGCTCCTTCGTGGTGACCCGCGCGGCGCTCAGCCGGACGCTGGTCATCAGATAGTGCAATACTTATACATTCGTCGTACTATGACAACGCAGGCAGCGAAACTTGACCCACGGAGGCTAGATGGGTTACGCACAGCGACGAGCCTCGACAACGACGGCGGGCACGCCGTCGTTGTCGTGTCGGATGCGGTGGCCTGATCCTGCAGACGATTGCAGCAGCAAACGCTCTTCTCTATACTTGCACAACTACCAAACGATGGTCCGGCGAAGTGGGAGGCCCAGATGTCAATACCGGAGGTAGGCTCGGGGACTCTCTACATAGACGGCAAGTGGCGCCACGCGACTTCGGGCCAAACGTTTGCGGTGACCAATCCGGCCACGTCACAGGTGCTGACGCAGATCAGCGCGGCGGGCACGGAGGACGTCAGGGAAGCGGTGAGCGCGGCGGATTCCGCGTTCCCGGCGTGGTCGGCCAGAACCGCGTACGAGCGGTCCGGCTACCTCTACGACGCGTACCGGCTGATGTTGGAGCGGGCCGACGAACTCGCCTGGCTGATGACGACCGAGCAGGGCAAGCCGCTGCGGACGGCCCGGATCGAAGTGCAGTACGCGGCCGACTTCCTCATGTGGTTCGCCGAGGAGGCCAAACGCGTCTACGGGCAGACGATCCCCTCGGCCAGGGCCGACCAGCGGTTCCTGGTCATGCATCAGCCCGTGGGCGTGGTCGGAGCGGTGACGCCGTGGAACTACCCGATCTCCATGCTGACCAGGAAGATCGGGCCCGCGCTCGCGGCCGGCTGCAGTGTCGTGCTCAAGCCCGCCAAGCAGACGCCGCTGTGCGCGGTGGAGGTGTTCCGCATCCTGCACGAGGTGGGCGTGCCGGCCGGCGTGGTCAACCTGGTCACCGCGGCGCAGGCCAGGATCGTGGGCGATGAGTTCCTGAGCAACCCTGCCGTGCGCAAGCTGACCTTCACCGGCTCCACCGAGATCGGCAAGCAGCTGGCCCAGGGCGCGGCGGCCTCGATCAAGCGCGTCTCCCTGGAACTCGGCGGGCACGCGCCGTTCATCGTGTTCCCTGACGCCGATCCCGCGCACGCGGCCCGCGGCGCGTCTCTTGTCAAGTTCCTCAACACCGGGCAGGCGTGCATCTGCCCGAACCGGATCTTCGTGCACCGGTCGATCGCGGAGCCGTTCCTGTCCGTGCTGGCCGAGCGGGTTGGCCGCCTGAAGGCAGGAAACGGCGTTGAGGAGGGGGTCACGATCGGCCCGCTCATCGACGAGGGCGCGCTGGCCAAGATGGACGAGCACGTCAGTGACGCGGTCGGCAAGGGGGCCACGCTGGTATGCGGCGGCCACCGGTTGACCGGGGAAGCCTACGACGCGGGCACCTTCTTCGCCCCGACCGTGCTGACCGACGTCACGCCGGACATGGTGATCTACCGCGAAGAGACGTTCGGCCCGATCGCGCCGGTAATCATCTTCGACGACGAGGACGAGGTCATCCGTATGGCCAACGACACGGACTACGGCCTGGCCGCGTACCTCTACACCAAGGACATTTCCCGGGCCATCCGGGTGAGCGAGGCGCTGCGGTTCGCCATCGTCGGCGTGAACGACATCAACCCGACCTCGGCGGCGGCCCCGTTCGGCGGGATGAAGGAGAGCGGTCTCGGCCGGGAGGGCGGCCAGGAAGGCATCGTCGAGTACCTGGAGACCAAGCTGGTGGGCATCAGCGTCTGACCGGCGCGGCCACCGCCGGGTGGTGACTGGCCAGACCCTTGACATCAAAATGATCGAAACATATAGAATGATTGTGGTTTTCTGGCAGGCCGGATGAGGCCAGCCGGGGGTGAAGGAGGGGTCGTATGGCCGACGCCGGTATCGGCGACATCTTCCACATCATTCACGTCGGCGAGACCCTGGAACCGCTCGACGCGTTTTACGACGACGTATTCGGCCCCCGCCGCGGAATCATGGACGGCAGCTACTCGGCCCTGGAGAAGCGCGACGCGTCGCTCATCGCGATCGGCAACTGCATCATCGAGCCGATGGCGCCGAGCAAGCACGTCGAAGGCTGGGACGTCATGCCGGTCGGCCGGTTCTGGAAGAAGTTCGGCTCGCACTGGCACTCGCTAGCCTGGTATTGCCGCGAAACCGGGATGATCTGGGACAGGCTGGAGCCGCGTGGCGTCCGGATGGTCACCGACGGCGGGAACCCGCTGAACGGTCGGCCGACCGGGGAGCAGTCTGAGACGTCACACGGGTCGCTGTTCACCCACCCCAAGGACACCGGCACCCAGCTTGAGTTCTACCCGCGGGTGATGCCCACCGACCCGCGCTTCGCGCCTGGCTGGGATGGCACATGGTGGGCCGCCCACCATCCGCTCGGCGTCCGGCGGCTGGCGTACGTCACGCTGGTCGTGCGGGACATGGACCGAGCCGCGGACATGTACGTAGACGGCCTCGGCGGCCGCCCGCTGCACGAGGGCGAGTCGGCCCTGACCGGCACCCGGAACGTCTACGTGCTGGTCGGCACGGATACGATCGTGGAGCTGGCCAGCCCGCTGGACAGCGGCTCGCTGGCTGCCAGGGACCTGTCGGCCTATGGCGACATGCTGCACGCCACAGCCTTCCGGGTGGAGAGCCTGGCTGCCGCCGAGAAGCATCTGGCGGACAAGGGCATCGGCATCATCGGACGCGACGACCACACGATCCTGGCCGACCCGCAGAAGACTTTCGGCGCACCGTTCCGGTTCACCACCTGGGATGTGCCGGGAGACCCGAGGGATTGACCGCCGGCGCTCGAGGCGCGGCGTGAGCTAGCTGTTTCCGCAGCAGAAGGAGCCACATATGGCAAAGACCAACATCTCGGAGGCGATGCAGGGAGTGATCGGCGGTGAGCTGAGCCGCATGACGTCGTTCCCGGTCACCGACTCAGATATCCGTCGATGGGCGGTGGCGATCTATTACCCAGAGGACCCGCCCCGGCTGTTCTGGGACGCGGACTATGCCGCACAGACCTCTCACGCGGGCATCGTGGCTCCTGAGGAGTTCAACCCGTTCGCGTGGATGACCTCTGACGGGCCGAGGAAGGCCTCGGGGGGCCACAATCCCGACCTGACCGAGATCACCCTTGGCGTGACGGGCCCGGGGCTGAAGTTCCAGCTCAACGGCGGTTCCGAAGTCGAATACGGGGTCCGCATGCGGCCCGGTGACGTCATTACGTCGGTGCGCAGCCTGGCTGGCTACTCAGAGCGCGAGGGCCGGCTCGGCTTGATGCTCTTCACCCAGTCACAGGACGTGTGGACGAACCAGAACAACGAGATGGTGAAGACGACGAAGTCGATCCTGATTCGCTACTAGAGCATCAGGAAAGAAGGGAGCTGGCAGTGAGCCAGGCAACCGTGAGCGAACTGACGCTCGGCATGGAGATACCTGAGTTCTCTCGCGCCACCGGGCTGCATAACTGGAATCGGTATGCGGCGGTCAACTACGAGTTCGTGGACATCCACATGGATGATGAGGCCGGCAAGGCGGCCGGGTATCCCACCGCGTTCGGCATGGGCAACCTGCAGTGGTCCTATCTGCACGCGATGCTGCGCCAGTGGATAGGCGACGAGGGCCGGATCATCCGGCTCGGCTGCCAGTTCCGGTCGCCGAACACCAAGGGCATGGTCGTGACGGCGCACGGCAAGGTCACCGCGGTCCGCGAGGAAGACGGCGAGACGATCGTGGACCTGGATATCTGGACCGACAACGACTCAGGGAAGACCATGGCGCCGGGCACCGCGACCGTTGCGCTGCCGCGCGGCTGATCGCGTCGCTGTCGCGATAACCGTCGGGGCCCTGTGGCGAGATTATGCGACAGGGCCCCGAACCATATAGTGCAGG
>Ga0207693_10003144_pt1 | contig 14192 bp, 11 predicted proteins | sample LARL81metaG_FD_184347 | JGI IMG/M metagenome (GOLD analysis project Ga0207693, IMG submission 184347) | Corn, switchgrass and miscanthus rhizosphere microbial communities from Kellogg Biological Station, Michigan, USA - LAR L8-1 metaG... | ecosystem: Host-associated > Plants > Roots >...
ATCCTCGAAACAAAACGCTGGGGACCCCTCGGCTGCGCTCGGGATTTCGGCAGCAGACTCCCAGTCGTACCGGCACGGCCGGGACTCCTTCACGCCTGCTAAGCGCCTCAATTTGACGCCCTTTTCTGCCCTGCGTATTCTAACCGCATGCGTTCCTGCACTATGCCGTGCTGTTGTAGTCGCGCGCCGGCGTGTGGGTAGGCGGTAGAATTTCCCGAACCCACCCGGCGCAATCGGGTGGGTTTTGCTTTTTAGCCCTCTTAATGAGTTGCGCCTCGCGGGTTCCCAAAGGTTTCAATTGAGGAGGAAAAACATAATGAGTACCGCAACGCTTGAATCAGCTCCCGCTATGCTTCGCATCAACGATGTCGCACCGGACTTCACGGCTGAGACCACGCAAGGCACAATTCGTTTCCACGAGTGGATTGGCGATGGCTGGGCCGTCCTGTTTTCCCATCCCAAAGATTTCACCCCAGTCTGCACCACCGAACTCGGAACCATGGCCGGACTGGAACCGGAGTTCAAGAAGCGCAACACAAAAATCATCGGGCTCAGCGTTGATCCCGTGACTAGCCACGGCAAGTGGGCGGCCGACATCGAGGAAACGCAAGGCCACAAGGTGAATTACCCGATGATCGGCGACACGGAACTGAAGGTTGCAAAGCAATACAACATGCTTCCGGCCGGCGCGGGCAGCACGTCAGAGGGGCGCACGCCAGCGGACAACCTCACCGTGCGCACGGTGTTCATCATTGGGCCAGACAAGAAGATCAAGACGATGCTGGTTTATCCGATGAGCACGGGGAGGAATTTTGCAGAGATTCTGCGGATTCTTGACTCGCTACAACTGACGGCGCGCGCGGGCGTTTCGACTCCCGCCAATTGGAAGCCGGGAGACGACGTAGTTGTTCCTGCGGCCATGCCGGAAGAGGAAGTGAAGCGGAAGTTCCCCGAAGGCATTAGGACGCTGAAACCGTATCTGCGGTTGGGAAAGCAGCCGAAGTAGTTCTCTTTACTGCTGTCATCCTGAGCGAAGCGAAGGACCTACGTATTTCCAAATGCATAGGTCCTTCGTGGCCTGAAGCCACTCAGGATGACAGAGGTTTGAGATTTTGCTGGGTGCCCCACTTCTCGCGGTTTTTGAGAGGTTTCGGCTAGGCACCCACCCTACCTTCACTTGAACCGGAAACACCCGATCACCGCTTCTTCGGCAAGATCTCCCCAATCCTGCGGATCTGCGCGCCCACTCCGCGCAGCTTCTCTTCAATGTTCTCGTAGCCGCGGTCAATGTGATACACGCGGTCGATGATAGTCTCGCCCTCGGCCACCAGCGCTGCTAACACCAACGATGCAGAAGCGCGCAGGTCAGACGCCAACACCGCTGCGCCACTGAGAGGGGACTTGCCGCGCACCACCGCCCTGCGGCCTTCGATCTTGATGTTTGCACCCATGCGGACCATCTCCAGGGCGTGCATGAAGCGGTTCTCGAAAATATTCTCGGTGATGATCGAAGTGCCTTCTGCCTGGGTCGCGAGCGCCATGAATTGCGCCTGAACGTCGGTGGGAAAGCCGGGATATTCTTCTGTGAGGACATCTGCGGCTTTGAGCGCGGTGCTTCCCTCAACACGTACAGAGGTGCGGGTCGTTTTCGTTTTCACTCCCACTTCTTCCAGTTTCTGAAGAAGTGCGCCTAGGTGTTGCGGCTCGCATCCAGAAACATTGAGGTCGCCGTCGGTGAGCGCACCGGCAAGGATGAATGTCGCGGCTTCAATGCGGTCGGGAATAATGCGATGCTTCGCGCCATGCAGCTTGTCGACACCTTTGACGCGAATGGTTGCGGTCCCTGCGCCTTCTATCTTCGCGCCCATCTTGTTCAGCAGATCGGCAAGATCGGCGACCTCGGGCTCGCGCGCGCAATTCTGCATCACGGTTTCGCCATCCGCGAGCGTGGCGGCCATGAGCAGGTCTTCGGTTCCGGTGACGGTGATCTTGTCGAAAACAATTTCAGCGCCCTTGAGACGCTCGGCTGATGCCTCCACGTACCCGTGTTGCTGGTCGATCTTTGCACCTAGCCGTTCCAGGCCCTTGATATGCAAATCGATCGGCCTGGCTCCTATCGCGCAGCCTCCTGGTAGCGAGACTCGCGCTCGACCGCACCGCGCGACCAGCGGCCCGAGTACCAACGTGGATGCTCGCATGGTCTTGACCAGTTCGTAGGACGCTTCCGGCGCCGACAAAGTCTTGCAGCAAATGGTGGTGCGGTTCTTCGCGCGACCGTATCCCAACTCGACTTCGGCGCCCATTGCGGCGAGCAGTTTGCGCGTGGTCTCTATATCCCGGACCTGTGGCACATTTTCAAGGATGACTGGCTCTTCCGTGAGTAGGGCCGCCGCCATCGCAGGCAATGCTGCGTTCTTGGCTCCGCTGATGCGGACTGTGCCGAGTAGGGGGTTTCCGCCGCGAATTACGAATTTATCCATAAGAATTTTGTGTACGACAGCGCACAGTGTGGGTCGGGACCCACGATTCTTTCTTTCCTACCCTACGAAAACCGCGTAGCATGGGGCACCCCATGTACGTTCAATTTTGGCGTTGCATCTTCTTCGCCAGACTCACGGCGTTTCGCACATGACCGCCGCTCTGCCTTAGTGCTCTCTCAGCCGAGACACGTTTCACGTCGGCTTTCAACATCACGATCGCGACAGGAACGCTGTTCTTCGAAGTCTTGAGGGCTTTCACCGCATCTTGCTGCTTGACCTCTAAGGCCTGCTGAACAATGCTAACTGCTCGTTCCGCCAGCTTCGAATTCTTGCGATGCAGGTTCACCATCAGGTTGCCATAAACGTAGCCCAGCCGCACCATCGCTCCGGTGGAAAGGATGTTCAGCACCATCTTCTCTGCAGTTCCGGCTTTCATACGCGTAGAACCAGCAACAACCTCGGGGCCGGTCGCAACCACAATCGCCAGTTCTGCAGCCTTTTCCAGAGGGCTGTGAGCATTGCACGTAATAGCGACGGTCTTCGCTCCCGCGCGTCGAGCGTGTTCCAGGGCGGCCACAGTAAAAGGCGTCCGCCCACTAGCGGCAAGACCTACAACAACATCATTCTTGCCCGGGCGCTTACGCCGCATTTCCTTCACGCCCAGAGTACGTGAATCTTCATCGGCTTCGACGGCGCCTGCTAGAGCCTTCGTGCCCCCCGCAATCACGAACTGGACCATCCGCGGACTGGTGTTGAACGTCGGTGGACATTCGGCGGCATCGAGCGCTGCAATCCGCCCGCTGGTTCCTGCACCCACGTAGATGACTCGTCCGCCACTTCGGAGTGCGTGTGCCGCCCAATCGATAGCCGTCTCGATTTTTGGCAGAACTCGTTTCACGGCGACTGCGACTTGCATGTCCTCAGAGTTAATGATCTGTGCTATCTCCAGAGCAGACTTCGTGTCGATCTCGCGGGCAGCGGGATTCGCTTGCTCAGTTGCAAGTTGACTCAGGTCGAGTTTGCTTCGCCGGCGAGGCATAGTTCAGCGCTTCCCTGCCTTTTCAATCGCCTCGACAATGGCATCGTGAAATCGCGGACGGACTTCTTTGATCGCCTGATTTGAACAGTCGGGCCATGTGCGGTTGGTCAGTAGCGTCACCGACAGCTGCCGTTCGGGATCGATCCACAGCGAAGTTCCGGTATAGCCCAAGTGTCCGAAAGAGGTAGGCGAGAAGTACTTCCCCGATTGCGAGGGTGGTGAAGGCGTGTCCCATCCTAGCGCGTGTGACGTTCCCGGCGGCGAGGTTTCACGCTTCGTGAACAAGGCTACGGTTTCGGGTGGCAGGATTGGTCGGCCTCCGCTCAGCACACATTGAGAAAAAGTTGCGACGTCCGCAGCAGTCGAAAACAGGCCGGCATGACCCGCAACGCCGCCCAGTACGCTGGCGTTCTCGTCCTGCACTTCCCCTTGAACAATTCGCTTTCGAAATGTCTGATCATCCGCAGTGGGTGGAATCGTCTCTCGCCAAGCAGCAGGTGGATTAAACGTTGTGCGAGTCATCCCTAGTGGTCCGAATATCTCGCGTTGGCAAAAACGATTGAGCGGCTCAGCAGCCAGTCGTTCCAGAGCGACCCCAAGCAGGATGAAACCAATATCACTGTATTCTGAATGACTTTCCGGAGCATATTTCAACTCAACCTTGAATGCCTCGTGAAGCAGAGCGTCTGGGGAATACGCTCGCAGGAACAACTTCTCGTACGCCGGTAGCCCAGAGCTGTGCGCCAGCAGCATGCGGAAAGTAACATCCTGTCGTCGTGAATCCTCCGATGCGAACTCGGCCAGTACCCCCACAACCGGCGCTTCTAAATCCAGCAACCCGCGTTCGTGGAGGACCATCGTCGCAGATGTGGTCGCAACCACTTTGGTGACGGAGGCCAAGTCAAAAATCGTCTCAGTCGTGATTGCGGGCGAACTCTCGTCATAGGTGAACCGGCCGAAGGCTCTCAGCGCAATCAGCTTTCCCGCCAGCCTGATCGCAACGGATGCCCCGGGAAAGACTCTCGCCTGGATGGCTTTCTCCAGTGCGGCGAAAGCCTCCGAAAACAGCTGATCCTGATTCACGCGTGCCTCAGTCACAGCACAAGCATAAAGCGGCGGCGCTCCCGCCGGATTGGCAGACACGGCACCCCGTCCGGCGGTAACTTGATCGCCCTCGCCACCCCTGTTGTACATTCGAGTCATCTACCGTCTCTCTACATCTGCGTTCAAGAAGTTCGTGCTGGCGTGCTGGGTACTTTTCCCAGCCCTGACGGCGTCTGCCCAGCAGAACGATCCGCGTCTATCTGTCGTCGATTCCGTAGTCGAGAACGCGATCCAGAACCACGAAGTTCCGGGCGCTGTGCTACTCGTCGGCCACGACGGTCAGATTGTCTATCGCAAGGCATACGGCATGCGCTCGCTCGAACCGGCGCATTCGGCAATGACGGCGGACACGATTTTCGACATCGCATCGCTGACCAAAGTTGTCGCGACTACCCCGGCGGTCATGCAACTGGTGGAGAAGGGTCGAGTTCGGCTGAATGATCCCGTCGTGAAATATTTGCCGGAGTTTGGACAGAACGACAAGGCGGACATCACGGTTCGCGATCTTCTGACCCACTATTCCGGTCTGCCGCCCGGGGTTGATCTGGCGCATCCCTGGTCTGGGCGGGATGTCGGCTATAGCATGGCGTTCTCCATAACTCCCCTCGCGCCGCCCGAGAGCCGCTTTGTCTATAGCGACGTCGATTTCGTTGTGCTCGGCGCACTTATTGAGAGGGTCACAGGCACATCGCTCGACGCCTATTGTGCCCAGAATATTTTTGTCCCGCTCACGATGACGCACACCAGATTTCTTCCACCGTCTGAATGGCTGCCGCAGGTGGCTCCCACCGAGTACGATGAGCGGCGACAGATGCTGCGCGGCGTCGTTCACGATCCCACAGTGCGGCGCATGGGAGGCGTTGCCGGAGAGGCTGGGGTATTCTCGACCGTCGATGATTTGGCAAAGTTCGCACAAGCAATGCTCGACGGAAGCACCGTTCTCTCGCGGCTTGCGATTGAGAAAATGACCACACCACAGCAGCCTGCGAATGCGTCAACGCTGCGAGGGCTCGGCTGGGACATTGATTCTCCGATGTCGCACAATCGTGGCGAACTACTGCCGGTGGGATCGTTCGGGCACACAGGATTTACCGGAACGTCGTTGTGGATTGATCCCACCACGAATACTTACATCATTCTGTTGACCAACGCTGTCCATCCCCGAGGGCAAGGATCAGCAATTTCGCTACGTTCAAAGGTTGCGACCGTGATCGCTGCGGCCCTGGCACTCTCGCCCTCTGCGCAACAGGCACTGCGACTGAAGTCAATTACTGGATACAACGAGAGCATGCCCGCACAGCGCCACATCGCAAATCGTAACGGCTCGGTGTTGACGGGGATTGATGTCCTTGAGGCGCAGGAGTTCGCGCCGCTCAAGGGCAAGCGCGTCGGACTGCTCACAAACCAGACCGGCCTCGATTCCGCCGGCCGCCGCACGATTGATGCGCTGGCCCATGCTCCCGGGGTCCAGCTTACAGCGATCTTCAGCCCGGAGCACGGCGTGACCGGCGCACTCGACACGACCAAGATCGGCAACTCCCGCGACGCCGCTACCGGCATTCCCGTGTACAGCGTCTACGGCCCGACTGACGCATCGCGCCGGCCATCGCCCGATGTTCTTGGCAATCTGGACGCAGTGGTCATCGACATTCAGGACGCGGGAGTTCGCTTCTACACATACGAAACGACACTCGGATATTTTTTGGAATCAGCGGCGAAGGCCGGGATCTCTCTTGTCGTGCTTGACCGGCCCAATCCGCTGAGTGGCGCGGTAGCACAGGGGCCGACGTCCGAGCCAGGACGTGAGAATTTCACGAATTACGGGCCAGTCCCCGTTCGCCACGGGATGACCTTGGGCGAACTGGCCCAGATGTTTAATGCCGAGCACAACATTCGCGCCAAGCTCACCGTCATTCCCATGCAGGGCTGGATGCGCGGTGACTGGTTTGATGAAACGGGCGTGGAATGGACGAACCCTTCGCCGAACCTGCGCAGCTTGACCGAGGCAACACTTTATCCGGGCGTAGCACTCATCGAAGGTACAAACGTTTCTGTCGGACGCGGCACCGACACGCCATTCGAACTGCTGGGCGCGCCGTGGATCAATGGACGAGAGCTCTCGTCCTACTTGAATGCTCGACAGATTCCCGGCGCACGATTCGTTCCCGTCACCTTCACACCCTCATCAAGCAACTACTCTGGACAGGCCTGTCAGGGCGTCAACATCTTCATCACAGGCCGCGAATTCCTCGACGCGCCGGAACTCGGCATGGAACTGGCTTCGGCGCTGCAGAAGCTCTATCCCGAGCAATTTCACATCGACAAGATGGCGGACATTATTGCGAACCAGGCTGTGATGAACTCGCTTCTACACGGCGACGATCCGCGCCGCATCGCGCTCGATTGGCAGGATGATCTGCAAAAGTTCCAGCAGCTTCGCGAGCGGTATTTGATCTACAAGTGAGAAGTACACCTTGATGTTCGCGCGTTTCCCGCTACAATGAGTCAACCCTTCAGGAGCAGTTCTTCCATGAAGCTTGGCAATCTCAAAAGCCCTGTCGCTGAGGCGTTTTACCGTTGTGCCGGACCCAACTGCGGAGTTCTGAAGAAGACCTCCGACCGGTGGTGGCTGATGTGGACGTCCGCTGTGAACTTCAGCCAACCCGTTCTCTACCTCTGCGCATGGGATGAAGAGATCGCAAACCGCGAAGGCAGCCTGCACGTCTGCGGCGAACTGTGCGCGCAACGGCTTCAGTCACAATTCATGGGAAATGTGCGCGAGAACCAACTGAAACGGCTTGCTGAGCACCACTGAATAGGCCTAAAGGTCACGCGGGCCTCTTGAGACCGCGAGCGAGTTCTGGAGTTACTTTGCCAGGCTAAGCCGCATCGTACTTTCCTGAGGATATATTAGTATTAGTCGATCCGCTGGAGTTCTTATGCGCATTCTGATTGCTGTACTCGCTTTGACATCTCTCTCTCTTGCGCAGGAGTCTGCAAAACCAGTTCCGTCTTTAGCTCCGAGTGCGCATGCAGGCGCCAATGAGATCACAATCCCTGCCGGCACCAAGTTGCCAATCACTCTGAAAAATGCCATCTCAACCAAGAGCAGTCATCTGGGCGATCCCATTTACGCGCAGACCACCTTCCCTGTCGTACTCGAGGATCGCATCGTGATTCCCGCTGGAACTTACGTGCAGGGCCGAATCATGCAGATAAGGCCCGCTGGCAGGATTAAGAACACTGCGGAAGTAATGATGCACTTCACGACTTTAATCTATCCGAATGGATACACGGTCATTCTGCCAGGCTCGTTGGAAAATGCGCCCGGAGTGGACAAAGCCGAAGTCAAAGACAAAGAGGGCACCATCAAAGCGGACAGTGACAAAGCATCCAAGGCAGCAACGATCGCTGTTCCTGCAGCGGGGGGAGGAGCGCTCGCCGGCGCACTTGCGAGAGGCACTCGGGGTGGCAGTGCGATCGGAGCCGGCGTGGGCGCAGCGGTTGGGGTCGGGATCGCCATGTTCAGTAAGGGAAATGAAGTCAAAATCGCTCCAGGCACAACTCTCGAAGTCGTCCTGCAGCGTGATGTGCCGGTCAATGCAGCCCGCATAAAGGGAAGCGCGATGGCAGAGAGCCATTAGGGCCGATTGCATTTCAATGCCTCGCGATCGAGCGACTGGCCTAAAATAACCCTTCGTGCCCGCACAGAGCCACATCCATGTCGGAACCGCTGGCTGGTCCTACAAAGACTGGGAGGGCATCTTCTACCCGCCTGGGATGTCACGTCGGAAGCATCCATTGGAACTGGTCGCCCGCTGCTTCGATGTCGTCGAGGTCAACACTTCGTTCTACGGACACATCAAGCCCGAGATCGCGAAGCTCTGGGCGCGAATTGCTTCCGACGCCAACCCTAATTTCCTTTTTACCGCCAAGCTGCATCGCTCGTTTACTCACTCGCCACTTGCCGCCATGGAACCTACTTCTGCGGTTTCTATTCGCCCCAACGACGAAGACGAACGGTTGGCGCGACAAGGACTGGAAGCGCTCGCGGCCACTGGAAAGTTCGGCGCTCTGCTGATCCAGTTTCCAGTTTCGTTCAAGAACACTTCACTGAATCGCGAGTATCTCGAAGGCTTGCTGCGGCAGTTTATCGAGTATCCGCGCGTGGTTGAGGTGCGGCACTCGACCTGGAACAATCCGGAAACAATCGCCTACTTCGAGGAACGCAACGTCAGCTTCTGCAACATTGATCAGCCGCTTCTGGGACGTTCGCTGGAGCCCACCACGCATGTAACATCGACGATCGGATATGTGCGACTTCACGGCCGCAATTATGACCAGTGGTTCGAAGCGGAGAGGTCCGCCGACCGCTACAACTATCTCTACAAAGCGAGCGAGCTTGCGGGATGGAAGGATCGCGTCGGTTCAATCGCCGACAAAGCAAAGATCACCTTCGTCGTCACTAATAATCACTTCGAAGCCAAGGCGGGCGTCAACGCTCTCCAACTGAAACACATGCTCACAGGTCAGCGAGTCTCAGCTCCAGAGGCGTTATTAGAGCACTACCCGGAACTCAAGGCTATTGCCGATCCGGTTGGTGAGGGCCATCCGCCTGCAAGCCTGCCGCTGCTGCGTGAGGAAAAGCCCGCATAAGCTAGTTCGTATAGATCCGCACGTACTCAACCAACATTTCTGACGGAAACGGCGTGGTGTTGTCGGGCGGCCCCGGCCAGCTCCCACCAATCGCCAGATTCAGAATGATGAAGTTGCTTTGACCCGCATCGAATGGCCAAGTCGCTCCGGCGAGACTGCTGATGCTCGCGGGCGTGAAGCTCGCGTACGGATGAATGGGGTCATCAATGTAATACTTCACGCTTCCCGGCGCCCAGATCATGCCGTAGGTATGCCATTGTGCCGCAGTTTGTCCGCTGGGGAACGGGTAGTTAGTCCCCAATCCGGTCGCGCCGGTGAACCCTGTCCCGTGAATGGATCCGGCATTCCAATCGGGGTTACCGGCTGCGTTCACCCGTTCAAGCACGTCCTGCTCGCCACATGCAGGCCAATTTACCGTGGTGATGTTGTTGCCCAACAGCCACGCTGCTGGCCAAAAACCCTGAGCCTCCGGTACCATCGCTCGAAACTCAAGCCGTCCATATTGGAAACTGAACAGACCCTGCGTTTTCAGACGCGCGGATGTGTATGTGTAGACACCTGGAGACGGCTGCTGCCTCTGCGCCACAATGTGCAGGTATCCGTCTGTTCCTACAAACTCGCTGGGGCTCGTCAAGCTGCACGGGGCTGTCGACGAGTTCCAGGCACAGTAATTTTCCAATTCGTTATTGCCGAAGCCACTGTTCCCGGTGTCGTATGTCCAAACTGTGGGGTCAGGCTGCGCATTGTTGCCGCCGGTATTTGCAAACTCGTCGCTCCACACCAGCGTTCCAGAGGCAATGTTGGGAGAGAATGCCTGGGTCGTGACCGTGCTCGAAGTACCCGCCGTGATGGCAACCGTCTTAATGGTCAAATTCGATGCAACCAGAAACGGCGCCTGGTACCGCTGGGAGTTTGCGGTCGGCGTACTACCGTCGACGGTGTAATAAACCACTGCTCCCGCTGTGCTCGAGGCGAGACTGACAATAACAGCACCCTTCTGGGCGGCCCGCGTCGCCACAGTTGGCGCAGAGGTAGGATTGCTGCTCCCGCCTCCTCCGTTCCCTCCAACAGTTCCGCTACCACTGCCTCCGCGTCCATACATCAAGGTGCTCGAAACTAAAATGACCACCAGAACCGAATTTACCCACATGAATGCCGCCTTTGTAAGAGCGTGAAAACTATTTTGTTCTCGACTATTACATTCCTGTGCAATCGTGTGGTCAAACATTTCCGTATCTGGGAGTTGTTTAAGTGTGTATTCTGATCCGCTCGGCAATGGGAGGAAACCTGAATGTTCCAACGCATCAAAGGTATCGCAGTAATAGCACTGACAGCGTTCTCCATCACTCCTGGCGCCCTTAGCGTCGCATGTGCACAGTCGCGCACGGTGCGTGCCGATATGGGCCAGGTAGTTGGGCGCCATACTCAGGTGCCACTGCGCGTAATCGGCGCCGGGCGGGCGAACGAGGGACTCCGGGCCGACTGGCAGGAGCAACTGGCCACAGTTCAACGCGAGATCGGATTCCAATACATCCGAATGCACGGCATTCTGCACGATGACATGGGAGTTTACCGCGAAGACGCCCGCGGCAATCCAGAGTTCAACTTCCAGTACATTGACGCTCTCTACGACGCCCTGCTGAAGTTGCACATCCGGCCTTTTGTCGAGCTGAGCTTCATGCCGTCACAACTTGCCAGCGGAACGAGGACGATCTTCTGGTGGAAGGGAAACATTACTCCGCCCAAGGACCCTGCGAAATGGGCGGCGCTGATCAGGGCATTCGTTGCGCATTACAAGCAGCGCTACGGCGCGGACGAAATCCAGAAATGGTACTTCGAAGTCTGGAACGAGCCCGACCTCCACAACATCTTCTTTTCGGGTTCGCTCGACGACTATCTGGCGCTGTACAAGAACACGGTGGAGGCGATCAAGGCTGAGTGCCCGGCATGTCGCGTGGGTGGACCTGCTTCAGCAATTCCCTATCAATTTGAGGAGGCATTTGAAAAATACGTGGTAACAAACAATGTGCCCGCCGAGTTCGTGGCTACGCACGCGTACGGCGTGAAACAAGGCTTCGTCGATGCAAACGGACACGCAGGCACGATTCTTGATCCCGCGCCGGATGCGGTGAGCGGCCGCATGCAGCACTCGCGCGAGCTTCTGCAGAAATCCGGTCGTCCCGGAATGGAGTTGCATTTTACTGAGTGGAGCTCAGCCTACACGCCCACCGACTTCATGCACGATCAATATCACCAGGCGAGTTACATTCTCGACAAGATCAAGCGCGCATCGCCCTATGTAGACTCGATGTCGTATTGGACTTTTACCGATATCTTCGAAGAAGGCGGCCCCGCGTTTAAGCCCTTCCATGGCGGGTTCGGCCTGATGAATCTTCAGGGAATTCGCAAACCGGCATACTTTGCCTATCGATTCCTGCGGCAGTTGGGAGAACAGGACGTTGAGACCAACGATCCTCAGTCGTGGGTGACGAAATCTGCGGACGGCAGTGTTCAGGTGCTGGTGTGGGACTACACGCCGGTCGTTCCTCCGAACGGCGAAAACGACCAAACGTTCTACAAGAAGGAACTGCCAGCGGCGACCAAGGGCATGCTGCATCTCGAGCTCAACAATCTGCCCAAGGGGCGGTATCGAACGAGTATCTGTTCCACCGGCTACGAGCACAACGATGCGTACACGGTATATCTTCACATGGGCGCTCCGGCGCAGCTGACGCCCGAGCAAGTTCGGACGCTCAATGCCGCGGCAACAGGAGAACCCGAGAGCACGCAGGAGATGGATTTGCAGAACGGCACGTATCAATCGGATGTGCCTCTCCGGGCAAACGACGTCCGGCTGATTGTGCTGACGCCGGTTCGAGCACAGAAGTAGCGCACGGCCAGCTATCACTAAAGAAAAGGTGAATTCGCTAGAAGTGATGGCTGTTCACTTTGCCCGTGGATGCGTCTGGTCGTACACGCTTAACAAATGCTTGGTCGAAAGCTGGGTGTAGCGCTGCGTGGTTGAAAGACGTTCGTGGCCGAGCAGCTCTTGAATGGCCCTTAGGTCCGCGCCCTCTTCGAGCATGTGGGTACCGAAAGCGTGGCGTAGCGTGTGCGGGTGCACATCGGGCGAAAGTCCCTTCGCAACGGCAATCCTCTTGATGATTCGGCCTACGCTGCGGGTCGTCAGGCGGCCTCCGCGGGAGTTGATCAGTAGTGCCGGAGTGCTCTTCCGCTGCTCAGACAAAACCTGCTGCCTGGCCGGCAAATACGCGGCGAGCGCTGCTTTCACCGCATCACCGAAAGGAACGTAACGTTCCTTGCTTCCCTTGCCGCGAATCAGAACGATTTCGCCCTTCACGTGGACGTGGTCGAGATTGATCCCAACCAATTCTGAGTTGCGGATCCCGCAACCATAAAGTAATTCGAGCATCAGCCGATCGCGATGGGGGAAAGCCGCAACCGCGGGCATCTGCCCGTCCAGAACCGAATTCATCTCCTCCATCGTTGGTACGCGCGGAAGTTTCTTCGGCAGCTTCGGCGTGGATACCAGCGCGGCCGGGTTCTGCTCGACAACTCCCTCCTGCGCCAGCCAGCGATAGAGCGACCGCACGGCGGCAAGGGAGCGGGCGACAGAAATCTTGCTCAGGCCCTTCTCGTACAGGTGCGAGAGAAATCCGCGGATAGTGATGTGGTCAATGTCGCGCCATTTGCGGGAACCGACGTACGCAGAGAAATTTCCCAGGTCGCGGGTATAGGCGCGAATCGTATGCGGAGAGGTATTGCGCTCCCGAAGGGAGATTAAGAATTTGCCGGTTGCATTGCCAACATCAGTGTTGATGTTTGTGCGAGGTCGAAGTTTCTGCAGACGATTACCGTTCTGCTTTTCTCCGTGTCTCCGGGTCTCCGTGGTGAGAGTCATCTCGCCTTTGCCCTTGGATGGTGCTTCTGGTAAACGCTCTTCAACCGATCCAGTGCCACGTGGGTGTAAACCTGCGTGGTCGAGATGTCGGCGTGGCCAAGCAGAGTTTGGACAGTTCTCAGATCGGCGCCATTCTCGACCATGTGCGTGGCGCAGCTATGGCGCAGCATATGCGGACTGGCGTGACGCCCAGCCTGCTCGGAAGCAGTCCCAACCATCTGCCAAACTCGTTGCCGCGTGATCCGTTTTGCACCGCGCGCAATGAACAAGTGCGGAGAACTCTTTCCTGTCATGAGAGCCGGCCTGGCATCGCGCAAGTAGATCGTGAGCGCTTCCTGTGCTGAACGGCCGATAGGTACGATTCGCTCCTTATCACCTTTGCCCCGAACGAGGACATACCCCATTTCGAGTTTCACATCTTCCATTCGCAAAGAAACAACTTCCGAGACCCGGAGTGCTCCCGCGTAGAAAACCTCAAACATCGCCCGATTCCGAACCGAAAGTATTTCGCGGCTGCCTCCAGTGTGAGCAGAGGCAGTAGTCACAAGTCCCGGCGAAAGCATTTGCTCGACTTCTTCCCTGCCCAGCGCTTTCGGAAGGATTTTCCACTGCTTCGGCAAAGGGATGTTGAGTGTGGGATCACGATCAACTCGCTTGTCGAGCAGCAGGAATCGATACAGATGCCGTAACGCTGACAACTTCCTGGCTACCGAACGAGCGTCAACTGAATTCGAAAAGAGCTGCTGAATAAATCCGCGAACGTCTTCGGGCCGCGCGTTCATCAGCGTCCGTTTCTGCTTCTCAATTGCCTCCGCAAACTGGCCGATGTCTCGCGTGTATGCCGAAATGGTGAGCGCGGCCAGTCCTTTCTCGATCTTCAGATAATCGCGAAAACGGGAGAACACGCGGGCATCGGCTGGGGATGTCACAGAAATTGCATTATACGCGTTATCGGACACTGGAGAAGTGACCACCCGAATACACATAACCA
>Ga0207693_10003145_pt1 | contig 14191 bp, 20 predicted proteins | sample LARL81metaG_FD_184347 | JGI IMG/M metagenome (GOLD analysis project Ga0207693, IMG submission 184347) | Corn, switchgrass and miscanthus rhizosphere microbial communities from Kellogg Biological Station, Michigan, USA - LAR L8-1 metaG... | ecosystem: Host-associated > Plants > Roots >...
TGTACTTCCAATATTGCAAAAATTGTATAAGAAAATACTGCGACAATGACTCCAATAACAAAATCAATTTCCCATAATAATGCTATTAAGATAAACATCATCCATGCTATTCCACCTACCCCCAACCAGCCTATCAGTTGACCGAATGTTTCACTTTCTTTGATGTGTCCTCTACTGATATTCAATCTGCCCATGACAAGAAGGATAAAAAGCATACTTGCGATGGCTACACCAGTAACAAAAAATTCATAATTCTGTATTGTATTTTTAGTTTGTAAAAGAAAGAATAATGCTGTAAAGTTTGTACTTGCAAAGAAAACATATACTGTTAAGACATAATCATGACTTTGTTTTTCATTATTCATGGTAAAGTGATCTGATACTAGGTCTTAAACAGATCATAGTAACGGTGTCAACAAAAATAATTCAGTATCAAGTTCTTGTCAAATTATTTGATTGATCAAGTAATTTATGATCCACCTAACGTATAGATTCCATGCCCTTACTCTTACCGAATAAGACCTGTAAGAACTGCGGATTTGAAGCAAAACCTATCAAAGATTTTCCTATTGGCATTGGTACGCCAGTCTGTCCAAAATGCCATAATGATTTAGTTTAGAAATTCATCAACCGAAGCTAACAGGGAGAAAATCAGCAAAAATCAACCTATGAGGTAACAGTTTCCAGAAACGATAATCTTATTAGGTACTAGTACCGTATGATACGGTAAGTTGGGGGCTTACTGTTGGTTAAAGATGAATTAACAATAAAATCTGACATCAAAAAATACATGGCTGAATGCGGAGGAATCTATTCAGAATGGTATGTTGGTATCAGTGAGAACGCAAGATCAAGACTTTTTCAAGATCATAGTGTTGATGAAAAAAACGATAACTGGATTTTTAGTCGAGCTATGTCATCAGAAACTGCTAGAAGAATTGAGCAACATTTTCTTTCGCTCGGAACAAAAGGCGGTCCAGGCGGAGGTGACAATAATGCTGATTTCGTATATGCATACAAGATTAATTCACATACCATTGAATGAAAAAAATGATTGACCAGACTGTTTTACTACAAATAGATGCTACAATTATTGCAGGAGTTTTAATTCTTCTAACGATTGGACATTTTAGAAACGAACAATATTTTCAAAATAGAACACCTTTGTCATATAGATTTGCCACTGCAATAATTCTACCTTTTGGATTTTCTGCAATGTCCATATTAGTAATCAGCTTTATGATTATACCGGACAAGGTTGATATTTTTTCAACCTATAATATCCCAACTTGGACTAGTTTCATAGGGTTTTTGTACTTGATTATTTTTATGTCTGTCCTTTCTTTCAAGAAAGTGACAAAATCTGGGTTTGATTTTGAAATAAAAAATAGTTATTGGTTTTCACCCGAGAAACAGTTTAGCTCCGTTTTTTATACTGTAATTATCAATATTCTCTTAAAAAATACAAGTGAACATGATACTGTGATAAACACTGTGAATATTTCATTCACGTATGAAGGGAAATACCATTCTGTTAATTTTTATGATCATCACGAAATTGAAATGAAAGCTGGAGATTCCAAAATCCAGACCTTCGGTTTTAATCTTAATGAAAATCAAATTCGGATTACTAAAGATATCAAAAATATTAAGTTAAAAATTGAACACACGTATGATTCCGTTGAAAGGACAATACCGAATATCAAACAATTAACTCGGGCAACTAATTAGTACAACACATGTCAAAATCCAACCCACCTATTTGGGCTTCTATCTTTATTGCAGGTCTTGTTGCAGGAATGTTTTTTGCTATAGGTTTCAAATTCGGTCTTAGTCCTGATCCAATTGATATCTCAAATTATGTTCTTCAACAGATATGTACAATCGAAAAAACTAATGAACAAGTAGCATACAATTGTGCAATTTTTATACCGTTTGGGATTCTAATGTCAATAGCTGTAGGGTTATTGTCAATCTGGGTAGAATCTAATCGTATACAAAGCTGGAAAGCTGGTCTGGGAATATATGGTACGGGATGGATTATTGGATTGCTGTACATTATTTATAACATAAAATAGGATGAAATTTAGCATTTCAATATGTTGTTTCATTCAATTACTAATGTTGTAATTCTTGTTTCTGCAGCTAATGTAACTCAATCCCTTACAGACTCCGCTCTATCTTTGAAAGATTTTGTAAATATTTTCATCTCAATTTATTCAGCCTTGATCGGTGCAGCGGTAGCTTCAATCCTTCTTTTTTCTCATGAACGTGCAAAGGATAAACGAGAAATTAAAAAAATTAAATCTTTACTCAATTCTGACTTTGCAAGTCTTTACAATGACATGACAAAAGACAGATTGTTTATTCAAAGTGAACATGACAAACTTGGAGAGGAAGATGGTCTAGTTAGTAATATAATATCTGAAAAGATGTCAATTCCAGACTTTTATCAAAAATATGGCACATATTACACTGTAGAATTCTGGGATGCTATAGTTTCCAGTGGTTCACTGTTAAAACTGGATAAAGATGAAATAAGTAGAGTTCAAGCAGTACATAACTCATTAAAGTGGTATAATGAAAATCTTCGTGAGCTACAAGATGGTACTGCTGATTATCTGTATGATTCTATAAATGTGGAAGAAGATTCAGATGATGAACCCGATCCAGAAGAAGTTAAAGAAGCATTGATTGATTATTTCAATGCTATTCTTTCTTTGATCAAAGATTGTGTCGATGATTTGGAAAAGCTACAGAAATTTAGTTGGATACATCTTGAAAACGTTGATGACTAGAGTTAGTATGGTTCCTGCGAGTCTTACAGTTTCCGTTAAACCCTCGGAAATTTCCTAAAGCGTTTGAATTGAATGATGACTATGCTTAAAGGAATAGCATTTCGTAAAACAATATGGATTCACCACTATCTATGAACGTGGTAGCATATGTGGTAGCCTTTTTTTGCATTATCATTGCTCTCTTTAGTGCATTTATAAAAAAAGAAAAGTTTTCAGAAATTAAAAATCACACGGATTTTGACGAAATTGCTCGTATCTGTTTAATTATTGGTTTCGCACTTTCAGGAATGGCTACAGCTATACTGTTTTATACTCAACAAGAAACAAATGTCTGTATTGTAAATTCTATAAAAAATTTACAAACCGATTGTCTTAAATTTTCTCTTCTCGAGGACATATTAATAATTATAAACATCATAGGATTTTCTGCAATTAGTATTTCTTCTTCCATTGCATTAAGAAAAAATTCTAAGAAAAAACAACAGAATCATTAAGCAGTAGATAATTTTACAACAAATCATAGCTTACATAATTGAGAGAATGTCAGATTTTCTACGCACAAAAGTGGGGCTTCTATTTTTAATGATTGTCAATGAATTCCTTTGGAGAAGATTTGTTAACCTAGAACAAATATACTGATTCATATCTACACATGTAGTGGACTTGGAGACTTTTATTTCTGGGATTTTGAATTCAAAGGATTTTTTTGAAAATTTAATCTTGGTAATTGCACCTGTTCTTATCACCATATATGGTTCAAATCGAATAATTAGTTCTTGGCAAATGCAAAAAGAAAAATCCGAATTAAGGAAATCCATTCTTCATGAATTTGATCAAACCCATCCAAAATTAGGTCAATTTATGTTTGAAATGTTCTATAAAATCAGATATTCTTACATAGATTATTCAAGAGTACGCCACGATCAAATTACTACCAGCGATATCCTTGTGTTTCCATCTGATAAACATGAACAACCTTTGTCGCGATTTGGTAATATGTTAAACGAACTTTTGATAAAACAGTCTGAATTTAATGCTGCTGATACTAAGTTTCGTTCTACCATAATGACATATTTTGATAACATCGAGGACTTCTCTACTACGTTGCAACAATGTAATGAATTCGGGCATATTATTTACAAATTATTGCATGAAATAATTTATTCTACCGATGAATCTGAATTTAAGAGACTATACAAAAAATTTGAGGAAATACATTCGGAACAACAAAAAAAATTTGCGGTTATTAGAATAATGATTATTTATGAAAAACTCAAAAATTTGGATAAGGGAATGTCTCCAAAATTTATTGAGGGGTTTTCCAACAAATCGTCAAAAATAAATAAAATAAAAAATTAGGAAAGGAGTTTTGCAGCTACTCCAATTAGCTTACTGCACACTTTCTGTCAAGTTTTACTCACAAAATGTCCCGGACTCGTACTGACTGTCAGCAAGAGAATCCATGAAGGGCTCGAACTCAATCTAGATCTTTAATAATGCAAGTCTTACAGATTCAGACTTGTGAGAGTTCATGGCTCTTACATATTGCATATTTTCATAATATATCATTGTACGGTACTATTGTGATATAATCCTTGTACGGTACCATTGTGATAAGAGGACTTAATTGTAAGACTGCGATCTCATGTTGAATTGCTATTTGATGTAGTTATAGAACAAAGTACTAGAAAATTCTTAGGATGTTCTTTTATTTATAAAAATTATGTATCTATGACGATAGAAAATCATACTAGAACATTTTTCTATATGGGAGTTATCCTAGTATTATTTCTTATTCCGGTTTCACATGTAATTCCAACAAGCCTTCTGCAATGTCAAACTGCAAGTGCTACAAATGGAACTGTTATGAACGGTACAAAGACAACAAATTCTGAGATATTGGGTCTGTCAAAAATTCAGCTTTTAAACTATATACAAAATCTACATGGAGATACGGTTGACACCTGGATACCATGGAATATTGCAGAGGGGAGGATAATCCACATCCATCTTACTAATGCTGCTAATGTTCCACAAAGTATGATTGATGCGATGAATAGTGCAATCCTGTCTACGAAGAATGTAACAATTGATGACTCTATTAGCGGGATAGGATCAAAAGGTGCATCTCACACATATTATGTTGGCTGGGAAGGTGCAGTAGAAAATGCATATTCTAAATCCAAGTACCACATACCTCAAAAATTTAATATCAGTGGTTCTACAAGTGAAATAGCAGATATTGAAATTATTCTGACAAATGACGTAAATCCTGATGGATATTCTGGATATACAAAATCTCTTGTTGATAGAAATCATATAATAAAATCAATGATAACAATTTACAATGTCAACAGTCTTGATGTCGACAAGCTTGCGGCAATAACAAGACATGAGTTTGGTCACGCTTTAGGACTTGGACATTCCACCGTACAAGAAGATCTCATGAATACCATGCTTCCAGATTATCCTTACATTTCTAGTTGTGATATTGATGCATTGACTAAACTGTATGGAGGGGAAACAAATAGCAAAGTGATTTGCAAACAATAGGAAAAATTAAGGAAAGAATATGTAATAAACCCTGATGAACGCTAAAAAAGCAAAACATTCCCAAAAACTGGGAAATGGTTAAAATCTGGGTGTGTTCACGGTTGTAGGTGAAAAAAAATAGTAATGTAATAGATGATGATCAGAATACTAGATCACGAAATAATCCGCAAACCGTGGCATCAAAATACAATTTCTTCAAAAGTACGAAATTCTTATCTGTCTCATTAATCATAGGCATCTTTCTTGTAACAATAACTAATGTAATCAATAGTGATCTCTCAAAAACAAATTCAAACATATTTTTCATCGTTCTTCCATCTGTACTTTCAATACTTTCTGTTAGACTGTTACTGAAATCTCCCTCTGAGAGGATGCTGTTACTTGGTTTTGTCCTGTTTTCTGTTCTAAGTGCAATAGCAGAAATTCTTTTCATTGTCTATGAAAGTGTTTTAAAAGTAAATCCATTTCCATCAATTGCAGATGGACTCTGGTTAACAGGCTATGTGGCACTATTTGCATTCTTTGTACTTTATCTCAGGCCACTTAGAGAAATAATCCCAAGAAAGATAGCTCTATTTGCTATAGTGGTATCTGCAGGTTTTCTGATTCCGACAGTCTTTCAAGCTTATTCGTTGAATGCTAATTCAGATGAACTTGCACTTGTGGTAGCTCTTGCATATCCAGTTATTGACTCCTTGATCCTATGCCCTGTAATAATTGGCATGATCATACTGTATCGTAAAAGGTCAGACCCATTTCTACTTGCGATGATGGCTGCAATCTTGGCATTCATAGCATCTGACTCGATGTATCTTGCAATATACAACTCATATGAAAATGGCAATCCGATAGATATTGGATGGATATTTGGATACATTTTGTTTTCTTATGCTACAATATCCTACAAATCTGCGTCCAAGAATCAACCAACCTCCATGATGGTAGACTTGGAAACCAAAAAAATTGTACACGCCATAACGTCTGAGACAATCATACGATTTGTGATTCCTCTCATAGTAGTATCACTTGTAATGATCAGTGGGATATATTTGCTGGATTACTTTATCAAAGAAAAAGCAAGGGATATTGAAGAGAATCTTACTACTCCATTTGTCTTCTTTTTAGTAATGCTGTCGATTCTAATGTTAGTTTTTGTAATCAATAGAAACCTGATGAAACTTGTACAATTGCGTACTGCAGAGTTGGAGACAGAACGTGACATATTGCAACAACAAAATGACGAAAAGACACAACTCATTGCTAAGAGCAAATTGCTAGAAAACCAACTACAGAAATCCATGGCTGAACTAAGAAAGATAGAAAAATCCAAAGATGAATTCCTAACAATGATAACGCATGAGCTCAAAACACCACTAGTTCCAATTCTCACGTACTCTGACATTTTACTATCTGGGCATGTTGGAGAACTCAATGATGTACAAAAAGAACGAATTTTAATAATAAAATCGAGTTCAGAGTCTCTTGTTAAGCTGATACAGGATCTATTGGATGCGCAAAAGATTGAACTTGGAAAGTTGAAATTAGAAAAACAGGAAAACAATCTCTCTGAAATAATAAATTTGGTCGTGGCAAAAATAAAACCCGATATTGAACGCAGAGGTATTTCCATAATCACAGACCTTGCGACGGTACCTTATTGTATGTGTGATAAAATACGGATTGAACAAGTTCTGAACAATATACTTTACAACAGTATCAGTTTTGTACCTCGGGAAAATGGAGAGATAGACATAAAATTGCACATGAAGGAAGGGCAGTTTGAAATCATAATAAAAGATAATGGAATTGGAATTGAAAAAGATCAACTTACAAAAATCTTTACAAAGTTTTACCAGATAGATACTTCAACGACCAGAGAACGAGGCGGTACTGGTTTAGGGTTACCGGTCTCTTTGGGGATAATAACTTCTCATGGAGGCAGGATTTGGGCAGAGTCAGACGGTATTGGTAAAGGTTCCGCGTTCCACATTTTGCTTCCTGTTGTTAAAAATTGATTTGTGTATTTCGAAATACAAGCAAGAAACAATCATAGATTTTTGAAATTATGTTAGAAAACTATTTCTACATAAGATCTACATGGACGTAAGATTGCAATTTTTAAAAGAACACAATAAGCTTGCACTGATAGCATGTATTGAAATTGTCCTAATGAGCATGGGCAATACCAAGTACCATGTGGTAATAGCCAAACTTCATGCTTACAACTTAACGATGAGGGATTCCTATACAAACCTAGAAGAACTGAAAAGTATTCTAAAAGAGGTCTACGTGTTTGAATATGATCAAGTCATAAGTGATATCAAAATACAGTTAGGTGATCTAGCTGAAGAAAAAGACATAGTTGAATTTTTCAAAGTTATGGAAAATTAACTTTCCATGAATGATGGTCCATTGGTTAATTCCATGTGTTCAATTCAATAAACAAAATAAAAAATGAAGGGAAAGGAGTTTTGCAGCTACTCCGATTAGCTTACTGCACACTTTCTGTCAAATTTTACTCACAAAATGTCCCGGACTCGTACTGACTGTCAGCAAGAGAACCCCCGGGCCCGCTTTTATAACGTTCTTTCTCGGTCCCTGAAGATTTAACTAGTTGACATTGAGACAGGTCGAACTTAATGAAAATCGAAAAAGAGGATTTAGAAATGAAGACCTGATTACGTCACAAGCTGTTTCACCGTCTTACTTGGATATTTTTCGTGAACTCTTGGTCATCCAAAGTGTGCCTGCGGTAGTTATTATGTTTGTCAATATGATAACGTAAACTGTAAGATTCAAGAAAGTGTTTGCAAGAGGAAGGCCTTCATTTAAGGCAACAATCGAGAGTGTTGCCGGGACTATGCCTTGAGCGCAGATGAGAAAGATGATCTTTTTGTCTTTGGCAAGATCTGATCCTCGGGTGGATATTTTCGTTGCAATGTATCTGAAGAACAATAATATCCCGAGAATTGCTGATGAAAGTACTATGTTGGAAATTATCTCTCCCGTGTTTATCAAGAAAGTCAAGCCAAGAAATACAAAGAAAAACGTCTCCATGAGAAAAGCCATTTCACTCTGGAATTTGTTGAATTGTTCACGCATGTCACTTATTGTAAATTTCTGACGCAAAAATAAGAACACAGATTTTTCACTTCCAATTAATAATCCAAATATGAGAACCGCTATCAGTCCACTTCCACCCAAGATCTGCGTAATCGAATATGTGGCAAAAAGCAACCCTATTGTGAATACATATGTGTATTTGAAATTTTGAAGAAATCTGAGAACAAATAGCCAAGATATTGAAAGTGCTATTCCCAATACGATGCCCACAAAAAAGTTTGATCCTATTGTTTCAAGTGGAATTGTCCAGCTTGTGGTGCCATTCTTGTACAACCCTAAAAATGTAGTAAACATGACAATTGATAAAATTGAATTTATCAAAGACTCCAATGTGAGAAATGTCATAGTTTTTTCTTGTAACTTTAGGTTGCGGATTAATGGAATTACTACCGCAGCTGTAGTTTCTCCTCCCACCATGGAACCAAAAATTAATGACTGGATAAGATCCCACTTAAAAATAAGATGGCCGAAAATGCCGATGGCAAAGATGCTGGATATTACATAGATTGAAACCTGAATTAGTGTTCGTCCACTTCCCATTATTACATCGCGTATCTTCATGTCCATTCCACTGTAAAACAATATCATGATTAGGGTAAACGAAGAAAATATTCCAAGTACGGGGATCATTGAATCCCTTGGAAACACGTGAAAGATTGGTCCAAGCATCATCCCTACAAAAATTAAAAAGAGATAGTATGATATGCCAGTTTTTTTAAAGAAAATCTCCCCTCCAAATCCTAAAAATATAATTACTGCAATGGCAACAAATACAGTTATTTCATTAATCATTACGTGTTGTTTTTACTATTGTGTGTTAAGTTTTGTGTTAACTTTACATAAAATAATATTGTTGTTTAAATCCTGTCAGTCTTGTTCCATTTTTCCTAAAATAGATTAATACTTCAAACACATTATGAGTTTTCAATTAATATTGGACTCGTTACTTTGTAATTAATTTGAGGTCTCTTATTCTTACTGACGCCTTTCCATGTAATGGAAAATGCATTACAAATGACTTGGAATCATAAATGTCATTTTGCCAGCCAAAATCGAATCTCTTCTCATGTGAATATTTTTCATATGTTATCCTTCCTATGAAACAAACAACTCTTGGTTTGTAATTTTTTATTATATTTGAAATCTTTCTTCTTCCTGTATTTTCCTCACCCTTAACCAGAGACGATACATTAGGAGTAGGTCTGCTTATTATGTTGACTAGACCAAATTTGTATACTGGATTAAATTTTGTATTATAGATTAGCCTGAGTTTTACATCATCTTTCAAGTCTGAAAATTCTTCAATGATTAATCCTGCTCTATTTAACAGATACCAGAAAGTTTTGTTGTTTGAAAAGGGTACTCCGCGAGCATAAGTACCAGGAGACGGGTTTATGCCTACAAACAGAACTCTCATATTTTTTGATATCTTGTATCTTATCAAATCGCTAGTTTCAATCTAAAGTCTCATATTTTTTCTTGCGGCTAGTTTGAATCTGTTTTAGAAGCAAACATTTCTCGTCTATTTCATTGATTATCTGCTTTATTTCATCATATTCAAGACTTAACATCTTCCAGTCTTCCCAATTTGATGAATCAATCACGTTGGTTTTCTTTCCAATCATAAGTTTTTTTCGCAGTAGTTCAAAATCTGCTTCAATATTTTTTCTCTTTGATATCAATAATTCAATTTCGTCAATTATGGCCTTAACCTGATTTGTAATTATTCGTGAAGATTTGGATTTTGAGAACGTATTATTTTGATTGTCCAGTTCCTACTCCCTCCGCATAATTGCAATCTAAACAATAGAATGATCGATCCTTTCCTTCACCCACAGTCAATGTATTGAAGCCTCGACATTTTGGGCATCTACTCTTTTTGCTTTGTATCTGCGAATCATCACTGTCTAACGGGGTCATCACAATGTGTGTAAAAATTCTGACAGGACAACAGCATTGTTATGTTGCTCATCCTTTGCGGAAAAAATAAGTGTAATGTTTTTATGTTCTTTTTTTAGATCCTTGATTTTATCTAATGACGGTCTATTCTCCTTTAACTCTTTGATGTATTTCTTCTTGAAGGTATCCCATTTTTTTGGGTCATGGGAAAACCATTTTCTTAAATGGTCAGTAGGTGCTATTTCCTTAAACCACAAATCAACATGTGCAGCATCTTTTGAAATTCCACGTGGCCATAATCTATCAATTAAAATCCTGAAACCGTCATCTGGAGAATATTTTTCATAAATTCTTTTTATTCTGATCATTGTAATCCTCTCACTGATGGAATGATATTCATTGGTCTATGATTACCGACTTGACATTAGTGATATTTAGCAAATATGTTCTAACTGCATGAAAATTCATGCATTTATTGCACTATCTTTTTTAGTTATAAATGCGACATGATCATGATGCATGGATAAGAAAATCAATCAAGTAGGAAAGTTAAAGAAAATTTGTAAGCGATGTAAGACGGAATATGATGATGACAATGGATATCCCGTCTGTAATTATTGTTTGAAACTGCTTGATAATTGGGAATAGTGACTGTCTTGATTACAATCTATCCATTTAGTACTATTTGACAATCAAAACTGGTATCTTGGATCTGTGTACAACGGCATTTGATACGCTGCCAAGAAACAGTTCTTTGATTGAACTCATTCCCCTAGAACCAATTACTATCAGATCAAATTTGTTGTCTGAGGCAAATTCTGCGATATCTAATGTTGCAATTCCTTTGATTATTTTTTCATTGAATTTTACTTTGTTACTTACACATGTCTTTTTTGCATTTAACATGAATTTTTTAGCCTGCTCTAAGATATGTTTTTCATAAGAAATCTGTTTACCCATCAATGGTAATGGTGGATATGATGGGATTACGCAAAGTGCAGTTATGACAGAATTGAAATGTTGGGCCAGATATATTGCCTCATCAAGTCCTTTGAAGGAACCTTGAGAGCCATCCATCGGAACAAGAATTTTGGTAATTTTTTGTTTCAACTACAGTTTCTCCATTGCGTCAACTGCATTATTTTATCACCAATACAGGTACTTGCGATCTGTGAACAACTGCATTTGATGTGCTGCCTAGAAAAAGTTGTTTTAGTTCACTTCTTCCTCGCGAGCCTATAACAACAAGATCAAATTTTTTATCATTGGCAAATTTTGTTATTTCTGTGGAGGCCTCTCCATAGATCAGTTTGCCTTGAAAGTCTACTCCGTTGTGAGTTGCTATCTTTGCTGCTTCTGCCATGAACCTTGCCGCTCCATCAGTCATGTATGATCTGAAGGGAGTCTGCAATCCGGGCATGGCGACAGGAGGAGTTAGCGGGATCACACACAAGCCAGTGATTTTTGCACCAAATTGTCTTGCAAGTATGATTGCCTCATGCAGACCCTCCATTGAATACTTGGAACCATCCAGAGGAACCAGTATCTTCCTAATACTTTTACTTGACACTTGCTACCCTCTCTAGTGCATCGCTGGAGAAATACCCAAGTTTTAGGTTCGCTATTTGTTGAATCCTTTTAATGACTTGCATGTGATCTATTCCCTTTTTCATAATAGAAAATAATTTGCATGAATGAAATGGTACTGAAACTATCTTGACATTTTCCCTCTCTATAACAAAATAGTTTACCTTTCCATATTCTTCATCAAAATCCTGAAGCAAAGAATGATGTAATCTGAAACTCATATGAAGAATTTCTTGCCTTTGGCTAGACATGTTTATTGTACTCCTTGATAGCACTTCTTCGGCTCTTCCGTGTTCATTTATTATAATAATCCTGTCTACTCCAAAATTAAACAATGACCTAAGCATAATTTTCCACATCTCTTTTTCGTAACATGCCGTGTAGTATCAAAGATACTAGAAAAAGTCTTGCAGGGATATGCACTAATTTTAGTGCATCATATTTATGGAATTTTCATATGATCAATCAAAGGCACTATCTATGCCACGACGATGTCTTGTCCTTTTCTATTTTTATAACCAATGTATTGTCGGTGTAATCAAATTCTGACTTTACACCAAGATCATGAAAGATATTTTGAAAATATGTCTTAAAGTATAATGACCAATTTTCTCCCATATCGTGTTGAATTATTAATTCATGTTTTGTCTCATCTTCGTATTCTGTCAGGTTAAACTCTGATCTAGCACACCTGGCTCGTATTATGGATAACCAAGAGTTAAGATCATGTTTTCCTCTCATGTATAGAGAAATGTCCTTTGCCATGCGCGAAGACAATTTTGTTATTACTTTTTCAATCGTGTTTCCATCTATGACCTTGAATAGTTCTATGAGAAATGGTTTAGGCATGACAACCCATCCTGCGGCAGTAGCAGTTAACTCCCATTCAAGATGAGAATCCAGTATCTGACTCACAAGGGCATTAGGACTCAATTTTTGCTTACCAGCTAAAACTTTGAGTTTATTCCAAGTATTTTTGTTTAGACGAAGTGAAACTGACTCGGTCTGCTTTGGTAATACCATGTACGCGTTATCATCAAATGACTTATTAAAAATTTGGAAAATTTGGTTTATCCGTATATCTTTCCACATGTATTGCATTGCCAGTGGGTTGACGTGACAGACCACTGGTGCATATGTTCTGTTTGATGAGACTTTTTTGTAGTTTTCAAGACCTTGTCTTAAACAAGAAATATGACATAAAAGGATGATGAATATGTTGCATTTTTTTTAATGCAATTGATTGCAAGTCTTTTTTATTAATCATGTAGATGTTGGTGCATGCCAATAGACTTGGAATTTCCAAAAAATCACAAACCCATAGGAAAACACAAGTGTTCTGATAACGAGCATTTTCATTTTGTATGGGGACCTGGAAAAGCAGATGCCGAGTCTTCAACTGATGAAAATGTCCAAAATGCCTACAAGACACGAGGAGAAGAATATGTTCCAATAGGCATACATGGAACATTTGTTGCAGTTGACTGGGATTCGTGCATATCTGATGGTGGATGTATCGAAGTCTGCCCAGTTCAGGTTTATCAGTGGTATAGAACGGAAAATGATGTTCCTGCGGTGCAGATGGTAAATGCTACAAGTTCTGGAACAGGGGAATCTCATCAAAAGGAGGGACGAAAAGATTACACAGACAAGTCAGAGCCAATTCGAGAGCACGATTGCATCTGGTGCATGGCATGTGTATCCGTTTGTCCTACGCAAGCAATCAAGGTGGATCAAACAAATCAAAAAATCCATCAGGAGATGGTAGAGAAATATGTCCAATAGCAAAATCAAGCATGTAAAAAGAGACATCTCTGTCTTGTGTATATGATTTAGGAATCTTAATACCAGACATTATTGTTTTAGATCCCCCTGGGCCCGCCACTTTGTTGATTTTTTTTAAATGAATTTTTCAACATAATCAAGACATCATTGTAGATCTGCAAATAACTGGAGTGTGAGATTCTAAGATGATGGTAATACATAACATGCATGAAAAATATGGTGGCTAGGCTAAAGATTCTACATAAAGAATTTACTCAATATTGCAAACATGTAGAAAAATTTACCCCATATTGCAAACATGATAGAAGAATCTACTAGAAGATAATAACTATGGCTTTTTACGTATTCGTGATTTTCTTAATGCAGGATAAAATAACATGAGAAAAATTATCATTTCCAAATTTGGTGATCCTTCTTTTATGGATGACTGTGTTAAAATGGAATTA
>Ga0207693_10003146_pt1 | contig 14189 bp, 12 predicted proteins | sample LARL81metaG_FD_184347 | JGI IMG/M metagenome (GOLD analysis project Ga0207693, IMG submission 184347) | Corn, switchgrass and miscanthus rhizosphere microbial communities from Kellogg Biological Station, Michigan, USA - LAR L8-1 metaG... | ecosystem: Host-associated > Plants > Roots >...
ACTGCCCGATCGAGAGCCGCGAAGTCAGCACGCTGCGCAGCGCCGTGTTCACCGCGCTCGAGCTCGCCGCCCTGGTTCTCGTCGCGGTGCCGGTTCCGATCCTCGCCTATTCCTTCTGGGAACAGTACGCGACCACGGCCGGCGCCGGCGTGTCGGCGCTGTCGTTGCTCGGCGTCTCCGCCGCGCTCTTCTTTGGCTCGATCGTCGCGGGGCTTGTGTCGATCTACGTGATCCCGCGTCTCTGCATGCTGTTCCTCAAGCCCGGCGTCACATATACGGCGTTCGGCTTCCACTACCTGATGCAGAGCATCATCCAGCGCACCAGCAACTCGGAATTCTTCTGCGTGCTGTTCGGCGACTCGACGTTCATCACGACCTGGATGAGCAAGGTCGGCTGGAACCTGAACAAGGTCGAGCAGACCGGCTCGAACATGGGCACCAACCAGCGCCATGACAATCCGTTCCTGTGCAACATCGGCTCCGGCACGATGGTTTCGGACGGGCTGTCGATGATCAACACGCATATGTCGGCGACCTCGTTCCAGCTCGCCGAGGCAAAGATCGGCGAGCACAACTACCTCGGGAACGACATCTTCTATCCGCCGAACGGCAAGACCGGCGTAAACGTGCTGCTCGGCACCAAAACCATGATCCCGATCGACGGTGAGGTGCGCGAGAACACAGGCCTGCTCGGCTCGCCCGCATTCGAAATCCCGCGCATGGTCGACCGCGACCGCGACATGAACGCCTCCTTCGACGAGGAGACGCGCCGCACCCGGCTGCGCCAGAAGAATCGCTACAATCTGGTGACCGCGCTGATCTTCCTTGCCGCCCGCTGGATGTCGTTCTTCGCGGCACTGGCGCTCTGGATGGCCGCGCTCGCCTACTACGACCGCTTCGGCGTGCTCGCGTTGTTCGCCGCGACCGTGGTGATCGCCGGCGCCTCGATCGTGATGTTCGTGCTGCTCGAGCGTGCCAGCCTTGCCTTCAAGCGTCTCGAGCCGAAGATTGCGTCGATCTACGACCCGTACTTCTGGTTCCACGAGCGGCACTGGAAGCTGTCGGAGTCCTCGCTCACGCGCCTGTTCTACGGCACGCCGTTCCGCACCATGATGTTCCGCGCGATGGGCATGAAGATCGGCGCCAAGGTGTTCGACTGCGGCCGCTCGATCACCGAGCGCACGCTGACCGAGGTCGGCGACTACGCCAACGTCAACGAGGGCTGCGTGTTGCAAGCCCACTCGCTGGAAGAGGGCGTGTTCAAGTCCGACCACATTCGCATCGGCAACGGCTGCTCGATCGGTCCTGGCGCCTTCGTCCACTACGGGGTCACGATGGGCGATCACGTGGTGCTCGATGCCGACTCGTTCCTGATGAAGGGCGAGGTGCTCGATTCTCACACCGGCTGGCGTGGCAATCCGGCGAAGCTGGTGCGCCGTTCAGCGGGCGAAACCGCGGACGCGTGCGAATTCCAGATCGCTGCGGAGTAGGGGCCCGCGGTTTGCGTGGGTGACCTTGTGAGCAGGGCTGCGAACGGGCCGTCGTTGCAACAGGCGCTCGATGCAGTCGCGGTGCCCGGCTTGCTCATTGGACATCGCGTGATTTCACCCGGCGATGAGGGCGCGCTTCGCGCCGCGGAGGCAGCTTCGATCTCATCCTCCATCGCGAATGTGCGACGGGCGAGCGGTGCGGCCCGCACGGTGGCGCGCAACCTGCTTGCCCAGCTTGGACATCCGGAGGCGCAAGTCCCGAAGGACGCCGGCGGCGCGCCGGTCTGGCCGGCGGGCGTCGTTGGCTCGCTGGCACACGACGATGAGATCGCCGTTGCGGCCGTTGGCTTGCGGCGCGATTTCGCGAGTGTCGGCATCGACGTCGAGCGGGCCGGCGCATTGGCCGCTGACATGCTCGCGCTGGTCGCCACGCAAAGCGAGCGACGCAGGATTGCGGATGATCTCGTCAAGGCGAAGCTGCTGTTTGCCCTCAAGGAGGCCGTCTACAAGGCCGTCTATCCGCTCGATCGCCTGTTTCTGGAATTCGGCGATATCGAAGTTGATCTTGCCGCCGGCACGGCGACGACGCGTCCCGGACGCACCCTCACGCTTCGGTCGTGCATGTCGTCGCATATCGTGGCGCTTGCGCTTGTTCCGCCGCAGGAGAATTGACGTGACTTTCCCACCGCCACCGTTGCGTCCGCGCGCTGATTGCATATCTTGCGCACTGCGCGTTTTGAAAAGAGTCGTGAGCAGGGGATGACTACTCCAGAACAATTTGACCCGCGGCCGCGTTTTCTGATGTGCCGGCCGCAATACTTTGCCGTCACCTACAGCATCAATCCCTGGATGGATCCGGCTGCCTGGAGCCAAAGTGGCGACGCGCTGCACGGCGAAGCCTTACGGCAATGGGAGGGCTTGCTCCACGCAGTTCGCCGCAGCGGCGCCACCGTCGAGCTGGTTGAGCCTGAGAACGGCTTGCCCGATCTCGTCTTCACCGCCAATTCCGCCGTGGTGCTCGATGGCAAGGCGCTGCTCGCGCGCTTTCGTCATCCGCAGCGGCAGGGCGAGGAACCGGTTTATGCCGCGGCGTTCAATGCCCTGCGCTCGCGCGGTTTGATCGATGAGGTCGTCACGTTGCCTGAGGGGGTGACGCTCGAAGGCGCCGGCGACTGCCTCTGGGACGCGCATCGCCAGCTGTTCTGGATGGGCTGTGGCTTCCGCACAGGAGTGGAGGCGCGCGAGGTTGTTGCCGAGCAATTCGGCGTGCCGTGCGTCGCTCTCGCGCTTGCCGACCCGGCCTTCTACCACCTCGACACCTGTTTCAGTCCGCTGCCGTGTGGCGCCGTGATGTACTATCCAGCCGCCTTCACGACAGAGGGGCTGGCACAGATTCATGCGCGCGTCGCGCCAACGCAACGCGTTGCGATAGCAGCGGAAGACGCCGCGCACTTTGCGGCCAATGCAGTCAACTTCGGGCGTACCATTCTGCTGTCGAGCTGCAGCGAAACGCTGCGGGCCCAGCTCAAAAAGCGCGGATATACAGTGGTGGAGGCGCCTCTCACGGTCTTCCAGCGCAGCGGCGGCTCAGCCTGCTGCCTGACGCTGCGCCTGGATCACCAATCGGCGGATGTGGCGAGGGGTGCTATACCTGCTGCGAGAGTTATGCGCGGCAACGAGTGACGACATGTTTTCCAAATGAGATTGCTGAAACGTTTTTTGCAGCGATTGGTTATTTTCGGGCTCGGAATCTTCAGCGCCTGGTTCATCGCTTTTGTCGTCTTCGAATTTGCCGATCGCAGGCTTAATTGGTTTCTGGCTCTGGCCATCACCTATGGAGTTGCAGCGTACATTTTCCTTCCGCGCGTTGTTCGCATGGGCCTCAAGGTCCTGCAGCGCAAACGCGTGCCTCGCTATACGATTACCGGTGACGGCCTGCCCGGCGACCCCGTCAATCTCGTGCTTTTGGGTACGCTGTCGCAGCTACAGGCTGCGTTCGCAACCGCCGGCTGGTCAGGCGCCGATCGTTTGGGACTGGCAAGTTCGTGGCGAATGGTCCGGGCTTTCGTATTCAACTCGTCTTATCCAACCGCGCCCTTCAGTACCCTCTATCTCTTCGGGCGGGGACAGGACATTGGCTTTCAGAAGGCCATCGATGGGAGTCCGCGCAAGCGGCACCACATTCGGTTCTGGGCCCTGGATCCTGTACTGGCTGAGACCACGTGGGGAACGTCGAAATTCTGGTTGAACACCGATCGGCCTCCGCACGACGCCAGCGTTTACTGGATCGGAGCAGGCACCAGGGACACCGGTTTCTCGCTGACCCAGCTGACGTTTCAAATCACTCACGCCACCGATTCCGATACCAACACCGAGCGCGATTTCATCATTTCCGAGTTGAGAAACAGCAAAGTCATTGGAGACGCCGGCAAGGTCCCAGCAGGCCAACACGTCGAACATATCAATCACTATATCACTGACGGCGAAATAGCGCTTGCGGCCTTGAAAGTCGCCGGTGCCTGAGCGCAGGGCCAAGTTTTTCAGGACCGCTGAGCTTCGACTTCCTCGTGAATCAAGGCGCGCAGATGTCGTTTCAATTGGAGATACGACTTGTCGTCTTCGTCGCGCGGTCTGGGCAGATCGACGTTGATGAATTGTTTTACGCGCCCGGGCCGGCGCGTCATTACGGCGATGCAGTCCGATAGCTTGATGGCCTCATCGATGCTGTGGGTCACAAGCACCACCGTCTTTGGTTCACGCTGCCAAATTCGAACGAGCTCGTCTTGCATAAAACTGCGATTTTGAGCGTCCAGCGCGGCGAATGGTTCGTCCATCAAGAGTAAATGCGGTTGCACAGCCAGGGAACGCGCGATGGCCACACGTTGGCGCATTCCTCCCGAAAGTTGATGCGGAAACTTGTTTTCAAAGCCGTCGAGACCGACGAGATCGATGTAGTGCCGCGTGAATTCCTGACGCTTGTGCGCGGGCAGCCCCTTCATTTCGAGACCGAAAGCAATGTTCTGGGAAACATCCATCCAGGGAAACAGCGCGTAGTCCTGGAAAATCATCGTGTTCTGCCAGCCAGGCACACGAATGGGGACACCATCGACGGCAATGCTGCCGGTCGTGGGAGGTTCGAAACCCGCTGCAATGTTCAGCAAGGTTGTCTTGCCGCAACCGCTGTGACCGAGGATCGCGCAGAATTGGTGGTTCGGAACCTCGAAGGTCACATCGCGCAGCGCCACCACGGTTTCTGCGTCGTCAGGATCGCCGTAGACCTTGGACAGATTTTTGATAGCGAGGTGGCCCATGCTATTTGCTCAGCGCCAATGACCAAGGCAGAAATTTGCGTCCCAGTGTACGGATCGCAGTATCGATCAAAAGCCCCACCAGGCCGATGGTCAGCATGCCGACGACAATCGTGTCGGTGCGCAACATGCTTCGCGCATCGTTGATGAGAAAACCGAGCCCGGAATTTGCGCCGACAAGTTCAGCCGCGACGAGCGCCATCCAGCCGACTCCCAGTCCGATGCGAACGCCGGTGATGATCTGGGGCAGTGAGCCCTTGAGGATAATGCGCGAAAGGACCTTGTACTCGGGCGCGCCCAGACTGCGGGCCGCTCGCACCAGGTTCGGATCGACATTCTTCACGCCGACAATCGTGTTGATCAGGATCGGAAAGAACATTCCCAGGAAGATGATGAATTGGTTCTGCGCGTCGCCGATGCCGAACCAGAGAATGCTGAGAGGGATCCATGCCAGCGGCGGAATTGGACGCAGGATCTCCATGATGGGATTGACTTGATTGTAGACGAGCCGCCACCACCCCATCGCGATCCCCAGAGGGATGGCGGTGGCGGCAAACAGGAATGCCCAAGCTTCGCGTTTGAGGCTGGCGACGAGATGAAAGAAGAGTTCGCCCGATGCGACCAGGCCGGCGGCCGTGCGCGCAATTGTCGTTGGCGCCGGCATGAGCACCGCCATATGTGGATCGATGCTCGGCAACCACACCGTGGAAGCGAATTGCCAGACGAGAATAAGGACTAAAAGAAAAGTGAGATTCGGAAGGAAAGCCAGGAGCCTGCTTTTTCGCATTCGCGCAGGTCGTGACGCCGAGCCGGTGTCCTCGCTTTGAGTCGATGCGCTCAAATCGGGCGACCCTTCCTCATCGAAAAATCCCGCCGCGGGGTCCGATCGTTTCCGGACCCTCGCGGACAGCTTCAACTCATGGTTTGTACGTTGTTCCACCAAACGACCATGGTCGCGTCAGATCGCCCGGCTCGGGCCACCGCTGTGGCTCCTTGAGTGTATTGGCATTCGCATAGCTTGGATACGGAAGGTTGCCGATCTTGCCTGCCCAGTTCGCGGGGAAGAAGGGCGCTTGCGTCGGGATTTTCCAACCGAGTTTCTCGTAGGTTTTTTCCATGAATTTCGTATCAAACGAATCCTCGTAATCCTTGGCGCTCAGCGCCTTGGTGACCCGGTTACGATCTTTCAGCCATTTCGCGATGCGCGCGTTTTCCTCGCCCCACAGTTTCGCGAAGGGATAGCTGTAAGTTGGCTTGTAGAGATTGTTGTAGAGCTGGGTTTGCTGAAGAAGCAGAGGTCTGCCGAATGATTTCAGGGTCGGCTCGGCGGCGAGGAAATCGGCCGCCTTGTCCGGATTGAGCCTGATCCACAGGGTCGCTTCCATGAAAGCGTCGCTGATCGCCTGCACAACGTCCGGGACGTTGTCGATCAGCTCCTGTCGTACATAAAACATGCCCTCATAGAGATTGTACGGGAAGATCGTATCGACCTCGCGGCCGGTCTTTCGCTCTTCGATGATGGTGACGGACGGCTCCCACGGCACCACTGCGCCGATGCCTTTCGCCATCAGGATCTGTTCGCTGGGCGGCATGTTCTTCAGGATGACGTCCTTGCCGATCTGCAGCCCGACAACTTCGGCGGCCTGTGTGAAATAGAATTCGGCTGAGGACCCCGTGACGATGCCGATCGTCGCCGGCGGATTGCTGCCCTTGAAATCCGCGAGGCTTTTGATCGTGGAATCCACCGGCACGACGGTGGAATGCTTCAGGTTCGGGGCAACAACGGCGATCGCGCGCACGGGAACCCCGCGATCGAGCAGCGATGTGAACGGAAAGTTTCCGCCGTTCCCGACCTGGATTCGGGCAGACGCCACGGCTTCGTTCACATCCGGACCTGCGGCGAAGACCTGGAATTTGGCGTCGAGGCCGCGCTTTTGCATAAGCTCGGCTTTGTCCATCACCACGTTGATCGTGTTTTGACCGGAGAAGGGGCCTTGCCAGCCAAAACCGAGCGGCCACCAGCCTTTCTGTTTTAGCCAGTCGATTGATTTGGCGGAGACCTTTTCATAGGGCTGCGGCCAGCCCCAGTCGGTAAAACTCTGAGCCGTCGCCGGAACCGACGCCAAAATGAAAGTGGCGAAGGTCGCACCGGCTATCGCGCTCAATCGCGTTCTTGCTTGCTTGTGCATTTCACTCCTCCCCATTTTTATAGTTTGCAGGTTTCCAGCTAGCCCGGCTCGATGACGAACAACGTGCGACCGTATTCGACGAGTTCGCCATTCTCGGCACCGATTTGAACGATACGACCGGCAACCTCGGCGTTGATGGTCGTGAACAGCTTCATCACTTCGATCAGGCAAAGCGGATCGCCGACGCCGACGACGTCGCCGACGTCGACGAAAGCCCTCGCGTCCGGACTGGGCGCGCGATAGAAGGTTCCGACCATTGGGGCGGCGACCTCGATCTGACCGGCGGCGGCGTCGGCGGCGGCGACTTTTGGCGCCGCGGCGCGAGCCTTTCGCGGCGCGGCAGCGGAAACAGCAACCGGTGCGGAGCCGCGTTCGACATACTCTGCCGCCGCTCCCGCAGAGGCGCCATTCCTGCGCACAACGAGTTTGATATCGCCGGTCTCGACGACAAGCTCGTCGCAGGAGCTGCTGTCGATCAGCTTTATGATCTCGGCAATCTCATCGTATGTCAGGCTCACGTGTTCTCCTGTCCTGATTCATCGATGGTTGCCGTCAATCGGTCGGCCGTGGCTTGCAGAAGCGGAACGTGTTGCAAACCCTGCTCCAGCGACATGCGCGCCAGTGGCGCAGAAATTGCGAGCGCCGCGACCCGCTGTCCGCCCGCCGAGCGCACCGGAACCGCAACACACACAACGCCTGCCAGAAATTCCTGGTTGTCGATCGAAATCTCGGTTTTCCGAATGGCCTCGAGCTCTGCCTCCAGCTTAGCGGCCTCGGTGATGGTGTTTTCCGTGTAGCGATAGAGAGGGATCGACCGCACGAGCAGGGCGCGCTTTTTCTCAGGCAGCTGACTCAAAAACAGTTTGCCCATGGACGTGCAGTGCAACGGCACGCGTGAACCGGGCTCGAACCGCAATCCAAAAGGCCACGCCGACTCCACGCGATCGAGATAAATGACGTGGCTCCCGGTCATCACTCCGAAGTTGCAGGTCTCGCCGATTGCCTGTGAAAGCGCCTCCAGAATTGCGTGGCGCGGACCGCGCAGCATCGAGGCGGCGACGATGCCCAGCCCCAGTTGCACCATGCGGGCGCCCGGCACGAACCGGCGGCTTCCCGGCTCCCGCTGCAACAGGCCTTCCGTTTCAAGCATGCGCACGATCCGGTGCGCGGTCGGCTTGGGCAGACCCAGGAGCGCTCCGAGTTCGGAAACACCGAGAGGCCGGCGGGCCGTGGCCATTGCCTCGAGAATTGCGACAGCCTTGACGGTAGGAAATGTCTTGCCCGGCTGTTCCGTAGCCGAGGCCCGCCGTTCATCAAGCCGGCCGTCTTTCGACAGCTGTGTGCCGAGGATGGGCTGCATACGAAGTATCAAAAACCGAAACAAAACGTCTTGCAATATGAATTTATCCAGTGTGACAATTGAGGACGGCACCTAAGAAGTGCACAACTGGGAGGCGAGCGATGCAGCGCGTGCTGGTCGCCAATCGCGGCGAGATCGCCCTGCGAGCTATCCGCGCGTGTCGCCAGCTTGGGCATCAAAGTCTCGCCGTCTTCTCATCCGCCGATGCGAGTTCGCCACATCGGTGGGCCGCCGACCACGCGATATGCATTGGACCGCCGTCGGCGACCGCAAGCTATTTGAACGTCGCCGCGCTGCTGGAAACAGCGACTGCGATGAAATGCGATGCCATCTATCCCGGTTATGGGTTTCTCGCCGAAAACAGCGCTTTCGTGGAACGCTGCAATGAAGCCGGGTTGACCTTCATCGGTCCGGACAGCGATTGCATCTCGCGCATGGGAGACAAGGTCGCGGCGCGGCGAACTGCTGCCGCGATCGGAATTCCCGTGGTGCCTGGATCCGAGCAGGGGTTTACCGACGCCAACAGCGCCAGCGTCGTTGCAGCCGATCTCGGGCTTCCGCTTTTGTTAAAGGCAAGCGGGGGCGGCGGCGGCCGCGGTATGCGCGTCGTGACCGACCTTGCGAACTTTGCCGCGCAGTTCGAGCAAGCCTCCGCGGAGGCCAAAGCGGCGTTTGGGAACCCGGAGATCTACCTCGAGCGATTCTTCCCGCAGGTCCGCCATATCGAGATTCAGGTATTCGGCGATCGACACGGCAATCACGTCCATCTGGGTGAGCGCGACTGCAGCGTGCAACGTCGTCATCAGAAACTGGTGGAGGAGTCGCCTTCGCCAGTGCTCGACCAACAAACCCGAGAGCGGATGGCAGAGGCAGCTGTCGCCTTGATCAAGTCACTCAATTACGTCAATGCCGGCACGGTGGAATTCATCTTCGACCCTGCAAGCGGCAAGTTCTTTTTCATCGAGATGAACACGCGAATCCAGGTTGAGCATCCTGTCACTGAAATGGTTACGGGCACCGATCTTGTCCTCGAGCAGTTTCGAGTCGCAGCCGGCGAAAAGCTTTCGTTCGGCTCGACGTTCTCAGTAGGGAAGGCGGCAATCGAATTCCGCATCAATGCCGAGGACGCCGCGCACGACTTTCGACCGTCGCCAGGCGTCATCAAGCGTTGGCGTCCGCCAAATGAGCGCGACGTGCGTGTCGATAGCCACGTGTACGAAAGCTACGCTGTGCCGCCTTACTACGATTCCATGTTGGCCAAGCTCATTGTTTCAGCACACGATCGTACGGCTGCGATCGATCTGGCCAAGTCGGCGCTGTCGCGTTTTCAGGTGTCCGGACTGCAGACAACGGTGCCGTTTCATGCGTGGCTTCTCCGGCGGCCAGAGTTTGCAAGCGCCGGGGTGCACACACGATGGGTTGAAGAAAACCTGGAGGCCGAGGCCATTAATGGCTGAGAAGAAAACCATCAATCTGGTCGACGTAACGCTGCGCGACGCCCACCAATGCCTGTGGGCGACGCGCATGACGACGGCAATGATGGAGGACCTGTCAAAGCGGCTCGATCGTGCCGGGTTTGAGGCAATCGATCTTGTTGGTGGCGCGGTCTTCGACGTTTGCGTGCGCTACCTGCGAGAGGACCCGTGGGAGCGAATGCGTATTCTCAGTGGCTGGGTCAAACGGACGCCGCTGATAGTGATGACGCGCGGCCAGAGCCTGTTCACATTCGAGTTCTTTCCAGATGACATCGTCGAGCTGACAGCGGAACGAATCTTCGCCAACGGCATCCGCTACCATACGCCGTATGACGCGCTAAACGACATGCGCAACATGGAGGTGCCGGTTCGGGCCGCCAAGAGGGTCGGCCTCTATACCGCAGGTGGAATCGTTTACACCGTAAGCCCCGTCCACACAGACGACTATTATGTGCGAAAGACACGCGAGCTCGTGTCTCTCGGAGTCGATGCCGTCTACATCAAGGATCCGAGTGGCCTGTTGACCCCGGAGCGGGTTTACACGCTGGTCCCGGCGCTCAAAGCGGTGTGCGGCAAGTTGCCTCTGCATCTGCACTCCCATTGTCTTACCGGACTTGCGCCATATGCCGCGTGTCGCGCCGTGGAGCTTGGCGTCGATGTGGTTCACACCGCGACATCTACGCTGGCCAATGGTGCATCCCATCCGGCAACCGAATGGTTCGTCGAGAACATACGACGCGCCGGATTCAGCACACCGGTCGACTTGGAGCCGATACATGAGGTCGCCGAACGACTACGCTACATTGCCAAACGCGAGGGCAAGCCTGTTGGCAACATCGTCGAACACGACGCGTTTCATTACGAACATCAGATGCCCGGTGGAATGGTGTCCAATCTGAAGTCGCAACTTGCGCCCCTCGGGATTGCTCACCGCTTGCCAGAGGTACTTGAGGAGGCTGCGCGCGTACGTCGCGAATTGGGCTATCCGATTATTGTCAGCCCCTTTGCGCAGTTCGTCATGACGCAAGCCGTCCTCAATGTGATGGGCAAAGAGCGATATGCGACTGTGCCGGATGAAGTCAGGAAATACGTGCTCGGTTACTACGGTGAGATTGCCGGCCCGATTGATCCTAATCTCTATGAACGCATCACGAATGGGGCCAAGCCGACGTCGGCCCGGCCAGGGGATTTGCTGGAACCGGGAATTCCGAAAATCCGGCGGGAACGTGGTCCATTCGCTTCCGATGATGATCTTCTGCTCGCTGCCTTCTACGCCCGGCGCGAGTATGACGCGTTGAAAGCAGCTGGCCCCATCAACACGACCTATCCGCTGGCTTCGACGCCGCTGCTCACATTGCTCAAGGAGATCACGCAGCGTCGCGACATCCGGTCGATCCACCTCGTTCAACAGGCCCGGTAATGACGACCCCCGCAATAATTACTGTCGCTATCACAGGGGCAATCCCACGCAAGGCCGATACGCCGGCCGTACCGGTCACCCCCAGCGAGCAGATTGAATCCACGCACGAAGCGTTCGAGGCCGGGGCATCGGTCGTGCATATTCACGTGCGTAACCCTGACGAAAGCCCCAGCTCTGATCCGGATCTTTTCGCGCAGGTCCAGGAGGGCGTCGCGAAGCACTGCCCCAAGATGATCATACAGTTCTCGACTGGCGGGCGCGGCCGTAGTCAGAACGAGCGTGGACGGATGCTGTATCTCAAGCCCGATATGGCTTCGCTGGCCACGGGCTCGGTCAACTTCGCCGTGCAGATTTATGAAAATCCACCGCAGCTTGTCGAAGAGCTCGCGCGATCCATGCTTGAATTCAACGTCAAGCCTGAGATCGAGGTTTTTGACATAGCGATGCTCTACAACGCAAAAATCATGGCTGATCGCGGCTTACTCAAACGTCCGTGTCAGGTTCAGTTTGTGATGGGCATTCCGAATGCCCTTCCTGTCCGGCGCAAGCTGTTGGAATTTCTGATCGCCGAACTGAAAGATCTCATGCCCGATGCGACGTGGTCGGCTGCAGGAATTGGACGCCATCAGCTCGATGTCAACGAGTGGTGCCTAGAATTGGGTGGGCACGTCCGCACCGGCATCGAAGACAACATCAAGTTCGACAAGAATCGTCTCGCTCGCAGCAACGGCGAGTTGGTTACGCGCCTTGCGGGATTGTGTTCTAGTTTTGGACGACATCCAGCAAGTCCTGCGGAGGCACGGAAGATCTTACAACTGCCGACAGAATAAATCTGGGCGGCGAAAAAAGGGGGGAAACGATGCAGCAGTCAAAGACAGAGTCGGGCGGCTTTGGAACATCGATCGGCACAATCGCATTCGCCAGCGCGATTGGCACAACGATCGAATGGTACGATTTCTTCCTTTTCGGAGTAGTCACTCCACTCGTCCTTAACAAGTTGTTCTTTCCAAACTTCGATCCTTTGGTCGGCACGTTATTGGCGTACACGACCTTCTTCGTTGGGTTCATTTCGCGACCGATCGGTGGAATTATTTTCGGCCACTATGGCGACCGCATCGGTCGCAAGACGGTGCTTGTTCTCACCATTTTGATCATGGGTATCGCCACGTTCTTGATCGGGTGTCTTCCGACCTATGCGTCGGTGGGGATCTGGGCACCCGTGATGCTGCTCATTCTCCGTATCTTCCAGGGCATAGGCATCGGCGGAGAATGGGGCGGCGCGGTGTTGATGGCGGTCGAACATTCTCCAACCGGGAGACGCGGGTTCTACGGCAGTTGGCCACAAATCGGCGTTCCAGCGGGGCTGCTGCTGAGTTCGGGAATGGTTTACCTGCTGTCTTATCTCCCTGAGGCCGACTTCTTTGCATGGGGTTGGCGGATAGCCTTCCTCATCAGCGCGGTGCTGGTGGCAGTGGGCCTCTATATTCGTTTGAAAATCATGGAGACCCCGGCGTTCACACGCATCCAGGCGACCAAAAAGGTTGCACACGTGCCGTTTTTCGAACTGCTACGCACTCACGGCAAGAACACCCTGCTTGGCCTTGGCGCCCGTTACATCGAAGGCGTTACCTTTAATATCTTCGGTGTGTTCGTCGTTGGATATCTCGCGGGAACCCTGGGTTTGCCGCGGCAGACGGCCCTTGCCGGGGTGATGATCGCATCCGCAATCATGATCATCATGCTGCCGATCTATGGCAATCTGTCCGACAAGATAGGCCGCCGCCGTATGTTTGCGGTCGCGGGCGTGCTGATCGGACTTCTGTCATTCCCGTCCTTCTGGCTGATGCAGACCAAAGAGCCGTTCCTGGTCTGGCTGGCGATCGCAATCCCGTTCGCATTCGTATATCCGGCGGTCTATGGCCCCCAGGCGGCATTGTTTTCCGAGCTGTTCGATACGCGTGTGCGCTACACCGGAATTTCGTTCGTCTACCAATTCTCCGGAATCTACGCGAGCGGACTCACGCCGATCATTGCCACAGCATTGTTGCCGGCGGGCGGCGGCAAGCCCTGGCTGATTTGCCTGTATGTGCTGTTCGTCAGCATCGTCAGCGCGGCTTCGGTCATTGCGATGACTGAGGCTCACAAACGAGACATGGCCGTCGACAACAAGTAAGCGTGACCTTGGCCGCGACGCGATCATCATGGACCTCAACCTGAAAGATCGCGTCGCGGTCGTCACTGGCGGAGCCGCCGGAATTGGCGAAGCCATTGCCCGCGCCCTTGCGGCCGAGGGCTGCCGCGTAAGCATCCTCGACCGCAATGAAGACGCTGCTCGCAAGCTCGCTGAATCACTTGGCGGCGGCGCTCAGTTTGTCGCCGCAAATGTTGGCGAGCCTTCGTCAGTGGCGAACGCATTTGCTCAGCTTCTGGCGCGTGACAACAGGCTCGACATTCTCGTCAATGCAGCGGGCGTTCTTTCAACTGGACTTGTTGCTGATTTGCCGACCGCGGAGTGGCAGCGCGTCCACGAAGTCAATCTTTCCGGCGTGCTGTATTGCGTCAAGTCAGCGATACCGTTCATGCGCCAGCAGCGACGCGGCCGAATAATCAACATTGCGTCGGTGTCCGCGATGCGCGGCGGCGGTTCGGTCGGCAATACGCTTTATGGCGCAACCAAAGCCGGTGTTGTCGCTCTCACCATGGGATTGGCGCGTGAGCTAGGCCCTGACGGGATAACGGCCAATGCTATCGCGCCTGCGGTGGCCGATACCGCGATGACCAACGCCGCACTGACCGAAGACGTCAGGCGCAAAATTGTCGCGAGGATTCCTCTGGGGCGGCTCGCAAGTCTTTCAGATATTGCTGATTTGGCGACGTTTCTCGCGTCCGATCGCGCGAGTTTTATCACTGGGACAGTTATCCCGGTCGACGGCGGCATCCTGACAAC
>Ga0207693_10003150_pt1 | contig 14185 bp, 14 predicted proteins | sample LARL81metaG_FD_184347 | JGI IMG/M metagenome (GOLD analysis project Ga0207693, IMG submission 184347) | Corn, switchgrass and miscanthus rhizosphere microbial communities from Kellogg Biological Station, Michigan, USA - LAR L8-1 metaG... | ecosystem: Host-associated > Plants > Roots >...
GGTGCGCCGCTCGTCCTCGACATCGACCACCACCACGACAACACGCGTTTCGGCCAGCTCAATCTGATCGTTCCGAACGCCTCGTCGACCGGCGAGGTCCTGCGCGACGTCTTCGCTGAGCTTGGCGTCGAGCTGACACCGGAGATCGCGGAGGCGCTCTACATCGCGCTCGTCACGGACACCGGGCGCTTTCAGTACTCGAACACGACCGCGAAGGCGCTGCGCCTGGCCGCCGAGTTGGTCGAAGCCGGGGCGGACGTCCACGCAATCTTCCGCCACGTGTACGAGACGGTGCAGTTCGCGAAGCTCAAGCTGCTCGCCCGCGCGCTCGAGCGAGCGCAGATCTATGACGGTGGGAGGTTGGTCGTCTCTTACCTGCTGCGGACCGACTTCACGGACATCGGCGCGGCCGAGGCCTATTCGGAGGGGATCATCGACTACCTGCGCGCGGTCGAGGGCGCGGACATGGCCGCACTGATCCGTGAGCCGCGGGACGGCCCGGCGAACCGGGTCAGCCTGCGGGCGAGCAACGACGAGCTCGACGTCTCCGCGATTGCGCGGAAGTCGGGCGGCGGCGGTCACCGGCAGGCGGCCGGCTTCTCGAGCGACGATTCGATCGAGGAGATCACTCAGTTCATCAAGCGCGAGTTCCTCGCGAGTGCCCCCACGCGGACGTAGTCCCAGCGGCCTGATCCTCGTCGACAAGCCGGCGGGGCCGTCCTCTTTCGCGATCGTCGCAGGCATCCGGCGTCGGACGGGAGCGCGGACCGGCCATGCCGGCACGCTCGATCCGTTCGCGACCGGCCTCCTGCTTCTGTTGTCCGGGGCGGCAACTAAACTGGCTTCGTGCTTCGTCGGACTGGACAAGCGGTACGTCACGGACGTGGATCTGAGCACGCGCACGTCGACGGGCGATCCCGAGGGCGAAGTGGTCGAGCGTTTGGAGCCGCCCGACGAGCAGGAGCTCACGCAGAAGCTCGAGGCCCTCCGCGGTGAGATCGAGCTGCCGATCCCGGCCGCCTCCGCGGTCAAGATCGGCGGTGAGCGCGCCTACCGGTTGCATCGGCGCGGGGTCGAGGTGGAGATGCCCGTTCGCCGGTCGCGCGTGGACGCGCTCGACGTCATCGCGTATAGAGACGGTGTCGCACGCCTCGACCTCCGGGTCAGCTCGGGCACGTACGTGAGGGCGATCGCCGAGGCCCTTGGTGGGCACTGCGCGACCCTGCGGCGCACGGAGGTCGGGCCGTTCGCAGTCGAGGAGGCCGACCCGGAGCGGATCGTGCCGCCCGACGAGGCGCTGGCTCGGATCGGGGTCGCCCCCGAGGGCGCCCCGGGAGCTGCCGGATGAAGGTCGTCGACGCTCCTGGCGAGCTGGAGGCTCGGCCGCGAGCGGCCGCACTGGGCACGTTCGACGGCGTCCACCTCGGCCACCGGCGGGTGCTCGAGAGGACGCTTTCGACTGCGCCGGCGCTCACGCCGACCGTGGTGACCTTCTGGCCCCATCCGAGGACGGTGTTGGGCAACGAGGTGCGGCTGCTGACGACGCTCGAGCGCCGTCTGGAGCTGCTGGCGGAGGCGGGCGTGGAGGAGACGCTTGTGGTCGGCTTCACGCTAGAGCTAGCGGGGATGGAGCCGGACGCCTTCGTGGACGAGCTGCTACGGCCGATCGGGACCGAGCTCGTGGTCGCAGGGACTGACTTCCGCTTCGGGCGGGGGCGACGTGGCGATCTCGCGACCTTCGAGGAGCTCGGGCTGTCCGTCGAACGCGTCGAGCTCGTGCCCGGAATCTCGTCGACAGCGATCCGCGAGCTGGTCGGCGCGGGCGACGTCGAGGGCGCGGCGCGGCTGCTCGGCCGGCCGGCGGAGGTCGAGGGAACCGTCGTCTCAGGCGATGCCCGTGGGGGGACGCTCGGCTATCCGACCGCCAACCTGCGCGTCGACCCGGACCTGCTCGTGCCCGCGTACGGGATCTACGCGGGCTGGGCGGCCGGGCACCGCGCCGCGGTCTCGATCGGGACGAACCCGCACTACGGAGGCAGCGAGCGCCGCGTCGAGGCCTTCCTGCTCGACTTCGAGGGTGATCTCTACGGGGAACGTCTGATCGTCGAGCTCTGGCGTCATCTGCGCAAGGAACGGGCGTTCGCGAACGAGGACGAGCTCGTGGCGCAGATCACACGGGACGTCGAGGCGACGCGCGCGGCCGAGCGGCCGGTCTGAGCGAACTTCACAAACGCAAGTTTTCGCAAAGAGCGGAATCTCTAGGTGTGCATGGGAGACCGAGAGAGCTCCAAGCAAGCGCCGAAGCTCGAGGTTCTGCAGATGGTCCGTTGCCTCGGCTGCGGCGCCATCTACTCGAAGCCGGCGCGCGGGGGCACCGTGACGGTAAACCCAGGCTGCCCGGACTGCGGCTACCTCGGGTGGCTGACCACCTCGTCGGCTACCGCACTTGCGCTGCGGCACCGCTTCGTCGGGGATCCCCGGCGGCGTCACTCGGCGTAACGAGGCTGACGCCGCCGAAGAAGTGGTGCTGCGCGGGCCAGACGCGTACCTCGAAGCCTTTTCGCTCGAGCGCGCCCACGGTTGCGTTCGAGAAGCCCGGCTCGAGCTGCACGCGCCCGCCCGCGGCGTGCAAGCGCGGACGCGCCACTGCGTCGCCTGCCGGCAGACCCTCGTCGAGCACACCAGCGGCGACTTCGATCAACGCGCTGCGCAGACGCGTCCCGCCGGCCGCGCCGATCGCGAGCTCCATGCTGCCGTCCCGCAGCACGACGCTCGGAGCCATCATGCTGCCCATCCGCTCACCCGGCTCGAGTGCCCCGCGGACGAGATCGGCCTCGCCCAGCATGCTGTTCAGGTGCAGGTCGAGATCGGGTAGGTAGTCGCCCGAGCCGAGGCCGAGGCTGGTGGTGAGAACGCACGCATTTCCCTCCGCGTCGGCGACCGTGATGTTTGTCGTGTCGCCGGCCCCGTCCGTCCTCTCGCCGTTCAGAACCTCCGCGAGGGCGACGGCTCGGTCGGCCTCGGTGAGCCCTCGGAGCCGGGGAACACGCGGCAGCGTCTCGGGCAGACCCGAAAGATCGTGCCGACTGTAAAACGTCGCACCCAGATAGCCGACCTCGACGGGGGAGCTCCATTCGGCGCGATAGGTCTCGAGGTCTTCGCCGGTGACGAGACCGCCGCGTTCGAGCATCAGCGCGAGCAGCGCGTCCGCGATCGAGCCCGAATACGCCGAGGCGGCGCCTTCCTCCGCCAACAGCTCGAGCGCCCGCGCGAGGCCGGGCTGCTGCAGCCGGTCGCCGGTCTCGAGCAGAACGCCACCGGGCGCGTAGATCCGGGCGCCCTCGTTCATGGTCATCACCGGCGCGAGCATCGCCAGGCACGAAGCCTGCGCCGGCGACATCTCGACCCCTTCGCGAGCGAGTCGAAGCGCGGGCTCGACGAGGCGCGGCCAGTCGAGCCGGCCGTGGCGGCGCCAGAGCTGATCCAGGCCGGCCGGCACGCCGGGCACCCCGCACGAAGCGATTCCGACCGCGTAATGGACAAGCTCGGCGCCGAAAGGAACGTCGAGCTCCAGCAGCTGAGCCTCGCGCCGCTCCGCGCCGAGGCCGGGAACTGCGACGAAGCAGTCGAGGTTCTCGATCTGCCCGCTCGCGGCTTCGTAGTAGATGGCGTGTCCGCCGCCGAGCAAGCCGGTCATCACCGTCTCCGCTACGCAGGAGGCGAGTGAGGCGGCGACGGCAGCGTCCGCCGCGCTTCCGCCCGCCTGCAAGATCTCGACCCCCGCTCCGACCGTGGCGGGGTGCCCGGCTGCGATCGAGGCCGTCACTCCGTACGCGCGGCGAGCACGCCGACGCAGACGAAGCCGTCCCGCGGGAACGTGAGCCGCTCGCCGCGCCACTCGGCGTCGACGACCTCGAATTCGCGCTCGGCGACCGGTCTGGCGAGGAGCGGGGGATAGACGACGTTCTCGCCAGAGAGCGGGTCGAAGGAGGTCACTGCCACGCTCAGGCGACCGTCCTCGGGCGCGACCTCGACCTCGATGCCATCGGCGGAGTAGGTGCCGCCTAAGGCTGCTAGCTGTTGGGGCTCCATCGGGAAGTCCGGGCCGGTCGATCCCAATCCGAGCCGCTCGAGCAGATCGCGGATCGCCGCGCTCCCGCGGCTCGAATTCGACAGCGCGGCGAAGCCGAAACGCTCGTCTGGCACCAGCAAGAGGAGCGACTGGAAACCCGCCGCCGAGCCGGGGTGCTCGACGATCCGCCGGCCTCCTGACTGGCGCAGGAACCAGCCCAGCCCGTAGCTGCCCCCGGGAGCGGCGATCTGCGGCTGCCGCATTTCTTGAATGGAGTCCCGGGAGAGCGGGCCCGGGCCGCCGAGGTGATGGGCCGCGAAGCGCAGGAGATCCTGCACGTTCGACCAGAGACCGCCGGACGGCGTTCGTGTCTGCGGATACGGATGGTCGACGACGACGTGCTCGTCCGAGCCCGGCTCGGCCTGCTCATGTCCGCGCGTCGCCTGCCGCGGCTCGAAGTCGGTGGCTTCCAGTTCCAGGGGCTCGAGGACCCGTGCGCCCATCGCCGCCTGAAAAGTGAGCCCCGAGGCGCGAGTGACCGCGGCGCCGACGAGCCAGAAGCCGACGTTGCAGTAGGAAAAGAGCTCACCCGGACCGACCGGGAGCCGCGGGGGCTCCTCCTCGGCGATCCTCTGCAACCCGTCGTCACCCTTGCCGAGCTCCTCTAGCGCCGGCGGCCATTCGCAGGCGAGCCCGCCCTGATGGGAGAGGAGCTGACGGATCGTCGCCTCGACCCGCGAGCCGGCCGGCGGCTCGTCGAGCGCGAGCAACCCGTCCCGGGCGAGCGACAGCGCAAGCGTGGCCGTGAACGGCTTCGTGATCGACGCGATCCGAAAAGCGGTCTCGGGCATGACCTGCTGTTCGCCTCCGAGCTCGCAGACGCCGTCGGCGGCGAACACGGTTTCGCCGTCGTGCAAAAGGCCGACCGCGAGCCCGGGCACGCTCCAGCGCTCCCGCGCCTCCGCGGCCCATTCCCCCAGCTGTTGCGCCGAAACCCGCTCCACCAGAGGGCTGCTACCCTACTGCGAGACCGCGGCCTCGGCCGTGCGCGTTCCTTGGCGCGCCGGGCGGAGACCGCGGAGACGCATATCTAGGAGGAAATCAGTGCCTCTCACCAAGGAAGCAAAACAGGAGATCATCGGCCAGCATGGCCGCAGCGAGGCGGACACCGGCTCGCCCCAGGTGCAGATCGCGCTCTTGACACGGCGTGTCAACGAGCTCACGGAGCACCTGAGAGCGCACCCGAAGGACCACTATTCGCGACGCGGTCTGCTCAAGCTGGTCGGCCGCCGCCGGCGGCTCCTGCAGTACCTGCAAAAGCGCGACCTCGAGGGGTATCGCGCACTGATCCAGGAGCTCGGCCTCAGGAGATAACCGAGCCGAATCGAGGGTGGAAGTTTGAGCGAACGCGCCGAGGACGCGTTGACTCAAACCTCCACCTTCAAGAAAGAAGTGGAGGAACAATGAGCATTGCAACCCAGGGCCCGACCACCCTTTCGGTGGAGATCGCGGGCCGTGAAATCACATTCGAGACCGGCAAGCTGGCCAAGCAGGCCGACGGCGCCGTCGTCGTCCGCCAGGGCGACACGATGGTGCTGGCGACCGCGCAGGGGAAGACGGAGGCCCGCGAAGGCGCGGACTTCTTCCCGCTGACGGTCGACGTCGAGGAGCGGATGTACGCCGCGGGCAAGATTCCCGGCGGCTTCTTCAAGCGCGAAGGGCGCCCGACCGAGAGGGCGATCCTGACCGCGCGGATGATCGACCGCCCGATCCGGCCGCTGTGGCCGAAAGGCTTCAAGAACGAGGTGCACGTCGTCGCGACGACGCTCTCAGCCGACCTCGTCAGCGCCCACGACATCCTCGCGATCAACGGCGCCTCGGCGGCGCTGATGATCTCGCCGCTGCCCTTCCTGGGGCCGGTCGGCGCAGTCCGCATGGGCCTGATCGACGGCGAGCTCGTCGTCAACCCGACGCTCGCCGAGGTGGAGCAGGGCGAGAGCACGCTCGACCTGATCGTCGTCGGCACGAACGACGCGCTGACGATGGTCGAGGCGGGAGCGGGGGAGATCCCCGAGGAACTCCTGCTCGAGGCGCTCGAGCGCGCCCACGAGGAGATCCGCAAGCTCTGCGAGCTGCAGGAAGACCTGCAGCGGCAAGTTGGCAAGGCGAAGTGGCTCGACAGCGAGCTGACGGAAGAACTCGAGCGCGAGCACAGCGACAAGATCCGCCAGCGCATTTCCTCGGACGGCCTGCGCGAGGGCGCGACCGCGGTCGAGGAGATCGTCGAGGAGATCAACCCACCGCTGACGATGGAGTCGACCGAGGACGAGATCATCAAGCGGATGCAGATCCGCGCCAGCCTGGCGCTGATCCTCGAGCGCATCCGGCTCGAGGCCGTTGACAGCCCGGTCCGCGAGCAGTTCGAGGACGACCTGAAGGCGCTGACCGATGCCGAGCAGGACCCGAAGGAGCTGAAGTCCGCGAAGCGGCAGCTCCTCTTCAGTCGGATCGAGGAGCAGGTGCAGCTGCCGTTCCCTGTCGCACAGGCGGCCGCCGACGGCGACGAACCCGCGGCTAAGGACTCGATCACCCGTCAGTACATCAAGAAGGCCGCCGAGGCGATCTACAAGGAGCTCGTCCGCCGCAAGATCGCGGTCGAGAAGCGCCGCCCGGACGGCCGCGGCTCAGAGGACATCCGCGAGATCACCTGCGAAGTCGGTGTCGCGCCGCGCCCGCACGGGTCGGCGCTGTTCACGCGCGGCCAGACGCAGATCATGACGCTGCTGACGCTGGGCACGGCCAAGGAGGGACAGCGGATCGACGACCTGTCGCTCGAGACCGATCGGCGCTACATGCACCACTACAACTTCCCGCCTTACTCGGTCGGCGAAACCGGGTTCATGCGCGGGCCGAAGCGCCGCGACATCGGCCACGGTGCGCTCGCGCAGCGCGCGCTCGAGCCGGTGATCCCGTCCGCGGAGGAGTTCCCGTACACGATCCGCCTCGTCTCTGAGACGCTCGAGTCGAACGGCTCCTCCTCGATGGGCTCGGTCTGCGGCTCGACTCTCGCCCTGATGGACGCCGGCGTGCCGATCAAGGCACCGGTCTCGGGCATCGCGATGGGCCTCGTCAAGGAGGGCGACGACTACACGATCCTGACCGACATCCAGGGAGCCGAAGACCACCTCGGCGACATGGACTTCAAGGTCGCGGGCACGCGTGAGGGAATCACGGCGCTGCAGATGGACATCAAGATCACCGGCGTCACGCAGGAGATCCTCCGGAACGCGCTCGAGCAGGCGAAGCGGGCGCGGGAGTTCATCCTCGACAAGATGCTGGAGGCGATCCCGGAGCCCCGCAAGGAGCTCGCTGGTCACGCGCCGCGCATCTCCTCGGTCAAGATCGATCCCGAGAAGATCGGGATGGTGATCGGCAAAGGCGGCGAGACGATCCGCTCGCTCGAGGCCGATTACGACGTCCAGATCGACATCGAGGAGGATGGCAACGTCCTCATCTACGCGACCGAGGGCGACAAAGCCAACGCGGCGATCACCGCGATCACACAGCTGACCAAGTCGCCGGAGGTCGGGGACGAGTACACGGGGAAGGTCGTCAAGACGACGCAGTTCGGCGCCTTCGTCGAGCTGACGAAGGGCACCGACGGCCTGCTCCACGTCTCCAACGTCGGCCCCGGCCGGGTCGGTCACATCGAGGACGTGATGACCCGCGGCGACGTCGTGGACGTGATCGTCCAGGAGGTCGACAAGGATCGCGGCCGGATCGGCCTGAAGCTGGTCGCCAAGCACGAGAACGGCACGCTCGTCCAGCCCGAGGAGCTGATCGAGCGGGCCAAGAACGCCCCGCCGCGGCCGCCCGAGGAGGAGCGGCCTCGCGGCGGCCGTGACCGTGGCCGCGGAGGCCGCGGGCGGGACCGCGAACGGCGGTAGCAAGAACGTGAGCGGCGGCGCGTCCCGAGGGCGCCCCGCCGCCCTTTACCGTCGCACAGGAGTCGCGGCATGACTCATGACGTGATCGTCGCCCTGGCGGTACTCGGTGTCGTCGGGCAGGTCCTCGGCGCCGGGCTCCTGCTCATCGGGGCGCTCGCGCTCGTCGGCGTCCGAGGCCCGCTGCAGGCGCTCCGCAGCGGCGTCGAGGGCTACGAGTTGTGGCTCGCTTTCGTGGTCGCCGCGATCGCCACCGGCGGCAGCCTCTTCTTTTCGGAGATCGCGCACTTCGTTCCCTGCGAGCTCTGCTGGTACCAGCGGATCTGCATGTATCCGCTCTCGATCACGACACTGCTGGCGGCGCTGTTCGATGATCCACGCGCGGCGCGTTACCTGCTGCCGCTGCCGGTCGTCGGCGCCGGGATCTCGGTCTACCACCTGCTGGTCGAAAACCGCGTCGTCGGCGAGTCGCTCACGTGCCGGATCTCGGCGCCGGGCGGCTGCACGGTCAAGTGGATCAACGAGTTCGGCTACGTGACGATCCCGACGCTCGCACTGACAGCGTTTGCGCTCGTGTTCGCGTTTCTCTTACTCGCCGCTTACGAACCGCGGGCTACCGTTGGCTATGAATGAGCGGTAAGCAAGCACGCCGTCGCAGGCAGCAGGTGGCTGCGCCGCCTCCCGTCGCGCGCAAGGGCGCACGCCGGCGCGCGTCGCCGAAGGTACTCCTAGTCGCGGCCCTGGCCGGGCTCGTGCTTGTCGGCGCTGTCGTCGGGATCTCGCTCGCGGCCGGCGGTAATAGCTCGTCCTCAGCGGCCACCATCCCGCCCGTCGGCTCGCTGACGAACGCCTTGCCGAACGCCGCTGCCGTGCAGCGCGAGTTCGCCGGCATTCCTCAGAACGGACTCGTCCTCGGCTCCGCGAAGGCGCCGCTGACGATGGTCGAGTACATCGACCTCCAGTGCCCGGGCTGTCGCGCGTTCGAGACGAGCGTGGCGCCGAGCATCGTCTCGGAGTTCGTGCGCGCCGGAAAGCTGAAGATCGAGGCGCGGCCGATCGCGTTCATCGGCCCGGATTCGATCCCCGCCCGACAAGCGATGATCGCCGCTTCCAAGCAGAACCGCGCCTTCAACTTCGCTCAGATCACCTACGCGAACCAGGGCACCGAGAACACCGGCTGGCTGAACCAGACCTTCATCGAGCACGCCGCCGCGAGCGTGCCGGGGATGAAGGTACAACGGGTGGTCGACGACCAGGGTTCGAGTTTCGTCACGGACGCGTCCAACAGGATCGATGCTCAGGCGACTGCCGACCGCGTGTCGCAGACACCGACGCTGCTCCTTGGCAAGACCGGCTCGAAGTTGAAGCCGGTCTCGTCGACCGCGCCGTTCGACGCAGCGCAGCTCGCAGCGGCGATTCGCGCGCTCGGCTAAACGAGCAGGTGGAGCACGTCCCCGGCGACGTGGGCGCTGACGTCCCGTTCCTCGCGCAGGACGAGCGCGACCGCCTGGGCGCGGCTTCGAACTCCGAGCTTGCTGAGGATTCTCTGGATGTGTGTCGCCGCCGTCTTGGGACTGATCACGAGGCGGCCGGCGATCTGTTCCTGGGTGAGGCCCTCGGCCAGCAGATCGAGAACCTCGTTCTCTCGCTGTGTCAGGGACTCCAACTTCCCATTGGAGCCCGTCCCGTGCCCGTTCGAGCGAGTCCGATCCAGGAGGCGTATGACGCGCGCGATCAGCTCACCCGGATCGACCGGCTTGACCAAGTAGTCGTCGGCCCCGATCAGCATGCCGCCGGCGCGATCGAGAGGATCGGTCCGCTCGCCGGAGATGAAGACGATCGCGATCGAGTCGCCGTAGCGGTCGCGGAGCGCGCGGCAGATCTCGTAGCCGTTCAAGCCGGGCAGCTGAACGTCGAGGAGGATGACAGCCGGAGGCTCGTCGGCGACCGCCGCCAAAACCTCGGCGCCGCTCGCGAGACCCCTGGTGGAGTAACCGATCCCCTCGAATAGCTCGGCGACAAACGACCGGAAACCTTTGTCGTCGTCGACGAGCAGGATCCCCCCGGCCGCATCGTTTTTCATCGCCCGCTCCTATCGCGCAGAAACCGACCCCCCAAATTGGTGAGAGGCGACTCCTCTCCGCATACGTCCAAGGTCGGCTAGTGCAGAACCTGGGCTAGCAACGCCAGCGCAACTACCGCGCCGACGGCCACTACCCCAGACCGCGCGGTTTCGGCTAGTCGCCAAAGCGCGTAACCGACGACAGCCACGGGAAGACTCATCCTGTCCTGAGCTTCGTCGCTCGTACCGGATGGAAGGTCTCGAGCTCTTACGAGAAATGCGTCAGGGGCGCGCTCAGGCAGCAGTTCGCGCGCACGCTCGCGGACTTCGGGGCACACGAGCACCAGTTCGGAATGCAGCTCCCACGGGTCAACATCCCCGTTCGCGGCCGACTCATACTCTTCTACAGGCCTGTTACCGACCCAAGCCGCAGGCGGTCGGGGAAGGGCGCGAAGCCGGGCTTCGAATTCGAGCGGCTTTTCGAAGGCGATGGCGGCCAAGTCACAAGCATTTATCGGCGCGGGGCATCCCTCGCTTGATGGAGTGACCGCGAGAGTACGATCCGCCCGTGCAGAAGTACGTCCTGAGCGAGCTCGATTCCGGCGAACGCGTCATTTCGGAGCGACTTGCTCACGTCCGCTCGGTTGCGATCGGCTTCTGGATCGGGGCGGGCTCGCGAGACGAGAAGGCCGATCGCGCCGGCGTCTCGCACTTCATCGAGCACCTGCTTTTCAAGGGCACAGCCAGCTACTCAGCGCAGCAGATCGCCGAGATCTTCGACACCCTCGGCGGCGAGCTGAACGCCGCCACCTCGCGCGAGCACACCGTCGTCTACGCGCGCGTTCCGGACGACCAGCTGCAGACGGCGCTCGACGTGATGGGCGAAATGGTCTTTGCGCCCCGCTTCGCCGAGCTCGACGCTGAGCGCGAGGTCGTGCTCGAGGAGATCGCCATGTACGACGACCAGCCCCAGGAGCTCGTGCACGATCTGATCCAGGAGGCGACGTTCGGCTCGCATCCGCTTGGTCGGCCCGTGATCGGCACGGCCGAGGTGATCTCGTCGCTCGGCCGCCGGGCGATCACCTCCTACCACCGGACGATGTACTTCCCTGGCAACGTGGTAGTCGCGGCGGCGGGCAACGTCCAGCACGAGACGCTGCTCCGCCTGCTGAACCGGGCGCAGATGAAGGCGCTTCACGCCTCGCAGCCGAAAGGCCCGCGCGTTCGCAGGCCGTTAGTCAAGGCGCCCGCTCCCGGCCTGCGCTTCCAGCGTAAGGACACCGAGCAGTACCACGTCTGCCTCGCCGCCCCCGGGATCTCGCGCTCCGACCGGCGCCGGTTCGCAGCCTCGCTGCTCGACGGGATTCTCGGCGGCTCGGCGTCCTCACGGCTATTCCAGGAGATCCGCGAGAAGCGGGGGATGGCCTACGCCGTCTACAGCTTCGCGTCGCAGTACACGGACACGGGCCAGATCGGCGTCTACATCGGCACACGGGAGGAGAATCTGCGCGAATGCCTCGAGATCACCCGCGAGCAGATCGCCGACATCGCCGCCGGCAACCTGCGGCCCGACGAGCTCAAGCGCGCGAAGGAGAACATGAAGGGCCGAATCATGCTCTCGATGGAATCGACCTCGAACCGGATGAGCCGGCTCGGGAAGTCGCTGAGCTCGGACACCGAGCTGCTCTCGCTCGAGCGGATCATCGCCGAGATCGAGGCGGTCGAGCCCGAGGAGCTGGCCGAGCTTGCCGGCGTGCTGCTGGCGCCCGAGAAGCTCTCCGCTGCAGGGATCGGGCCGAGCGAGAAGCGGTTTCTCGGGGCCGTCGAGCGGGTCAACCCGGAGCTGGCGAAGGCCGCGTGAAGGTCGCCCTCTTCGGGCACCAGGGCAAGGTGGGCTCGGTGCTCGCACCGGCGCTCGAGGCGGCAGGGCACGACGTACGGCGGGTCGGGCGTGGGGAGGAGGCGGACCTCTCCGGGGTCGACGCCGCGGTCGACTTCACGCGGCCGGACGTGGCTGCGGGCAACGTCCGCGCCGCGCTAGCGCAGGGTGTGCCCGCGGTGGTCGGCACAAGCGGCCTCGGCGGGGCTGAGCTCGAGGAGCTCGACGCGCTGGCACTCGACCGTTCGCTGCAGCTGCTCGTCGTCCCGAACTTCGCGATCGGCGCCGTCTTGATGATGCGCTTCGCCGAGGCAGCGGCCGAATACCTGCCACGCACGGAGATCATTGAGCTCCACCACGAGAGCAAGCAGGACGCACCGTCAGGGACAGCCCGAGCGACGGCGGAGCGCCTGCCCGGCGAGCCGCCGATCCACTCGGTGCGGCTGCCGGGCCTCGTGGCGCACCAGGAGGTCCTGCTCGGGGGCGACGGCCAGCTGCTGACGATCCGGCACGACACGTTCTCCCGCGAGGCGTTCGTCCCGGGCGTGCTGCTGGCGCTCGAGAAGCTGGCGACTTTGCCGCCGGGCTTGACGGTCGGGCTCGAGCGGCTGCTCGATTCGCCTTGACGATCGAGCGCGTCACCGAGACGGACATCACTGAGCTGCTGCCGCTGATGCGCGCCTACTGCGACTTCTACGAGGTCGCGCCATCCGATGACGAGCTGCTGTCGCTCTCGCGAGCGCTGATCGCAGACCCCGAGCACGAGGGCGTCCAGCTGCTGGCGCGCGATGAGGGCCGCGCCGTCGGCTTCGCGACGATCTTCTGGAGCTGGGCGACGACGAGCGCCGAGCGCATCGGGGTCATGAACGACCTCTTCGTCGCGCCGGAGGCGCGCGGCACCGGACTCGCCGCAGCCTTGATCGAAGCCTGTCGCGCCGAGTGCGCCGCGCGCGGCGCCCGCAAGCTCACCTGGCAGACGGCTCTGGACAACGCAGCCGCGATCAAGGTCTACGACCGCGTCGGCGCGACCCGCGAGCAATGGGTCGACTACTGGCTCCCGGTCTAGTCGAGCGCCTTCGCGAACCTTCTGCCTGTCTCCTCGAACCCGAGGCTACGGTAGAAGGCGTGTGCGTCCTGGCGGCGCTCGGCTGTCGTCAGGAAGAGCAGCACGCAGCCGCGCCGGCGAGCCTCGCGCTCCGCGAGGGCCATCAACTGCTTGCCAACTCCCTGGCGCCGCCCTGCTTCGTCGACGACGATCGCGTTCACCTTCGCAACCTCACCGTCGCGCTCGAGTGAGGCTGAGACGTGGATCGCGACGAGGCCGACGACAGTTCCGTCCCGCTCGGCAACCCAGACGTCATCGTTGTGCGAGGCCGCGAGCACTTGCAATCTGCGGCGGGCGGCCTCGGGGGTTGCCGGATGATCCAGTTGCTCGAGGAGCTCGGCGACTCGGTCCGCGTCATCGGCGCTCGCGGGGCGACACTCCATGGAAGGTGAATCTAAGCGGAGGAGTAACATCGAACCGTGCTCGGCGAGGTCTTGACGGCGACCGTCACACCGTTCGACGCAGACGGCGCGGTCGACTACGAGCGTTACCGCGAGCTCTGCGCGTTCCTCGTCGAAAACGGCTCGGACGGCGTCGTCGTCAGCGGGACGACCGGCGAGTCGCCGACGCTCTCCGACGGCGAGCGCGTGGAGCTGCTCCGCGTGGCGATCGACGCGATCGGAGACCGCGCGACCGTGCTGGCAGGAACCGGCACGAACTCGACCACCCATTCGATTCATCTGACCGAGGAGGCTCACGAGGCCGGCGCCGATGGCTTCCTCGTCGTGACGCCGTACTACAGCAAGCCGCCGCCTCGCGGGATCGTCGAGCACTTCAAGGCGGTCGCGGCCGCAAGCGACCGGCCGGTGATGGTCTACAACATCCCCTCGCGGGTCGTGATCAATATCGAGCCTGAGACGATGGCCCGGCTTGCCGAGATCCCGAACGTGACCTCGGTCAAGCAGGCGAACGACGACCTCGAGCAGGCGCGGCGGATCGTCGAGCTCGGCCTCGACCTCTACGCAGGCGACGACAACATCGTCTACCCGTTCCTCGAGCTCGGCGGTAAGGGCGGTGTCTGTGTGCACACACATATCGTTGGCCCGCAGGTGAAGGAGATGGTTCGCCGGTTCCGCGACGGAGACTCCGAGGGTGCGAGGCGGATTCACGAGGAGCTCGCGCC
>Ga0207693_10003151_pt1 | contig 14182 bp, 10 predicted proteins | sample LARL81metaG_FD_184347 | JGI IMG/M metagenome (GOLD analysis project Ga0207693, IMG submission 184347) | Corn, switchgrass and miscanthus rhizosphere microbial communities from Kellogg Biological Station, Michigan, USA - LAR L8-1 metaG... | ecosystem: Host-associated > Plants > Roots >...
TCCTTCACGGATTGAAACACAGCCTTCATTCCAAGTCGGACCAATGCCTCAGCGTCAGCAATCAATATTCGACAGCTCATCTGTTCCTCCGTGATGAAATGCAGCAAGTACTCACGACGACTTGCGTCACCATACGAAAACGGCCGGTCTTCTGAAACTGTTATTACTTACAGCGAGGAAGTCGAACATTACTAAACCAACGTCCCAGGCGCTGAGGGAAGAACCGAGTTGGACAGGGGAGGCGCGGAGGCTTCGTTGCTCCATGTCGTGCTATTCACGAGTCTATGGGGGTGGAAGAGACCGGCCTGCGTCACGAGCAGCTCACGTACACTGCAAAACTTGACAGTTCCGGTTTGGGTCGCCTTTCGTAGGCTGAGTCTGGGGTATGTACGCAGTGCCAGAGTTTGGACTCCAGCCCGCTGATCTTTTTCAAATAGTTTTTGAAGGTATTGGTGTGGCAGTTGCGATAGTCGATCGGCAAGAGAAGTTGGTATTCGCCAACCGCACGGCTTTGGATCTGCTTGGAAAAAATGGGGAACTGCCAGCCACATTTCAGGAGTGGAGGAGAAAATATCGCTTCGAGAATTCTTTGGGAGATGAAGTAACGCTAGAGCAATCAGCTGTGATGCGCGCAATGAGGGGACAACATGTTGAATCCGAGGAAGTGCGGGTCAGACTGGCGGACGGCACCATGAGGTGGCTTCTCTCCTGGGCGTACCCCTTCTCCGTCATGGGCATGTCGGGAGTCGTTGCGCTCGTCATGGACGAAACTGCCGAGGTTGAACTTCGGCGCGCGGCGTCACAACTGCAGCGAATGGAGACACTGGGTGCTCTTGCTGCCGGCCTCGCCCATGATCTGAATAACATGCTCGACACAATAACCCTGAATGCGGCATTGGCTCTGGAAGAGAAGATGACGAGCCCTGATCGCCAGGTTCGACTGAGCGCAATTTCCTTAGCCGCGGCCAAGGCAGCCGGGCTGGTGAGCCGCCTGATGCAGTTCAGTCGAACGCAGGAGCTTCACTATCGTCCAGTCTGCATCAATGATCTCGTAAGAGATGTTCTCAAGCTGGTTCGTCCCCTGTTAGGAGAGAACATTTCGGTAAGGACGGAGTTGGATGACGCGCTTCCCCATGCGGAGGCCGATACGTCACAAATCGAGCAAGTGCTCGTTAACCTGATTGTGAATGCAATCGACGCGATGCCGGAGGGCGGCGAGTTGAGGATCTCGACGGCGCAGGAGGGCGCCTCGGGAGTATCAGGCACCGAGCAGTCTTCGCATTTTGTCACCGTCACAGTTGCTGATACCGGTATAGGCATTTCGCAAGAGATGCAATCGGTGATCTTCGAACCTTTTTTCACGACGAAGGCTGAAGGTAAGGGTACAGGGTTGGGACTCTCCAGCGTTTATGGGATCGTGAGGCATCACCATGGCAATATCAGGGTTTGCAGTGCCCCAGGTGAAGGGGCCGCTTTCGTCATCTCGCTTCCCGTACACGTTCTCACGTCGTCTTCAGCAAACGCAGCGGCCTAAGAGGCAAGGCCCCAGACGGTGAGGCTAGCGCTCGGGTGGGCGGCAGAGGAAATCAAGTACCGCTGTGAATCAGTTGCCTGCGTGGACATCCATCGCACTGGCGCAACTGTCAGTTATGACAGGTCTATCTCCCCTTTCTTCTGTATTGCGCCCTCCCTGGCGGCATGACAGCATGTGTTTAACGCTACATTAACGTTGTGGCTCGAGCGGAGAGGAAGTGCCACGGCCGAATCAGAGAAATCGAGTTACCAGGGTGCCGGATCGACAGTTCTCAAGCATTCATCCAGCCAAAGTTGTTGATGGTTCATCCATGCTCGTGGACAACGACATAAATCGTTAAAGATGGAATTCTAGATTCTGCTGGAATTGGAATCTTCGGGGGATGCTTTGAAAACTTCATCGGCCAGAGTTCTTTTAGTCGAAGACTCGGAGCCTTTTCGGAACTTTGTTCGCGCGATGCTAAGTGAAATGCCGGAACTGCAGATCGTGGGAGAGGTCTCAAATGGACTGCAGGCAGTCGAGAGTGCGAGGAGACTGCAACCAGACTTGATTGTGCTGGATATCGGGCTTCCATCCCTGAATGGAATTGAGGCGGCTCGACGCATTCGCAGGATTTCACCTGGATCCAAGCTACTTTTCTTGAGTCAAGAATCCTCAGTTGAGGTCGTTCAAGAAGCGCTATTGACAGGCTCACACGGGTACGTCGTGAAGATAGACGCCGGAAACGAATTTTTGACGGCCGTCAACACTGTTCTTCGTGGTGAACAGTTTCTCGGCCAGAGGTTTGCTGATCAGGATTTTGCGCGGGGTTCGGGACACCATTCGCTGCGACTACTCCCAACTTTTGTGGAGCCGTAAACCGTCGTTTCGACAGAATCGAGCCGGCGTGGTTCTCGCTAACCCTACTCCGCATTAGCACTTAAAATCTCTGGTGTTAACGGCCCAAGCGACCGCATTCGGGGCCATGTATCCCGGCAACATGACCTCCCGGCCTTTCCAGTGACTAAGGTCGTCTTCCTCGGGGGAATAGATGGAACGATCACGTGCTCGGATTCTCGTCGTAGATGACAACGCGCCCTGGCTGCGGGTTATCTCCTCAATACTCCAAGAACATCCGAGGTTGCGAGTGGTGGGCGAAGCGTCAGACGGGCTGGAAGCGGTTCGAAAGGCGCGGGATCTTAGAGCAGACCTGATCCTTCTCGATATTGGACTTCCAACTCTCAACGGAATTGAGGCAGCTCGCCAGATTCGCGAACAATCTTCCTGAATCCAAGATCCTCATTGTGAGTGACTATCGCTCGCCGGATATCGTCGAAGAAGCTTTACGCACGGCCGCGGCGGGTTATGTCGCCAAGGCGGATGTTGCGAGCGATATGCTGATGGGTGTTGAGGCTGTTCTTAAGGGAGAGCACTTTCTCAGCGCTAGCGTGGCGTCAAACTATCTCACCGCGTTTGCTGAAAGGCAGCGCACCCAGGCCTCTCCGCGCAACGAAATCAGGCGTCGTCATGAAGTCGAGTTTTGCCCTGATGACGCAGGCGTTGTAGATCGCTTCGCTCGCTTCTCAGAAGCCGCTCTCAGCAAAGGAGCGGCCGTCATTGTGGCAGCTTCTCACTCGCACCTCGCCAGTTTTTTTCAAAGGTTGAAAATAGATGGCATGGACGTGGATGCTGCTATTGAGGCGAAGAATTACATCCCGTTAAATGTTGGTGACACGCTCGCGACGTTCATGCAGAATGATCGGGCTGATCCGGTTCAGTTCGAGAAGGTAACGCGCGAGCTGATAATGGAGGCTGCCACGGACGCCAAGGGATGCAATCGTCATGTCGCTGTTTGCGGAGAGTGTGCACCCACCCTCCTGGCAAACGGCAACTCGGAGGCAGCGGTTCAGGTTGAGCAGCTGTGGGACGAGGTGGCGAGAACCTACAACGTTGAGATTCTGTGCGAATACCAATTGAGCGCATTTAGCGGGATGGGAGCTGATCACATCTTCCAACGAATTTGCGCGGAGCACTCGGCCGTTTATTCGCCGTGAAAGTTTTTGGTGATGGGCGACCCTTCGGGGCAACCCCAAGATTGTGATCGTAGTAGCTATTGGAGCATGGAAGCAGATTGCCTCATCACGTCTATGCCATGAACGCCTGGGCAGAGTATTGTAGGGGCCGAGCCGAGGCCCCGGTGGGCCAACCCTCTGGGAAAGGACAACGCCCCATGCGGCGAGGCCGGGAGCTGCGAGGACGAGCGGCGCGGCTGATCCGCGTTGCAGTTGTAGTTTTGGCAGCCATTCTGCACCCGCAGGCCAGTTCCGCAGGCGCTGCAAGAGAAGTCCGGCGCGTCCTCATTATCAACGTATTCGACCCTCTTTCCTCACCGGGCGTGGCTGAGTTGGATCACGGGATCATGGCTGGTCTGGAGAGTTCGCCCTACCAGATTGAGCTCTACACTGAAGATCTGGAAATGACCTTATTTCCGGATGAGGACCACCAGCGCGAGTTTCGTGAGTGGTACACCCACAAGTATCACGATCGCAAGCCCGATGTAATCATTGCTGTCGGGCTCGAACCCATCAGATTTATGGCCCTCTCGCATAAAGTGTCCTTCCCGGACACACCGATCGTCTTCTGTGGAAGCACAGAGGAGATGCTGGGCCAACTGAAGCTCGATTCTGACTTCACAGGTGTTTGGGGGGCAGCGCAGCCCGAGAAAACCCTGATGGCTGCGTTGCATCTTCAACCAGGCACCAAACACGTAGTTGTGGTGGGTGGTGTGGGACCGCATGACAGGTATTTGGAGAACATCGCCAGGGAGAATTTCCGCAAATATGAGTCGCGTTTCGACTTCTCATATCTCACCGATCTTGACATGCCCGCTCTGCTTGAGCGCCTGAGGCATCTGCCGCCCGATACGATCGTGTACCACACATCCCTCATGCAGGATGCGTCAGGGGCGCGCTTCATTGATGCCACTCAGTCCGTTCCACCGATTGCCAGCGCTTCCAAGGCGCCAGTTTTTATTGTGGACGATGTGGACCTCGGCAGAGGTACAGCTGGCGGTGACGTGTTGAGCTGGGCCGCCGATGGAAGGGTCGTCGGCGAGATGGCAGTAAGGGTTCTCAACGGTGAGAAGCCGCAGGACATCCCGATCGCTAAGAGCGCCAATGTCTACATGTTCGACTGGCGCGCTCTGAAGCGCTGGGGCTTAGATGAGAAGCAGTTGCCTCCCGGCAGCATCGTTCTCAACCGGCAGGCCACGGCCTGGGAATTATACAAATGGTACATCGTTGCCGGAGTGGTTCTGGTTCTTGCAGAAACGCTTCTCATTCTCGGACTGATCTGGCATCGAGAGAAAGGAAGAAGAGGCGAGTCTCGGCTGCGTGAGAGCGAAGAGCGCTTTCGCTTGGTTGCAAACACTGCGCCGGTAATGATTTGGGTGTCTGGAACCGATCGGATGTGCAACTACTTCAATAAACCATGGCTCAGCTTCACAGGCCGGTCTCTTGAACAAGAACTTGGCAATGGTTGGGCAGACAGAGTTCATCCGGAGGACCTGGCCTCGTGTTTGAAAACTTACAACGAAGCCTTCGATAAGAGAGAAGCGTTCGAGATGCAATACCGCCTGCAGCGCTATGATGGCGAATATCGTTGGGTTCTCGACAACGGTCTTCCGAGATTCAACCAGGACGGCTCCTTTGCCGGGTACATCGGTTCTTGCCTGGATATAACAGAGCGAATTCTCGCAGAGCAGAATCTTGCGAGCATGGGACGAAGGTTGATTGAGGCACACGAAGAGGAGCGCACTTGGATCGGCAGAGAGCTCCATGATGACATCGTTCAAAGACTCGCGTTGTTAGCCGTCGCATTGGATCGCGAGAGTCAGAGCAATCAGCCGAGTACCGGAACTCCCCTTCAGGAAGTGAAACGGCATATAAGGGAAATTGCTGATGATGTGCAAGCTTTGTCTCACCGCTTGCATTCTTCGAAACTCGACTATCTGGGGTTGGCAACGGCAGCCAAGAGCTTTTGCAGGGAAGTATCCGAGAAAAGCAAAGTCGAGGTCGTCTTCCACCAATCGGATATACCGACTTCTCTACCGAAAGAGATTTCGCTTTGCCTCTTCCGTGTATTGCAGGAGGCGCTGCAAAACGCAGTCAAGCACAGCGGTGTGGGGAGCTTTACTGTGGACCTGCAGGCCGGCGCCGATGCCCTCGAATTGAAGGTTGCCGACAATGGAAAGGGCTTCGACGAACGAGAAGCGTTCACATGCCATGGCCTCGGGTTGATCAGTATGCGCGAGAGACTGCAAATGGTAAATGGTGAACTTGAGGTCAAATCAAAACCTGGAGGCGGAACTACGATCTATGCCCGGGTGCCCCTCAAAGCGGAAGAAATTCGTGCCATGGCTGGATGATCTTTGCGACCGTGTGTGCCTAATCGTCAGTTGGGTGCCACGTCTTGTCGGGATTGTAGCGATCCATCCCCTTGACAAGGTTGAGCGAGTCAGGCCCGAGATCTTTTTCATAAACCACGCCATCGTAGCTGACCACAAACGTTTTAACCCCGGTGACCCGATACTGAGCAGGGACTGCGGCCAGGGCAAAGCCTCCGATCATCACCCCACCCACGACGTAGTCCAGTTGCCCCAAATGAGCTGCTGGGCCTTGGCCGTGCAGGACCTTGAAGTAATAGCCGTGATACCCAGAGCGATCATTGGCTGAATATCCTTCTTCGATGGCTCGAGCCACGGCCTCCCCAATGGGGCCGCCGGATGTCCCATCAGAGTTTTTCCAATACAGGCCGTCATGTTTGCCCGGGCTGCTGATGATCCGTTGCGCATACTGATTGACACCGGAGTCGTCGTGGATCTCGGAGGCGTATTCCTTCTGGGCTTCAACGAAGCCACGGCAGATCTGGATGGCATCCAGTTCGTTTGCGCCAATGCGCCGGTAGAGAATCTCCTGGTGTCCCTGTTTAGAATCGAAAACCCACTTTCCGTTCATGCTCACGATTGGAACTGGAAGTGGCCAGTTGTCGTTTCCCACGGAGAGGATGGCGCGTTTCGGATTTTGTGGATCAATATTGACGACAGTTTTTTCACGGGCCATCGTTGCGAAGGTTTCGGCATATTGTTTGTCTCGCACCGGATCTTTTGAGGATACGAAGTCTTTGCCATAGGGGCCGAATATCTGCAGAAGACTGTTCACGTTATAGTCTGCCGCGCTCGCGATCAACGCGTTTGCGGCTTCCTGTGGGCTTGCAAATGTCTGTTGTCTGACGCTCGCAGTTACCGCGGGGGAGGGCTGCTCCGCGTGAAGCTCCACTCTGACGACAGGGCCGTAGGCAAGAGTGAACAGTGCGCCGAGGATGTTCTTTGCGACCATGCTTGATAGTGTTGTTTTCATTGCCTTCTCCTGAGAGGCGTGCGCTTACCTGCGACGTCCGCCCCCACCGCTCCTTCTGGCGCCACCACCCATGCTGGACGATCCACGGGCACTGCTGCTACGCGCGCTGCTTCCAGTTGACCCGCCACCTCCGCCGCCAAATGCACTTGTGTCACGCGATCCGCCGCTGCTCGAAACGCTGCGATTGCCGACGCGGTCTCCGCTCGCGGTGCCGTTCGCGGTGCTTCTCGTCGCCGCACTGCGATCACTCGATCCGCTCCGTTCGCGCATGGCGGCTTGCTCCGGGCGGCCGGCACCCGAGGTACCAGTGGTACCTTGTTGTCGGCTGCCGCGCTGCGCTTGACCGCTCTGCGCATTTGCCTGGCGGTTCGACAGCGACTCTCCACGAGCGGTACCACCGTACCGGCTCGCCGTTGCTCTGTCGGAATAAGGTGCTCCTCCCCGGTGCTGTGGATTATGTTGCCAGGTATTGTTTGCCCGGTTGACGTTATTGCGATTGATATTGGTGTTGCGGTTGACGTTAGAGTTGCGAACGAAATTGTTGTTGTTGTTGATGTATACGTTGTTGTGACCGCCCCACCCACAGTTCCACCCCCAACCTCCGCCGCCCCACGCCGCTCCCATCGCAATTCCTACTCCGAAGGAAATGGCCATCCCCGCCGCATAGTAACCGGGTGGCGGATAGTAAATCGGAGGATACGGATAAATGGGTGGTCCATACACGACCGTCGGGTTGTATGTCGGGACATAGACAACTTCAGGGCTTGCCTGTTGCACTATGATCACCTGTTTGTTTTCGACGACCTTGGTTTCCACTTTTTGCTGTTCGGATGATTTCAGATTGCCCGTATCCTTCGCTTTCTTGCGCATGCGTTGCACCGCATCCATCACCTCTCCTTGTTGTGCAAGGAAGGCGTTTCCCAGGTCGGTGGTCCATTTGATGTTCTCTGAGAGGCGCTTCACAACATCGGGAAGTGCTGCTAATGCCTGGATGCTGGGATCCCAATCTTCTTTCTTGACCGCTTCGGCCAGTTCTTTGTCCTTCAGCTTCTTGTTCTTTTCCAGCCACTGCTGAAGCTGCACCACTTCGAGGGGATAGGTGGAGGCAACAAGTGTCTGGCTTAGGAGTGGGTCAGGATACAGGGCGATCGGAGCCACCAAGGCGTCCAGTTGGTCAGCAGGCAGTTTCACTTTCTCTTCTGCCGGCGGACTGGCAGATCCCTCGGGGGCCTGAGCGAACAGCGCGACGTCTCCGGGCACGAGAACAAGGACGCATACTATAGCTACCACGCTGCGGAGATTGTTGCTGAGGTGTACACAGCCCTCAGTTTTTGCACGCATGAACACCGTCCTCTCAGCGCCTGCCATGTCGTTCCTGTTGAGAGCCAATCAGCACTTCGCAAGCCCCGTACCTGCGAGCCCGTTGCGTATACGAATCTGCAGGGGAACTAACTCGATCACAGGCGCCGAACGCAATCTGATGATCTTCCAAGGAAAGCTTTGTTGCGAACTGAAAGAAGTACCAGTTATTGGTTTGCGTGTGCCTTCGGCTCGTCGGGGAGGGGTTTAGCTAGCCAGAAGTTCCGTGTTAGGGATAAACTCAAGGCGCGGGAGGCCGCGCTTATCCGTGGTGAGGGTCATGCCCGATGCGCATGTCCCGCACAGCCAGAAGTATTCCTTTTCGTGCTCTTGTTCTCCGAAGCCCCGCTCATGCAGCGAAGTCGAAACGTGTTGATCAACGAGGAACAGTTTTCCTCCGCGAAAATATCGAAATGAGCTTTCGCATGAGGGATTAGCGCACTTGGAAACCATTTCTTCACTCCTGCACAACTTGGCCGAAATGCCGTTTCAGTGCATTCTGCCTCTGCGCCTCGGACCCGAATAACTCCAAAAAGTTGTAGGCTCCGTGCGTTTTGTTTTTGGATTAATTGCGGTTAGCTGGTGCTGACCACGACGCGAACAGTTAGCGTAGCTGCTTGGGGAAAGTCCGAAACCTGTAAGTTTTGCCAGCTCCCTGCGGCGTTATGAGTCACTGAGCAGGAACCGGAGCCAAATTCGAGTCTGGAATACTGGACTCATTTTGCGACTTCCCGCGCCGCAAGGTTGGACGAGGAGCTTCAGTCACAGGGCGCACCGAGTTGCCCAGAGCGAGCAAATGGGCGACCACGTCGTCGAATTCAGAAGTGGACACCACATAAAGATTACGAGGCGGCAGAATCGTTGTGAGCTCCTTATGCAATTTCCTGACGCGATCAGAAGTCGGTGGGTGTGTCAAAAAGGCCCGCTCGACGACTCCCGGTCGATGCTTTTCCATAGCGCTGACTCGCTCAAAGAATGACACGAGAGCCTGCGGATCGTAGCCAGCCTTATAGAGGTACTGAACTCCAAGGTAGTCTGCCTCGGTTTCGAAGCCGCGTGTGAACTTCGTCAGCCCCAGTGGTTTGACGAAACCCATTGTGGACTGGATTGCTGCTCCTAAACCCCCGCCGACGAAAATAAGGGGAAGGGAAGCTAAATCGAACATGGTTGCGCGCGTCATCTGACGAGTCGCATGGCGTGCTGCTACATGAGCGATCTCATGCGACATGACTCCTGCAAGTTCAGCCTCATCTTCTGCAGCCAGAATCAAGCCTGTATTTACATACAGGTAGCCTCCTGGAAGTGCAAAGGCGTTGATGTCATCAGATTCGATGACTTTGACAGTAAACGGAATTCTTGCGTCTGAGTTCCGCACAAGAGTTTGTGCGAGCCGGTTTACGTATTCCGTAACCAATTGATCTTTCAGCAGCTTCGTGTTGTGGTCAATGAGTTGGGCATATTTCTTGCCCATTTGTTGTTCTTGCTCAAGCGAATACCAGTCACCAGGTCCGGTTTTTCCTACGTTTCGACTTCCTATCGCTTCGATGTTGTCCTTGTCAGAGACGTGTTTAGTGCGATGGTGGGGAACGGTCGGGCTACCTGCGTTGTTTTGTTGGGCGAAGGTCTTTGGGGATTTCCAAGCAAGTACAGCGATCAACAGCACCACAATCCTGCACAACTGCGTGAGGCAGGCAATCACGCGCGTCCTTAAACCCGTCCTCATGCATTGCCGTCCAGTTGGTCGAAATGTTCTTTCGTATGTTCTGCGTAAAGCCCGTAGCGGGGAACTGTCAGCAATATCAGTTCCGGCCAACGTCGAGTCGGAATAGAAGCAGGGAGCGGCCTAAAGAGTCCACCTAAAAAAGGATTACGTCATGCGAGTTTCCCATTCCTTGCTCTTGACTTGTGTTGCAGTGGTTTGGTCCGGAGCGATCGGTGCTCAAGTGCAACCGCAGTCCAAGACGTTTGTGATCAACGGACACAATGGGGATGCAATGGTTGCGAGGATTAATGGCCGGGAGTACATCGACGTCGAAGCATTGGTGAGCATTACAAACGGTTCGATGGGTGTTCAGAATGGTGCGACAATCCTGACACTGCCGGCTACACAAGGGGGAGTAGCCTCGTCCAGCGCTGATCCCAACCGCCTCTCGCGCGAGTTCATGAAAGCAGGTATCGAGGAAATCACGCTCTTAAGAGAATGGGCAAGCCCTCTTGCGACCGCCATTCAGAATGGGTTTCCCGTGACGGAGAGTTGGGTAGCAGGATATCGCGAAAAGGCCGCAGGTGGGCTTAGGTCTGCCTCTGCTGTAACGTCCACTGCGGCAGACCAGAGTGCACTCGCTCTGCTCAGCAATGAATTTAACTTAGTCGAGCAGTGGAGCCAAAAGCTGCTGGAAGCACGTAAGTCAATGAGCGCTGGCAAGTATGCTGTTTCCCCAGATGCTCTGAGAAATGATCCCCTCTCGCAGCAAATCATCGCCTGTGCACAGTTTCTGGGACCAATTTTATCGGGCGGCACGTTTCAAGACGACGCCTCATGCCACTGATTCAGTTCGCAAGCCGAGGCACGGCGAAAAACGGAGGTGAGGTCAGCCTTCCATCGCTGCGCAAGGGCCTTTCCCTGGTCTGCGTTCAACCCAAGCTCTGGATTCCGGCTGGTATTTTTGTCAGTCCCCACACAAGAGCGCCACGAATGGCATCAATCGCACGCATGAAGATAACGCAGACGGCGATTCGCCGCCTGCCACACGGACCGGCCACATCCCGTTTCCCGGACAACCGAATGCAAACACCTCTGAGGAGGGCGCAATGAGCTCAAAAAAGGCAACTCCTATCACTTATGCTGAGACCAAAGAGCAGAAACGCTTGAACGATTCGCGAGAAAGCAGCATTCCTTGGAAGAAATGGGGTCCCTATCTGAGCGAACGACAATGGGGAACTGTTCGAGAGGACTACAGCGAAAATGGGAATGCTTGGGACTATTTCACGCACGACCAATCCCGCTCCCGGGCCTATCGCTGGGGTGAGGACGGCCTGGCAGGTGTTTCCGACGACAAGCAACAACTCTGTTTCTCCGTCGCTCTGTGGAATGGACGAGATCCGATTCTGAAAGAGCGCCTCTTCGGTCTTACGAACAGCGAAGGAAATCACGGCGAAGATGTAAAGGAATACTACTTTTACATCGACAGCACTCCCACCCATTCGTATATGAAGTACCTGTATAAGTACCCGCAACGAGAGTTTCCCTATCTTGACCTCGTAACAACGAATCGGAGCCGTTCACGCGAAGAACTGGAGTACGAGCTTCTCGACACCGGTATATTTGATGACGACCGCTATTTTGATGTATTTGTCGAATACGCTAAGGTCGATCCCGAAGACCTCCTGATCAAGATTTCAGTTCATAACCGCGGGCCCGAGACCGCCGACATCGATGTACTTCCGACGTTATGGTTTCGGAACACTTGGTCTGCAGATCATGCTCCAAAACCTGAACTGCGGCAGATGGGCGAAACCACAATCATTGCGTCGAGCGAATCTCTGGGTGACCGCAGCTTCCAATGCGATGGCCTTCCCGAGCTTTTGTTTACAGACAACGAAACGAACGCCGCTCGACTGTGGGGCCAATCCAATTCATCGCCTTATATGAAAGATGCGTTTCATGAATATTTGATTGCGGGAAACGTAGGATCAGTGAACCCTTTGAAGAGCGGCACTAAAGCGGCAGCGGTTTATCGTTTAGCGGTTCCTTCGGGGCAGAGCAAGACAGTGCGATTGCGCCTTAGCCCTAAAACCCATGCAGCCGCGTTCGACAAGTTCGACGAAACTGTCGCCGCCCGTTTGGCGGAGGCGAATGAATTTTACGACAGGATCACTCCACACTCGTTGAATGAAGATGAACGTCGCGTGCATCGTCAGGCTCTTGCTGGAATGCTGTGGAGCAAGCAGTACTACTATTTCGATCTCGACAAGTGGTTGGAGGAACATAAGTCTCACCCACTGCTAGGTTCTAGAAATGGAAACGCTCGCAACTCAGAATGGTTCCACATGCTGAACAGCGACGTCATTTCCATGCCGGATAAATGGGAGTACCCGTGGTATGCGGCATGGGACTTGGCTTTTCATACGATCGCGCTTTCGCTGGTGGACTTTGATTTCGCAAAAGAACAGATGTTGTTGATGTTGCGGAATCTTTACTCCCATCCCAATGGTCAGATTCCAGCGTACGAATGGAACTTCAGCGATGTGAATCCTCCTGTCCACGCGTGGGCGACACTGTTTCTTTTCAACATTGAGAAGGAATTAGGCCGAGCGGACATGCGTTTCCTGGAGCGGTCTTTTCAGGGACTGATGTTGAATTTTAACTGGTGGGTCAATCGCAAGGATCCGCAAGGCAAAAACGTATTCGCCGGAGGCTTTCTCGGCCTCGACAACATCGGCGTATTCGATCGGAGTGCGCCCCTCCCGACTGGTGGACATCTCGACCAAGCGGATGGCACGGCTTGGATGGCTTTCTATTGCCAAAACATGTTGGAGATTGCGCTCATTCTCACTGAATATGACCCGATGTATGAAGACATCGCGTTCAGATTTCTGGAGCACTTTCTCTGGATTACCTATGCGATGGATCGAATTGGCTCAAATCACGACCAAATGTGGGATTCCGAAGAGGGCTTCTTCTACGACCTGCTGCATCTGCCGAACGGCGATGCCATGCGTCTGAAAGTGCGTTCCATGGTGGGTTTGCTTCCGCTTTGTGCTTCCACCGTGTTCGAGTCTGGCGTTATGGCCCGCAATCCGCGAATGATGGAACTGGTCGAAATATTTAGGAGTCGCCATCCGGAGTTGCTGAAACACATCGCCCCGGCGGACAGTAAGTTCAAAGGGTATGCTGATCGCCGCCTGTTGTCGGTCTGCAACAAGGAGAAGATCAAGCAAATTCTCGCGTATTTGCTGGACGAAAGCGAGTTCCTCGGGCCTTTCGGAATAAGGTCCATGTCACGCTACCATCTGGACCATCCTTTCGCGTTCAATCTGGGAGGGCAAGAATACAAAGTGCAGTATCTCCCGGCAGAATCGAACACCGGAATGTTTGGTGGTAATTCGAATTGGCGTGGCCCAGTCTGGATGCCGGTCAATGGCCTGTTGATTCGCAGCTTGCTGAACTTGTATCAGTTCTATGGCAATGACTTTACAGTCGAATGCCCAACTGGTTCCGGAAATCAAATGACTCTGTTTGAGGTCGCGAAGGAGATCGCGAACAGACTGGCCAGCATCTTTTTGCGGGATAAGACCGGAAAACGGCCCGTTTACGGAGGGACCAAAAAGTTTCAGGAAGACCCGCATTGGAAGGACTACATTCTGTTCTACGAGTACTTTCATGGTGACAACGGAGCAGGTCTTGGGGCGAGTCACCAGACTGGATGGACCGGAATCATTGCCCGATCTCTAGATTTGTTTGCCCGCGTGAAACCGGAAATGATGCTGCAAGTGTCAAAGAATGACCTTACGGCCCAGATGACCGGTGTGCAGGTTGCCGGATGACGAGTTGACCTGAGATCGGTAGGTGGGCCGAACAGTTCGTTACTACCTGTGGCCGTTGATTGGTTACGGAGTGACAAACGAGAATTCTAGTTAGGCCTGCCAAGCCATGAGTATTGCCACCCGATCGAAACGTTGTCATATCTGCCGCCAAAACGAATATAGGCTCCTCGGCTATAACTAAGCTTTAGCGACTGGCGCCTGCTGACAGGCAGCGACACAGTTCCGCCAATGCGTGAATTCTTCTGCAAAGTGCTTGGATTCTGAACTCCATTCAAACTAGTGCGGCCTCCGTACCAAAAATTTCCATCAAGTGAGGCCCACAGCCTTGGCTTGACGTCGTAGCTCA
>Ga0207693_10003152_pt1 | contig 14178 bp, 11 predicted proteins | sample LARL81metaG_FD_184347 | JGI IMG/M metagenome (GOLD analysis project Ga0207693, IMG submission 184347) | Corn, switchgrass and miscanthus rhizosphere microbial communities from Kellogg Biological Station, Michigan, USA - LAR L8-1 metaG... | ecosystem: Host-associated > Plants > Roots >...
GAGCCAGCGGCGACGGTCCTCCGCGGCGACTGCCGGATGTGTCACAACTTCAGCGGACATCTCTCTCCTTCGGGACTGCGAACCACAGTCGGCTCGCGGACCGTGTGTTCTCCGGTTTCTGGTGCCGATTTGAGAGTGCGCCGCCGCAGCGAGGGATCGCATCCGCCGACGGCCAGTCATGTCGGCCGGTCGTTGCGAGTGCACGTCTGGGCGGCCGGTTGACCGCCCTTTCGTTCTTGCTTGTGCCGAGACGAGTCACTCAGCGGCGAAGCTAGCCGCGGCGATCGGCGATCGCTTACGTGTGCTCACTGCACTTCTCCAGGAGTGCGGCGATCAGGCTCGCCGCGTCGTAATCACCCAAGTAGACGACTCCGTCGATGAAGACGGTCGGGGTGCCGCGCACCTCCGCCGAACCTAGTCCGCTCTCGACATCCCGGCGGATGCGCCGCCTGACGTCCGGCCCCACGCGATCCTCGTCGAAACGTGCGACGTCGAGACCGAGTTGCGCGGCGTACTGCAGGAGATCGTCGTCTTCGAGCGCCTTCTGCGAGCGAAAAAGAAGCTCGTGCATGGCCCAGAAACAGTCCTGCAGGGCAGCTGCCTCGGCGGCGGCGGCGGCTCCGAACGCGTGCGGATGGATCTGGACGACTGGGAAGTGCCGGAAGGCGAAACGAACGCGCCCGCTCAGTTCCTGTTCGACGTATTCGATCGCCCGAAACGCCTGCCGGGAATAGGGGCACTCATAGTCGCCGTACTCGAGAATGAGACGTCCGGCCGTCGGCCCGCGGGCGTGGCCGACCTCCTCGTCCAATGGCGTCATCAGGCTTTGAAATAGACGAGCAACGTGATGCCAACCAGGATGAGCGCGACCGGAACGATCCAGCGAGCGACGAGCGCGATCTCGATGAACGGCGCCGATCCGGCATCCCCATCTGCGGCGACCTGTTCGAGGCGTGTTGCCTCCGCCCGCGGATGGCGGACCAGGCGTCCGATTTCGGCCTCGATGACCTTGCCGGGCTCGAGTTCGCCTCGCGGCACGGCGATGTCCTGCTCGGCGCGACCGTCTTCGCTCTGGCTCATGCGGCTGCCCTCAACGCGGCACCGGCGAGCTGCCCCGCCAGGAACTGTCCGGCTCGATCGAGGGCCGCGGCCGCTTCGTCGAGGATCGGGTAATAGGCCTGGAAGACGTGGGGCACCCCTGGAGTGATGTCGAGCGTGACCTCGACGTCGGCGGTGGCGGCTTGTTGGGCGAGGCGGACGGCGTCATCGAGCAGAAGCTCGTGAGTTCCGGCCTGGATGATCAGGGGCGGCAGGCCGGACAGGTCGGCGAATATCGGGCTGATGAGGCCAAGAGCGGCGTCTTGTCCCGCCGTATAGTCGCCGACTCGGTCTTGGAGGAGCTCCCGGGTAAACAGGGGGTCGACGTCGCGCTTGGTTTCGATGCTCGCCCCGGCCAGGGTGAGATCGACATACGGCGACATGACGAAGGCCGCGGCGGGCATGGGCAGCCCGTGATCGCGCGCGTTGACGAGGGTGGCGATGGCGAGTCCGCCGCCCGCGGACTCTCCCGCGAAGGCGATGTCCGAAGGGGCGATGCCGTTGCGCAGGAGGGCATCGTACGCCGCAAGAGCGTCGTCGACGGCTGCCGGATACGGGTGCTCGGGGGCGAGGCGGTAGTCGACTGAGATGACCTTGGCCTGTGTCCGCCGGCCGACCTGCGAGGCCAGGTCAGCGGCGATGAAGGCGTCGCCGATCACGTACACGCCGCCGTGGAAGTAGAGAACAACGTGGCGAGGCTCGATTTCGTCGACCGTGATCTCGGCGGTAGGGACGCCGTCCAATGCGGCTGCGGCTACGGTCACGTCGGCGGGCAGCGGCTGCGCCGATACGGCCTCTCGGAGCAGACGCCGTTGCTCATCGACACTGCTGCCGACCGGGAAGGCTGACTGTCGCAGGATTGCTTCGAGGTTCTCTCGCTGCTCGGTGCTCACGGGGCGATCTCCCTTCGGTTGGCCTCCGAGAATGAGGAGTGGGGGTTGCCATCGCATCCGCCAATGGCCAGTCCTCGCAGCCTGTCGCTGCACGGTGAGCCAGCCGTGGGCGAGGCCCTGGAGAGCCTGAAACCACCAAGTCAGGCCGGTACTGCGGCCCGTTCGAGCTGCGCAAGATGGGCGTTCGGCATCGTGCGCCACAGTCCCCAGCCGAGCGGGACGAGCGCCCAGGCGCTGACGATTCGGTAGAGGAGCACCGCGGCGATCACCGCAGCGCCTGTACCGCCTGCCAGCACGAGCCCGGCGCTCATGGTCGCTTCGATCGTGCCGCCGCCGCCCGGAAGAATCGGGATCGCGGAGACGAGTTGGCCAAGCGTGTAGGCGACGACCACTCCCCGGACAGAGATCGTCTGGCCCATTGCTGCGAGGGCCGCGAAAAGAACCGCAGCGTCGAACAGCCAGTTGAGAAAGCCGAGCACGAGCAACAACACGAGGTGATTGGCGGGGACCGGCTGCTCGGACGATGTGTCAGGCCCGCTCAGATGTCGTACCGCCCAAAGCGCGGCGGGCACAAAGCGGCGACGACCGAGGACGGCTGCGATCACGATTGCCGCCGCGACAGCGAGGACCGGAAGCCGCGCTTGAGATCCGAACCCGTGACTGCCGACGGCGAGACCACACGCCGAGAGCAGCACCAGCGTCACGATCCCCAACACGCTGGAGACCAGCAGCGCGAATGCCGCGACGGAACGCTGGACCGAGTATCGCCGCAGTTGCTCGTACCAGTAGAACGTAGAGATCGCCACCCCGCCCGGTATGGAGTTGATCATCGCGATACCGATCACCGTGAGCGAGAAGAGAGCCCGAAACGGAACCGTGACCGCGCCGAGCTGCAGCAGCACCCGGACCAGCGCCGCATAGCAGACCAGCGATACAAGCTCAGCCACAACGGCCACTGCGATCCAGCCGGGTTGCGCGCGCCCCAGCCTGGAGAGTGAATGCTCGATCGAGCTGCGGCGAACCACGGCCAGGTAGACGGCGACGCCGAGGACGGCCACCGTTCCTACGATCCTCAACTCACGCAACGGCAGTCTCGCCCAGAACGTATGAAGAGTCCGATCGAGTCGATGCACCCCGCACAGCGCTCGCTCGCGCGCTCGTAGCTCGCGTACGCTCGCGGGGCAATCCCGCAACCGGGGCCTCGTCGCGCCGGACACCTCAGTTACTCCGGTCGAGGTCATGTCACGATGGTTGCCAAAGACGAGGTCCTTGCCCGAACTCCGCAAAGAAGATTAGGGCTTGGTGTCATGCCGGGGAATCGGCTCGAGAATGAGGACCGGCTGGTCATGATCGCATCCGCCTCTGGCCAGTCCTCCCAGCCTGTCCGACATCTATAACGTCGGCTCACCAGCAGGATGGCCAGGCTCTCCCCAGTTAGCCGCGCGACAGCGCTGGCGGGCCGGCGCAGCGAACGCGACGTGCTCGACCGCCTCATCGACGCCGTCGGCGCGGGCGAAAGCAGGGCGCTCGTGCTGCGCGGCGAGCCAGGCGTGGGCAAGACGGCGCTTTTGGAGTACGTGGTCGAGCAAGCGTCGGAGTTTCAGGTGGTGCGCGCCGCCGGCGTGCAGTCGGAGATGGAACTTGCCTTCGCCGGGTTGCATCAACTGCTGGCTTCGATGCTCGATCGTCTCGACGGTTTGCCGGCGCCGCAGAGCGAGGCGCTTCGGACGGCATTCGGGCTCGCCTCTGGACGCCCCCCGGATCGCTTCTTCGTCGGTCTTGCCGTACTGAACCTGCTCTCCGACGTGGCGGAGGAGCAGCCGCTCCTTTGTGTCGTGGACGACGAGCAGTGGCTCGACCGCGGCTCGGCCGATGTCCTCGCCTTCGTTGCGCGCCGCTTGGGAGCGGAGTCGGTCGGCTTGATCTTCGGGGCACGCGCCGTCAGCGGTGAGCTCGCGGGGCTGCCGGAGCTTGTCGTCGGCGAGTTGACCGAAATGGAGGCCGGCGCGCTGCTGGACTCAATCCTGACCGCGCCGTTGGACCCGCGCGTCCGCGAGCAAATCATCAACGAGACGCGCGGCATCCCGCTCGCAATCCTCGAAGTGCTTCGAGACTTGACCCCGGCAGAGCTCGCGGGCGGCTTCGGGCTCACCGGCCGCGTTCCGGTCTCTGGGAGCGTCGAGGAGACCTTCCGGCGGCGAATCGACGCTCTTCCGTCCGATTCTCGACGCCTTGTACGACTCGCGGCGGCCGATCCCGTCGGCGACCCGCTGCTCGTTTGGCGAGCGGCCGAGCTACTCGGTATCGCCACTGACGCGGCCACGGCACCAGCCCAGGCCGGCCTACTCGAGTTCGGCGCACGCGTGCGCTTTCGCCATCCGTTGGTGCGCTCGACGGCGTACTGGTCGGCATCGCTTAAGGAGCGGCAGGAAGCGCACCGCGCTCTGGCGGAAGCGACAGACCCCGAGATCGACCCAGACCGACACGCCTGGCACCGAGCCCACGCTGCCCCTGGCCCCGACGAAGAGGTCGCCGAGGAGCTTGAACGCTCCGCCGCTCGAGCGCAGGCGCGCGGAGGCTTAGCCGCGGCTGCCGCCTTTCTCGAGCGCTCGGCCCGGCTGACGCTCGACCCGGCGCGCCGTGCGGAACGTCTTCTCGCGGCTGTCCGGGCGAAGCGGGATGCCGGAGCCTTCGAAGCCGCGCTGAACCTTCTCGTCACACTCGAGACTGAGCAGCTCGACCCCTATTCGACGGCAGAAGCGGAGCACTTGCGTGGGCAGATCGCCTTGGAGCAACAGCGAGCCAGCGACGCGGCCCTGCTGCTGCTCAGGGCTGCCGGACGCCTCACGCCACTCGACGCCCCCCTCGCCCGGGAAACCCATCTGGAAGCGATCCTGGCGGCGATGTGGGCGGGCGATTTTGATCGCCCCGGCGGCGTGCTAGGTGCGGCGGAGGCCGCGCGTGCTGCGCCGGCGGCTCCCGAGCCGCCGCGCACAGTGGACGTTGTTCTCGACGCCTTCGCGATCCGCTTGACGGAGGGTTACGAGACGGGCGCGCCCCTTTTGACTCGCGCGCTCGAGCTGCTTCTCGCGCAAGACATCGGCAGTGACGAGGTCGGTCGCTCGCTCTGGCTCGCCGCATCCAGGTCAACTCAGGCGATTGCTCTCGAGCTGTGGGACGCCGACGCCGTGCATACCTTGGCCACGCGCCAGCTAGAGGTCGCGCGCGAGGCGGGCGCGCTCGTCCAGTTGCGCCTTGCGCTCAACTTCCTCGGCGGAAGCCTCGTTCACTCGGGGGAGTTGGCGATGGCGGAGCTCCTGTTCGACGAGGATCGCCTGGTTGCGGAGGCAACCGGCAACCAGCCGGTTCTGTACAACGACGTCTTGCTTGCCGTCTGGGGTGGCCGGGAGGCGAAGGCGACCGAGCTGCTCGACGCAACACGACGCGAGGCGAGCGCGCGCGGGATGGGCCGGTTCGTCACCAACCTGACTTACCTCGAGTCGGTGCTCAGCAACGGCCTCGGTCGATACGCGGCCGCACGCGAGGCTGCTTCGCAAGCATTCGAGCGCGATGACATGGGGTTTGGTCCCCTGGTCGTGCCGGAGCTGGCCGAGGCAGCATCGCGGACAGGCGACGCGGCTCTACTGATGACCACGCTCGATTGGGTGACCGAACGCGCTCAGGTGACACCGACGGACTGGGCGCTCGGAGTCGAAGCGCGCGTTCGCGCGCTTTCGAGCGACGGCGGAGCCGCAGAGGCGCTCTACCGTGAAGCACTCGAGCGCCTCGGCCGCACTCGCCTCCGCATCGAGCTCGCGCGCACCCACCTGCTCTACGGGGAGTGGCTGCGCCGCGAGCAAAGACGCGTCGACGCCCGCGAACAGCTGCGGACTGCCGACGACATGCTGTCGAGGATGGGCGTCGAAGCGTTCGCCGAACGCGCACGCCGTGAGCTCCTCGCCACGGGCGGGACGGTCCGCAAACGCCGCGTTGAGACGCGCGGCGACCTGACCGCGCAAGAGGCCCAGATCGCTCGGCTTGCGCGCGACGGACTGACGAATCCCGAGATCGGCGCCCAGCTCTTCATCAGCCCACGGACGGTCCAGTACCACTTGCGGAAGGTGTTCCTCAAGCTCGGCATCAGCTCCCGTTCCGAGCTCGAGCGAGTCCTTCCCGGCGACCCCGCGGCTCCGTCGCTGTAGCAGCCTGGCCACACCGACTGTCCACCGGCGGACGCGAACCGCCGCCGCCTCGGACCACGCTCGCCCGGTCGATGAGTCGCCGCACGAGCGCGTTCACAATCGCTCAGCATCGTCGGCGGGGACTGAACAGCGCCTGAATCAGGCGGCTGGCAGCGAGACAAGGAAGCGGCCGCCGTCGTGGTCTGCTTCAACGGCGATCTCGCCGGAGGCGCTGTGCGCGAGGCGGCGGGCGAGCGCGAGTCCGAGCCCGGCGCCGCCGGCGCCGTTGCTCGCCTGTCCCGCCGTCCCCCGGATGCCGGGCTCGAAGATCGACTTGCGTTCGTCGAGCGCAACGCCCGGACCATCGTCCTCGACGAGGTACACGATCCGGGATGAGTGGCGTTCGAGTCTGATCCGGACCCGGCTGCGGCTGTAGCGACAGGCGTTCTCAACCACCGGCTGCAGGATGCGCTCGGCGAGGTCGGCGTCCAAGCCGAGTCGCAGCGGTCGCGTCGGAGGCGCGTTTACAAGCTCGACCCCTCGTTCGGCGGCAAGCCCGGCAACGGCTTCGAGCGTTTGCTCGCACACGGCGTAGGCGTCTGCGGTACCCCGAGCAAGCGCGGAGTCGTGGCGGGCGGCGGCGACGAGCGCGTCCACAGTTCGCGACAGCTGCTGCGCGTTTCGGAGCACGTCCGCGAGGGCGTTGCGGTAATCAGCGGACCGGCGTTGCTGGCGGAGGGCGAGCTCTGCCTGCGCGATCACGCGCGCGAGCGGCGTGCGCAGCTCGTGCGAAAGCTCGGTCGAGAAGCGTTGCTCGCGACGGAAACCGGCCGCGAGCCGCTCTAGCAGCCGATCGAGCGTTGCAGCCAGCTCGCTGACTTCGTCATAAGGCTCGCCAAGGCCGAAGCGGCGGTCGAGGTCGCGTTCGCTCCACTCGGCGGCTTGCCGTGTCATCCGTCCAACGGGACGCAACGAGGCAAGAAGCAGCCAGCGTGCTGCGAACGCGACGAGGAGCAGCAACAGCCCTCCGAGCGCGAGCGATGCGACAAGCGCTGTCCTCCGCGTTTGCTCGTACGGCGCGAGCGACACCGCCGCGACGACGCTGCCGAAGCGACGCCTGTCGCTAGTGATCGGCGCCGCGTACAGGCGTGTGTCGCTCCTGGCGACGTCGGTCTGCGCGGGGGCACGCTCGGCGAGAGCGTGTGCCGTGGCCGCGAGTTTGGGTCCAGCGCGCGGCGCTTCAAGTGTGTGTCTCCCGGAGAAGACCCAGGCATTACTGTCGACGGTCGCGTCGTCGGCCGTCTCGGCAACAGCGAGCCTTCCGCTGTGGGTGCGGACGAGCGCGAGTTCCGCCGCGGCGCGGGCGCGCACTAACTGGTCAGCGCTACGCGAGAGGTTGTGCTGGAGGAGGAGGTTGAAGCCGGCGATCATCGCCGCGAGCGCGAGAGCGACCGCCGCGACAACGGTGACGAACAGACGTCCGCGAATGCTACGGGGGAACGGGGGCAGCTTCATTGGAGCGAGTAACCGACGCCGTGCACGGTGCTGATGTTCGGCGCTCCGTCGTGTTCGCGGAGCTTGCGGCGCAGGCGGGCGACGTACGCGTCGAGCGTGTTCTCGTGGACGATCGCGCCGTGCGGCCAGCCGGCCCGGATCAGGTCGCGCCTTCGCACGGTCTCGCCCGGTCGGGCCAGCAGGCGGGCGAGGAGTCGGAACTCTGTCGGCGTCAACGGCGTCGAAGTCGAGCCGCAGGAGACCGCATGGGCGATCGGGTCGAGACGCAGGCCGGCGGCTTCGATCACACCCTCGACGCCTGCGCGTCGAGCGAGTGCTTGTAGACGGGCGACAACTTCGGCGAAGGCGAACGGCTTCGTGACATAGTCGTCGCCGCCGGCGTCGAAGCCTGAGAGGCGGTCGGGCAGCGCGTCGCGGGCGGTAAGGAAGAGCACCGGCGCCTGGATACCGCGCGCCCGCAGCGCCTGGCAGAGGTCGCGACCGTCGGCATCCGGGAGGCCGATGTCGACGACGAGCAGGTCCGGCGGGTCGGACTCGACGCGTGCGAGCAGTTCGGCCCCGGTTGCGGCGGCCTCAGGGGCGAACCCTTCCTCGGCCAGGCCGTTCTCGAGCACGCGGCGCAGCTCCGGATCGTCCTCGGCGATCAGCACGCGCGGCTGGCTCATTCCTCGCGCAGTATTGCCCCCAGCCGCATCCGCCTGATCCCGGCAGCAGCAATTACGGCCGCGATCGCCCCGCCGGCAACCGCCGCTCCGGCGAGACCGCCGAGGAATGCCCAAGGTGCGGCCAGGTGGTCGGGCGGCGGATCGAACACATGCCGCAGCATCGCGACGAGCATCTCCGCGAGCAGCCAGCCGAGCAGCGCCGCGAGCGCGAGCGCGGCGCCGAGCACGAGCGCCGTTTCCGTCCAGAGGAAGGCGGCGATCTCGCGCAGGCTGGCGCCGAGGGCGGCCATGGTGGCGAACTCTTGCCGCCGTTCGGCGAGCGCGACGGCGACGAAGAGCGCCATCGCTGCCGCGGCCAGGGCAAGCGCAAACCATTCCTCTATTCGACTGATTCCGCCGAGATCGACGGTGGTGATCGAGCTAACCGTCTGCGCCGTCTGCTGGCGGATGTTCTTGACGAGCGTCCCTTGCGCACGCGTCTCCGCAGCGACCCTACTCGCGACCGTGACGGGGTCGCCGCCCGCCTTGACGAAGAGAACGTTCGGGCCCGGATCGTGCGTCGCCCGCTCGAGGTAGGCAAGGTTCGCGACCATGAACGAGTCGCGCGGCGCCGAGGGGAACTCCTGCACGACGCCGACGACGTGGAACCGCACCACTTTGAAGCGGCCGTTCGCTCGATCGAGCGTCCGCAGCTTGAGCAGATCGCCCAGCCGCAGCGAGTAGTCGCTGATCGTCTCCCTCGAGACGAGCACGCCGTCGGGCACGTAGCGCAGCCGCCCCAGGATCTGAGCTGTGCTGCCGCCGAGGAAGTACGAGTCGCGCACGCTCGTCCCTTGCGCGAGCGTGTGCGCGTCGATCCCGAAGATGTCCTGTAGGTCCGGGCCGACGTATGCGTAGCTGTGATCGAGCGCCGTCGTGCCGGCGACCCCGGGCAGCTGAGCAACCCGCCGCTCGAGCGCGTGCCGCCGAATCGTTCCCGGTGGAGCGGTGGCGACGACATCGGCGCCGAGTGTTAATTGCGCGTCGACGCGCGCCTGCTGATCGTAGGTCGCCGTGAAAAGCCCGAGATTCACACCGAAGGCGAGCAGCAGTCCGGCCACGAGCAGCCCACGATTGATCGCCGCTCCTCGCCGGCTGGCGCTCGCGAGCAGGAAGCCGCGCCACGAGCTCGCGCGCCCGCCGCCCGCCCGCCCCGCGAGCCAAGCGATGAAGCCGCCGCGCAGCCGCACGAGCAGCAGCGCCGCGCCGAGCCAGAGCAGCGCCGGCGCGAAGAACATGTACACGGACAGCGAGAGCGTCGGGTTCGAATCGGGATTGACCACGGCAGAGAAGCCCGTCCGCACCGTCAACCAGTACACGAGCCCGCTGCCGGCGAGGCAGAGCAGATCGAGGTAGAGCCGCTGCCACAACGGACGGCCGCCTCGACGCGTGCTGCGCCGCCCGGCGCTCACACTTTCGCGGAAAACGCTCGCACTCGCGCCGAACCGGGCCGCCGCAGCGCCGGCGAAAGCGAACGCGACGCAAACGGCGAAGGCTACGGCCACGCGGGTCGTGCCGATTGCGCCGCTCGATCCGACGAGCCGGACCGCAAGCAGAGCACCGAGTGTCCCGAGCGCGCCGGCAAGAACACCGAGCGCCGCGCTCTCGACGGCAGCGAGGAAGACCAGGCTGCGCCGGGACGCTCCGCGCGCCCGCAGAAGGGCGAGGTCGCGTCGGTCGCGCTCGGCTGTGCCGAGCGCTGCCAGGTAGGCGAGCGCCAGCGCGACCAGCGCACCCGGAACGGCGAGCATGATGTACAGCGTTTCGGCGTAGAGCGCATCGCCGGCGGCGGAGTTGAGACTGTCGGAGAGGTTGTCCACGAACACCACCTGTCCTGGCAGCGAGCGCTCCGCGCCGTTGCGGATCTGATCCGCGCGGCGAAGAGCGTTTGCGGGGCTGCCGCTCAAAGCATGCGGGTCGACCTGTGCTTGCACCTGCCATTGCGTCCCTCGCTGGGCGCCTGGCACGGACGCCGAGCCGCTGCCGGTGGACGCGATCGCCGGCAGCATGGGCGCAAGCGTGCGAGCGAACGTCGCGAGCGACATGATCGCGATGTCGGCCGGTGGCTGGGCGGGCGCCGGACCAAGCACCGGGTTGAGCGGCTGGAAGAGCACATCCGGCGCCGTCACGAGCGCGACACCGCTCACCCGGAGGCGATGCGCTCGCGCGCCCGGTTTCGGCGTCAGCGTAACCGTATCCCCAGGCTCGACTTGGAGCGTGGCCGCGAGTTGCTGGTCGAAGGCGATTTCTCCCGGTCGGAGAGCGCCACGCAGGAAGCGGAATGTGCGGATGTGGTCGAGATAGCCGGGCGGGACGGCCAGGACTGCACCCGAGCCGGAGCGGATCGTGCCGACCCGGGCGACGTGCACGATCGATGCGAACGGTGCCGTCGCCACGGCTGATGCCTGCTGCACCCCCGGCTGGCGCGCGACACCGGCAGCGACCCGCGTCGCCGCTGAGTAGGAGCCGACCGGCCCCTGCCAATCGAGAGGCACGCTGCGCGTTGCGCTCGCCGTCATCGTGCGTAGCGAGTGCCCGACGAACAGGATCATCGCCCCGATCAGCGCCACCGCGGCCGCGAGCGAGACGATCCGCACGGCCGTTCGTCCAGGCGCGCGCACGAGCTCAACCAACGCGAGCCGCGCCAAACCGCTCATGCAACCGCCTCCACGGCGAGCACGCGGCCGTCGTGCAGCTGGACCGCACGGCGGAGCCTGCTAGCGAGGTCGGCGTCATGGGTCGCGACGACGAGCGCAAACCCGAACTCCCGCTGCAACGCTTGCAGCAACTCGAGCACGCGCTCGCCGGTATCCGAGTCGAGGTGACCAGTCGGCTCGTCGCAGAGCAACAGCTGCGGGCGTTGCGCGAGAGCACGTGCGATCGCCACCCGCTGTGCCTCACCCCCAGACAGCTCAGAAGGAAGATGGTCGAGCTTCGCAGCCAACCCGACCAGCTCCAGCAGCAAACCCGCACCGACTGCCGGGTCGACGTTACCGTCGGAGAGGCGCGCCGCGAAGGCGAGGTTCTCGAAGGCGGTGAAGTGCGGGAGCAAGTTCCCGCCCTGGAACACGTAAGCGATCCCGTGCGCGCGCAAAGCGCCGCGGGCGGCTGCGTCCAGCGTCGCGAGAGGCCGGCCTTGCCACTCGACCGTCCCCGTACTCGGCTCGACAAGCCCGCCGAGCACGTGCAGCAGCGTCGTCTTACCGGAGCCCGAGCGCCCCAGCAGGGCGAGGCCGTCCTGCTCGCCGATGCTCAGATCCACTCCGTCCAACGCGCAAACGGCCGCTTCGCCCTCGCCGTATCTGACCACGACACCGTGGCACGCGGCCAGCACCTTTTTCATGCCGTTCGGCCGTCACGCAGCTCGATCACGCGGTCAACAGCGTCCGCAACTCGCTCCGAGTGAGTCACAACGACGACGGAGCTCCCGAACTGGCCGCGCAAACGCGCGAGCGCCGCGAGCACGATCCGCTCGTTGCGCTCGTCGAGCTCGGCGGTCGGTTCGTCGGCGAGTACGAGCGGCGCCTCCCGTGCCGCGGCGGCGGCGATCGCAACCCGCTGCTGCTCGCCGCCCGATAATGCTCCCGCTCGCGTGCGCTCGCGCGGGCGTAGGTCGAACGCGTCAAGCGCACGGTCGACCGCCTCGGCGACGCGCTTGCGGCCCGCAAGCCGCAGCGCGAGCGCGACGTTTTCGCGTGCGGATAGCCCGGTCCACAGATTGCCGCTTTGGAACACGATCGCCGCCTGGCGCGCCCGAAAGGCCGCCAGCTCGTTTTCGTCCAGCTGCGCGAGCGAGCGGCCGAAGACGCGCACGTCGCCGGCCGAGGGCTCGTCGAGCCCAGCCGCCAGATACAGCATCGTGCTCTTGCCGGAGCCCGACGGGCCGAAGACGGCAACAAGCTCCCGCGGCTCAACCCGAAGCTCCAGTCCGCGCAGCGCAACCGTCTCAACCGGACCCGAGCGGTAAATCTTGAAGACGTCGTGAAACTCGAGCGCCCCGAACGACAGCTCCTCGCGCCGCTCAGGTTCGCGCCAAAGGCTCGCTACCGCCACCGGAAGCTCTCGATCATCAGGCGGTAGGCGTCGACGTTGTCGACACCTACCGGCGTACCGAGATCGACGATCGCCTCCTTGCCTGCGCGCGAGAGGTAATAACGGTCGACCTCAAGCGTGACCCGCTTACCCGTGACCGCGTTCGGCGCGCTCGCCGTCGTGTAAACGACCTTGAAGGCACGCGAGCCGCTGATCGTCAGCGGCTGAGGCCCACTCTGTACGTGCGCTCCGGTTAGACGGTGGAGATCCGTGCGGACGCGCGCGGCAGTGGGCAAGGCGCCGGGCGTGATCACCACCCGAACGATGTTGTTTTTATCCCGGAAGGTCACGCGCCTGCCCGCTCCCTGCTGCGCCCAGCCCTCTGGGTACTTCATCGAGTACGCCGCGGACGCGTCGTGGAAGCTGATGAACACCTGGTTATCCGGAATGTCACCCGTGGCCGCGGAGTTCGCCTCCGCCTGCAGTGCAGAGGGCGCTCCGCTCGTCGTCGTCTGGGTAGACGTCACTGGCGGCCCGTTCGTGGTGGGGGTCGTCACGGACGGAGCACTGCTCTTGCTCGAGCCGCAGCCAGCGACGAACAGCGCGGTGGTACACACGAAGGCGACGATGCGAACGGTCATTGGCTGCGATGGTCGCCGAGGCTGCCTGAACGACGCCTGAACGCGTGCACACCCCGGATCCGGAGGCTGGCGGGGGGTGAAGAGCTCAGGAGCGGCCCCCGATCGGGGGCCGCTCCTGTCGCTACATTCGGCGGTTGAGGACGGTCCTACCCGGTTGTCGGGCAGGGATTTGCCTGGTCACCGCTGTTGAAGTTGTTCCACCGGGTGAACGGGGTGTTGCCCGGCCCCGGATAGATCGTCGCCAGCGGGACGGTTCCGTATTCGGTGGCAGAGCTGCCGCCGAAGTCGTTGGTCGTGCCTGGGATGAAGTCGCCTCCCTCCTGCCAGGCACAAGCGCCCTGGTCGGAGCGCGTCGAGTAGAACGGATAGAACTGCGCTCCGTTCGGCGGGTTCGAACAGCCCACGCCGGTGAAGCGGCAGGGCCGGGCCGGCGGTTGCGGCCCGACGGCGTCCTCGATCCGCGGTAGGTCGGTCTCGAAGGCAATCGTCGAGTAGTCGATACCGCCGACAGTCGTCGGGCTGGTGAAGATCACCGGCTCCGGATGGGTCCTCTGATCGACCCTTGGATCCGGGTTCGTCCCCGGCCAGTCCTTCTGGTAGGACGGCCCGTCGAAGTCGGTGTCGCCGGCACCGTTGAAGCAGCCGATGATGTGCACGACCCAGGCGTCCTTGCCCGGGACGCAACCCACGTCGTCGCTGTCCAGTGTCGGATCGTCGGAGCCCGCGACGGCGCAGTTGAAGTTGGCGTCGAGCGCATTGCAGTGCTCGAAGTGGCCGATCTCGTCCGAGAAGGCCACGTTGTACGTGTGCGCCGACCAGGTGTTCCCGCGCGGATTCGCGGTGCTGTACTCCGGATGGAACGCGTACGGCGCCGAGTGACATGTGTTCGAGCTCGGCTCGTACAAAACGTGCGCGAACCCGTTGGCGGTGGATGCGGTCATCGAGCCCGTCTGGTTGGTCGTCAGGTCGGTCAGGTCGGCCCGGAATCCCGCCGCCGTGTCGTGCAGGTGGATCCTGATCCGATCTCCGGGCTTCATCATCAGATCCCTGTTGAAGTCCGGGTTGACGGCCGCGAAGTTCGGCTTGTCGAACGTCCCGGTGAACAGGGGATCCG
>Ga0207693_10003154_pt1 | contig 14175 bp, 16 predicted proteins | sample LARL81metaG_FD_184347 | JGI IMG/M metagenome (GOLD analysis project Ga0207693, IMG submission 184347) | Corn, switchgrass and miscanthus rhizosphere microbial communities from Kellogg Biological Station, Michigan, USA - LAR L8-1 metaG... | ecosystem: Host-associated > Plants > Roots >...
GCCAGTTCGGCGGCCGTGCACGGCGGTGGAACTGGGGGTGGCGGGTCGGCCGTCGCGGTGGCGGCGGCACCGAAAAGCATCGCACCGGCGATTGTGCCAGTACCGATCGCGCAAATTACCGCGCGGCGCGCGGGACGTGCTGAGGGCAACATGGCTGGCTCCTTCATCGGGTGATCAAGTGGCCGTAACCGGTGACGGTTGGCGGCAAAAAACAAGCTAAGCAGACTGTACCGCGACTTTTCTTGCAAAACAGCTGTAATCTGCGGTTATACCTCGACCGAGGGAAGGATTCAGCAATGCGGATCAGGCACACGTATTCTACTGTGATGCTCGCGGCGGCGTCCGCCGCTCTGGCGTCCACTCTTGCCGCCGCACCACCGGCTGCGGCCGACTGTATTTCAGCGGCAGGGCCCGACCCCGTCACCCTGTGCTCGCAGGGTGAATCCCGGAAGAGCAACACGTCACCCGTCCCTAGGGCCACTCCTTATATCCCTCTTGACTGTGATGTGGACTGGTTGTGCGACGAGGGCCTCGGCATCGCTCTCAGTGACTGAGGGCAACGATCGGTGATTGCGACCCGGTCGTCGCCGTCGTTGGGCGGTGTGAACGACAGCCCGCGCTCGGCTTCCGGCGACAGGCCGCTCAGCTTCGCCAACTGGACGGCGGCGGTCTCCGCGACCGCTGCGTCCGATCCGTTGTGGACGACATCGAACGCGCGGCCATCGCCGCCGAAGGATACGACCCTGACGACCTGGCCGTCAGCCCCGCGGAAAAGCTCGGGGATAATCGGACCAAAGTCCGGTAGCTGTTGGCCACGCAAATCACCCGTGCGAGCCGTGAGGGCATTACGGGGTGCGGGAGGGGTGGCGTACAGGGGGCGGGCGTTTTCGGGTCTGAGCCGTTCGGGTGGTTTCGCCCGGGGTTGCGTGTTGGACGGTTCAGCGGGCGCGGTCACGTGTCCGGATAAGTGGATGCTGTGGATCGGCGACGCTATGGAGTCGGGCGAACTGTGGGGGTGAGTTGGCAGACGGTGCTGAACTTGCGGAAATACCTCCGGCAATAGCCTATTGGAGCCCTCGGTGAGCCGTAGGAGGTGTCTAGCGAGCTGTGCACCGGCGAGTAACGCCATCATCGAATTACTGGCTTCGATACGAGCCGCCTCAAACTGCCGATACTGCGGGTACTTAACTTCCTTTGGGCTGGCCATCGTTGACAACGTACCTGGCGAAAGACGCCGCACATGTCCCCGGTGAGGTTAAGCCGCGAGTGGCTCGAGTCCGTCGGTCCTTGGGCGGAGTCGCGATCGGCACGGGGTGAGCGCCGAGGGCATTGACGCCCGAGTAGTCGCACCGCGTCGCGGTCGGCCCTGCTGATCATGTGGAGGCGGGGTTTCCCCACCCCTGCTTTCGGTGAGAAGCTTCGATTCTCGCATGGGCAGGTCAGCAGCCGGGCGCGTGGGCGCAGGGTCACTTCGACGTCGCGCTCACCGATAAGGACATCGGTGACCCATGCCCCGGGGATCTGTAGAAGACGGTTAAATGCAGTACTGACGCGCACGCTGTGGCTCCGGTTGCGGTTGGTGTGGTAACCCCGAAACCTAGAGCCACACCGCGTGCGCGTCCCTCATTTCACCCGCGAAACGCCAACAGCCTTGAGGCACAACAAAAACCACCGCTGACCAGCACAAAGGCGCCCACGAAAACCCGTGGAGCGCCGCTAGTGTTCGACTATGCCAGGGCCCACTGACAAGAATCGGAATCATCCACAGGGACTACTAGGACAGTTCCACCAAAACCGGTGCGTGGTCGCTCGGAGCCTTGCCTTTGCGCTCCTCGCGGACGATCTCGGCGTGCGCGACGCGCTGCGCAAGGGCCGGTGAGCCGAGGATAAAGTCGATACGCATGCCCCGGTTCTTCGGGAAGCGCAGCTGCGTATAGTCCCAATAGGTGTACACCGCCGGCCCAGGCGTGAAAGGCCGCACCACATCGGCGAATTGAGCGTCGACGACCGCGTTGAACGCCGCGCGTTCGGGTGGTGTGACGTGCGTGCTGCTCGCGTAGAAATCAGGGCTCCAGACGTCCTCGTCGGTCGGGGCGATGTTCCAGTCGCCGACGAGTGCGATCTGCGCGGACGGGTCGTCGGTCAGCCATCCCTGCGCCGTCTCACGAAGCGCGGCAAGCCATTCCAGCTTGTACATGTAGTGCGGTGAGCCGACGAACCGGCCATTCGGTACGTACAGGCTCCATACCCGCACGCCGTTGCAGGTAGCGCCGAGCGCTCGTGCCTCCGCCGCTGCTTCGATGTGCGGTTTGTCGCTCCACGTGGGTTGGCCGTCGAAGCCGATCTCGACGTTGTCGAAACCGACCCGCGACGCGATGGCCACCCCATTCCATTGGTTGAAGCCGCAGTGCACGACGTCGTAGCCGAGCGCGACGAACGGCATGGTGGGGAACTGGTCGTCGGAGCACTTGGTCTCCTGCATGGCCAACACGTCGACGTCGGCGCGCTCGAGCCAATCAGTGACCCGGTCAACGCGGGCGCGGATCGAATTGACGTTCCACGTGGCCAGCCGCATAGGTTACAGGCTACGGGCGTCAACATACCGCGAGCGGTGGTGCACGGCGAAGCCCATCGACTCGTACAACCTTGTGGCCGCGGTGTTGTCCGCGAGCACCTGCACGTATGCGCGGGTCGCACCGCGTTCGCCGCCCCAGCACAGCAACGCAGAGCACAGCCCGCGCGCCAGGCCGCGACGCCGCGCTTCCACCAGGACATGCACCGCCGACAGCCCCACCCAGCGCGCGCCGTCCGGCGCCGTCGTGACGGCTGCGCGTCCCACCGCCGCACCAGCGATCGTCGCGAACGCCACCTCACCGTCGATGACCGCGGTCAACACGTCGACCGGCACCTCGCGCCGGTACAGGTCCCGCCATTCGTCGTCCGGCCCTGCCGCGATAGTCACCGCGCGATCGGACTCGCCTACCGGTAGATCGCCTGTCATGACAAGGTTTTCGGCGTCGGTTGGTACTCCAGGTGGGATACGGAACAACCGGTCCGGCGCAGCCACCAGCGGGGCCAGCCCGCGGGCCGCATACCAATCGACGAGCGCCTCAACATCTGCTCTATTGTAAACATTCAGCGGCACAGCAGAATTCGCGCGACGGGTGCTTCCGTGGCCGAAGCGCAGCAGCCAGCCACGCACCCACTGCTGCTCTACGCCGGGCCACCCCGACGCCGCGGCATGCTCGAGGTTGCGAATGTCGCCGGTACGCACCGGCGCGTCGGAGAGCGCCTTGATCGCGACCACGTCCTCGGCGGCAATGTCCACCAGGTCACCGCGTTTGGAGCGCACGCTCAGCGTCGGGCCGACCGCAACCAGATGCCCGATCACGTCGGTCATCGGTGGCATCGATCCGGCCGGCAACCGGTACCGCACCACGACGCGAGCGCCGACGTCAGCCATCAGCTAGTGACCGAACGGATCGGGATCCTTGCCGGGCGTCCACGAGAGTCCCGGCACGCCCCAGCCGTGCGACTTCACCGCGCGCTTAGCGCTGCGCGCATGCCTGCCAACCAGCCGGTCCAGATACAGGAGGCCGTCCAGATGCCCCGTCTCGTGCTGCAGCATCCGCGCGAACAGGTCGGTGCCCTCGATCGTGATCGGGGTGCCGTCGGCATCCAGGCCGGTAACTCGCGCCCAGCCGGCCCGGCCCGTCGGGAACGATTCGCCGGGGACCGAAAGGCAGCCTTCGTCGTCGTTGTCCGGGTCCGGCATGGTCTCGGGGACTTCGGACGTCTCGAGCACCGGGTTGACGATGACCCCGCGGCGACGGGTAGTGCGGCCGCGCTCGTCGGCGCAGTCGTAGACGAACACCCGCTTGGAGACGCCGATCTGATTCGCGGCCAGCCCTACCCCGTTCGCGGCGTCCATCGTTTCGTAGAGGTCCTTGATCAAGTCCGCGAGATCGGCCGGCAGCGAACCGTCGTCCGCGACGGGCACCGGCTCGGTCGCGGTGCGTAAGACGGGATCTCCCACGATGCGGATGGGTACGACAGCCACGCGGTAGAGCTTAAGTCGGCAATCCTTGTCACCCGACTCGCGGGCCTGGGTAACGCCTCAGCTTCCAATGCCGTGGTTGAATGTTCGCCGAGCCAGCAGAGACGTCATTCGAGTGTGGGGAAGGGTCCAGGGCCGATATGGACGGCGCGATCGCGCGGACTGAGCAATCCGGGGATGACCCTGATCTCACCGACGGACTGACTCGGCGCGAGCACGACATCTTGGCGTTTGAGCGCCAGTGGTGGAAGTACGCCGGCTCCAAGGAAGACGCCATCAAGGAGCTCTTCTCGATGTCGGCCACCCGTTACTATCAGGTGCTCAATGCGTTGGTGGACCGGCCTGAGTCGCTGGTAGCTGACCCGATGCTGGTCAAACGGCTGCGACGGCTGCGGGCCAGTCGGCAGAAGGCCCGGGCGGCGCGCCGGCTGGGCTTCGACGTCACCTGAGGTTTTCCGGCCGCGCAGGCCCTCTCGATACAGTGGGCGGTAATGAACCAGCGAAACTCCTCCGGGCTGCCTCTACGTGCCATGGTCATGGTGTTGCTGTTCCTGGGCGTGGTGTTTTTGTTGGTCGGGTTCCAGGCCATGGGCTCCGGCGACTCTGACAACGATCAGTCGTCGTCGATCGCCACCACAACCATCAGCGCCACGAGTTCGGCAACGTCGTCCGCGACCCCTGCGCCCGCTAAGGCCGACGTGCGTGTGTACAACATCTCGTCGACCGAAGGCGTGGCCGAAAGCACCGCGAACCGGCTGCGGGACGCCGGCTGGAACGTTACCGAGACCGGCAACCTGGACCTGCCCGAGGTCACGGGCACCACGGTGTTCTTCAGCGACGCGCCGGGCGAGCACGAAGCCGCCGACGAGGTCGGCAAGCTGCTCGAGGCGCCCGTGCAACCGCGGGTCCCCGAGCTGACCGAGCAACCGCCGGGCGTGGTCGTGGCGGTCACCGGTTAGGCTCTTGCACATGCTCAAGCCCGTCTCAGTTGTTGCCGTCTTCGCCGTTCCTGTTGTCGCCTTGAGCGCGTGCAGCGCACCCGAGCAGGTGGCCACCTCACCCGGCACCACGCCGTCGGTCTGGACCGGCTCGCCGTCACCCTCCGCATCACCGACTGAGGGGCACGGCCAAACCGGCGAAAACCAGGCCGCGAGTGGCGAGAAGCTCACCGCCCAGCTGAAACTGGCCAACGGCACGACGGTCGCAACTGCTGACATCGAGTTCGCGGGCGGCTTCGCCACCGTCACGGTGGAGACCACCGCACCGGGCCAGTTGGCGCCCGGCTTCCACGGTCTGCACATCCATTCGGTCGGAAAGTGCGAGGCCAACTCCGTCGCACCGACCGGTGGCGCGCCCGGTGACTTCAATTCCGCGGGTGCGCATTTCCAGAAGGCCGGCCACACCAGCCATCCGGCAAGCGGCGACTTGACGTCGCTGCAGGTCCGCCAGGACGGCACCGCGAAGTTGGTGACGACGACGGACGCGTTCACCGCCGAGGACCTGCTCGGCGGCGCGAAGACCGCGATCATCATCCACGAGAAGGCGGACAACTTCGCCAACATCCCGCCGGACCGTTACCAGCAGATCAACGGCAACCCGCCGCCAGACGAAACCACCCTGGCCACCGGCGACGCCGGAAAGCGCGTGGCGTGCGGTGTTATCGGCACCGGCTAGCAGCCACATAGATTTCGCCGGCTCGCCCCGACCGACCCTTGGGGTCGAGTGGGAGTTCGCACTCGTCGACGCCGAAACGCGCGACGTGAGCAATGAGGCGGCCGAGGTGATCGAGGAACTCGGCGAGAACAACCCACACGTACACAAGGAACTGTTGCGCAACACCGTCGAGATCGTCACCGGCATTTGCGATTCCGTACCGCAGGCGATGGACGACCTGCGGTCGACGCTGGTGACCGCGCGCAAGATCGTCCATGGCCGCGGGATGGAGTTGTTCTGCGCCGGTACGCATCCCTTCGCGAAATGGTCCCCGGGGAGCCTCACCGACGCGCCGCGTTATGCCGAGCTGATCAAGCGCACGCAGTGGTGGGGCCGGCAGATGCTGATCTGGGGCGTGCATGTACACGTGGGCATCTCGTCCGCGCACAAGGTGATGGCGATCAACACGTCGTTGCTCAACCACTATCCGCACCTTCTGGCGCTCTCCGCGTCCTCACCGTTCTGGGACGGCGAGGATACGGGCTACGCCTCTAATCGCGCGATGATGTTTCAGCAGCTGCCGACGGCCGGGCTGCCGTTCCACTTCCAGACGTGGGCGGAGTGGGAAGGCTTCGTCTACGACCAGAAAAAGACCGGCATCATCGACCACATGAACGAAATCCGTTGGGATATCCGGCCTTCGCCGCATAAGGGCACGGTGGAGGTGCGGATTTTCGACGGTGTTTCCAACCTCCGTGAGTTGAGCGCGCTTGTCGCGCTGACCCATTGCCTCATCGTCGACCTGGACCACCGCCTCGATGCCGGCGAGCGACTTCCGACGATGCCGCCCTGGCATGTGCAGGAGAACAAGTGGCGCGCGGCACGCTACGGCCTGGACGCCGTCATCATCCTGGACGCCGACAGCAACGAGCGGCTGGTGACCGAGGATCTGGACGAGTTGTTGAACAAGCTCGAGCCGGTGGCCAAGTCGCTCGACTGCTCCGACGAACTTGCCCAGGTGGCCGACATCTACCGCTCGGGTGCCTCATACCAACGCCAGCGCAGGGTAGCCGAGGAAAACGACGGCGATCTGCGTGCAGTGGTCGACGCGCTGGTTGCCGAGCTGGACGTCTAGCCGTGCCCGTCACGCCGATGTTCCCGCTGGAGGTGGCGATGCTGCCCGGCGAGGAGCTGCCGCTGCGGGTCTTCGAACCCCGGTATACCGCAATGGTTTCGGATTGCCTTGTCACCGACGACCCGGCGTTCGGAGTGGTATTGATTTCGGCCGGCCGAGAGGTCGGCGGCGGGGACACCCGAAGCGATGTCGGCGCCCTGGCGCACATCACCGAGTGCGCCGACTTCGGTGACGGACGTTACCGGCTGCGATGCGTGATGGCAGAACGGATCCGGGTGCTCGAGTGGCACCCCGACGATCCCTACCCGCGGGCGGCGGTGGAGGTGTGGCCCGACGAGCCCGGCGCGGCCGTCGACGTCGACGCGATCCGTGATGTCGAGGACCGGATGGTCGCGTTGTTCGAGCGGATCGCCGCCGCTCGCGGCGCGCAGGTGGACCCAAAGCACATCGTCGCCGGCGCCGACCAGTCAGGTGATCCCGCGATGTGGTTGTACGCATTGGCGTCCCGCGTCCCGATGGGACAGGCCGACCGGTATGCCGTGCTGTCGGCGCCTACCGTTGCCGCGCGGGTGGAGGCGCTTCGGGATGCGGTGGAGACCGTCACAGCGATGGTGGAGTTCCAGCTGTCGGAATAGGCCGGCCGTCACCGCGGTCGTGAATTCGGGTCTTCGTCTACTCGCGCGGATCACCCGACTACGGAATTAACTCGGTTCATCCTGCCGCTGAGGGAATGCCATGAAGAGATGCCGCGTATTTTCTTGAGCCATTCCAGAAAAACAACCGCGAAGACGTCGCGTTCACCGACTGCTATTAGTGGCATCTGCTGTTATGGCCGCGACGATTGGGTTGGTACACGCGCCACCTACCGCTGCTGGCGCTGGTGGTGATCGCGGTTGCTACGTCGCTCACCCGACGGCCGATTGCATCCGAGATTCCGTGGGCCCAGGCAATTGCTCAAGCGCGAGTCCCGCGGGAAATCCCGGCCCGGCCGGCGCACCCGGTGGCCGAGGCGGTTCGTCGACTCCAGGCACGAACGGGGGCCCGGCAGCGGGGTCGGACCCGGCCGGGGCGGGTGGACGCCGTAACCCGACCTCCGGCGGAGATTCGTGCCCAGGCCCTGCCATCCCGTCGCTGCCAGCGCTCAAACCCGACCAGCCGCCGACACGTCCGTCGGGAGATGGCGGCGTCCGCCCAGGATCAACTGGTCAACAAAACCAATGAATAACGATTTGCTGCATTTTGCCCGCTACACGGCCAGAGGCCAGAAAATGCATACAGAAAGGACTCAATCATGATTGCAACTGTGGTGAGACCGACGGATATGGACATGCTCCGGTCCAACTTCTCCGACGAAGAGCTCGAGATCGCCGCTGAGGAGACCGCGTTGTCTTACACCTATCAGACGTCGGCCTACAACCGGTGTTGCCAATAAGCGCCGGCGCACCCACATTCGACGAACTGCTGTCTGACGAGTTCGAAACGCTTCCCGGGCACACGGGTGATGCGGATTGGGCTGCGAACCGCCTAGCTGCGTGGTGCAAGTCGGCGACAGGCGGCGACTGGGCACTGTTCCGCCGCCGGCTGAGGCGGGACGGTCATTCGGTGGACCATGTCCTCGGCCGGTTCGGCAGCGCCTGTCGCACTGTTGCTGCTCCGGATCGTCTCGCCGATGAGGCATGGATCCGCGCTGTCTTCAACGCCGTTGGCGACCGCTCGGAAGCGGACGTGGGGGATCGCCCGTTCGGGCACCTCTTCTTGCCGTTGATCTGCACCGCCGAGGAGCGCCTTTGGGCATCGCTCGACGAATCCGTCGCAGACACCCTGACGCCGCCGGCGCAAAACTGCCTGGGGCACAAGCTACTCGGCGATGTGTGCGCCCTGTGCGCCCCGCCGCTGTATGAACGGTTCGCACAGGCGCCGAACTACGACAAGTTCATTGCTGCGATGGCGTCCGGTGGATTTCAGCGGCTGCTCGACGACAAGCCCGTCTTGCTTCGCTTGGTGGCCTCGTTGACTCGACAGTGGCTCGCTACTACGCGCGAGTTCCTCACACGGCTGCATACGGACATCGACGTGATCCGCCGAGACGTTCTCAACGTGCCGCACGGTAGCGCGGTGGCCGGCATCAGGTGCGGACTCTCCGATCCGCACCGCGGCGGGAGGTCTGTGCTCTTGGTCGAATTCGAGGACGGTCTGCGGGTGCTCTACAAACCCAAAGACCTGCGAATCGATGTTGCCTGGGAGCGGCTCGTCGAACGCCTGAATGCTCAGGCTTCCATCGATCTTCGCGTGGCACACACCGTTGCCCGCGAGGGGTATGGGTGGACGGAATTCGTCGAGCACTCGGGATGCCGAAATGACCAACAATTCGCCAGCTTCTTCCGCCGCGCAGGCGCCTGGCTCGGGCTCTTGCACTGCTTCGCCGTCACCGATATGCATCAGGAGAACCTCATCGCCGTGGGCGACCAGCCCGTCCCCGTCGATCTCGAAACCACGCTTCAGGCTGCGGAGCAGAGCCGCGCGGACAACGAGGACGCGAAGGCGTATGCAGCCGCACGGGAAATCATCTCCGATTCGGTGATCGCGACCGGCCTCCTTCCCGCCTACGGGCGCGCCGCTGATGACACCTTCTTCGCGGTCGGCGGCGTCGCCTCTGACTGGGCGGCGCAGCGAAAACTCGCCTGGATCGACGTCAACTCGGATGCGATGAGACCTACGATCGTGGACGAAGCCGACAGGCCGACAACGAATCTGCCACATGTCGGTGCTCGCTACGCCGGTCTCGCCGAACATCTCGACGACTTCGTCTCGGGCTTCGAGGAATACGCGGGCTTTTTGATGTCGCTGACCCGAGATCCTGCTCAGGGAAACCTGTTCGACGGCTTCGCCGGACTACCGGTCCGCAAGGTGGTTCGGCCCACTCAGTTCTACTCCATGCTGCTCCACCGGCTCAACGACGACCGCATGATGGACGACGGCGTTCGATGGTCCGTTCAGACAGATTTCCTGGCCCGCCTTGCCGATTGGGACCGCGACCTCGACCCTGGGTGGCCGTTGCAACGCGCGGAGCGCACGGCGCTGGTCGAGCTGAATGTCCCGTTCTTCGCCATGCCAAGCGACGGAACCGAAATCACCGACACCGCCGGAACCGTGATACCGACATCGACCACATCGGGACTGCAACGCGCACGCGAACGTGTTCTGCGCCTCGATGACCGGCAGATCGCTTGGCAGGTCGATGTGATCCGACAAGCCGCGAGCTCTGTAAGTCCCCCGGCGTCAATCGATCAGCCGAGGGAGATCTTGCCGGTCGAGCAGGTCGGGACCCCGACGCGGGAGGAGTTCGTCGCCGAAGCCGCGGCGATTGCCGCGGAGATAGGCGAGGCGGCTATCCGTCGGGACGGTACTGCCGCGTGGATAGGCCTAGGGCCCCTGGCCGCTTCGGACGTCTCCCAGCTCGCCGTTCTCGGGCATGACCTCTACAACGGAAACGCGGGCATTGCGTTGTTTTTCGCTGCCCATGCAGAGGCGGCACAATGCCAATCTTCGGCCGAACTTGCGCTCGCCGCTGTCGTTTACCTGCGCTCGGAGCTGAAGAGCCGCAACGCGGCACACGTTGCGCGGCTGGTCGGGGTCGGTGGTGCCACTGGTATGGGCTCGATCGTGTACGCCCTCACGGCGATGTCCAGACTCATGAGCGACGATGCCTTGCTCACGGACGCCCACCGCGCCGCCACACTGCTCACGGACGAACTCATCGCCTCGGACAAGAGACTCGACATCGTCGGGGGGAGCGCAGGCGCGATCTTGGGTCTGTTGGCCCTCTATGCCCGCACCGGGGCGGACGACGTGCTCAAGCGGGCCTTGGTATGCGCCGAACATCTCCTCGCTGTCGATCGAATCGGCGCGGCCGGACACCGAAGCTGGCCAGGGATCGGCCAGAATCCTCAGGTACTTAACGGCATATCGCACGGCGCCGCGGGCTTCGCCTACGCAATGGCGTCCCTGGCGACGGCGACCGGCCGTGAGGACTTTGCCGACGCGGCAGCGGAGTGCATCGAGTTTGAAAGGGCCAATTTCGATGCAGAGCGCGGCGACTGGCGCGATTTCCGGGTGACAGAACCGCACTGGCGATCCCAATGGTGTCATGGTGCAGTGGGGATCGGCCTCGCGCGGTTGGGCATGACGAAACGCGCTGCCGTCCCTGTCGATACCGTTACCACCGACATCGACGACGCGCTGGACGGGGCGACCAGGGGATGGCCCGGGCATGTCGACACGCTCTGCTGCGGCACCCTCGGCAGCATTGAATTATGCCGCGAGGCCGGACGCGTCCTCAACCGCACCGAACTCGTCGAGCTTGCCTCACGACGCCTACACACAGTGCTTCGAACCAACGAGGCCGCAGGGGATTACCGGTGGAACGTCGGAGCCAGGCGATTCAACGTGGGTCTGTTCCGCGGTCTGGCAGGCGTCGGCTACGCGTGCCTTCGGGAGGTCGACGACGTAATACCCAACGTGCTCATCTGGGAGTAGTCGGCGTAGCTAGCGGACGAGATGACCGTCGAGGAACACAGTGCAAGGGGCGACGGAGTCGTCCTGCTCCGCTCCGCAGCGACCGTATCGCGTGATGAGGTCGAGTGCCTCGACCGCCGACACTTCCCAATTGTGATCGGTGAGCCAGTCGGCCACGTCGGTGCGGTCCTCGATGTACCACAGATCCTCGGTGTCGGGGACTTTCTGGCTGACATCGTCGCCCGCCTCTTCGCGCAAGCGGCGCAACTGTTCCCGGCGACGGGCCAGATAGTCGCAGTCGAAGAAGCCGCCACCGAACGACTCGCCGCCGACGCGGCTCCCTCGAGCACTGAGTTCGTTGATCCGCTCGAACAGCAGATCCTGCCCATCGGCAGGCAGATACGGAAGTAGCCCCTCGGCGGCCCATGCCGTCGGTACCGCGATGTCGAAACCGGTGTCGCACAACGCTTTCGGCCAGTCCTGCCTCAGGTCGATCGGTACCGCGACGTAGCGGGAGACGCTGGGTATGGCGTTATGCTGGGCCAGCGTCTGCGCCTTGAACTCGAGCACCTTGGGCTGGTCGATCTCGTACAGCACGGTGTCGTCCACCCACGGCAGCCGCCACCCCCTGGCATCAAGGCCCGCGGCGAGGATGACGGCCTGATCGATGCCGTTGGCGCCTGCCGCGATGAAGAACTCGTCGAACCACTTGGTGCGCGATGCGGCATACCCCCCGATCGAGCGAATTCGTTTGAGCATGTAGTGCGGCGGCAGCTGCCATCCCCGGTTCATGGCCGCGTCGACGAATAGCTGCGCATAGGGATCGGTGAACAGTGGGCAGTCCGACGCCGCCTCCTCCGACCGCGACCACGCCACACCCAGCGCGGTGGCGCCAACGCCCTCTGTGATGTCCCAGCTGTCATCGTCAGTTCTGGCCATTGCCGCCGTCTTCCTCGTTTCCGGCGAACTCGCGCATTTCGTCCTTGGTCAGCAGGTCGTCGCGAATGTTCTGTTCGCGGTAGGCCAGTTGACCGACGCGGTTGGCGACCACCGGAGCGGTGATCAATGTGAACAAGCCGGTGAGAATGACCATACCGACGTCGACGTGACCGCGTAGCCTGATCGCCGCGCCGGCCAGCACCAGCAAAAGGCCCAGTACCTGAGGCTTGGTCGCCGCGTGCATCCGCGTCAGCGTGTCGGGGAAGCGGACCACACCGATCGCGGCAGTCAACGCGAGCGTCGAGCCGCCGAGCACCAGCACGGCGGTGGCGATGTCCAGCGCATTCATCGCAATCTCCGTGAGCCGCCGGGCTTGTCGACATCGGGCACGCGGAACCGAGCGACGCTGACCGAGCCGACGAAACTGATCAACGCGAGCGCGGTCAACCCGTATGTCACCGTGGTGTCCAGGCTGAAGGCCGCCCAGGTGCCGATCGCACACATCGTCACCGCGACGAGGGTGTCCAGCGCGACCAGACGATCCAGTGTGCTGGGCCCGGCAAGCAGCCGGAACATGGTGACGACGGCGGCGGCCGTGAGCATGACCGCCGCGATGATCCAGACGATTGTCATGCGCGATCCGCCTTCGCTCCTCGCTCGCAAGTCATGTCAGCTCCTCCCGAGGAGCAGGTCTCCAGTCGGAGTCGCGTTCGAACGTGGATAGCAGCAGCCGCTCCACTTCGGCGACCTGGCGGTAGAACCGATTCACGGCAACGTCCGAGCCGACATCGATGACGTGCATGTAGAGCATTCGGCGGGCCTGATCGATCTCCAGCACGATTGAGCCGGGGATGAGATTGAAGATGTTGACGGCTAGGGCGAGCACCAGATCCGACTTGACCGCGACGTGTGCCCGCAGCACCGCGGAGAGCGGCGGCGGCCCGGGTTTGACCGCCAGCCAGGCCACCTGCACCGACGACAGCGCCAGGTAGTAGAGGACCGTGACGATCAGCCGCGCAAGCGCGAGCGGATGCACCCTGCCCTCGATCGGTACCACCGGCAGCGGCAGCAGCAACGTGATGATCAACGCGATGGCCAGGCCGGAGACGACATTGGCTGCAGAAACCGTGCCCCACAGCAGAATCCACACGAGCATCAGCCAGCACAGCACCCATAGCCGCAGCGCCACGCGCCTCATGGTCTGCCTCCCACCACGGCCGTGATGTATTGGCCGCGGTCGAGCACCTCGTCGGCGGCCCGGCCGGCGTACCCGAAGATCGGCCCTGCCATCACCGTCAGCGTGAGGCCCACCGCGATGAGCGCGCCCGTCGGCACCACCATCCCGACCGGCATCCGCCCCACGTGGTCGCGGTCGACGAACTGGATGTCCTCCGGTTCGTCGAGGAGCACCGAAGGCGCCGCGCCGGAGAGGTGGCCCTCCGGAGCATCTTCCCGAGACCGCCAGAACGCCTTTGTCCATACCCGGACAACCACATAGAGCGTCAACAGGCTGGTGAGGACGCCTCCGCCGACCAGTGTCCAGGCGAGTACCGAGCCGTTCTGTGCGCCTGCCTCCAGCAGCGCCACCTTGCCGATGAATCCCGAAAATGGCGGAATGCCACCGAGATTGAGCGCCGGAACCACAAACACGAACGCCAGCAGCGGGCTCGTTGCGGCCAGCCCACCCAGCCGCTGCATGGTCGAGGCACCCGCTTGGCGTTCGATCAGGCCGACCACAAGGAACAGTGTCGTCTGCACCACGATGTGGTGCGCCACATAGTAGATCGCACCCGACATGCCGAGCTGACTCGACAGCGCGATGCCGAACACCATGTAGCCGATGTGGCTGACGAGCGTGAACGACAGCAGACGCTTG
>Ga0207693_10003155_pt1 | contig 14172 bp, 8 predicted proteins | sample LARL81metaG_FD_184347 | JGI IMG/M metagenome (GOLD analysis project Ga0207693, IMG submission 184347) | Corn, switchgrass and miscanthus rhizosphere microbial communities from Kellogg Biological Station, Michigan, USA - LAR L8-1 metaG... | ecosystem: Host-associated > Plants > Roots >...
GGGTTGTCGTAGTTGAAACCGTAATTGTAGAGGACGTTGGTTACGCCCATGGTGATGCCTTCCGAGCCACGCTCGGTGAAGATGTAGGCGCCATAGACCTTCTTGCCGTCGATCTCGCGGCCCTGGAAGAACTCCGCGATCTGCTTCAGCTCGTCATAGGTCTTCGGCGCCGCGAGATCGCGGCCGTACTTCGCCTTGAAGGCCGACTGGATGTCGGGCCGGGAGAACCAGTCCTTGCGATAGGTCCAGCCCACCGCGTCGGCCATCGCCGGCAGCGCCCAGTAGTTCGGCGTATTCTTCGGCCACTGCGAATAGCCGACGACGGTCGCCGGGACGAAATCGTCCATCGAGATGTGTTCTTTGTCGAAAAAGTCGTTGAGCTTGACATACCACTTGTTCTCGGCGGCACCGCCGATCCACTGGCTGTCGCCGATGATGAGATCGCAGAGCCTGCCGTGGGAGTTGAGCTCGTTGAGAAAGCGATCCGCGTAGCTCGTCCACGGGACGAACTCGTATTTCATCTCGATGCCGGACTGCTTGGTGAAATCCTTGCCGAGCTCGACCAGAGCGTTGGCCGGATCCCATGCCGCCCAGCACAGCGTGAGCTGCTTGCCCTCAGCTGCGGCTTCGCCGCCGCCGAACAATCCCAGCGCCGCAGCCCCCAGGGCCATCGATGCTGCCGTATTGCCTAACCATTTCAGTGTCCGCATGTCCGTTTCCTCTCTCCATTGAAGCACCTAACCCGCTCAGCGCGCCCTGCCGGGGCGACGCCGAACCCTGAAACCGAGTCAGTGAGCGATGGTGGAGACGAGACGAAAACGCCGCCGGAAAGACTTCCGGACGGGCTTGGGCCCTCCCACGCACCGGCTCGATGCGCGTTGTTTAGTTTTTTGTGAAACTAAACGTATTACTGAATTATTTCGGTCGTCAAGCCGGTTCATCTGCGGCCTACGAAAAAAGTTCTGGCCGACCGCTCGAGCGCGTCCCCATCGCAGCGCAGGAGAATCATGTCCTGTCAGTTCGATCGCTGCAGCGAGCGTTGTTCTAAGAGACCATGCCTGCGGGTTCGTGCGGGCAGGGCAATTCACAGCTTGAATCCTGCTGCGCGGGAGCCCGACGGAGCTTATGAACAAGGCAATTGTTGGTTTCGGCAGATCCCGGTCAGATTGCATCAGGCATGATGATGCGCGCCGGTTGAACAATGTGGCGGCGCCGTGCTCCGATCGGCAAATACCTCCGCTTGCAGATGATGTTTATTATCCTAATTTACTGAACGTTCAATTCAGCACGCGGTCCGGCGCGACGATGGGCATAGCCCTGGCTTTCCAGCGCTGTGGCTCATCGGCTCAAGCAAGGTCGAGATCACATCAAGCAGAAGTATCCGAAGGTCAATCGTCTGCGCTCAATTGTCGGCCTCGACGCTGCGATCGTGATGACTGACGCCGACCTGCTCGCAATCAAGGCGTGCTTGCGCGGAGCGCCTCGTTCAACGGACAGCGCTGCACCACGTTCAAGGCACTCCTCGCCCACAGCAGCATCGCTTGCAATTCACTGATCGGCTCAATGACGGGATAGCCAATCTCGCGAGAACGCCGGTACTGGATTCAGCGTTTCCGGCGGCGGGGCTTAGGCCGTGCCGGGAGGCGGACAGCAGGTCTGACGCGGCGCTTCGGGCGGTATGGACTTGAAGGGTTCATGTCGAGATCGACGATCTCGACGCAGCCCTGAGGCTGAGAATGGCTGGAACCGGTGCGCCACGGCCCATCCCGGAGTTCGACGTCGCTGACCTTCGACAGCCAGAGACAACGCCAATGTCCGACCGGCGCCAAGCCCGACCTGCTTTTGCCGCCGAATTGATACGTCAACGCTTTCTCCTGCCCTGCGTGCGAATGGCCCAGGATGATCGGACATAGTTCGCGAGGATAGTCGTCGTAGACGCAGAAGAGCGGCTTACGCAGGGCCATCGCTTTTTCAAACAAAGCGTAATTCGCGCTTGTCACAGGCTCGTCCTCGCCTTCCATCCGACGGAGAGATCGATTCCGGCAGTCAGGATGACCAACGTCATGCCGATCGCCGGGATCGCGTTCACGGCCTCGTCCACGGGCCATATTGGCTGTAACATGACACCGCCTTGCTTATCCACGCCGGCCGCGAGATCAGCACACAACCGGAAATAGCATTGTATGCCACTCTCGATGCCACTCTCGCTGTGGTCGAGTCCGGAAATTTCATGTACTTTTAGTAATTCCAAGAATTTGCCTGAGACAATTGCCGTTGAGGGGCGACATGGTTCAGCTGGACATTGCGAAGATTGCGTATTGCAAGATCTATCCGCCGATCGGGATTGCAAGGGTCGGCGACAGCCGGGACAAGGACGGCTACTTCTTCGTTCCTGAACACCCACACGGGTCGATTGAGACAGCCGATGGTGCGGTCGAGCACGATGCGTTTCGCTATCGTGATTCCTCAGGGAAGGTGAAACGACAAGCGGCGCGATTTCATATCTACGCCTTCGATAGCGACGATGCTCCTCTCGGTGAGGTCACTGACGCGCACGCTGATATCACCTGGAATGCAAGGCTTGCCAACAAGAAGGCGGCCTGGTTTGGTTTCTCTGGCGCTGCCGGAGCGCGCTCAGCGTTTCGGGGTGAAGCGCCGCCCCGCCAAGTCAACGGAGCGCCCCTTCAGCTGCGCAATCCCGACGTCGGCGCGTTGAACCGCGTCGTCGGCGGCCCGCATGGACACCAGTACGCGGCGGATGAAGTGCGCGCGTCCGCCCTCGAAATCACGGGGCAAGTGCGCTCGGTGACCGGACCGGGCCGCAGGCATTCAGATGATTCGGATGATCCGTCCGCAAAACTCGATTTCGTCGGCACCTTCAAGCACGGCACCGAGGTCTATCTCGGAGAGCTCGCCACCGACGCCGCCGGTAGGCTGATCGTGCTCGGTGGCAGGGGCGTTTCCGAGCCGGTCGACGAGCATGGAAAGCCTCTGCTCGCCCATGAAGATAAATGGATCGTGCATTATGCTAACAACAATGATTGGCACGACGACATCAGCGACGGTCCGGTCACGGCAATCGTTCGGCTGAAGGCGGCGAATGCGAAAGCCCGCACCGTCGACGTTCGCGGCGGAGCTTGGGTCATCGTCGCCCCGCCGGATTTCGCGCCCGACGTCAGCAACCTCGTGAGCCTTTACGATGTCATGGAGGAGGTCGCGATCGAGGCGCCCGCCATGGTCAACCCGACAACGCCTCGCCCGCGTGATCCAACCAACCCCGACCTCGACAACGATATCTGGCCCATCGTCGAGCGTTCCGCCGGCTATCGCTGGGTCAGCGAGGTCGGACTGCGCGGTCACGGGCAGGGAAAGCCTGGCGATGCCCTGAGCGCGCTGCCGGAAACGCTCGACGATTTCAGAACCAGCCTGCAGAAGGGCGGAGTTCAATTACGCGATCATTTCGTCGCCATGGTTCGGCCGCCGACATATGAAAGTCCGGCCGGCCATCGGCCCACAGAGGAAGCGATGGCCATAGCGCGGGCGCGCGCCAACGCGACATATATGCCGCCGCTTGCTGGCGACGAGGGCGATTGCGAGACGGGTGATACCGGGACATGGCTCACAGTCACCTACGCACAGCACCAAAGGTTGCAGGCATGGGGCGCAGGTGACCTCCTGCTCGGTCCAACCATCCCGGGTCCGGGGACCTTTCTCAAGGACGGATCGGTCCATCCCAGCGTGTTGACCCGCGCGGTTCTGGAGCGATGCGCCGGCGGCGCCTTTTATCCGGGCATCGAGGCAACCGCGATCACGCGCGATCCGAAACTCTATGCAGAAGCTTTTCGCTTCGACCACGACGCCCTTCAGGCCGGCGACGTTACCAAGTACATGGCCTGCCCCTGGCAAGCAGACTTCTATGAATGCCGCCATTGGTGGTGGCCGGCCCAACGACCGGACGACGTTGTCCTGGAAGATGCCTTCAAAGAGATCTTCTCGGAATTCGAGGCGGAAGAGACCGGCGATCTCGCCGGGTCGTTCGAGCGCACTCTGATGAATCGCGCCTCCTGGGATCGAGGCGTCGGCGAGGCCTCGCCGCGGCCGAGTGACGCTTTTCTTGTCAATCTCCTGTTCCCATTCTCCCAGCAGCAGCAGGAACAGGAATCCGCCGACGATTACGTCGAGCGCGTGTCGAAGAAATGGGCGTCGCTCTTGCTGAGGACCGTCGCGGCAGACGGCAGCCCGTGGCGCCAGCAATACTTGATACAGGAGCTTCTCGATACCTATTCCGGGCGCTATTACCACTTGCGTGCCGTCGATCCGGCCAAGGTGTTGACGCTGTCGAAACTCCGCTCAAAATACCCAAAACTCATCGACCGCTATCAGATCCAAACCGCCGAAGATCTGCAATCCTGCTGGCGCGACGCGAATCGGGACCAGGACCAGGACATCTCGGCGGCGCTGGAGGGCATTCTCGGCCTCTATGCGAATGCGATGTCCACCTCCCTCGTCGACCAGATCAATGGAATGTTGAAGCGTCATCCATCTTATCCGAACAACGCGGGAATGGCCGGGTCAGCCGCGCCGCTCCACGCGATTCTGACCGATATCTCGAACGAGACTGTCGACAAGATCGATCAAGCTCATCCGGCCGAGGTGCGCTTCAACAGCCCGATCTATCGCCGGTATGGCCCAGTCGAGCTGCGTGACGCTATGCGTGACCTCGCCTATCTCGGCAACACAGGGAGAAACGGCGACAACGGCATGGTTCAGGATTGGCGGCGGCTCGGCTTCGTCGTGAAGCGTACCGCGCAGCTCGACAATGGGAAATCGCTCACGATCCAGCTCGAGACCGAACGTGGCAAGTATGACGGGGCCAACCCCCGCGACCAGTTCTATGCCCTGCTCAACATCCAGGACTTCGCCGATTTTCCGGCAGAGTCGATCAACATCGTCAAGGCGGGCCTCGACTATGCACAATCGGTCATCGACTCGACGACCGTCGCCGATGCATTGCATCCGGAGAAGAAGATCATCTATGATGACGTCGGTTTTCGCGCAAAGCTCGACGAGATCTATGAGATCCTGCGCGCGCGTGGTCGGAATTACGACATCTATTACGCGCTACGTTCATCGAATCGCGAATCCTCGCTGAGAGCGATACTCGACCGCGCGCCGTTCAATCAATGCGATGGCGCGTGGCTGCGTCATATCGCGGAAGCCGGTCCGGGCGATGAGGTCCGCAGTCTCCTGTTCGAGGTCTGGAGCGACGAGATCGGCAATGGCGATGCCGCACTCCACCACGGCAATCTCTATACGGCTCTGCTCGAGAGCCTAGGCATGCGCCTGCCGGCCATCACGACGCGGGCCTACGCAAGCTATTCTGACATTCCGGCGGAGTCCTACATCAATCCGGTGTTTCAGTTGGCCATCTCGCTCAACTCCGATCGGTTCTATCCAGAGTTGCTGGGGATGACGCTGTTCCTGGAGTGGGAGGTCCTGAGTCTGCAGACCGGGGTCATGCTCAACGACTATCTCGGCATCGACACGCAGTTCTGGCGGATGCACATCGGCATTGACAATGCCACGAATGGCCACGGCGCAAAGGCACGAGATGCCGTCATCATGTACCTGGACAAGGTCAGGCAGGAGGGCGGCGACGCGGCCGTACAGACGCACTGGGCGCGCATCTGGCGCGGGTTCGTCGCGTTCGATGTCGTCGGAGGCAACGTGTACGGCAATGACACCGATATCGCGCGTCGGCGTCCCGGCAACGCAGCGGCCAGCATCTCCGAGATCATGGATCGCAAGCAGCGATACGGCTCACAAAACCATCTCGACATTCGCATCGGTCCGCACCGGATCAACGATTTGTTCGAGGATTCGGGCTTGTTCCAATCCGTCCTCGCCAACTCGCGCTGGATCGTTCCCGGCGATCCGGACAAGAGCCAGTTCATCGGCTATCTGACGACCTTTGCGGGCCCGATGTACAAGATCTTCGACCCGAAGGACCTGGCAGCCTGGCGAGCCTGGATCGAATGGCTCGGGCGCGAGGGTGATACTCCCCTGCCCAAGCGCTACTACGACAAAGCGGAAGCGATGGAAAAGCTGATCCAGGAACTGCGCTCTGTCGCCGAGGCTGTCGCGTCGCACCAGCGCTACAAGCTCACCTCCGACACCGATCACCGACGCATCGAAGTTGCCGAATTCTTTGCGGCTGGCGACGCCCTTGCGCTGATGCGCGCCTTGCGGGACCCGGACAACGGCTGGATCGTTCCCGGATCGCCGGCCGACAGTCCGCTCATCGCCGACATCGCACGCGGCGGCCGCCCCATGGGCGATGCGCTCGACAAGCACTATCCCTCGATCAACAACAGGATTGGGCGCCAAATCCTTATCGAATGGGTAAGGGCCGGGTGTCCCATGCCGGAGGATCCACTGCCGGCGCCGACCGAAGTCGCCAAGCCTCTCAAATCGCTCGGTCCGAAGCTGCTCCTGCACACCCTCGGACCCGGCGCGGTTCATTGAATGCCTCAACTCGATGTCGTTGTGGTCGGTGACGGCATCGCGGGCCGTGCCGCGGCCATAGCGCTCGCCCGGTCGGGCGTAAGCGTCGGCCTCGTTCGCCAGGCCACCTCCAGCGGGGTCGATATTCCGGAGACGCTGGCGCCCATGGCCATGCCGCTCCTGAAGCGCCTGGGACTGGATCTTGACCGGGTTGATCAGACCTTCCCTCGCATCGTGTCGCGCCTTTCACGATGGGGGCGCGGACGGATGCAACGCAACGACATGTTGCCGCGTCCTACGGCGGCCTTGCTGCTCGGCAAGCAGAGATTATACGGCTTGCTGCGGAGCAAGCTGGGCGAGCTTGACTGCGAGGAGTTCGACGTCGAGCAAGTCTGCGACGTGCGGCCGACGGACAAGGGAGCGGTGCTGCGGCTGCGCCTCTCGAGCGCACCAGCCGAACAGGAGATCGTCGGGCGCATGGTGATTGATGCCACCGGTCGAACTTCGGCCATTGCTCATAGGCTCGATGTTCGCCGCCGCATCTACGACTCACTGGTGTCGTTCTGGATCGTTGGCAAGGCCGGCGATGCCCTGAGACGAGCCACGGTCACCGCCACCGTCGACGATGGATGGATCTTCTACGTCGGAACCGACGCCGGGCAGGGAGCCCTCGGCTTCTTCACGGCCGGCTCACACATCAGCGGCAAGCCAACGGCCGCGAGCATCGTCGAGCGCGCCTGTGGCGTCGCCGAAATCGCAGAAGCCATCACATGTTGTTCCGACTGGGCGGCCTCCCCTGTCACGACACGCAACGCCGCGACGACGATGCTCGAGCGACCGTGCGGTCCGGGCTGGCTAGCGTGTGGCGATGCCCTCCAGACGGTCGATCCCCTCGCTTCTAGCGGCAACCTGATCGCCTTGAAGCAGGGGCTGCTCGCGGCAGAGGCGACGAAGGCCGCGCTGTTCGGTGACCAGACGCTGTTGAACGCCTATGCGGTCGCAACGCGGCAGGAATTCCGTGAGGTTCTCGCCCATAGGAGCAGATACTACGGCCTGCGCTCCTGAGCTGCCTTTACGTCGGTGACGAACTTCAACCTGACGATCGCATCGCGCACTATGACCCAACAACGCCAGGCGGAACGGGCCGATGCAAGCCCATGGTGGCGAAGCGGCAGATGCCGCGCGTCAGCGCGAGATAGATCGAACCGGATTCTCAAGTCTCTTGCCGTCCACTTTCAAAACGAGTAAAACGTTTTTCAGTAAAACGATTTTCAAGGGTGGAGACCGCACCGGGCATGGTCGAAAAACCTTGTTCGATCAATGATGTGGCTAAGCGCGCCGGCGTCTCTCCGGCGACCGTCTCGAATGTATTGACGGGCCGCAAGCCGGTCAGCAGCAAGCTTGCTAAAAAGGTCGAGGCCGCAGTCAAGGCGCTTGATTATCGGGCCGATCCGCTCGCCTCGATGTTGCGCTCTGGCGACGCCAAGATCGTGGCCATGCTGGTGCCTGATCTCGATAACCCGTTCTTCACCTCCGTCGTTTCGGCGGTTGAGCAGTGCCTCGGCAAGGATTCTTACGAAGTCATCGTCGCCAGTTCGCACGGCGAAGAAGCGGTCGAGCGCTCCAAGCTCAAGGCGATCCTCGCCTGGCGCCCTGCAGGGCTGATTGTCGTCCCCTGTAACGACAAGTTTCCGAGTTGCGAGTTCATTGAGGCTTCGAGGACCCCTTACGTGATCGCCGATCGCGTGACCGGAAATCCGAACGCCGACACAGTTTCGCTGGACAACGAAGCAGCGGGCCGCCTCGCCGCCAGCCATCTGATCGACCTCGGCCACGAGGACATTCTGATCGCGGCGACGTCGCTGAGCCTCGCCAACATTCGCCAGCGCTGTCGCGGCGCCAGTGAGGTTCTCCGGTCGCGCAATCTGCCTGATCCGGCGATTGTCGAGTTGGGGTTCGAAATCGAAGCGGCGTCCGGAAAATTCTCGGAATGGCTCGATCATAATTCGCAACCGACGGCGATCCTGGCGCTAACCAATTCCACGACGCTGACGGCGCTGACGACGATAGCTGAACGCGGCCTTCGCCTCTCGCAGGACGTCTCGCTGATCGGCTTCGACGACTACGCCTGGATGAACGCCCGCGCGACGCCGCTGACCGCCATTGCCCAGCCAGTACGCGACATGGGGCGCATTCTCTGGGAGCGGCTGAGCGCCCGGATCAAGGGAGACGACTCGCCGGCAAAGCATGTTCTTCTGCCGTGCGAACTCAAGCTTCGCGAGTCGACGGCCGCGCTCCCCGGAGCGCGGTTGGCGGCCACGACGACGAAGGTAGATTTGTTCCCATCGGGATGATCTGCCGCCGAAATTCAGGGAATGCTGGGTCACTCATTGATCCAGAGCAGCCGGATCGCTCGATCCGCAAGTGCGTTTGGCGCAGAAAAAGATGGGAGGTAGTGAGGTTATGATACAAATCTCTGCAACGAGGCGCGCCCTCTTGGCGGGTGCATTCGTCTTCGCGTTCTCGGGCGTCGCCGGTGCGTCGCCGGACAGCCCGGTTATCGGAGTCGTCGTGAAAATCGGCGGCATTCCATGGTTCAACGCCATGGAAATGGGCATCAAGAAGAAGGCGGCCGAACTCGGCGTCAAGGCGTTCATGATTGGTCCCACCAGCGCCGACCCGGCACTGCAGGTCCGCGCGATCGAAGATCTGATCGCCCAGAAGGTCGACGTGATCGGCGTCGTGCCGAACGACGCCGAAGTGCTCGAACCGGTGCTGGAACGCGCGCGCGCCGCGGGCATCAAGGTGATCACACACGAGTCGCCCAAACAGAAGAACGTCGATTATGACTTCGAACTCGCTTCGGCCCAGGGCTTTGGCGAGGCCTACGCCAAACGTCTTGTCGAAGCGCTCGGCGGCAAGGGCGAATACGCCGTGTACGTTGGCTCGCTGACGGTGCCGCTGCACAACGCCTGGGCGGACGCAGCCATCGCGTATATCAAGGCGAACGCTCCCGACATGAAGCTGATCGGTGACCGTTACGGGGTGGCAGAGAATGTCGACCAGTCCCGCAGCACGGCCCTCGATCTGATGCGCGCAAATCCGAACCTCAAGGCCTTCCTTGCATTTGGCAGCCAGGGGCCGATTGGCGCCGCGCGGGCGGTCGCCGAGAAGCATCTCGAAGGCAAAGTGCTTGTCATGGGTCCGTTCTCGCCGGGCCAAGGCAAGAAGCTTGTGCACGACGGCGTTCTGACCGGCGGCTACATGTGGAATCCGGAGTTGGCGGGCGAGATTTTCGTCACGCTCGGAACGATGGTCGCGAAGGCCCAGCCGATAGCCGACGGAACGAACGTCCCGGGCCTGGGCGTCGTCCATCCCGATGGTCACAACCTCATCGTCAACCAGTTGGTCGACCTCAACAAGGATACTGTCGACGAACTGGCGAAGATGGGTCTCTAACAATCGTGGCGGACCGCCTGACCGGCCAGCTGCCGGCAGGCGATCCGTCCGATTGGATCTGCGAGTGATTGACCATGACTGACGCAAGTCCGGCACCTGACATTGCAGCAGCGAGCGGATCAAATGTTCCGCTGATCCATGTTGAGAACGTTTCCAAGCGGTTCGGTGGGGTCAACGCGCTCGACGACGTCTGCTTCGACATCCTGCCGGGTGAGGTCTTATGCCTGGCTGGCGAGAACGGGTCCGGCAAGAGCACGCTGATCAAGATCATCACCGGCGTGGTCCAGCCCGAGCCTGGCGCCGTCATGCGCTTTAATGGCCGCGACATCGAAGGCCTGAGTCCCGGCGTCGCTCGCGATCTTGGAATCCAGGTCATTTGGCAGGATCTCGCTTTGTTTCCGGAAATGTCGGTGGCCGAGAACATCGGGTTTGAGCGCAATCTCGGGGCCCGTCCGCGGCTCGTCAATTATCGCGCGATGCGCGCCGACGCCGAACGTATCCTGAAGCGCTTGAGTGTGACAATCGATCTCGACGCGCCGGTGCGGAGCCTGTCCATCGCGCAGCGCCAGATCGTCGCCGTGGCGCGCGCTCTCGTCGGCGAAGCGAAACTGGTCTTTATGGACGAGCCCACAGCGTCGCTGAGCCAGACCGAGACGAACGCGCTGCTCACCATCGTCCGGCGGCTTTCGGCAGAGGGGATAGCCGTTGTGTTCGTCAGCCATCGACTTGCCGAGGTGCTTGCGGTGTGCAGCCGCGTAACGGTCCTGCGCGACGGCCATTTGGTTGGGACATTCCCCACGACCGGAATGACGCAGACCCGACTGACCGAACTGATGACCGGAAAGACATTCGATTATGCCGTCAGTCAGCGTGACCACACGGCGGCGCCAGTCGTGCTCGAAGTCGAAGCGCTTTCGCGCCCCGGCGAATATGACGATGTTTCGCTCACGATCCACGCCGGCGAAATTGTCGGGCTCGCCGGACGCTTGGGTTCGGGCCGAACCGAACTGGCGTTAAGCCTGTTCGGCATGACCCAGCCTGGACGCGGCTTCATTCGGCTCGACGGCCGTCCTGTTCATTTCAAAAGCAACCGCCAGGCGATCCGCGCCGGGGTCGGCTATGTCTCGGAAGATCGCCTGACGCTTGGCCTCGTTCAAGCCCAGTCGATCGAAGACAATACCGCGATCGCAGTCCTTGATAGCCTGTTGGATCCAAAGCCTCTTATCTCCTTCCGCAAGAGGGACGCGCTGGTCAGCCGGTGGATTCGCGACCTCGGAGTGAAGATCGGTAAACCGGCCGACGCAATCTCGACTTTGTCTGGCGGCAATCAGCAGAAGATCGTCCTCGCCAAGTGGCTTGCGACCGATCCCCGCCTGCTGATCCTCGATTCGCCCACTGTCGGGGTCGATGTCGGCGCACGCGCCGGAATCTTCTCGATCGTGCATCGCCTCGCCGACTCCGGCATGGCGATCCTGCTGATTTCAGACGAGATCCCGGAGGTCTATTTCAACGCCGACCGAGTCCTGCACATGCGAGACGGGCGTATCGTTGGCGAGTACAGGCCAAGCGCCGTCGACATCGATACGATCGAGGAGGCAGTCCATGCGTAAGCTCGGTATCGGAACAACGGAGGGCTGGCTGCTCGTCGCGATTCTGCTCATGGGCGCGACTCTCAGTCTGCTTGCCCCGACTTTCCTCACCCTCTCGAACCTTTTCGATCTGCTCAACGCGAGTTCGGTCAACATCATCTTCGGCGTCGGCCTTCTGGTGGTGCTGATCGCGGGCGGCATCGACATCTCCTTCACGGTTGCCGCCTCGGTTGTTCAGTATCTCACGGCTTTGACACTCCAGTCGTTCGGCGGCGGGGATTGGGCTACGGGTCTCCTGCTTGCCGCGGCGTTCGGAACGCTGCTGGGTTGTTTCAATGCGTTCTGGATCTATCAGTTTCGTATCGTCTCCATTGTGGTCACGATAGCGACATACAACCTGTTCTTTGGCCTCCTGATGTATTTTTCGGGCGGCGTGTCGCTCTACGACCTCCCGGATTGGTTGACGACGCGGATTGCGATCGTCAGCATCGAGACCGCGAACGGTCGTGCCGAGATCACGATTCTTGTCGTCGTCATGACCTTTTGCGTCGCGGCGACATGGCTGTTGTTGCGCCGGACCAGCACGGGTCGGCAGCTCTACGCCATGGGCGACAATGTGGAAGGCGCCCGACGGATCGGCATCAGTCTCGGGGCCATGCATTACCTCGCATTCGGATGGCTTGGCTTCATGGCCGGAATCGCTGGCCTCATGCAGGCGCACTATGCGCAGGAAGTCGTTCCGAACGCACTCTACGGCCGCGAACTGGACGTGCTCGCCGCCGTCGTGCTCGGAGGCGCCCGCTTGGGCGGCGGACGCGGTACGATCCTGGGCGTTCTGCTGGGCATCCTCCTCGTCGCGATGACGCAGAACGGGCTCAATCTCCTGGGGATCTCGCCGTACGCGTTCAAGATGATTGTCGGCGCGATCATCCTCGTCGCAATCACCTTGTCGAGCGAGGGTGTTGGCCGCCTTATCGGGTCCTGGCACGCCCCCATGAGGCAGAGAACAGCACAATGACAACGCAAGCCCTGTCGCCCGACCGAAGACGAATCGTCCGCCGTCTCGACCCCGAAATCGCCAGCTTGCTCGCGTTGCTCGTGCTCGTCTGCATCGTCTTCGGCGCCACGGCGAACGGCTTTACAAGCGCGACGACCTTCACATCGATGGCTTTTCAGCTGCCGGAACTCGGCCTGCTTACCCTCGCGATGCTAATGCCGATCATCTCCGGGGGATTCAATCTCGCAATCACGTTTACGGCCAACCTGTGCGGTCTCGCCATGGCCGCGGTCCTGCACAAATTCGGCGGCGCCGACGCAGGCGCGCTAGCCATCATGTTGGGCGTCGCAGCGGCACTCGCCACTGGCGCGGTGGTCGGATGGCTGATGGGCGCCATCATCGCGACCACGGGGGCCCATCCCATCCTGGTGTCGCTCTCGATGATGATCTTCGTGCGGGGTCTGGGCGAGTTCCTCACTCGGGGCGGCGATATCGCAGGCACGCCGAACGCTGTCCAGCTCATTGGGCAGGGAACGGTGTTCGGCATCCCGGCGCCGCTTTTCGTCTTCGCAGGAGCGGTGGTGTTCTGGCACGTCGTGATGTCGCGGGCTCGTCTCGGATTCGCAACCCGCATGATCGGCTCGAATCTCGAAGCTACGCGTTATTCCGGCGTGCCGACACGCCGCATGTTGACGCTGATCTATACCCTCTCGGGGCTCATGAGCGGCATCGCAGGCATTCTGATGCTGGCCCGGTTCAACTCGGTTCGGGTTGGCCACGGCGAGGCCTATTTGCTCATCACGGTGCTCGCCTGCTTCCTGGGCGGCGTTGATCCCTTCGGTGGATTCGGCCGGGTGGTGCCTGTCGCACTCGCGCTGGTGATACTTCAGGTGATCGCATCGGGGCTGAACCTGCTGGGCTCCAACCAGCACCTTGCGACCGCCCTCTGGGGCGGGTTCCTGCTGCTCGTCATGGTCGCGAGGTCGGTTTGGACTTGGGCCAGCCATTTTCTGCAAATGATGTTTGCTCGACGCTGACATGGCAGAGGATCGACGGATCGCTTCGCACGCGAAGCGCGGGAGGCAACGAACTTCGAATGTAGGAGAGATCGGATGAATAAGCTTGGCGTTCACGCCTTCGTCTGGGCGAAGGGTTGGAGCAAGGACGAGTGTGCCCGGGCTGTAGCGAATACGGCCGAGGTCGGCTTCGACCTCATCGAGCTCGCCGCGCTGGACCCGAAGTCGATCGACGTTGATTTCACGCGCCGCGAACTCGAGAAAGCGGGAATTGGCTGCACCGCTTCGCTTGGGCTGGAAGCCCATGAAGACATCTCCAGCAATGACCGCGAGAACGAGAGGCGCGGGCAAGCCAAGCTCGAACAGGCGATCGCCATGGCCCGCGACGTCGGCGCAACGCACGTCTGCGGCATACTCGAATCGGCCTTCCAGAAATACACGGTGCCGACGAGTCCCGACGGCGTGAAGCGTTCGGCGGAGGTGTTGCAGCGCGTGGCCGCGGTCGCGGACAAGAGTGGCATCGTCCTCGGGCTGGAGGTGGTGAATCGCTACGAATCCAACGTGCTCAACACCGCCTCGCAGGCCGTCGAAATGTGCAGGCGGATAG
>Ga0207693_10003156_pt1 | contig 14170 bp, 11 predicted proteins | sample LARL81metaG_FD_184347 | JGI IMG/M metagenome (GOLD analysis project Ga0207693, IMG submission 184347) | Corn, switchgrass and miscanthus rhizosphere microbial communities from Kellogg Biological Station, Michigan, USA - LAR L8-1 metaG... | ecosystem: Host-associated > Plants > Roots >...
AGGCGAACCTCGGCGCTGGTCACAGCGTGGTCACAATAAATCGACCTTCTTGACGAGTTACGTTATTGATTGAAAAGGGATGATCAAGCGTACTTTGACCCCCCAAGAAGTCCCCAAAATTGGAGCCGCTAAGGATTAAGGCGTGTCTCGACAATAACTTAGGAGAGCGCTGCTCTGACTCTTAATCAGTAGGTTGAAGGTTCGATTCCTTCCGCGCTCACCATTTCTTTCAACAACTTAGGGACAACAAATTTAGATCAACTGATTGTTGGTCAGTAGACCGACGAGTTTTCCCGCCGCCTTTTCCAGCAAGATTGGCAACTCGATAATGATAAGGATGTGGCTGTGCCCTACTTCATGGCACACACCAACGTTGCCGTGTGTTCCGCAAACCTGACCGACCATTTCGGCACACGTAACCGCCCCCGTAGCCACCAACGCCGCTTCAGCCACATCATCCTATTGGGACTGTGAAGTCGTCGAGCGCAGTTCAGCATCCACCTCGCGTCCGATGCGCGCAACGATGTCGGGCACGGCCTCCACATCTGTTTGAGTGGTATGGAAGTTGACAATGCAGGCGCGAAGTACATAGTTACCGCCGACTACGGCATTGGAGATAAATGTCTCACCTCCGCGCTGTAAGCGATCGACGAGCTCGCGATTAAGCGCGTCGAGATGAAGTTCAACTTCTGGATCTCGCAGGCTCACTCGAAGATCGCTCGGCACGTAGCGGAAGGTCGTTATGCTCAAATCCTGGGTCATGAGCTCTAGTTCTGAGTGGCGGCTGATCGCCTGAGCCATTGCCTGAGACAGGCGTATATCGTCCGAGATCATCTTGCGATACCCCTCGGCGCCGACTTGCCTCAATGCAAGCCACACCTTAAGTGCTCGGAAACTGCGCGAATTTTGAGGACCGTAGTCAACATAGTTCGTGGCCCGTTCGTTGAAATGATAGTAGGGCGGATGGTATGCGAACGCGGCGCGGAGCATTTCTGGATCGCGTACCAGCGCGCATCCAGCCTCGAGCGGCGCGTAGAGCCATTTGTGTGGATCAACCGCGACCGAATCAGCTTGGCTCAGGCCCTGCAAATCGTCGTGGACGTGCGCAACGGCAGCCGCAAAGCCACCGTAGGCTCCATCGACGTGGAACCACAAGCCGTACTCCTTGCAGAGCGCGCTGATTTCCGGCAGCGGATCGACTGCACCTGTGCTGACCGATCCCGCAGTGCCCACTACCAGAAATGGCACATCTCCTGCGGCCGTATCCGCCTCGATTTGACTGCGTAACGCCGAGACGTCCATTCGTGATTTGGAGTCGGTGGCGATCCACCGTATTGAATCGGTGCCGAGGCCTCCAAGGTCCGCGGCCTTCTGAATCCACGTGTGCGTTTCGCCCGAACAGTACGCACGAAGCTTACGTCCTGAATGTTCAGCAATGCCATACTTGCGTACATCCCAGCCCGCCTTGGCAGTGCGTGCGGCCAGGAAGCAGACGAAGTTCGCCATATTGCCGCCGCTGACGAGCAGTCCGCCGCAACCGACGGGGTAGCCAATAAGCTCCGCGATCCATCTGATGGTCTGAGACTCGATCTCGGTGGCGGCTGGCGAGAGTGTCCATGCACCAACGTTCGGGTTCACGGCTGCGGCGAGAAAGTCGCCAAGGATCCCGATCGGCGCTGGCGGCGCAGTGATGTATCCGAAAAATCGCGGGTGTCCGTTGAATAGCGAGTGAGCGAAGAGCCGCTGTGCCGTCTCTTCCAGTAGCAGTCCGGGGTCCGTCCCCATTTGAGGGAGTGGCCCTGTGAGGTCGAGTGCGTCGCGCACGACCGACGGGGATTCATCACGGGTTACAGGGCCAGACGGCAACGATTCCAGGAACCCCGCGAGTTGGTCTACGAGTCGATGTCCGAGCTTGCGGAATGTCGCAGCGTCCATTGCAAGCGGCGCGTGCCGGCTGGAATAGTCAGTTATAAATGGCTCGTTTTCCCCGGATTCTTTCCTCACGGATTTATCCCTTCTAGAAGATCTGTCTCAGGTATTCGCCCGCCAGTCACAGTGCTGAATACCCGATAGAACGATTGCCGTCCCCATAACGCCTCGTGATCGTCGGGCGACAATTCTTTCAGCCGCTCGTACGCGGTCACCTGGGATTCGTGGCAGCAGACTGCCCGCCACACTGTAGACCAGAAGCAGCGTGTATCAATCACCGTGGTAATCGCCCAGTCTGGCCATGGCACGGCCCGTCGTTCAATGCCATCGACCGTCGAGACCAACTTCCGGAACGCTGACTGGTACGCTTTCCAGGTCGATTCCGGCCATGCAATGTAGTAAAGCTTCGATACCGCATGCGGCTGTTCGGTTTCGATTCCATCGCATAGAAACGCCGGGTCGGCTGCAGCAACGATGGCCGCCGTGGTGAATTGGGAGATCGCAATATGGTCAGGGTGCCCGTAAGCGCCATCGGGTCCGAACGTCACGACAACGTTGGGCTGGATCCGTCTTATGTGCCGCGCAATAACGGCGACAGCCTCGCTGGCGTTCGCACTGTCGAGTTGCTGATCATGGTAGTCGAGGATCGAGACTTCGCGGACGCCCAAGGCTGAGGCGGCGGCCCGTAGCTCACCCTCACGAATGCTCGCCAGTGCCAATGGGCCGGGATGCTCAGGATCGTCCAAACGATAGCCTCGGAAGCGGCCACTGTCGCCACGAGTAGCCGTCAGCAGAAAGACATCAGTGCCTTCGGATGCGTATTTCGCGAGCGTGCCTCCCACGCCAAGGGATTCGTCATCAGGGTGCGCGAGCACGGCCAGTAATCTCGGTGTCCGCATGATTCTTGTATCCTGTTTGGACAGATTGCCTCTTACGTCAATTCGCCTCGAAGTTTCGAATCAACCCTACCTCGGTTTAGGTCCCTAGCTATACGAATCACCGGCCTAACGCTTTGCGGATATGCGCCAAGTGATGCCAGCTGTGCCGCAGTGCGTGGTCCTCAATGACAAACTGCGCGGTGACCGGCGCGCCGAAGCTAAGCGAGAAGGGAGCTGAGCGATCCAATTCTTCGTCCGTGAACGAGCGCACGGCATTGGCTGCCGCATGACTGTTCCGACGCAAAAGTTCTAGTGCGATAGCCTTCGTTGCCTCCGCATGCTCGTGGGCGTGATTGGCATTCAACTCGGCGACCGCGTCCCACGTAACGTCGGTGACGGCTTTTCCACTGGCGATTGCCCGTGCGAGGTCAATTTCGATCGGGTACACACTGGCAACATGGTGCACGATCAGGCCAACCGACCGGCGATCCGTATCCGACACCGGTGTACGCCATTCCTTTTCCGAGAGTTCTTCAGCAAAGGCAGCCAACAGAGCTGCGCCCTCCTCGATTCGATCAGCCAATAATGCGGAGCGACGACCCACGGAACTTTTTATTTTGCTAGTGGCGGCGGTCTGCGGTGACATATTTTCCATTTCCTTTCAGCTTGAGTGATGGTGGAGCAGTTATTTACTTCAACGTGTCGAGGGATCCAGTATTCCGCAAAATGCGCGTGGCTACTTATCTGGGAGTCCGGCTTTCTTGCTCGCCTAATGCTTGTCGGCGATTCGCTTGTCCAGGCGTCCTGGGCAATTTGCAGAGATGCGGGAAACATCTGCGACGATGGTCATAAGAAGTTTGCATAAAGACTTTCTCGAAGGTGCTAGGATCCTATCTCTACACCTCACTGGCCAGGCGGCCCAAAACCTCCAGGCGGCAGGGGAGGGGACTCATCCTTAAACGCTCCACTGCAGCAGCATCTCCCCTCTTGGACACGTAATAGAGAACCGGGACTGCCATCCTTGACAGAAGGGTTGACGCCACTTCTCCGGCCATCAGCGAGAGAGCCAAGCCCTGAAAAATCGGGTCGAACAGGATGACAGTCGCTCCTACAACGACGGCGGCTGCCGTCAGCAGCATAGGACGGAAGCGTACCGCGCCGGCATCGATGACGGCCTCCTCCAACGACATACCTTGTGCACGACGTAATTCAATGAAGTCGACGAGGATGATTGCGTTACGTACAACAATTCCGGCGCCCGCGATGAAGCCGATCATTGAGGTCGCGGTGAAGAAAGCCCCCATAAGCGCGTGGGCCGGGAGTATACCGACCAGGGTCAGGGGAATGGGCGCCATGATGACGAGCGGCGTGGTGAACGAGCGGAACCAACCCACGACCATCAGGTAGATCAGGACAAGCACCGCCGCGAATGCCAATCCCAAATCCCGGAAGACCTCCACCGTAATCTGCCACTCGCCATCCCATTTCATCGAGAAACGGTCGGTGCGCTCCGGCATTGCGGTGCCTTTGTACTGTTTCACTGTATAGCCCTCGGGCAACCTAAGTTTTTCAATGGCGGCGCTCATCTTCATGATGGCGTACGCCGGGCTCTCTTCTCCTCCCGCGACATCCCCCGTGACATAAACGACTGGCTGCAGGTTTTTACGGTACACGCTGGTATCGATCATGGTCTGGTGGAGGGTCGTTACCTCCTGCAGAGCAATCTGTTCACCGGAAGGCGTAGACAGCTTCAGGTTGCCGAGGTCGTCGATCCCCGAGCGATGCGGGCGCCCCAACCGCACCTCGATGGGGATGTCTTCGCGCGAATGCGAATCATGTAGCAGGCCGGCGTTGGCTCCACTGAGGCCTATGTGCAGGGTTCGCGTAATATCGGCCGGCGAGATACCATGCAGCGCAGCCTTCTCCAGATCTACCTTCATATCGTATTTCGTTTGCGCATCTTCGACATACCAGTCCACATCCACCACGCCCGACGTCTGCTCAAACACCTTCTTGATCTGAGCGGCCAACTCGATCTGGCCTTTATAATCGGGCCCATAAACTTCTGCGACCAAAGTTTGCAATACAGGTGGACCTGGCGGAACTTCGGCAACCTTGATTCGCGCGCCAAACTGACTGGCAATCTTGTCCAACTCCGGCCGCAATCGTCGCGCAATGTCGTGGCTTTGTGCCTTGCGCTGGTGCCGCGAGAGCAGATTCACCTGAATGTCGGCTTGATTGGGTTGATTGCGTTGAAAGTAGTGGCGCACAAGACCATTGAAGTTGTACGGACCGGAGGTCCCCGCATAGATCTGATAATTGATAACTTCCGGCTGCGTGCCCAAATATTGTCCTAGTGCCTGTGCCACGTGAGTTGTTTGTTCCAGCGGCGTGCCGTCCGGCATGTCAATGACGACCTGAAACTCGCTCTTGTTGTCGAATGGCAGCATTTTGAGGCGTACCCATTTCAAGGGCACGAACGCAATCGTGGCGAGCAGCAAAACCCCGACAGCTGCAAGGAACATCCAGCGGCGACAGGCATTGAGGATCAGCGGGTTCATCATCCGGCGATACGCACGAGTCGTCCAGCTTTCGGTCTGATGCCCCGAATGACCGACAACTCCTCGGTTTCCGGCCAGGAGCCTTGATGCTGCCCACGGTAGGACGATGAAGGCTACAAGCAGCGAGAACAACATCGCGGCCGACGCACCCACAGGGATCGGTCGCATGTATGGGCCTGCCAGCCCGCGCACGAAGGCGTTGGGCAGGACGGCGGCGATCACAGCAAAGGTTGCGAGAATTGTAGGGTTCCCGACTTCAGCAACCGAGTCAACCACGACGTCCATCACGGATCGTCCTCGACTCTCCGGCAACCGGAAGTGTCGAGCAATGTTCTCGACCACTACGATAGCGTCGTCAACCAGGATCCCGATTGAGAAGATAAGCGCGAACAATGTGACCCGGTTCAGCGTGTACCCATACAAGTAAAAAACGCCAAGTGTGAGGGCGAGCGTCACCGGTACAGACAACAAAACCACTGCCGACTCACGCCAACCCAGCGCCAGCGCAACCAGCAATGTCACCGACAAAGTTGCGATCAGCAGGTGGATGAGGAGTTCGTCGGACTTATCCTTTGCCGTCTCTCCATAGTTGCGCGTGACCGTAATGTTGAGGTCGTTCGGAAGCACGTAACCGCGCAGAACATTGACACTGTCCAGGAGCCGCCTGGAAATATCCGTGGCGTTCGTACCTTTGCGTTTGGAGAGTGCGATGGTCACCGCGGGATACTCCGCGCCAGGGTTCTGGTCTACTCCACCCCTCGCATTCGCAAACAAAACGTAACTGTCCGGCTCTGCCGGGCCGTCTTGAATTTTCTCGGCTACGTCACGCAGGTAGACCGGACGTCCGGCATGAACTCCGACCACGACCCGATTCAGATCTTCGAGACTCGTAAAGAAAGTGCCCGCCTCGACCTGGAACTCGCGATTGGCGCGTGCGAAACTCCCGGCTTGGCCGCGGCTATTCGTGTTCTGGAGTTGAGTCACGACTGCGCCCGGGGTGAGGCCATATGCTGTGAGCCGTTGCGTATCCAGCACGACTCGTACTTGCCTCGGCTCGCCTCCGATGATCGTCGTCTCAGAAACGCCGTCCAACGGCCTAAGTGAGTTTTCGAGTTCACCTGCGATTCGACGCAGACGGTATGAGTCGTAGCCTTTTCCCCACAAAGTCAGAGCCAGGATCGGTACATCATCAATCGAGCGGACCTTAATGATCGGTTGAGAGACCCCCGGCGGGATGCGATCGAAGTTGGAGTAGAGCTTATTGTAGGTCTGCACGATCGCATTTTCTTCTTTACTGCCGACGTAAAAGCGGACGATCAACATGCTTACGCCGGGATGACTGATGGAGTAGACGTACTCGACACCCGGCACGTCGCGAAGCAGCTTTTCAGCCGGGAGGCTGACCCTCTGCGCGACTTCGTCCGCGGACGCACCCGGCATCTGAATGAACACGTCCAGCATCGGAACGACGATCTGCGGCTCTTCTTCTCGTGGAGTTTGGAGAATGCTGAAAGCGCCCAGAAGTAACGCAGCAGCGATCACGAGGGGTGTCAGCTTCGAATCGATGAAGGCGTGGGCAATACGGCCGGCCAAACCGAGCGCTCGCGAAGGCGCGATCCTTAACTTGGATTGTTTGTTTGCCATTATTCGCCCTCGATGCGCTTGCTGTTCAGGTTTCGTTCCCCTGGATTGGCTACAAACCTCTCGCCACCCTGGAGCCCGGACAGTACCTCGATTTCGGACCCGGAGGGCTTTCCCAAAGTGACGTAGCGGAGGCTTGCGAACTTGTTCTGGTCCAGCACAAAAACACCCTGCAATTGACCGCGTTCGACCAGGGCCGAGCGAGGAATCAGAAGTGCCAGTTGCTTGCCGCGAGAAAACCGTGCCCGCCCAAACAGCCCCGAACGCAGCCGTGTGTCTGTAGGCAACTCGATTTTCACCAGGAACGCGCGGCTCGCGGGATCAGCGGCTGGGACGATCTCCACTACGTTGCCTTTCAGTTCTGGGTCGCCTAGGGCTTCAATCGCAATCGAAACCTGCCCTCTTGTTCGTGCATACCGCATATCGCTCTCGTTGATAGCGACTTCCAGTCGATAGCGACGCGTATCCTCAACCGTGAAGATCGGCATGCCGGGAGAAGCCAACGTCCCAGAATCAGCTTTCTTATGCGTAACAATGCCGTTGAAGGGAGCTCGAATCCGCGTATAGTCCAGTGAAGTCCTCGCCTGGCTCAATACTGCTCGCGCCTGGGCCTGGCCTGCTTGTGCAATGTCCCGACGCGCGAGAGTAGCGTGGTAGCGGGCATTCACTTCGTCGAATTCCTGCTGACTCACTACCTTCTGTTCGTACAGGTATTGGCACCGCTTCAACGTTGATTCCGCCAAGGCCAGGTCGGAATCCGCCGCTACGAGTTGCTGCTGGGCGGCAAGATCGGCTGCAATTGCACGGTCTGCCATGGCTCGCGGCTGGGAGTCGTCGATAACGGCGAGCACCTGGCCTCGATGAACCTGATCTCCTTCGTGAACTCGGATTTCAACGATGTTGCCCATCATCTGACTCGCGAGATCGCTGGTCTGTGCGGCGCGTACTGTTCCTACCGCCTCCAGCTCATCGGGAATGCTTGCTTGTTTCAGTGCAAGCACAGAAACGTCTCGTACGGTTTCTGCGGATGGTATTTTTGCTTGCCGCTCAGTTGAGCAACCGCTGAGGCCGAGCGCAGCGGCTAGCATCAACGAGCCGAGTCTTAGTCCTGTGTTGTTAGCATTCATGGCATCACCGAAAGCAAGATTCAAGTTCCGCTGCCCAATTCGAGCACGATCATCACCGCCTAGTGCACGTGAAGGACGGAGATTGCAGCCTCTTCGGACTGCAACACAGTGCCTCAGGCGCGGATCGCGACCACCTCGAGATACTCCGCTGCAACTACAGTGAGCTCATCCCCTCCGCGATTGTGTTCAGACCACAATCCTTCGAGTTCGTTGCGCAATCTTTTCGCCGAATCTTCATCCAGCGAGGCGAATGCCCGATTTGTCGGCCCATAATACTGTCGGAAGAATTCGACCACTTCAGCCGGCGGAAACGGGTAGGTGAAGTTATAGTGACGTCGTGTCGTCTTAAGGTCCGAAATACCGGGGCCCAGCCTCTCCCGCACCACTGCTTCATCGCCCCACAGCACCGGGGCGGGCATGCCCGAGGGAGCGATGAACTTGGCGAAAGTTTTGAACATTTGGCCAACAAATCCTTCGCGCGTCCAATTTCCCATTGCGATCGTGCCCCCCGGACTACACACTCGCAGCAGTTCGCGGGCGACGAGTTCCGGACGCGGGGCGAACATGGCGCCGACCAGGCTGGTTACGACGTCGAAGCTGGCATCTTCAAATGGGAGTGATTCGGCATCGCCTTCCATAAAACGAGCGTTGAGGCCTTCCGCCTTGGCACGCGCCTGCGCGCGTTGTATTAGGTTTGGCGCGATGTCCACCCCCGTAGCATTCACTCCATCGCGCGCCGCCCATAGCGCAACCTGACCCGAGCCGCAAGCCACATCGAGCAGCTGGCATCCGGCGGGAATGTCGAGTTGTTCGTAGAAAACGCGTGCGCCTTGTTCCATATACCGCGAGAAGCGGTCGTAGTCTCCAGCCATCCAGGTTTCTTTCAGCCGTGTCTTCACGCCATTGATTTCTACTGCAGTCGTTGTTGTACTCATGTTTCCTCCAGTGTCTTTAGGTCTTTACTTTTTGCCTGCTGCAACGGCAGTCGCTACCGTGCCTCGTGGGGTCAGAAACGCAAGGACGGCAGCGAAAACAAGCAGTGCCGGGACATCGCCCCAAAGGTGTGCAATTTGGTCCGGGTTTGTGAGCGCCTGGACTGCCATGACTGCAGCGTGTACCACGCTGGACCACACCGTGAACCAGATAAGGCTCAAGTGTGCAAGGGGATTACGGCTCGCAATCAACAGAAACACGCCCAACGTTGCGTAAACCCCTAGAATCATCTGCAGGTAATGCGGCAGATGATGCGACTGTCCGGCGTGCCAGGACCAGCCGGACGGCCAAACGTTAACGAACGTGTAAATCCCAACGATGAAGGCCACACCCACCAACCGTAATGCGATACGCAAGTACCTCGTGGGATCGGATTCGGACACTCTTGCTACTCTTAAGGCCGGCGAATAGGTCTGAAGCTCTCGGGCGAGGACTTCCTTGACCGGTTTTTCTTGAATCACTGTCATACTCCATCCTCCGTACACTTGAATTTTGAGTCGACCAGCGATGCTCTGCTTCGTCTGCTGTTTCGATGAGCCATTGTGCGGCAAGATTCCGCGGGCACTTGTCCGCGAGTCCGGCTTTCTTGCTCACAGCACAGGTGCCGTATGATGATTTGCTCAGGAGTCCGGGGAGGTTTGCCGGGAGCTCCGCGTGAGGACGTATGGATGTTCTTTCCGAAGTGCTGAAGGTGGTCAAGCTCCAGGGGGCCATGTTCTACAACGGAGAATTCTCCTCCCCGTGGAGTTTTTGTTCACCGGCTTCTGCCACGATTGCGCCCTATTTAGCTCCGGGTGCGAGACACGTTATCGTTTACCACTTACTCACGCAGGGACACGCCTCTGCCCGTCTGGTGGATGGCGAGCGCATTGCTCTTGACACCGGCGACATCGTGATCTTTCCCCACGGTGACGCGCACATCCTCGAAAACGGCCCGGCGACGAAGTCTGTGGACATGGCGAAGGAAATAGCGCGAATTGTCGCCCAGGGATTGAAGCTGTCACGCATGGGTGGCGGAGGGGAAATGACCAAGTTTGTCTGTGGCTTTATGGCCTGTGAGCCACGACTCAGCCAGGTTTTTCTTAGCGGCCTGCCGGCGGTGTTCAAGGTCAGCATTCGCAACGACGCCTCGGGCAGATGGCTTGAGAATTCAATACGGTTTTCGGTGAACGAGACCGATGCATCCCGCGCTGGCGGGGAAGCAGTCTTGGCAAAACTATCGGAGGTTTTGTTTGTTGAAACACTGCGGACCTACATTGCGCACCTTCCACCTGAACAAACCGGTTGGTTGGCCGGCGCCCGCGATTCGGAGGTTGGAAAGTCTCTGGCGTTGATGCACCGGAACCCGGCACAGCCGTGGACCATCGCTTCCTTGGCCAAAGAAGCAGGAGTATCACGATCGGTGCTCGCCGAGCGCTTCCGCCATTTCCTCAACGAAACTCCTATGGCCTACCTCACGCGCTGGCGACTGCAGTTGGGAGCGGAGATGCTCGTCTCGACGAGTTACTCAGTGGCACAGATCGCATCGGAAGTCGGCTATGAGTCCGAAGCCGCGTTTAACCGGGCATTTAAACGCAAGTTTGAAATTCCTCCCGCACGTTTCCGTAGTCGGTCGAGGTCTGCCCAGGCTGAACCGCCACGGCAAGCGAAGTCCACTCCGGGTGATCAGACGCTAGCAGAAGACTTTGCGGCTAACCGCGCACGATGAAAGCCCGGGCTGGAACCGGCGATGAAGAATCGTTTCCGCAGGGTTCGTGTAGAGACAAGCCGGCTTGGGCCAGACAGATAGTAGAATAGCGAACATGTGGAGACCCGCGGCTTTCCTGTGCCCACCGACGCGGGTTGCGGCTTGACAATGGCCAAATACTTCTTTAGCAGTTATTTCCTTGACGTGGACGAGCGAAGGCTGCTTCGTGATAACGAGGAACTCCGCCTCCGAGGCAAACTGTTCGATACTCTTCGCGTGCTGGTGGAGAATGCTGGCAAGCTCGTGCGCAAAGACGCGTTCATGGAGTCGGTGTGGCCAGACTCCGTTGTCGAAGACAACAATTTGGACTATTGCATTTCGCAGCTCCGAAAACTGTTCCACCCGGAGAAATACATCGAAACCGTGCCACGACACGGTTATCGATTCGTTGCCGAGGTAACCTCGCCGAAGCCTCAAGGCCAATCGATCGAACTGGAACCAGCCGTGCAACGACCCGATGCTCCAGATCAACAGATCGAATTCATTGAGACCGTGCCGCGTGTCGGCTATCGCTTTCCTGGCAAGGTGGAGAGCGCAGGAAAAGTTCCCATCTCGGCGGTCGTTCTCGGCGACGGCTTGAAGCGACAGGAGATTCGCTATTGCATGACCAGCGATCAAGCGCGTCTCGCTTATGCCAGCATCGGGAATGGACCGCCGCTGGTGAAGGCATCTAACTGGCTGACCCATCTCGATTACGAGTGGGAAAGTCCTATATGGCGGCACTGGTGGGCGGAATTCAGCAAGCACCATCGAATGGTCCGCTACGACGAGCGTGGCAACGGTATGTCGCAACGGGATGTTACCGAAATCAGCTTTGATACCTGGATCCGAGATCTCGAAACGGTGGTGGACGCGGCAGGACTCGACCGCTTCTCTATGCTCGGAATTTCGCGCGGCGGCTCCATCGCCATCGCTTATGCAGTAAAGCATCCCGAGCGGGTGAGCAAGTTGGTGTTGTATGGTGCATTTCCAGCAGGGCTCAATCATCACGGTAGCCCGAAAGCGCGTGAAGCACGACGGGCGCTGGAAAGCCTCGTGAGGCTTGGCTGGGGAGTTAACAATCCGGCGTTCTGCAAAATGTTTACCTGTCGATTCGTCCCTAACGCCACTCCCGCTCACGAGCATTGGTTCGACGATCTGCAACGTGTGTCAACATCAGCCGAGAATGCGGCACGGTTGATGGAGATCGACGACAACATCGATGTGCGCGGACTTCTGCGACAGATACGAGTGCCCACACTCGTGGTGCACTGCGATGGGGACCAGGTCGTGCCGCCGGAGTGTGGGCGCCAAATGGCAGCTGAAATTCCCGACGCACGCTACGTCTCTTTGCCCAGCGCCAACCACCTTCTGTTGGCGGAAGAGCCAGCGTGGCCGATTTTCCTCACAGAGATTGGGTCATTTCTTGAATGGTAGGCAGATACTACGCTCAGGGGCTCAGCTGACCGCTGTCTTTTAGCTCGATCACCTTTACGAATTCTTCGTCACAGAAGAACGCAGTACGCATGAAAGCGGAGTTTCCCAACATCAGAATTTGGTGACGGGCGGCGCAAGTTGTGATGGACAAAAAAGGGCGGCGCGAGCCGCCCAACTTCATTCTTGCCGGAGACTATGCGGCCGAACTAGGCACCGTCACAATGCGCTCTTCAGGCACGCGGTACGTAGCCAAGGACGGGATCAGTTTGGGCACACGCTTCTGATATTCCTGATACTTCGAACCGTGAACGACGACCAAATCGCGCTCTTCCCATCGGATCGCCGTTAGGATGTAAGCGGATGTAAGCAGCGCGAACAGAAGGTGCGCGCCGGTCATCGTTGGAGTAGCCCAGAAAGCTACCAGCCAACCCACATACAGAGGATGACGCACGTAACGGTAGAACAGAGGTGTGCGAAATTCCAGGTACGTGTATGGCTTCCGCGCAAGATACAACGCGACCTGCCGAAGCCCGAACAGGTCAAAGTGGTTAATTAACAACGTCGCCACGAACACCAGTGCAAAGCCTAGACCGAACACCGTGTTGATCGCATTCCGAATGACGGGATTTGTGAAGTTCCAAACGATTCCTCCGATTGGCTGCCAGAAGGCGAACAGCGCTATCAGCAACAGGCTGGAACACAGCACGTATGTGCTGCGTTCGGCAGCCGCCGGAATGAATCGAGTCAGTACTTCTTTGAACGCAGGCCGCGCCATGACGCTGTGCTGCACCGCGAATACCAGCAGCAAAAGAGCATCAATGGCGAGAGCCGGCCAGAACGACATTCGTGCTGCAGAATCCATCGACCTCGGTAGGTACAAATTCCCGATGAACCCGACGGCATACACGAAGGTCAGAAAGAACGCTATATAACTGACGAGTCCGTACACAAAAACCGCTAAACGCTTCCCCATATCTTCCATCCCCTTTTTGGAACCTGGCCTTTGGCCTAGGATTTCCCGTAAGTTGATGGAAGACTAGCGTCGCTTTGGTGCGAATGTCCTTTGGCGGCCCTGAAATCTCGCTGAGAAAATCCTGAGAAATTGCGGTGAGGCAGTTTCTCACACGATGTGTGTAGAGGATCGAGTAGCCGGACCCCATCGCGGAGGCCCGGCCCTCTAAGAACCGGACGTGACAGTTTCCCGTCATCCGGCTCAAGCACTCCGAACGCCTCTTTAAAGGAGACGCGGTTTGGATACGGAAAGACGTAGGCGATGAACCCTGTCATGGCACTCGGGATGAAGTAAGAGACAGTTCTCGGCGCTGGTCGAACCACCCATCGTGCGAGAGACGCAATAGTGTAGGCGCCATCCCGTAGTCCGAGTGATCTTTAAACTGCAAACAGGGCAGAGACCGCTCTGTTCATACCAGAGCAAGCGAAGGATGCGAGTGCCCCGAAACGACTCTCGCATATGAGCTGCTTCGCGTTCTTCGAAGTAGGTTTCATAATCGGGGTCGTAAGGATTCGCATCTCCCTGTATCTTGAGATGTCGCTTGATGGGCGTGCTACTGGCGCGAAGGAGCCAGATCTGGCTTGGCTGTCCGTCGTTGTTCCAGATTTCGCCGAAGAAGGCCCAATCCTGACCGCGGTGCTGTGCAAAGTATTTCTGTTTGCACCAGCGTCCGGTCTTTCTTGGGTGCCTTCGTCGTGCCCACCGCCATAGACTGCAGAAGATTTCATGATCCACACGTGCGAATGTGGATTTATTCATGGTGTGCCGATGATAATTTGCCCAACCCCGTATCTTGGGGTTGAGTTGCTTGATCAGATCGGCGGCAGATGAACCCAGAGCGGCTTTGATCGTTCTACGGATGTGCC
>Ga0207693_10003157_pt1 | contig 14169 bp, 14 predicted proteins | sample LARL81metaG_FD_184347 | JGI IMG/M metagenome (GOLD analysis project Ga0207693, IMG submission 184347) | Corn, switchgrass and miscanthus rhizosphere microbial communities from Kellogg Biological Station, Michigan, USA - LAR L8-1 metaG... | ecosystem: Host-associated > Plants > Roots >...
TTGATCGAGAAGGATAGGAACACCAGCCACGGCGGAACGCCGAAGAGCGGCAACAGCGCCCGCAGGAACACGTCGCCGCTGATGTTCCACTTCTGCCGCAGCGCGGTGGCGAAGTTGAAGTACTGGCTCGAATGATGGGCCTGGTGGGTGGCCCAGATCAGCCGCACCCGGTGCGCCATCCGGTGGTAGAGGTAATAGAGCAGGTCCACACCGACAATGGCGATCACCCACGTGTACCACTGATTGGCGGGCAGGTGCCACGGCGCGACATAGACGTAGAGTGCCGCGTACGCCAGCAGCGCGATCCCGTTGAGCAGCCCGCTGGTACCGACGGACACCAGGCCCATCCAGATGCTGGCCCACGCGTCGGGCTTCAGATACGAACCGGATGGTGGGCGATCCGCCTCTTCATGCGCGAGCCTGCGCGCAGCGGCCCACTCGATGATCAGCAGCAAAAGGAAGAACGGGACCGCGTACATCACGGGATCGTGCATCAGCGGCGGCAGCACATCCGAGAATGCCTTTGCCAAGTCCACGGCAACACCTCCGCGACGAGTTTAGCCGGCGCGCCGTTACCGGAAGCTGATCACCTGACTGCCCCATGTGGCCCGGATGTGCAGGTCGATATCGTTCACGATCGCGTCTCGCCGGTCAATGATCAGGCATGCGCGATCCGCTTCGTGATACGGCGGCCACTCCGGTTCGCCGGGCAGCCCATTGGGCTTGCCCTGGACGGCGAAGTTCACCCAGCGCGCCCGCATTCGCGACGACACCGCCGCGCCGGTCTTCAAGCCACCCAGTTTGAATGTGAAGTCCTTGGGGCCGGCGATCAAATTGCCCCAGACATAGGGCAATTCGGTGGCATGGGTCGCGCCGATTCCCAGTGCCTTCAGCATCGGGGTGGACCAGTCGAATCGGTACAGGTACACCGGCGCGACAGCGCTGTGCCCCTCGGCCAGCCACACCGACGGCATCCGGAACCCGACGTCGCGGGCGACACCCATGCCCCGGGTCTTGGTGCGCCGACTGCGATAGACGGCGCCGATCTGGTCCTCCGTCGGGAGCTGCACGTCGGGCTGTTCGGCGGCCATTTCGGCGAACATACGCCGGATCTCATGGGGCGTGATCGGCATCAGCGGCGACTTCATCCACTTGAACAGTGCCGCCTCGTGCTTGTTGGTGCCGATGATCAACGGCACCGGATGCGAGCGGCCCTCGCGCGCCAGCTTGACCGGATAATCGGGCACAAGGTCGCCGTCGACGATCGGCGCGAAGGCGAGCAGGCCTGGGCTACGCAGCGGCACGTCGTTGAACAATGTCCGCGACGCCGCCACGATCGCTTCGGCCGGCAAGCCACTCAACCGGTCGACGTCGTCGGGCCTCAGGCCGAGTATGTCGAGGAACTCTTCGGCGACCCGCCGGCCCCGCACGGCGTCATATACCGACGTGGCCGGTGAGCTCTGCGCAATTGCGGCGCTGAACAGTCCGGCGCCGGCCGGGGTGGTCAGCAGAGTGGTGACGATGCCGGCGCCCGCCGATTCGCCGAACAGTGTGACCCGATCGGGGTCGCCGCCGAATGCGGCGATGTTGTCGCGCACCCACTGCAGTGCCAGGATCACGTCGCGCAACCCAAGGTTGCTGTCGAACCGGCGTCCTGATGTGCTGAACGACGACAGATCCAGAAATCCGAAAGCGCCGAGCCGGTAATTCACGGTGACGACGACCACGTCGCCGCCCGCGGCCAGCACTCGCCCGTTATACAGCGGCTGGTTCGCCGAACCGAGGACGTAGGCGCCGCCGTGAATCCACACCATCACCGGCTTACGATCGCCGCCGGCGATATCCGACGACGCCCAAATGTTGAGCGTGAGGCAGTCGTCACCTTGCGGCGCGCCGAGGTCGATGGGAATGCGTGGCTCAACCGGCTGCGGGCAGACCCGCCCCAGTGCGCCGGCATCGGCGACTTCGGTCCACTTCTCGGGCGGCTGCGGGGCCCGCCACCGGAGGTCTCCTGTCGGCGGAGCGGCGTAGCGCACGCCTTTCCACGAGGTAATGGGACCGTCGTCGGCGCCACGGACGGGGCCGTAGGCGGTTTCGACAACAGTGCTCATACGTTGAGGCTACCTATGCGTAGCAAAGACAACCGCGAGATTCGCATCACGTGTAGTGGTATGACTGATACGTTATTTGTAACAATCCTTCCAAGGAGATCCGATGGACCCGCTGCGCCGCCGCATCGTCGCCGAGTTCGAGAAGGGCGCGGGACGTCACGACGATCCCGCGGTCTACGGAGGTACGCCGGGCGATCCGGGACTGATCGGGCCCGACAGCGTGTCCTGGGAGATCAACGCCGACCTGGCGGCAGTCTCCCAAGCCGGCCTTCCCGCGATCGTGCTGGAGATCCTGCATCCGTCGGTCGTCGCAGGCGTGCAGGATCTGTCGAACTACCGTCAGGATCCGTTTGCGCGCGCTCGCGCCACCCTGGGCTACGTGCTGACCACGACGTTCGGCAATACCGAGGCGGCGACCCGGCTCATCGAACACGTCAAGGACGTGCATTCCTACGTCAAGGGCACGCGCCCCGACGGCGTCGCATATCGCGCGCTGGACCCGGAGTTGATCGCCTGGGTGCACACCTGCATCCCGTGGATGATCATGCACGCCTACGAACATACGAAAAGGCCGCTGTCTCAACAGGAACGGGATCGGTACCTGGCCGAGCAGGCGGTGATCGGCCGGATGGGCGGCGCCGAGTGGGTCCCGACGACCGTCGCCGAACTCGACGACTATGTCGAGACCATGCGGTCACGACTGAGCGTGAACGTGCAGACGCGAGCGTTTCTCGACTTCCTGATGACATCCCCGTTCTTCCCCAACTTGCCTGGGCCTGTCGATCGCCAATTGCACCGTTTCGCGATCTACGCGGGAATGAGCCGGGCCCCGCACTGGGCGCGCGAACTCATCGGCCTCGAGCATCCCCCGACTCTGACCCGCACGCTGATCGAGCCGGCACTGCAGTGGGACGCGCGCAGGTTGCGCCGGGCGTTCGGCACCCCGTGCTACGTCCAACTCGCGCGTGAGCGCGCAGCGCCGACGAAGGCCGCCGCGCTGTGATCGACGGCCAGCTGATCGAGGTGGTCGGCGGCGTTGCCGTCGGCGGCCGCGTGGAAGAGTCGGCCGACCGCGCGAGCCAGCGCATACTTAACGCCGCGCTTCAGGAAGCAGCTGCCGTTGGGCTGCAACGGATTACGGTCGAGGAGGTGGTCCGCCGAGCAGGCGTATCCCGAATGACGGCCTACCGCCGCTACCCGCGCCGCGATGACCTGGTCGAGGCACTGGTGCGACGCGAGACTCAGCGCTTCCTCGCAGCGGTCGCCGACGCGATCGACGTCGTCGAGGATCCGCACGACGGCGTGGCCGAGGCGTTCATCGCCGCGGTCACGTTCGCCAGGGAGCATCCGATGCTGCGCCGTGCCGGCCAGCTCGAGCCGACCCCGATCGCCGGTTCTCTCGAACTGGTGGCGATCGGGTCGGCCTTCATCGCCAACTACATTCACGGCGAGGCGCCCGGCACACCGTCGCAAAGGGTGTGTTGGGTGGGCGACGTGTTCGCCCGGTTGTTCCTCACCTACATCTCGATGCCGCCCACCGATCCGAACTTCGGCGACGACGCCGAACTGCGGCGGTTTGCGCACGAGGTGCTGACGCCGATGGTGGAGCGCGCTAACGCGAAAGGGGCCTGAGTTAGGTTGGTCGGGTGCGGAAGTGGGCGCTGCTCTTCGCGGCCATCGCGGTCGAGGTTGCGGCAACGCTGGCTTTGCGGGCGTCCCAAGACCATTCGGCGTGGCTGGTGGTGGTCGTGGCTGGATACGTGGGCTCGTTCATCTTGCTGACGCTGGTGTTGCGGACCGGGATGCCGGTCGGGGTCGCCTACGGCATCTGGGGCGCTTGCGGCACCGCCGCGACGGCGGTGCTGGCCGCAGCGATCTACGGTGACCCGTTCACCTGGCCGATCGTGGCGGGTATCGGGCTGATCATCGCGGGCGTGCTGCTCGTCGAGTTCGGCTCTCAAAGAGCCGCCGCGGACCAATCGTGATGTGGCTGGCGCTGGCCTGCGCGATCATCGTCGAGGTCTTCGCGACGCTGTCGCTACGCGCCTCCGACGGATTCCGCAAGAAGGCGTGGATTGTGCCCGCCGTCGCGGGCTATCTCGTGTGCTTCTATCTCCTGTGGCTGACGCTGTCGCTGGGCATGCCCGTCGGCATCGCCTACGGCGTGTGGACCGCGTGCGGCGTCGCCTTGGTCGCCGTCATCGCCCGATACTTGTTCTCCGAACCGCTGACCTGGCTGATGGTGCTCGGCATCGGGTTCATCGTGGCGGGCGTGCTCACGATTGAGATGGCAGGCGCCGTGCACTGAGCGCACCGGCCAGCGCCATCACCACCACGCCCGCGACGGGAACCGAAAGCAGGCCGACCCGCAGGCTCGTCGCGTCCGCGACGACGCCGACAAGCAGCGGTGCGCCGAAGAAGCCGACGCGCATCAGCCACGTCACCACCGTCAGCCCGGTACCAGGGCGCATGCCAGGCAGTTGGTCGGCGCCGTGCATGGCGGCCGGTATCAGCGTCGCGACACCAAAGCCCGCGGCGGCGAACCCGGCGATCGTTCCTGGTGCGCTGGGAAACGCCAGCGCGGCGCCCATCCCGGCGGCGGTGACGAATCCGCCTGACCGCACCACCGCCCGCTCGCCGAAGCGGTCCACCAATCGGTCGCCGATCAGCCTGCCGACCAACATGAACCCGACCAGTGCGACGTAGCCGAACACCGCAACCGCACCCGATGCGTCGAGGCTGTCGCGCAAATACAGTGTGGCCCAGGAACTTCCGGCGTCCTCGACTGTCGCATCCGCGATCGCCATCACCACAAGGGCCGCCAGGGTTGCGTACACCGCGATGCCCGCGGCTGGGCCGCCCGCCGACCGAGCCGACGGATGGTCGTCGTGATCCGGGCCGCCCAGCAGATAGGGGTATGCGATGACGACGACCGCACTGAATACGGCACCGGCGATCGCCAGATGGGTTGCCCTCGGGATGTGCAGCGCGATCGCACCGGCCCCCATCAAACCGCCGACTATCGCGCCGACCGCCCACACCGCGTGAAACGAGTTGATGATCGACCGGCCGTAGTTGCGCTGCACCCGAAGGCCGTGCGCGTTCTGCGCGACGTCGGTGATCGCGTCCGACGCGCCCGCGAGGAACAACGCGGCGGCGAGCACCAGCGGCGTGGTCGCCAGGCCGGCGACGAGGACGAACGCCGCGATGCCGATCGTGCCGACGACGGCGACCCGTGAGGAACGGTATCGGCGGATCAGCGCCGCCGCAGCCAGCCCCGCGACCAGTGCGCCAGCGGAGAACGCCGCGATCGCCGCGCCGTAGACAGCGTTGGACAGGTGCAGGTCGGCCTTGATCTCGGGATAGCGCGGCAGCAGGTTGGCGAAGATCGCCCCGTTGGTCAGGAACAGCGCCGCGACTGCGACGCGGGCCGGCCGGTCCTGCGCCATTGCCCCGACACTACCGAAACAGATTGCGTCACTTGGTCGCGTGGGTCAGCAGGCGCTCGCTGGTCTCCCAGAGGTCGAGTGCCTTATCGCGGTCGTAGGAGTCGGCCGACGACCGGATCGGCCGCAGGCCGTCGAAGTACTCACCGCCGACACCATCGAACCGGGCATCGTTCGTCAGCGCCGCCAGATACCGACCGGAGGTGCGGGTGCTTCGCACACCGGGCAACACCCGCAGCGCCGGCAGCACATAACGCCAAACGAGCCGCTGCAGCGGCGGGTAGTCGCGGGCCAACCCCGAGCCGGGCATCAGGCCGGGGTCGAATGCGTTGACGGTCACGCCATGGTCGAGCCTGCGGTCGAGTTCGTAGGTGAAGAGCATGTTGCACAGTTTCGAGGTCGTGTACCGTCGGCGGCCGTCGTCCGCCGACTGCTCGGCGCGCGGATGCGCCAGATCGTCGGCCGACGTGTAGCGCGGGTGGGGCATGCCGGTGTGCTTGCTCGGGTCGTGGGTTCCGCTGCTGACAACGACGATGCGCGCGGGGTGTGCCAGCTCGCCGAGCAGACCCTGCACGAGCGCGAAGTGGCCAAGGTGGTTGACGCCGAACGTCATCTCGACGCCGTCCTCGGTCCACTCCGTGCCCGACACCACCTGCACGCCGGCGTTGCACACGATCGCGTGCAACGGCGGAAGTGTCGCGGCGCGAACGTCTTCGGCGAAGGCGCGCACCGACGTCAACGACGCGAGGTCCATGCGCATGACAGTGCAGCGCTGCGGTTCGCCGAGTTGCTTGACCGCTTCGGCGCCACGGCCGGTATCGCGCACCGCAAGCACGACGTGCATGGACGGGTCGCTGCGCAGCAGTGCTCGTGCGCACTCGAGCCCGAGCCCCGAGCTGGCGCCGGTGATGATGGCGGTCCTCATGTTCACTTCTCCTCCAACAGGATCGGGATGAGCGCCGTCACGGCCGCCGATAGCCGTCGGTACATCCGCCCGACATCGGTGCCGTCGGGTTCCAGGTGCTCGGCGAAGAACACCCCGTCGGAGAGTGCGACGGCCAGCGCGGTGAGTTCGGTGACGACGCGTTCCGCCTTGGCCGGCGGCGCGTCGGCGGGCAGCAGCCGAGTGATCGCGGCGCGGAACCGCCTGATCGCGGTGTCTCGAACCCGGCGCACCACGCCCGCGACGGCGGGATCGTCGCTGCGCTCCAGCGACAGCATGTAGAACAGCCGCAAGAAGAGCGGATGTTGCGATTGCAACCTCGACAGCACGGCCAGCTGCCCGTCGGCGTCTTCCGATGTGGGGATCGCCGCGAAGAACCGGTCGGCGCCGCGTTCCATCACCGCTGCGAGCACGCCTTCCTTGGAGCCGAAATGCCAGTAGATGGAGCTTGGCGGCAGCCCGCACGCCTTACGGATGTCGCTGATCGACGTGGCCGCGTATCCGCGGGTGGCCATCAACCGTTCGGTGGCATCGAGGATCAGCGCGCGGGACTGCTCACCCTGCTGCTGCTTCTTCGTCGGGCATATATCTGTAAGGATCATTACAGACAGACTAGCAAGTCAGAGAGTGACCAGTGCGGATTTCGCGGACTTTTTCGCAGTGAGTTCACGCTCGACGAAGCGGTGGCACGCTGAGCGGATGACGGTCCATACCGAGGCGACCACCGATGAGCTGCTCGCCCTCTTCCAGCCAGGAACGTGCCTCGACAGCGACGGCACCCTGAACGTCGGGGGGTGCCGCCTCGACGAAGTGGCCGAGCAGTTCGGCACCCCGGCCATCGTCGTGTCCGAGGACGCTCTGCGGCAGCGCGCCCGCGCCTACCTCGCCGCGTTCCGCGGCCGATGGCCGCGCTGCGACGTGGCGTTCGCGTCGAAGTCGTTCCCGTGCACGGCCGTTCAGCGGGTCATGATCGAGGAGGGTCTGCACCTCGACGTCGCGGGCGGCGGCGAGATCCTGACCGCGCTCAAGGCAGGCGCCGATCCGGGCAAGCTCGTCCTGCACGGCAACGCCAAGAGCGACGAGGAACTCGAGCTCGCGGTCAATCACGGCGTCGGCCTGATCGTGGTGGACAATTTCGACGACATCGACCGGCTCGAGCGCATCGTGCCCGCGGGTCATCAGCAACCGTGCCTAGTGCGGGTCATCCCCGGCGTCGAGGCCGCCACCCACGCCTCCCAAGCGACGGGCCACGCCGGCTCGAAATTCGGCCTGCTGCCCGACGACGCCCGCGACGCGATCGGCCGGATCGAGCGCAGCAGCAAGATGCGGCTCGACGGAGTGCACACCCATGTCGGATCGCAACTGCTCAACGTCGAACAGCTGGCGCAGGCGGTCGAACCCATCGCGAAGCTAGGCACCTTCGACGTCTACGACCTCGGTGGGGGCCTCGGGGTGCGCTACACCTACGACGAGCACCCGCCGAGCCTCGACGACTACGCCGAGGCGATGGTGACGCAGGCCCGCGCATTGCTGCCGGCCGGTGCGCGCATCATCGTCGAGCCGGGCCGCAGTATGGTCGCCAACAGCGCGTGCACGGTGTACCGAATCACGACGATCAAGCGCGGCGCCCTCACCCACGTGGCGGTGGACGGCGGGATGGGCGACAACCTCGAGGTGTCGCTGACCGGGCAGCGGTTCGAGGCCACGATCGTCAACCGCGTGGGCGGCGGCGAGATGGTCAGCGTGGTCGGCAGGCATTGCGAATCCGGAGACCAGCTCGTCGACGGCGTCCCGCTGCAGCAACCGGCGATCGGTGACCTGCTCGCCGTGCCGGTCACCGGCGCCTACTGCTACACCATGTCCAATCAGTACAACGGCGCCCGCAGGGTCCCGGTTGTCTTCGCCCGCAACGGGAATGCCCGGCTCGTGGTGCGACGGGATACCTGGGATGACTTGCTGATCCGCGATGTCGACTGATTTTCCGCGGACGAGAGGAGCACTGGCAAAAACACCGACGCGAGGAGCAGGAGAAAACCTGCCAAGATGGGCGGCATGACTGAGCTGCCGGCCTCGCTCGTCGAGTTGGCGCGCCGCTACGGCGTGGCAACCGAATACAACGATTGGACCGGCAGGCACACGACCACCGCATCCTCAACGCTGATCGCCGTGCTCGACGCCCTCGGCGTGCCCGCCGCCACCGAGAATGAGCGCACAGCCTCACTGGCCGCACACGACCGCGACTACTGGGCCCGCTCGCTGCCGCCGACGATCGTCGGCCGGTCCGGCGTCGTGTCGTCGTTCTGGGTGCACGTCTCACACGGCGACCCCGCCGGTCTGTGGATCCGGCTCGAGGACGGTTCCACACGCACCGGGCTGCGGCAGCTCGAAAACAACAGGGCCCCTTATGATCTCGACGGAAGACTGGTCGGTGAGGCCACTTTCGAGCTACCCGGTGACCTGCCGCTCGGCTATCACCAACTCCACTTACAGGTCGGCGCATCCGATATCAGCACGCTGGTGATCGTCTCGCCGGCGTCGATGGGATTGCCTGCCAGGCTGGGGCCGAGCCGGGCATGGGGGCTGGCCACCCAGCTCTATAGCGTGCGCTCGCAACGTTCTTGGGGCATCGGCGATTTGACCGACCTGGCCGACCTCGCGGTATGGTCGGCCTCGCGGCACGGTGCGGGTTTCGTTCTCGTCAACCCGTTGCATGCGGCAGCCCCTACCCCGCCGATGGAGCCGTCGCCGTACCTGCCCACGTCGCGCCGGTTCATCAATCCGCTGTATCTGCGCGTCGAGGCGATCGCCGAGTTCGCGTACGTCCGGCAGCGTGGCAGCATCCGGAGGGCGCGCGTCGAGGTGCAGGCCCTCGCGAAGAAGTCCAACCGGATCGACCGCGACGCCGCGTGGAAGGCCAAGCGCAGCGCGCTGGAAAGCGTCTATCGCGTCAAACGGTCGGCGGGCCGGGAGCTGGCGTACACCGCTTACAGGCAGCGGGAAGGGCAGAGCCTCGACGACTTCGCCACTTGGTGTGCGCTCGCCGAGCAGTACGGGAACGACTGGCACCAGTGGCCCGAGGATCTGCAGCATCCGGCAGGCCCTGCCGTCGCCGATTTCGCGGCCGAGCACGCCAAGACCGTCGACTTTCACCGCTGGCTGCAGTGGCAGCTCGACGACCAGCTAACCGCCGCGCAAGCCACGGCCGTCCAGGCGGGCATGGAACTCGGCGTCATGCACGATCTGGCGGTCGGCGTCGATCCCAACGGCGCTGACGCGTGGGCGCTGCAGGACGTGCTGGCGCTCGGCGTCACCGCGGGCGCACCGCCCGACGAGTTCAACCAGCTCGGCCAGGACTGGTCGCAGCCGCCATGGCGGCCCGATCAACTGGTGGACCATGCGTACGAGCCGTTCCGCGCCCTTGTCAACGCGGTGCTGCGGCACGCGGGCGGCGTTCGCGTCGACCACATCATCGGGCTGTTCCGGCTCTGGTGGATTCCGAAGGGCGCGCCTCCGACCGACGGCACCTACGTGCGCTACGACCACGAGGCGATGATCGGTGTCCTCGCGCTGGAGGCGCACAGAGCCGGTGCCGTCGTGGTCGGCGAGGATCTCGGCACCGTCGAGCCCTGGGTGCGCGACTACCTGCGTGAACGCGGCCTGTTCGGCACATCGATCCTGTGGTTCGAGGCCGACCGCGAAGGTGGCGGCGGCCCCCTGCCCGCAGAGCGATGGCGTGAGTACTGCCTGTCCGCGGTCACGACGCACGACCTGCCGCCGACACCCGGCTATCTGGCGGGCGAGCATGTGCGGCTGCGTGAGAGGCTCGGCCTGCTGACCCGTCCCGCCGCCGAGGAACTGGCCGCTGACCAGGCCCAACAGGCGGCCTGGCTGGCCGAGCTGCGCCGGGTCGGGCTGCTCGGCGACGCTCCAGATGTCGACGCGATCGTTCTCGCGCTCTACCGGTACCTCGGCAGGACACCGTCAAAGCTGCTGGCGCTGTCGCTGGCCGACGCCGTCGGCGACCTACGCACCCAGAACCAGCCGGGCACCACCGACGAATACCCGAATTGGCGGGTGCCGCTACGCGGTCCCGACGGACACAAACTGCTGGTAGAGGACGTGTTCCGCGACCCCCGGGCGGCCGCGCTTGCCGACGCGATGAAAGAAATCGTGCACCCGCCGGTGTAACGCTTCGCCCCGTGTCTCCGGTTTCACATTTGTCACCGCTGCGATATGTTCGCACCGCACCGACTTAGGAGTGATCACGTGAAGAAGATCGTTGTGCTCAGCGGTGGCCTCGTCGTCGCCGGCTCGGCCGCTCTGGTCGGCGCTGGTGTGGCCCTTTCGCAGCCTGGACCGGACATGAGCTCGTACAACGTGGTCGGCGAGCAGTACAACAAGGCGCTACAGATTCTGAAGAGCGAGGGCGTGAAGGCCTACTTCGGCGGCTCGTTCGGCAGCGTCCTGCCGCAGGCACAGTGCCTGGTCGATCAGCAGAAGATCACCTCGGGTGGCCGGATGCTGCTGATGCTGGACTGCAGCCAGAAGGCCGCGGACATGATCGCGGATATGGGCCCCTCCGGGGGTCCCACCGTCGGCTCCAACGGCATCACCACGGTCACCCCGACCCCGGTGGTGCCGATTCAGGGCGCGCCCGGCGCGGGTGCCCCGGCTCCTGGCTAGGGCTCGACCATCCGTTTCAGGTTCTTCAGCGTCTCGGTCATGTTGCGGCCGACCTGACGCGCGGCAACCCGATCGGCGATCAGGCCGAGCAGGTTGCCTGCCGATTCGTACGCCCGGCGGAAGATGACCTTGGTGTGGCCGTCGCCCTTGCTCACCGATCCCGAACGCGATAGCGGCATGATGCTGATCTGCGTCTCCCGTGCGGCGGACGGCTCCCATCTCACGCTCGATCTATAGCCGCGTCTGTACTATTCGCCCATGCCGTTGGCCGATGGTGCGACGTTCGCCGGGTACACCATCGTCCGGATGCTCGGCTCCGGCGGCATGGGTGAGGTCTATCTGGCCCAGCATCCGCGGCTGCCGCGGCGCGATGCGCTAAAGGTACTGCCCGCGTCGGTGTCGGCGGACAACGAGTATCGCCAGCGGTTCAACCGCGAGGCCGACATCGCGGCCACGCTGTGGCATCCACACATCGTCGGTGTGCATGATCGCGGCGACTTCGAGGGCCAGCTCTGGCTCTCGATGGACTATGTCGACGGCACCGACGCGGCGCGGCTGCTGCGGGAGCGCTTTCCGAAGGGGATGCCCACGGCCGAGGTCGCCGAGATCGTGATCGCCACCGCAGAGGCGTTGGACTACGCCCACGAACGCGACCTGCTGCACCGCGACGTCAAGCCTGCCAACATCCTGTTGTCCCACCCGGGATCGGGCGATCAGCGAATTCTCTTGGCGGACTTCGGTATCGCGCGCTGGGTGAACGACATCAGCGGATTGACCGAAACAAATATGACGGTCGGCACCGTGTCGTACGCGGCGCCCGAGCAGCTGATGGGCGCACATCTCGATGGGCGAGCGGATCAATACGCGTTGGCGGCCACCGCCTTTCACCTCTTGACCGGTTCCCCACCGTTTCAGCATTCCAATCCGGCGGTCGTCATCAGCCAGCACCTGTCCGCGTCTCCGCCCGCGATCGGCGCGCACCGCCCCGAGCTGTCCGCGGTCGACCCGGTGTTGGCCAAGGCGATGTCCAAGGATCCCAAGGATCGTTTCGAGCGGTGTGCCGACTTCGCCCGCGCCTTCGCTCACCGGCTCGACGCGGCGCCGACCGGTGACGTCGGCACCACCCTCGCCCCCGCCGCGCCTCCGCCGAAACGCTCGCTGCTGCGGGCCGGCGTCGTCGTGCCCACGATCTTGGCCGTGCTGCTGGTCACTGCAATCACGGTGGCGGTCATGGAGTTTCGGCGGGCCGACCGACCTGAGGCGCCCACCACAACAGCGAAGGCGCCGACGGCCACCAGCCCGACGTTCACGCCGCTGCCTCCGCCGCCGGAGCCGGTGCAGCCGGCCATCGCGCCGTCTCCACCCCCTACCACCGCCGCAGCCACGCCCGTCGCGGTGATCGGCGCCAACTGTTCTCCGGTGGGCAGCACGGCCACGACGGCCGACGGGACCACTGCGTACTGCTCGACGCTGCAGACGACGGGTGCATCGATCTGGTCGCTGAGCCAAGGAGATGTGCCAAGCCCGACGGTCACGACCGAGCCGACCGAGGCGCCGGTGCCGATCGAGGAAGAGTCGCCGGTGCGGGTCTGCATGCAACAAACCGGCCAGACGTGGCTGCGATGTCGCGAAGACATTCGGCGCAGTAACCGTGGGCTGCCGTGAAGTTCGCCGTCATAGCGCCCGTCGCTGCCGGGGTCACCGGCGATCCCGAATGGATGTCCGCCTTCGCCCGACACGTCGAAGCATGTGGATTCGAGTCGATCGTCGCCGTCGAACATACGGTGCTGATGACCGAGTACAGCAGTGTGTACCCGTACGACGCATCCGGGCGGGTGGAGCTGCCAGCTGACTGCCCGGTGCCCGATCCCCTTGACCTGCTGGCGTTTCTGGCATCGCAGACCGATGGGCTCGGATTGGCCACCGGTGTGCTGGTACTGCCCAACCACCATCCGGTGGTGCTGGCCAAACGGGTGGCCACGTTGGATGCCTTGTCGGGAGGCCGGATCCGGCTCTGCGTGGGAATGGGTTGGCTCAAGGAGGAGATCGAGGCGTGCGGTGCGGCCTTCTCCAGTCGCGGGCGCCGCGCCGACGAACAGCTCGAGGTGATGCGGCTGCTGTGGGAGGACCGGCCGGACGGCGCAAGTTTCTCCGGCGAGTTTTTCGAATTCGACCACACCGCTTGCTATCCCAAGCCCACCCGGTGGGTGCCCATCCACATCGGCGGGCACAGCCGCGCGGCTGCCCGCCGTGCTGGCCGGCTGGGCGACGGCTTTCAGCCGCTCGGCCTTGTCGGCTCCGAGCTGGCGGACCTCGTTGCGCTAATGCGCGCCGAGGCAACCCGATTCGGGCGCGATCCCGATGCGCTGGAACTATCGCTCGGGCATCTGGTGGCCAAGGTCGATTTAGGGCGCGCGGAGAAGTTGGCGGCGATGGGCGCCGACAGAGTCGTGCTGGCGCTGCCGCCCACGGCCGACCTCCACGAGGTGTGTGACCTGCTGTCGGCGTGCGCCGCAAGACTGGCGCTGACCCCATGAGCCTTAACGCCTTCGATCGACTCGCGCTGGCCGACCTTGTGCACCTGTATGCGTCGGCCGTCGACGACAGGCGATTCGGCGATGTGGTCGAGTTATTCACCGAGACAGCGGAATTGCGGTTGCCCGACCCGCCCCGGTCGCTGGAACCGGTGCGCCGTCATCACGGCCGCGGCGGCGTGCGGGAGGCGATGTCCGCGGTGGCCGCCGTGACTCGAACTGAGCACGCGATCGTCGGTGAGGTCTATGCCCCGGGGGACGATGCCGACTATGCGTTGGGCCGCATCACGTGCATCGCCCACCACTGGTCGGTCACTGATGGACAAATAAGCGATGTGGTGTGGCATCTGCGTTACGACGACGAGTACCTGCGCACGCGGGCCGGGTGGCGGATTCACGGCCGCGCGCTGACCATCAACGCTATCGAGACCCGCCCGGTTCGCCGCGTTCGA
>Ga0207693_10003159_pt1 | contig 14159 bp, 9 predicted proteins | sample LARL81metaG_FD_184347 | JGI IMG/M metagenome (GOLD analysis project Ga0207693, IMG submission 184347) | Corn, switchgrass and miscanthus rhizosphere microbial communities from Kellogg Biological Station, Michigan, USA - LAR L8-1 metaG... | ecosystem: Host-associated > Plants > Roots >...
GTTAGCGTCGATCTCGGTCTCGAATCCGGTGGAGCGGGCGGAGCCGATCGGGCGCATCTCGTCCTCCTCCGGGCCCGTGAGCAGCTCCCAGCGCTTGACGGCGGTTGCGCCGTTCCAGCTCGCGAACGCGGCCACCTTTGACGAGCTCGTGATCTGCACGGCGAGCGTCGGGCTCGTCTGCGGGTCGCCATGCCAGCGGTACCGGAAGGTGCGGTAGCTGCCGTCGTCCTTGGGGAGGCTCCCGTCGTAGAGGAGGCGGCCGCCCGGCGAGAACTCCGAGAAGAACGGCTCGGAGCCGTAGCCCACGAACACATTGCCGCTGCCGCGGGTCTGCACACTCCCCTCACTCTGCGCGGAGGTCGTCGTCGAGCGGTAGTACTGCTGCTCCACCTTGGCCGAGCGCTGGCGCGTGTTGAGCTTGAGGATGAGCCCCCGCGAGAAGGGCCCCTTCTTGGGCGGACCCGCCTCGTCGTCGAACAGGCTGATCCGGTTCCCGGATAGGAGCTGCGCATCGTGCTGGAACCAGAACCGCGCGTCATGGCGGTGCTGGAAGTCGTTCGCCTTACCGCCGAGGGTCCACCGGATATGGCCGGTCGCCCGGTCGATCTTGTAGACGGCCGAGGTGTCGCGGGCCGAGATCAGAACGCGACCGCGGTTGAGGTTCTGAATCGAGTTGATGTGGTACGCGTCGTAGGAGGAGCTGTTCTCGGGATTCGCGTAGGAGTCGGCGAGCTGGATGTGCCCGTAGGAGTGCCACTCCCACACCACGAGGCCGGTCCGCACGTCGACCTCCTGCACGATCGAGTCGAGGAGGGGGGAGAGGGTGCCGGAGGGGGAGCCGGGCAGGTGGACCATGATCGGCACGTAGACCGTGAAGAGAGCGTCGCCGCCGGGGGTCAGCGTGAACTCGTGGATGTCCATGTCGTAGCCGTTGCCGGCGTGGACGGTGCGGATCGTCTGGTACTTCCGGTTGGCGATCACGCCCTTGCCGATTCCGAACGCCGAGGGGGTGACGCCGCCCTGCCACCAGGTCAGCACCTTGCGGCCGCGGAACTTCTGTATCTGGAGGTTCGCGGCGACGTCCGGACCGGTGAGCTGCTTGAACCAGACGAGGTTGCCGTTGCCGTCCGTGATCATCGGGCCGCCGGGGCCGACGGGATGGATCTCGATCGTGTTGTGGCTGTCCGGGTGGACGATGGGGGAGGGAAGGGGAGTGGCGAACACGCGGCCGCGCGTGCCGCCCACGTCCTTGTTGATGTCGACCCGCGGCGGCAGGAGGTCCGGCTCCGAGATGAAGTGCTGGAGCTTGTCGGGCTGCTTCTTCTTGAGGTTGAGCACCGGCTGCACCGGGCCGAGGCGGGCGATCGTGAACGTGCGCCGCACCGGCTTGCGGTCTCGGATCCGGACGACCAGCTTGACCCGCTCGCCCTGTGCGAACGGCCGGTCGGGGATGAAGCTCGCCCCGCGAGAGCCCGAGTAGTCGTCCATCGAGCCGCGGTGCTTGCCGGTCACCGAGCCGGTGACCTTCACCGAGCGGATGCGCTGCGGCTCGACCCCGAGCACGCTGACCTGGGTCTGCGGCGAGGCGTCCGGCGTGCCCTGGGCGGGGGAGATCGTGAGCTTCGAGTGCGACGCGGCGAGGGCCTGGCCGGCGCCGAAGGTGCAGGCGAGCGCGAGGGTGAACGTGAGGGTCGCGAGTGGTCCGAGGCGCCGAGCTCTCATTCAAGGCCTCCCCAGAGAATGTCGAGCGACTGTGTCGCGCTCTGCACCGCATCGGCCCTGGCGGCGGCGGCCTGGACGGCGAGGAACATGCAGCCCGCGCTGAGCGCGACCGCGGCGACGCCCACATCTATGTCCGCCCGCACTTCGCCGCGCCGCTGCCCCTCGGCAAGCAGCTCGGCGACCAACCCGATGACCGGTTGCGGCTGGTCTCCCACCAGCGCAGAGAAGCGAGCCGGGCTTGCGAACACCTCGAGCAGCGCGGCGTTGTGGAGGGCGGGGGGCATGTCCGCGGGCCGGAGCAGCGCGGTGAAGGTTCGCTCGACCACCGTTCGAATCCTGAGCCGGCGATCCTGGAGGCCCTCCTCGGCGACGGCTCGCACGTGATCGCGGAAGTGACGCGCGGCGCCCTCGAGCAGGACGTCCTCCTTGCGCGGGAAGTATCTGAAGAACGTCGCCCAGCTCACCTCGGCGTCGGCGATCACGTCCTCCACCCTAGTGTCGGCGACACCGACGTCGCGATAGCGGGCGATGGCCGCGTCGTAGAGGCGGTCCCGCTTGTCGACTCCCCGAGCCTGGGTCGGCGGGGCGGGCAGCGGCGATTGGCTGGTTCCGCCCCCGTATCCGACGAAGGTCGGCCGGTCGCGCTCGCCCGGATCTGAAACCATATTCAGTATGGTACAGTACCGAAGCAATACTCAGTATCGCTTTGAACGGAGCCTCGAAAGGGACCTCAGATGCCAAGGTCGCGACCGCGGAGCGGGATAGGGTCAGCCTCATGAGCGCAGCGCTCTATTCCATCGGCCGACACTGCGTCCGCTTCAAGTTCGTCGTCCTGCCGCTATGGCTCGCGATCCTGATCGTCACCGTCCTGCTCGCGAACCACTTCGGCAGGAACACGAGCAACGACCTGACCCTTCCGGGCACGGGCTCGACGAACGCGCAGAACCTCCTCGACGCACACCTGCCCAAGCAGGCGAACGGGACCAACCCCGTGGTCATGGAGGCGCCGAACGGCAAGCTGACCTCATCCGCGAACTCCAAGGTCGTCAAGGACACCGTCGCGTCACTGAAGAAGGCGCCGCACGTCACCAAGGCCGTGAGCCCCCTCAGCTCGCAGGGCTCCGCGTACCTGAGCAAGGACGAGAAGATCGGCTACATCCCGGTCACGATCGGCCTGAGCCAGAGCGATCTGACCGAGGAGCAGGCGCAGACGATCATCGATCACGAGTCGCCGGCCGTGGACGCCAACTTCCAGGTCGCGAACGGGGGCTACCTGGGCAACGCGGTGTCGAAGCCGGACGTGGAGTCGAGCGAGCTGGTCGGAATCATCGCCGCGATCATCATCCTGATCTTCATGTTCGGCACGCTGACCGCGATGTCGCTGCCGATCCTCACCGCCCTCGTCGGCGTCGGCACCGGCCTCGCGCTGATCGGCCTGCTCGGCCACGGCATCTCGGTGCCGACCGTGGGCCCGACGCTCGGGACGATGCTCGGGCTCGGCGTGGGCATCGACTACGCGTTATTCATCGTCAGCCGCCACAAGGGCTTCATGGAGCAGGGCTTCGACACCGACGAGGCGGCCGCGCGCTCGGTGGCCACCGCAGGCGGCGCGGTCGTCTTCGCGGGCGGGACCGTCGTGATCGCGCTCGTCTCGCTGGCCGTTGCCCAGATCCCACTCGTCAGCGCCCTGGGCTATTCGGCCGCGGTCGTGGTCCTGATCGCGATCCTCACCGCGATCACGCTGATCCCCGCCCTGCTGGCGATCATGGGCAAGCACATCGACTCCCTGCGGGTTCCCTTCCTGAAGCCGCCCCCGCACGACCACCGCCCCCATGGCTGGGCTCGCTGGGCCCGCTTCATCGGGAGGCATCCGATCCCGGCGATGCTGATCGCGGTCGCGATCCTCCTCGTGCTGGCCATCCCGGTGCTCAATCTGCAGCTGGGCCAGCAGAACAACGGGCAGATGCCCAAGTCCACCACCGTCCGCCAGGCATACGACCTCATCGACAAGGGCTTCGGGCCGGGCACCAACGGCCCGCTCCTGATCGCCGTCGACTTCGGCAAGGACAAGGCCCACAACGACCAGAAGAAGCTCAACCAGCTCAAGTCCGAGCAGCAGCAGCAGGAGCAGCAGGCGGTCCAGCAGACCACGCAGCAGCTCGAGGCGCAGGGGGTCCCGCCGGACCAGGCCTCCTCCGAGGCCGAGCAGCAGGTCTCCTCGCAGCCGCCGACCAAGAAGGAGAAGCAGGCGGACCAGCAGGAGCAGTTCCTGAAGACGACGGCGAGCGATCCGCGCCTGGTCCACCTCCAGAACCAGATCGGCAAGACGAAGGGCGTCAAGGACGTATCGCCGTCGGTCGTCGACAACTCCGGCAGCGCCGCCTCCTTCAGCGTGATCCCGACCACCGCGCCGTCCGCGGACGCCACGACCGTCCTCGTGAATCACCTGCGTGACAGCGTGATTCCCAAGGCCGACAAGGGGACCACACTCACCACCTACGTCGGCGGCCAGACGGCTTCATACATCGATCTCGCCTCACGCATCAGTGACAAGCTGCCGCTCGTGATCGCGGTCGTGATCGCGCTGAGCATCATCCTGCTCCTGATCGCGTTCCGGTCGGTCGTCGTGCCGCTGATCTCGGCGCTGATGAACCTGCTGTCGGTGGCCGCCGCGTACGGCGTGCTCACCTTCGTCTTCCAGGAGGGCCACGGGGCGAGCCTGATCGGGGTCGACGGAGGGGCCACGCCGATCGTCAGCTACGTGCCGTTGATGATGTTCGCGATCCTGTTCGGCCTCTCGATGGACTACCAGGTGTTCCTGATGAGCCGGATGCGGGAGCACTTCGAGCAGACGGGAGACAACCACGAGGCGGTGGTCGACGGGCTGGCGGTGAGCGCACGCGTCATCACCTCCGCCGCCCTGATCATGGTCGCCGTCTACACGAGCTTCATCCTCAACGGACAGCCGGTCGTCAAGGAGTTCGGACTGGGGCTCGCGGCCGCCATCGCGATCGACGCGACGATCGTTCGCTGCGTCCTCGTCCCGTCGGTCATGGTGCTGCTCGGCAAGCGGAACTGGTGGCTCCCGCGCTGGCTCTCGCGCATGCCGCGAGTCGGGATCGAGGGCGAGGACTACTTCAAGGCGCGCGACGCGGCGGCGGCCGCATCCGCATCCGCGGCCGGCGGCTCGAGCTCCAGCAGCTAGAGCTTCACCACCACGACCGAGGTGATCAGCTCCGCGAGCGGCCCTGTCGGGAGGCCCGCGATCGTGCCGCCGCCCGATGTGACCATCACCCGGCCGCCGTCGCTCTGGACGTTCATGTCCAGGTTGATCGGGATGAAATCCTGGCCGAGGACCTTGCCGCCCAGGTAGCTGAGCAGCGGGCCGCCCGGCAGCCCGAGCTGTGAAGCGCCGTACGAGGCGAGGTCGGTCGGGGTCGTCCGTCCTTGCGCGACGAGGTGGTACTCCCCCTCGGGGCCGCTCCGCGTGAGCTCGAAGCTCCCCAACTGGAACGGCCCGGCGTGGAAGTGGTCGAGGTTCACGTTCACGTTGTCGTAGCCGTCCAGATTCGAGAAGACGGTGCCGCTCTCGCTCTGCGAGGTCAGGTTGAGGCCGCTTCCCGTGACCTCGATGCGGCTGCCCTCGCCGAAGAGGAGTCGGATCGACGGCAGGGCCGAGACCGAGACATGGGCCGACCCGCCGGCCGCGGTGAGGCGGTCAGAGATGCGGCTCTCGATGATCGGCGGGATCACGAGCTGGCTGATGCCGAGAAGGCCCAGGAGGACCAGCGCGACGATCCCGATTCGGCGCATCATGGCCTGAAAGGTTCGCAGCCCCGGGCCGGGGATAGAGTGGCGACAGGCATGAGCGAGAGTGGCGACCGGAGCCCGCGCGTCCTGGCGATCGATGCCGGGGGGACGATGACGGACACGTTCATCGTCGACGAATCCGGCTCGTTCGTGGTCGGCAAGGCGCAGACGACGCCCGAGGACGAGTCGATCGGCTTCATGGAGTCCGCCCGGGACGCGCTGGGCCAGTGGGACTCGACCCCGGAGAGGGCCTTCCCCAAAGTTGCTTCCGGGATCTACAGCGGGACCGCGATGCTGAACCGCCTGCTCTCGCGCGAGGGGCTCCGAATCGGCGCGATCGTGACCGCCGGCCAGGAGGACTACCTGCGGATCGAGCGCGGCATCCAGACCTACCTCGGCTACTCGTACTCCGACCGCCTCCACCTCGCGACCCACTACCACAACCCCCCGCTCGTCCCGCGGGAGCGGATGAAGGGCGTTCGGGGCCGGGTGGACGTCTTCGGGCAGGAGGTCACGCCGCTGCGCGAGGAGGACGCCCGCGAGGCCGCGGCTGAGCTCCTGGACGAGGGAGTCGACGGGATCTGCGTGTGCCTTCTCTTCTCCTACCGAAACGCCGAGCACGAGCTCCGCGTCGGCGAGATCCTCGAGGAGGAGAAGGCGAAGCGGGGCGCCGATGGCGAGATGCCCGTCTTCCTATCGTCGGAGCTCTACCCGCAGCGCCGGGACCTGCCCCGCCTGAACTCCACTCTGATCGAGGCCTACGCCGCCGAGCCCTCCCGTGGCAGCCTCAAGGCGGTACGCGACCAGACGAAGGAGGCGGGCGCCGGCTTCGAGCTGCGGGTGATGGCTTCCCACGGCGGCACGATCTCGATCGAGGCGCGCGAGCTGGCACGAACTCTCGTCTCGGGCCCGATCGGCGGCGTCGTCGGCGGCCAGGGGATCGCCGAACGGCTCGGGCTGCCGAACGTGCTCTGCACCGACATCGGCGGCACGTCGTTCGACATCGCGCTGATCACCGACGGGCGCTTCGAGATTACCCCGACCCCGGACATCGCCCGGTTCATGCTCAACATGCCGCTGGTCAAGATCGACTCGATCGGGGCCGGCACCGGATCGTTCGTGCGCGTGAACCCGAACTCGGGACGGCCGGAGCTGGGGCCCGACTCGGCCGGGGCCCGCATCGGTGTCTGCTGGCCCGAGGGCGGGCTCGAGACGATCTCGGTGACCGACCTGAACCTCGTTCTGGGCCGGGTCAACCCTGACTACTTCCTGGGCGGCGACGTCAAGCTCGACCCCGAGCGCGCGCACGCCGAGGTCAAACGCCAGCTCGCAGAGCCCCTCGGGCTGGAGGTCGAGGACGCAGCCGCAGGTGTGGTCGGCCTGTTCGAGCAGACGCTCAAGAACGAGGCGATCGGTCGGATCCTCGGGAAGGGCTACTCGCCCGCCGACTACGCGCTGCTCTGCTACGGCGGCGGAGGGCCACTGCACGTCGCCGGCTACACGGAGGGCGTCGCGTACCGGGACGTGATGGTGCCCGCGTGGGCGGCGGGCTTCTCCGCATACGGATGCGCGTGCGCCGACTTCGAGTACCGCTACGACCAGACGATCGACATGCCGATCCTGCCGACCGCCGACGACATGGAGCGCGCAGGCGTGGGGATGATGATCACGGGCGGATGGCTCGGGTTGCAGGAGAAGGTGGTCGACGAGTTCGCGAAGTCCGGGGTGGAGCGCGACGCGATCTCCTTCACTCACGCGGTGCGGATGCAGTACTACGGCCAGCTCAACGACATCGAGATCGTCTCACCGCACATGGAGCTCGAGGATGCCGAGGGGGTCGCGGACCTGATCGCGGAGTTCGAGGACGCCTACGGCAAGGTCTACGCGCGGTCGGCTCGCTCGCCGGAGCTTGGGTACCTGGTCACTCAGGCGATCGTGCTCGGGTCGGTCGAGGTCGAGAAGCCCGCGCTCCCCGATTTCGCCGAGCGCGAGGGGTCGCCCCCGGTCAAGGGCACGCGCCGCGTGCGGTGGGGGGACGACGACGCCGACACCGATCTCTACGAGCTGACCGACGTGGAGGCCGGCAGCTCGATCACCGGGCCGGCGATCGTGGAGTCCGTCGCGACGACGTTCGCGATCCCGCCGGAGCGCGAGGCGCGTCTGGACCGGCACCACATCTTCCACCTCTCCGCCGCGCTCGAGTAGTGGCCATCACCGCGTCGGGCAGCATCGAGATCGCCGCCCCGGCGGCGGCGGTGTTCGCCTGGCTCACGGAGCGGGACAAGCTCGCTCAGTGGGTCGGCGGGAACCAGGCCCAGATGCCCGCGTCGAGCTCCGAGCTCGCGGTCGGCTACCGCGGGACGGCGCAGTACCCGGGCCCTGGTGGGGCCGAGCAGGAGATGGAGCTGGAGGTCACTGCCGTCGATCCGCCCCACCAGTTCTCCTACAGGCAGACCTATGCCGAGGGTGTGACGGCTGTCGACTACCTGCTCACCGAGTCGGAAGGCCAGACGCACGTAATCGGAACCTCGATCACGGAGTGGAAGACGTCGGGGACGGACATGTTCAAGCAGGTCGAGCAGCAGATCGCGAGCCTGCCGAGCTACGCCCAGGAGATCTCCCGCCGGCAGCTCGAGCAAGTCGAGCAGCAGATGCAGCACACGGACACGAACCCCGCGGTCGAGGCGGAAATGGACCGGCAGTTCGCGGAGTCGCTCGAGAAGCTGAAGCGGACGGTGGAGGCGGACGCCGGAGCGGGTTAGTTCCTTGGCATCCCCACGTAATCGACCCTACCATCGGGGCATGCCGCGTCCAGTAACCGTCGCGTTGCTCGCTGTCGCCGCGCTGATGATCGGGGTCGCGCAGGCAAACGCGGCCATCCTGAGCTCGGCCGCCTTCAAGGCGCCCACGCTGAGGACTCAGTGGGTGCTCGACTCCGGGGACTGCGCCAGCGTGGTCTCAATCTCCAGGGCGCGCAAGGTGGACTCGTACGGCTACTTCACACGACGGCACTACACCTGGTCGGTGGGCAACTGCCTCGCGCTGTCGAACGCCAAGACGCTCACGGTCAAGGACGGCGTCTACCACCTGCGGGCGCACGCGCTGCCACCGGCCACCTACTACGTCCAGCTCCAGTACTGCCACGACAGCGACCTCCCGAAGCGGGGCAACTACTACTGCCGGGGATCGAACGCCGTCAGTGTCCGCATCCCCAGCGCCGGGCGTTAGAGTCGGCCCATCGCGATCGTCGACGCGACACGCGAGCTCGAGCCGCGCTCCTCACAGCCGATCGGCTGGGATGGGCAGCGCCTCGACGAGATGCTCGCCGCGTCCGAACGCGTCTTCGGCGAGACCGGGTCCTACGCCGGGCTGACCGGCGAGCTGGAGATGAAGGACACCGACCCGATTGGCTACGAGAAGCTTTTCGCGCGCCTCCGCGGCGGCCTGGTCTCCGCGCGCGAGACGGCGCTGAACATCTCGGCCTCGCCGATCGTCCGGGAGCTCGGCGAGCTCTGCTTCGCGCTCTACACGCCGGAGGGCGACTCGATCGCGCTCTCCACGGGAATCATCGTCCACGTCCACACGATGTCGGACGCGATCAAGTTCATGGTTCGCCACGGCTGGGAAGACAACCCGCGGATCAGGCCGGGCGACATCTTCGCCAACGACGACCCGACGATCGGCGACGTCCACAACGCCGACGTTCAGACGTTCGTGCCGATCTTCTGGGAGGACGAGCTGATCGCGTGGGCGGGCGGCGTCACTCACGTGCTCGACATCGGCGCGTCGACACCCGGCGGCGTGCCCGTCGGCCCGACCAACCGGCTCGACGACGGGATCGACCTCCCCTGCATGAAGATCGGGGAGAAGGACGAGCTCGCCCAGTGGCATCTGCTGCGGTGCCAGAAGCAGACGCGCGCGCCGATGTACTACCTGCTCGACGAGCGCACGCGGCTCGCGGGGTGCCACATGGTCCGCGAGGCGGTGGAGCGGGTCGTCCTCGAGGAGGGGATCGACCGCTTCAAGCAGTTCTCGCGCGAGGTGATCGAGGAGGGCCGGCGCTCGTTCAAGTCGCGCATCCGCGAGATGACCGTCCCGGGGCGCTACCGCTCCGCGACCGGCTTCGACGTGACGTTCGCCGACAAGCAGCAGCTGCCGGCGCGCGCACGCCGCGACTTCCTGATGCACGCCCCGTTCGAGGTGCGGATCGGAGGCGACGGCGACTACGCGCTCGACATGGACGGCGCCTCGTCGTGGGGGTGGCACTCGATGAACTGCACGCCGTCCGGCATGCAGGGTGCGATCTGGGTGCAGTTCACGCAGACGCTGATCTGCAACGACAAGGTCAACGACGGCGCCTACCTCGCGATCGAGACCAACTTCCCGGAGGGGACGATCGCCAATCTCGGCGACGCCGAGGGCTCGACCGGGATCGCGTGGGCGTTCCTCCAGCCGGCCTTCACGGGCTTCCCGCGGACGCTCTCGCGCGCGCTTCAGGCGCGGGGGTTCATCGAGGAGGTCATCGCGCCCTACTCGACCTCTGGCAACGTGATCCAGGGTGGCGGGATCGACCAGTACGGGAACTCCTCGGCGATCATGAACTTCGAGATCGCGGCCCAGGGCATGGGCGGCAAGTACGTGCTCGACGGGACCGACACCTGCGCGGCCATGTTCAATCCCGAGGGTGACGCGGGGGACGTCGAGATGTGGGAGCTGATCTGCCCGATGACCTACCTGTCGCGCCGCATCAAGGCGAACACGGGCGGCGCCGGGCGTCACCGGGGCGGCTCGAGCTTCGAGTCGCTGCTCATGGTCCACGGCACCGAGTTCTGGGAGCTCCAGAACCTCGGCTCGACGCGGATCCTGGCCTCGGGGCTCTTCGGCGGCTATCCGGGCTCGGCGTCCTACGTCCACAACATCAAGCGCGCCGACCTGGTCGAGCGGGCGCGGCGCGGCGAGGCGTACCCACTCGCCGACGGGAGCTTCGACGACCCGGCGCTGATGGAGATCCAGGGCGAGCGCACTTACAAGCAGGACAACTTCACGACCCTCGAGCCGTTCGCCGAGGGCGATCTCTACCTCTCGGTGATGAAGGGTGGCCCAGGGCTCGGCGATCCACTCCTGCGCCCCGTTGAGCAGGTCGAGCGCGACGTGGAAGAGGGCCACCTCCTCCCGCGCTTCGCCGAGTCGATCTACGGCGTGTCGGACCGCGACGCCTATCGGCGGAGGCGCCTCGAGCGGGGCCGGCCCGCGCGGGAATGGTGGGCGGCCGAGCGGGAGCGGGTCCTCGCCGCCGAGTTCATCGACGCGGTGAAGGTGGGCTACGCGGAGTCGATGAAGCTGTCCGAGCGGTTCGCGGCCGAGTTCCGCGGCTTCTGGGACCTGCCGGAGGACTTCGCCTTTGACATCGCCACGCCCACGGTTCCCGCCACCGTCACCGAGAAGCCCGGGAAGATCACGCCGGAGGACTCAGCCGACGCCTACCTGGCCGCCTCGAAGGTGGACAGAGTGGAGATGCCGACGGCCGGCGGCGGCACGCTGGACCGGGAGACGCTCGAGGCGCTGCTCGACGAGAAGCTCACCCGGCGCGAGGTCAAGGACATCCAGTCCGGCTACAAGGACCCGGACCGGTTCGAGAAGTGGCTTGGCGTCCTTCAGGAGCGGGCCTCCTACGACGATCTGATCGTGCTGCCGATGGGGGAGGGGCTGAATGCGGTGAGAACCGCAGACGGCCTCGTGACCCGATGTGACTGCGGGCACGACTTCTGCCCGCCGAACAGGAACTGGAGGATGGAGGCGCTCGTCTTCGTGCGCGACGACCCGGAGACGATGGCGGAGATCTACCCGGGCTTCGCGGGCCCGGACACCGACTGGTCGGAGCTCCGCGAGTTCTACTGTCCGTCGTGCGCCCGCCAGCTCGAGGTCGAGGCCGTGCCGCCGGGCTACCCGGTGCTCCACGAGTTCCTCCCCGACATCGAGGGCTTCTACCGCGGCTGGCTCGGGCGCGAGATCCCCTGAAAAGGAGTGCGGCCGCTCGACGAGCAGACGATCCTGATCACGGGGTCCACCGACGGCCTGGGTGAGGCCACCGCCGAGAGGTTCGCCCGCTGTGGAGCCGACGTGCTTGTGCATGGGCGCTCGGAGCAGAAGCTCGAGCGGGCACTGGCGAAGATGGGCGCCGACCGGGGAGCGCGCGTCCACGGGCTGCTCGCGGACCTGAGCTCGCTGGAGCAGACGCGGCGCCTGGCGCACGACGTCGAGAAGCGCTTCGACCGGCTCGACGCGCTAGTGAATAACGCGGGGGTCGTGGCGATGGGCGGCCGGCTGGAGAGCCGCGACGGGTTCGAGCTCACCTTCGCCGTCAACTACCTGTCGCACTTCGCGCTCACCGCCGAGCTCATGCCGCTCCTGCGGCGGTCCACGCCGTCGCGGGTCATCAACGTCGCGTCCCTCGGCCAGGCGCCGGTGAACTTCGAGGATCCGATGGCGGAGCGGGACTACGAGGGATTCCGGGCCTACGCGCAGAGCAAGCTCGCGCAGATCCTGTTCACCATGGAGCTCGCGGACAGGCTGCGGGCGGCGGGGGAGGAGGGCGTGACGGTGAACGCCCTTCATCCGGCGACGTTCATGGACACGAAGATGCTGCGCGAGGGACTCGGACGCGCTGGCCGCTCGGAGGTCGCCGAGGGGGTTAAGGCGCTTGCGCGGCTCGTCGAGGACCCTGCGCTCGACGGGGTCAGCGGGCGGTACTTCGACCAGTTGGAGGAGGGGACGGCGGAGGCGCAGGCGTACGACGCGGGCGCGCGGCGGCGACTCTGGGAGCTCAGCGAGGAGCTGACCGGGGAGCGCTTCGACCTGTAGCCGTCAGGCGGCGCGCCGGCTCTGGAGCTCGAGCAGCTGCGGCCACTCCGACGACGGCCCGTCGGGCCGGCGGACCTTCTCCGGGTCGCCCGACGGAAGCGATGCAAGGAGCTCGCGTGTCCCGGGCTCGGCGAGCTGACGGGCGACGGTGTGGCGCGCGACCTCGATCACATCGTTGCGGTTTCCGGTCCGCATCAGGTTCGGCCCCATGGCCTGCAGGTCCTCGTGAAGCGGCTGGATCAGCACGACCTCGGTTCCGGCCGAACGGAGCTTCTTCGCCTCGCTACCGAGCCGGCGCCCGGAGGCCCGCTGGAACACGATGTTGAAGGCGTCGCGGGGGTTGATCGCGCGAATGGGGTGGAGGGTGGAGGTCGGGTTGAGGCAGATGACGAGATCCAGCCTCTCGCTGCGCAGGATGTCGGCGTTGGACGCGGAGTAGATGCCGCCGTCCACGTAGCGCCGCCCGTCGATCGTCACCGGGTGGTAGAGCCCCGGGATCGCGCACGAGGCGGCGACGGCGTCGGCGAGGTCGGCGTCGGGCGAGCCCGCGCGGCCGAACGCGACCCGGCGACCGGTCGAGTAGTCGCAGGCCAGGATCCACAGATTCGGGTGGGGGCTCCAGCCGCTCGGGACCACGCTCCGGACCGTGTCCTTCAGTCCCTCGACCGAGAAGACCCCCCGTGGGAGCCAGCCCGTAGCGACGGTCGCGGGTGTGAACCGGTGGGGCTGGGTCAACGTGCGAAGGGCTAGCCGCCACGACCCGGGCCCGATCGGGGGCCACGTCCGCTCGAGATGGAAGCCGGCGCCGGCGGCGCGGTCCGCCTCGGCGGCCTCACGCCCGCGCGCGTCCTCGAGGCCCTCGAACGTCTCGCCGCGCGAGTGGGCGACCATGAACCAGGGCGGGATGCCGGAGGCACAGAGAGCCCCGATCATCGAGCCCGCGGAGGTCCCCACCACGTAGTCCGCCGAGGCGGGATCCCAGCCGGTCTCCTCGGCGAGCGCATCGAGCCCGCCGGTGAGCCAGGCACCTCCCTGGATCCCTCCAGCGCCGAGAACAAGCCCCACCCTCATCCTTCAACCCTCCTGGTTGGTGTGACGCACAGACCTTAATTGTGCCGAACTCGACGGCGAACCCGGGTGGATCTCCCCTCAGCCGCTAGATTTTGAGGCCCGCACGCGGCTGTGGCGGAACTGGTAGACGCGCGGCGTTCAGGTCGCCGTGTCCGCAAGGACGTGGGGGTTCGACTCCCTCCAGCCGCACCTCGAAACCCCGGATTTCCATGCGGCAAATCGGGGTCCCATTGCTATCCTCGCCCGCCTACCTGCCGCTATCGTCTAGGGGACTAGGACGCCGGATTCTCAGTCCGGAAACCCGGGTTCGAATCCCGGTAGCGGTGCCTTCGAATCCCGCTCAATGGAGCGGGATTCAGCACGTCCAAGGCGTGGGTTCGCCAGCATGTTCGCCACTCCCACCACGGGGCACCTAAGCTCGACCCCCGATGTCCGATGCTGGAGAGCAGGACACGTCCGGCGGGTCCAATCCAGTCGAGCTCGACCCGTCGTTTCTCAACGCGGCGGAGCAGCGGATGCGTGAGAGCTTCATGGGCGATGTCGGCAGAGAGGTTGAGCTGGTCGATATCGCGTGCGCGTTGTTGGTTCATGCACTTTCGCGGGTGGGGGGTCGGAGAGTGACCATCGAGGTAGGCGAGGCGGGCGAGTTTCTTCGTGCGCCCGATCCCAACGAGGTGATTCTCGGCGCGTGCACT
>Ga0207693_10003160_pt1 | contig 14157 bp, 9 predicted proteins | sample LARL81metaG_FD_184347 | JGI IMG/M metagenome (GOLD analysis project Ga0207693, IMG submission 184347) | Corn, switchgrass and miscanthus rhizosphere microbial communities from Kellogg Biological Station, Michigan, USA - LAR L8-1 metaG... | ecosystem: Host-associated > Plants > Roots >...
CGAACATGGCTCGAGCATCGGGACTTTGCCAGTTGCAGATGTGAGTCCGGAGAAACCGGTCTCGCTCGAAGCAGAAGTCGTCCCTCAGGGAAAAGCGGCGCGAGTCTCCCTTCACCTGGAGGATGAAAATAATGAAGACCGCGGTCCACTTCAGGAGGTACGCATCGCCGACAGGGACAATGTGTTGAAATGAATTTGAGTCGCGCATGCGTTCTGTATTTGCTGGGTGTGGTCTGTGCGGGAATCCCGCTGACGGCGCAGCCGGGCCAACTTCCGCTCACTGCCGTTACCACGGTCGGAGCAGAAGACCTGCTGGCGCGGCCGGTTGGCGCGAACTGGACTTCCTACAACGGCGATTACACCGGGCGTCGCTACAGCAGTTTGCGTGAGATCAATGCCGGGAACGTGGTGCAACTGCGCGCCGCGTGGGTTTTCCATCCCGGCAATTCTCAGAACCTCGAAGTCACCCCGGTGGTCTTTCACGGAATCATGTTCGTCACTTCAGCAAATGATGTATTCGCCCTTGACGCACGAACCGGCCGCGCACTGTGGCATTACCGGCGTCCGATAAGCCCGGGATTGCTCGATGATGCGGCTGCGCACAAGAACCGCGGTGTTGCCGTTTGGCACGACTCGGTTTACGTGGAAACCGATGATGGTCACTTGCTCTGCCTGGACGCTCGCTCGGGCGGCTTGCGCTGGGACGTTGAATATGCCGATAAGGCCAAGCACTACGGCGCCACCAGCGCTCCGCTGGTAGTGGAGGACTCAGTCATTGTGGGTACTTCCGGTGGCGACTCCGGAGTTCGCGGATTTGTAGCCGCCTACGATGCGGAAACTGGAAAGCTGAAGTGGCGTTTCTGGACCATTCCCGCTCCGGGGGAGTTTGGCTCCTCGAGTTGGCCCGGCGATTCCTATCTTCATGGAGGTGGAACGACCTGGATGCCGGGCACCTATGATCCGGAACTTAATACCCTATATTGGACAACCAGCAATGCGGCGCCCGACTTTGTGGGAGACTCCCGCCCCGGCGACGACCTTTATACAGCTTGCGTGCTGGCTCTCGACCCTGATGTGGGCAAATTGAAATGGTACTTCCAGTTCACGCCCCACGATCTTTATGACTACGATGCGAATGAAACCCCGCTACTGGTGGACGTGGAGGAGGACGGCACGACGCAACGACTGCTGGTACAGGCAAACCGGAACGGCTTTTTCTACGTTCTCGACCGGACCAATGGAAAATTTTTGCGCGCGACTCCTTTCGTCGACAAATTAAATTGGGCTAAAGGCGTGAACGCTTCCGGTCGCCCAATACTCTCGGGCCGAATTCCAAGCGTGGACGGCACATATATCTGTCCTGGCATCGACGGCGCCACCAACTGGTTCTCGCCTTCTTACAACCCAGATACGGGGCTCTTCTATGTGATTGCGCTTGAGAGCTGCAATCAATTTTTCGCAAAGCCCAGAGACTTTGTCCGAGGTGAGACCTACTACAATACCGGCACCAAGCTCGCGCCCGATGAACACTCGCAGAAAATTGTGTTGGCGCTTTCTGTGGCGGACGGAAAAGCAGTTTGGCGTTACCCTCAGGTGGGCGCGGGCGAATCCTGGGGTGGGACGCTGACTACCGCTGGTCGATTGGTGTTTTTTGGGGACGATGCAGAGTCGCTGGAGGCAGTCGACGCGGCAACTGGCCGCGCTCTTTGGCATTTCAATACCGGCCAGAGATTTCGGGCTTCGCCAATGACCTACGCCGTCGATGGCGTCCAATTCGTGGCGGTCTCGGCAGAGAGCGACATTTTCAGCTTTGCACTTCCGCATTGACGCGATGCGCTATTTCACGTCGGCTACCGGCGTGGCTTGTCAACAGGGACTGGTATTATCCCCATTCGCCACGAAAAGATCACTTAATCGCAATTGCCCTTGCCGTGGCACTTTCGCGCGAGGTCATGGCAGTTGCCTGGTTCGGCGAGTTTGCCGTCGGGGCCAATGCAGGTTTGCGTGTGCATGCACCAGAAGAGTCCATCGTTGCACGGCGGAACCGTCGGATCCGGTTCTGCATCAATGAACAGCCCTTTCCAGCGCAGGGCGGAACATAGATCAGGATGGCTCGTGTCAAAGCGTTCGCGTTCGGGCTTGGCGATCATGCCGCACCTCCTGTTTTTCCGGTATGCACTTCAGGGACGGTCCGTCCCGCTGCCAAGAGTAGCGCGCGTTTAACCGCAACTGATGCGAGCTTAACCTTGTAGCCATTCTGACTCAGCGGACGCGCCTTACTTACTGCTGCGGCTCCGGCTGCACCAGCGGTTTGCTCATCAATGGACTTTCCGGCAATCGGCTCGGCGGCTTCCTGGGAAATCCAAGCCACGGGCGCGACCGCTCCCATGACAATACGCGCGCTCTGGACCGTGTTCCCGCTCATCTGCAGGACCACAGATGCAGTTGCTAACGGCCAATCAAACGCCTCTTTCTGGCGCACTTCATAGTTCGCAGCGCGCGCACCTTTTGCAGAAGGAAGGAAAACGTCGGTGACGATCTCGTTGGCTTTGAGATCATGCTCCCGCTCGCTCTCCGACTGTGGAGTCTTGAAGAATTTTTCAAGGTCCAACTCGCGCGGTCCATCAGGTCCAGAAATCCGAATACGCGCGCTATATGCGATCAGCATCGGCGCGATGGTGGAAGGTGAGACGAAATAAGCAGGTCCCTCGTTTCCGAGAATCGCGTGATATCGGTTATCGCCTTCAAGTACTAGCGATTTGCCATCGGGTGTCTTCGGCAGCAGGCCCAGTCCCCGGCGGAAGTACCAGCACCGCGGACGCTGGCACAGGTTTCCACCAATCGTTGCCATGTTGCGGATCTGCGGACTCGCAGCGTCGGCCACGGTTTGGGCAAGCGCTGGGTAGTTTTGCCGGATGTCGGAGGCATCTGCAATTCTGTCCAGAGTCACAAGCGATCCAATACGAATCCCACCGTTCTCGCGACTGATCGCATGCAGTCCCGGCAAGTTCTTAATATTGACTACCCGCTTGGGAGTGGAAACATAATCTTTCATGCGGCCAAGCAGGTCGGTGCCCCCTGCGAGAATCTCGGAGTCGCCCCATGTAGTCGAAAGCAGTGCGATCGCTTGTTTGACAGAGTCAGGGCTAGCGTATTCGAAGCGATTCATGCAGCTGATCCTTTCTGGCTCTCTTCCAGCGCTGCCAACACACGTGCGGGGGTCAGCGGCAGGAACGGGACGCGCACGCCGATGGCGTTCGCAACCGCATTGCTGATGGCCGCGCCAGGCGAGATTACGGGCGGCTCGCCTAGCCCGATCACGCCACGGCTGTCGTATTTGTTGACCATCATGTGGACCACCAGTTCACCGATATCGCCTATGCCGGCCAGCCGGTAGAACTCCATATTTGGATTGAGCATCAGACCCGTGGTCGGATCCATGATTTTCTCTTCATAAAGCGCGTAGCTGATGCCCATAATCAGCGCTCCATAGCACTGCGACTCGGCCGTTTCGAGCGAAACCACAAGCCCGCAGTCCTGCACCGCGACCATTTTGTTGATTTTCACGATGCCGGTTTCGGTATCAACTGAGACGTCTGCCATCTGCACGCCGCCGACACCGCTGTTCATCAGCGGATCGCGCCCGCCGAGGTTCTTGCCATGGGCGTTGATAGGAACTGCGCCGATCTTTGCGCAGGCGTCCTTCCAGCTCAGCGCTTTCGATGAATTGCCCTTCACCCGAACCTGGCCCTTCACAGCTTCCAGTTGATCAGGCGTACTCCCCAGAGCAGGCGCTACTTTCGCGAACAGTGCCTCGCGCGCATCCACGGCGGCTCGTCGCGTCGTCGAGGAAACCCCTCCGATGGTCGTACTTCCGCCTGAACCACCCGACATCGGATACCGCGTATCGCCGTAGAGCAAAGTGATCTGCTGGGGAGCGATGCCGAGCGTGTCCGCCGCCACAGCCATAATTGCAGTGCGGGTACCGGTGCCCAGGTCTTGGGTGCCCATTTTTATAGTGACTGAACCATCCGGCTGAATGGTTAAATCGCACTCGCTCTGGTGTCCCCGCCCGCCCCAAGTGTGCATGGACATGCCCAGGCCCTGCTTGATCGCACCCGCGGTGCTGTCGCCGCGCTGATGCCAGCGTTTCGACCAGCCCATCAGGTCATCGGCGACTTCAAATTCATCCCGGTAGACATTTGCGCGTGGTCCGGTCAGCTCGATGTTTTTCTTGAAGAACTCAAGCGGGTTCATGCCAAGCTTGGCCGCCAAGTCCTCCAGGGCGGCCATCGTGACCAGACACGCTTGTGGATGGTTCGGCGCCCGCCACGCACGCGCGGGCCCAATGTTGTTGACTACCGCTGTCCACTGCGTACGGTAATTCGGCAAACGGTCCCGTATCAGATAAGGGATGGGCGGCGATCCACCACCGCCAGGACCGCCAGTACCCCAGCCGAACGAATCCCAGCCGGTCAGAGTGCCGTCTTTCTTGGCCGCAACCCGCACACGCGCATACGCCGAAGGGCGACAGCCGGCAACTTCGAGTTCCTCGTCGCGGGCGAGCATCATCTTGACCGGAGATCCTCCGGCCTTCCTGGAAAGCTTCGCGCTGAAGATTCCCCAGCGATCAGGCCCAAACTTGCTGCCAAAGCCTCCACCGATGTTTTCCTGAACCGCGCGAATATTACTTGCCGGAATCTTGAGTTCGTCCCCCATCTGGCCGGGAATGCCGGAGACAAATTGCGTTGAAGCATGAACCAGCAGATGATCAGTGTCCGTCCACTCTGATGTCGCGCCGTGCGACTCCAGGCAGCAGTGGGCGATAACCGGGATACCATAGAGAGCTTCGGAGATGACCACATCGGTTGCTTTGAAGGCAGCGTCGGGATCACCCTGGGTTTCCGCCGCGGCCGGCTTGTACCATGACGGCGACTTCTTTTCCTTTTCCGGTTGCTTCTGCGGCGCGGATTTTAGCGCTTCGACAATGTTCGGGGGCATTTCGTTCAGCGGTGCATCCTCCGGCTTGAAGGTGATGCCGCGTTCCTTGATTTCCTTGATCATCAGGTTTGCCGGGACCTGATTGTCGAACATGTCCTCAAGATCGTCCTCGCTAAGGGGACTCGTGTCTGGCGGGAGATTGCGCGGAGGTTCTTTGGAATCAATAACCAGATGCGGAAGCTGCTGGTATTCGACTTTGACCGCGCGCACCGCATCCCGAAGCGTGGGTTCATCAACCGCAGCAATCGCGACGATCTCATCGCCCGCCCAATGCACTTCACTTCCCGGCTTCTGGACGACTTCAATAGCTTTTACGCCCGGCATCTTTTCAGCCGCGCTAGTATCAATGCTGGTAATCCGTGCATGCGCATACGGAGAACGAACGAATGCGCCGTAGAGCAGACCCTTTGGGTTGTAATCGTAAGTGTACTTCGCGTGGCCGGTCGACTTCGCGAGCCCGTCCACGCGGCCCAATCGGCGACCGATGTAAGTACGCTCTTCCGGAGGTGGCCAGCTGTACTGGTCAGGCATTACGCGCCTCCTTTCACCGGCGTTGTCACCCGCTCGGCAATCATCGTCGTCCCAGCATTACCCTTTCGATCGCGCCCAGTCATCTCAGCCACGACGCCGTGAATGCCGCGATAAGTGCCGCAGCGACATAGGTTCCCGCCGATCCCGTGCGCGATTTCCTCGTCAGTAGCATGCGGATGCTTTTCGAGAAATGCTTTTGTAGCGACGGTTAAGCCCGGCGTGCAGAAGCCGCACTGTTGGGCGTCGTTGTTGACGAAAGCTGTCTGCACCGGATGCGGCTGGCCGTTGTTTAGACCTTCCGCGGTGACAATCCGCTTGCCCTGTGCTTCGATTGCGAGCGTGGTACACGAATATACGGCGCGATCGTCGATCAATACTGTGCACGCGCCGCACTCGCCACGGTCGCAGACGCGCTTTGGACCAGTGATATCGAACTGCTCACGCAACGCGTCTAGCAGAGTGACCCGCGGCTCCAGGTCAGCGCTGAAAGTTCTTCCGTTCACATTCAGCTTGACCGGTACAGCGCCAGGGCCGTGGACCGCAACCTCCTGCCCTTCGACCTTGACCACGGTTGGTCCCACCACCAGCGGAACGGAGGCCGCTATGCCGGAAATCTTGAGAAATTCTCGCCGGGAAAAACTTGAGGACTTATCGTCTTTTTTCTTACTCATCGGGAACACTCGTCGAAGCTGGGATGCCTACACGCAGACTGAAATTCTGGTTCCGTTGTACATCTCCTGTCAAGCGCGACTGTTCGGATCGCTATTCGGTTGTCGTCCCCTTGACCACTAACGCCAGGGGAAGTTCTCCAGATTGTGTTTTTGCTTTAAAGAACAAAATCGTGTGGTCATCCGGATCTGTGGTGACGGACGGAAATGCTTCTTTCGCGTCCGCCGGCACGAGGTTGAGTGGCGCTGGATGTTTCGTACCGGTCACCTGCCGACTGAGATCTACCAGTTGATCGAAACTGTAAGTATGTTCGGGATCGCCGTCTGCGCTTGGCGGGGTCAGAAGCAAAAAGTCCGGCGTCGGCGATGTGCCCAGATGATTACCGTCATTGGGCTGCAGCTCGTAACGCAAATTGTAGAAGCCCGCGGGAACGGCATCGCCGCGATAGTCACGAGTGTTCTTCTCGAAGTGAATCATGCCGATGAATACTGAGGCAGTGAGCGCATATGTCGCGTCATCACGCGCTTTGCCGGAGCCTGAGACTTCGGAGCGCGGCCACAACTCCACCACCGAGCCATCGTCGAGCGTTACCCGATAGCCTTGGGTTGCGAGTACTTTTTTGATTGAGTCGGGCACGCTGACCTCGGTGCAAGACCCAGTCACTTCCACCTTTGGAGCCGCCCAAACCGTCGTCGGGATCGCAAACAGCGCAATAAAAATTGAGCTGCGCAGGATGTGCGACTGGCGCAAAGTTAGACAGTTTACGAGCCGGAGAGCAGTGACGAACACCGCGTGCGAGCCTTTCCCAAGCCGGTTAGAACAACAGAATTGGTTGGAAGCTCTCTATTTCAGCGAGCTCAATAACAACTTCAATTCCTAAAACGTTCCCACGAATGCGCTGCGCTTGTCGTGCAACGTCCACGTCGCGCCGAGACCATTGCCCTTGTACTGATCGGTCATGGCTACAGCGGGCATCGCGTGGCCGACCTGAGTCAATGGTGGATAGAATGTCGACTCATTGCCGCAAAGATGGTCGTTTTCATTGATGGCCCGGGTTCGCACCTCAATAAAGCTCCCGGCGCGTAGAGCAGCCCGCCCGTGATGCTCGCCTATTACCCGCATGTCGATGGGTGCATTTTCAATGTCGACCACATTCGCGAGCAGTTTGCCACCCATGTGACGCGCAAAGGAAGCCAGAGCGGCGCGCTCAACAGGACCAGCTTGCTCGTCAATGATCAGGACAGCTTTGGCGGGATAAGGGTCTGCGTACGGATCGCCGAGAGTGGCGTTGGCCTTGATGGCAGCAACGACGTTGAAACCGTCAAGCTTCACGCCATTCCAGCTACCAGAACGGACGTGCCAAGCCAAAATCGCTTCATCACCGGTGAGGCCCACCTCGCCATTCGCAAAGCATTGGCCGGTGTACACGTCCGCGCTGCGCGTCTCTATGTAATCGCCGGTGATCTTCGCCTGCGCGAACTGGACAAATGAGACAAAAACAACCGCGAGACAAATCGAGAGTAGAAGCCTGGTCCTCATTTTGAAAACCTCATCCAAAAATTTTAGCTCTGCCATGCGACGCACGCAATTCGCATGCAGAGTTGCCGCCAAGACCTGTATCCATTGGTCCGCAAGCAGTCCCCGATGGCGCCCGGCTCAACTCTGCGAAGACCGACATTTCCGCTGGCTCACTGACCGCGGCACTTGAGACATCCATGTAAGTGTCGAGGCCTGCCATTCACCAACAACTTCCTTGGCTTGGCAGCCAGCCAAAGGATCCAGTCCGCTCTCGTCGGTAATGGCGGCAAAAGACGAGTTTAGCGCAAATCGCTCAAAAATGCGCAATATGCTTGACAAAACGCGCACAACATTACTATAGTCGCGCAGCATTGAGGATTGTCACACCTCAAGAAAATGAGTTCTTAAGACGTCGGGGGGCGTTTATGAAAGCCACATTCGCTGTCCTTCTAGTTTGCGTTCTCACCACAGCTCTGCCTGTATGGGCGCAAGTTGATACCGCAACCGTGACTGGCACCGTTCGGGATTCCAGCGGAGCAGTGCTCCCCAACGTCACAGTAACCGCGACTGAAATGGACACCGGCATCAGGACCGCCGCCAAAACGGCTTCCGACGGGCACTATGTGATCACTCCCTTGAAGATCGGAAAGTATTCGGTTTCTGCCGACGCGACTGGATTCCAGAGGGAAACGCGGCAAAACATCGTGCTTGATGTTCAGCAGAACCAGCGCCTGGACTTTCAGTTACACGTTGGCTCGGTCTCCCAAACTGCGGAAGTCATCAGTGAAGCGCCATTGCTCGAGACTGAGACCGCCTCGCTGGGCCAGGTGGTCACGGCCCAGCAAGTGGAAGAACTTCCGCTGAATGGACGACGCTACACAGATCTAGCCGAACTGACGGCGGGCGTTGCCAAGGTTACAGAAGGGCCGGTGAACGGCGGCAATTCGCCTACAAACGGAAACGCTGGCGGAAGCTTCGCGGTCAACGGCACGCGTGGCGATCAGAACGATTTTATTCTCGACGGAATTGATAACGTCTCCAACGACAACGCAGATGTCGCCATATTGAGCAGCGTGGATGCTATCGCCGAATTCAAGATTCAGACCTCAAATTACTCTCCCGAATTTGGGCGGGGCGGCGGCGCTGTTATTAACGCCAGCACCAAGTCAGGCACAAACAATCTTCACGGTGAGGTCTGGGAGTTCCTCCGCAATCAGGCATTCGATGCGCGTGGTTTCTTTGAGCAGCCGACAGACCGCAAGGCGCCATACAAACAGAATCAGTTTGGCGCCGCGCTGGGCGGGCCTATCAAGAGGGACAAAGCATTTTTCTTCGTCGATTACGAAGGCACACGGATCCATTCTGCGCAGACGGACTTTGCCAGCGTGCCTATAGCGGGCGAGAGCACAGGAAATTTCAGCAGTATTCTCGGGCAAGTAGCATCAGGGACCGACGCGCTCGGCCGGCCTGTTTTTCCGAATGAGATTTACGACCCGTCTACAACCCGCACGGTAACGGCTGGGCAACTCGATACGGGCTGTTCAGGCCTGACTGCCACGAGCAGCGGAACAGTACGTGATGGGTTCGGGTTCAATTGCGCTACAGGTCTGCCCGGCCCGCAGGCAAATATCATTCCATCCGGCAGCATGAACAGCGTCGGCTTGGCATACGCCGCCCTGTATCCTGCGCCCAACTTGTCGGGGACAGCCAATAACTATACGGTGAATGCGCCTGGCTACGATCAAATTGACCAGACGGATGTTCGCGCCGATGAGAACCTCACGAGCAAGATTCAGCTCTTTCAAAGATTCTCACTTATCGAGGACAGTCGCTTCCAGGCACCGGTATTTCCGGGACTTGCCGATGGAGGACATTACAACACCGGAAATCGGCCATTGGAATCGTATGGCGCAGTAACTGGCTTGACTTACACGGTAAGTCCTAATCTGGTGAATTCGCTACGGTTTGGATTCAACTGGGTCCATTATGTCTCCAATGTTCCTTCTTATGGGCAGCATTACCCGCCAGCTAATCTGCAAATACCGGGTGTTCCAAACAATCCTCTCATCAATGGATTGACTTGGTTGGCACCAAGCGGCTACAGAGGACTGGGCGAACCTCTGTTTACGCCAACGCGGAGCACTAGCCAGGACATCCAACTGAATGACACTTTGAGCTGGGTGCATGGGAAACACTTAATCAAGGCCGGACCGCAATTCCGGTTTGATCAGTTCAACCTTCTGCAGATTGGCCAGCCACGTGGCAACCTTTCGTTTAGTGGACAATTCACCTCTGATTCCGGTTCTGGCGGCGACGGGAGTGGCAATGGTCTGGCCGATATGCTTGTTGGCATTCCGGTCAGCTCAACCATTTCGACGGTGACGTACTTCGGCAATCGCCAGCGCACTTATGGCGCTTTCGTTGAAGACAACTACAAAGCCACGTCCAAGCTGACTTTCGATCTTGGACTGAGATACGACTACGCCACACCACTTTACGAAGTCCACAATCGCGAAAGCAACTTCGACTACGCTAAGGGAATTCTCGTGCCCGACGGTACACCGGGCTATCCGAAACATCTGGCTGATCCCCACAAAGACAACTTCGCTCCCCGTGTCGGTTTGGCCTACAGCCCATTCCAGTCCAAGCCGTTAGTAATTCGCGCAGGATTCGGGCGCTTCTTTGCGTTTTACGAAATTCGCACCGGCGATCCTTTGCAAATTGATTACAATCTTCCGTTCTTTTTCGAGCCGACCTTTGACAGTGATGGGATAACTCCATCGCCAGTGACCCTGGCCACCGGCTTCACAGGTCTGATTGATCCCAACAATGCGACATTTGCCGGCGTGACTAGCCAGGACTTTCACCCCAAAACCCCGGTTTACGATCAGTGGAATGTGGATCTCGAATACCAATTGCCTGGTCAAATTTTGATTAGCCCAGCGTACGTGGGAACCAAAGGCAGTCACCTCCAGGTGCTTCGTGACCTGAATCAGATTCCAACGCCGCAAGCTTCTTTCGATCCGATTCAGGCTCCCTTCTGCGACCCAATCGGCCCTCCGGCGAACGGCGTATGCCGATTCTCAACCTTCACGTCTATAACCAATAGTGGAAATTCTACTTATCACGCGTTTCAGCTCAAGGCCGAAAAGCGTACCAGTCATGGACTGTATCTCTTAAGTGCCTTCACTTACGGAAAGGCCATCAACGACCAACCTGAAATTTGCTGTAACTCGCCCTGGCCGCAGGACAGTTTCAACATTCGGGCGGAAAAGGGTTTGGCTGACTTTGATAACCGCGAGCGCTGGGTGACCAGCGTTGATTACGAGCTGCCTGTAGGCAAGGGACGGCAATTTTTGAATCAAGGTGGCGTACTGGACGCTATCGTCGGCGGTTGGCACTTAGGCGGAATCATCACTTTCCGTTCCGGCTTCCCGTTTTCACCGCAAATCGATTTTGATCCCAGCAATACAGGCTCACCTGGATTGCAGCGCTCCAATAAGATCGGCAATGGACATCTGGCCCACCCAACCCCGAACCTCTGGTTCAACGTAAACGACTTTCCTCCACCCAATTGCCCCAACGGCTGCTTCGGCAATGCAGGAAAGAACATTCTCGAAGGACCAGGTGAGAAGACGGCGGACCTCTCTCTGCGAAAATTCTTCAACTTCACCGAACAAACCAATCTTGAATTTCGGGCCGAATTCTTCAATGCATTCAACCATGCGGTATTTCAACAACCGGATCCGTTCATTACGGACGGCGCCGGCGCCGCAGGTGTGATCACCGACACCGTGATACCCCAGCGGCAAGTTCAATTTGCTTTGAAGTTGCATTTCTAATCTCGCGGCGGAAAAGGCCACCTGAGATGAAGCGCAGAGATTTCCTAAAGACCGGTATTGCGCTCGCGGCCGGCACTGAATTCGCAAGCAGGAAAGCGCACGCATTAGTATCAGCCCACAACTGGGGAAAGTACGACTTCGGTTCCGGCCCACCGGTTGCTGATCGGCTGAATCAGGGACCTTTTCCGCAGTATCCGCCCGACGCAGTCATTCCGACCGACGAAGTGGTCATGACCACGACTCCTTCGGAGGATGTCGTCCCCAATTTTGGAAAAGGCCTAATCACATACATCACCGCCGATATGGGTACGGACGAGATCAAGGCCGACAACATTCCGCAAGCGATCGAGGACCTGGTTAGATTTCCTTTGGGACAACAGCTTTACATCCGCCCTACCTGGCGCGAGATTCAGCCGCAACCGGGGCGGCTGCAGCTTCCGGATTATCTGAAGCAGGTTTTCGATCTCGCAAAAAAGAACGACAAGCGTATCGGCATGCGCGTTCAAATGAGCGCTCCCGATTATTGGCACGCTCCTGCGTTGCCGCAGTTTGTCCTCGACAAAGTGCCAATGGTCGATTTAGTCATGGATCCGCACGAATCGGCAGCGTCAGGCGCGCGATTCTTGAAAAACCCCTACTCTAAATCGCAGCCGCGCTTTGACAATCCTTTTTTTCAACAGTCGTTCAAGGAACTGGTTGAGCAACTGGCGGCGGAGTTTAATGGCAATCCGTCGATCGAGTTCATCGACACATTCATGTACGGGTTCTGGGGGGAAGGCCACACCTGGCCTTTCAGCAATACTCCTTTCTCCGATTATCAAACTGCGGAACGGACGTGGATCCAAATGTGGGAAGTCCAGCAGGAGAATTTCACCAAGACGCCTTTGCTGACCAACACGCAGCCCGACTACAGCCGCGTGGGCAATTCAGAAATCCTCGATCGCACCGTTCGCAGCAATAATTGGATCCGAAGCGACACGATTTTTATTGAGAATGAGCAGATCGAAGCATTGAGCAACCGCCCACCCTGGACAGCTGTGGTAATCGAACAAGGGTTGCCGGGCCTGGCCCCAGATAAGGTCACTTCGCATGAAGGTATTTCGCCCTCGGATGACATGATTGTTCACGTCATGGATGTAGGCGCGAATTACTGGTCGTTGTGGAACTTTCACCAAATCAGCGCCAAGAACCTGGCGAGCTATTACCAAGCTTTCCCGACGTGGTTCGACCGAATCAATCGCCGGATCGGTTATCGCGTGAGGCCCTCTTTTATCTGGAGCTATCAAGATAGTGGCTACCAAGGGCTGATTGTCGGTTTTGCCAATGATGGCATCGCGGGAGTTCCAGGGGTGTTGCGGGTCACGGTGGAGAGTGAAGACGGGAAGCCGTTAAAGAGCGGTTGCCTGGATGCCGGATATCCCCTTCCCGGCAAGGTTCGGCAGGCGCAGTTTGTGCTGCCGCAGGGAACGAAATGGCAAGGCTTAAAGCTCAGAGCGGAAATTGAAGTAAAAGGCATGCGCTATCCGGTGCGATGGGCTTGCCACCAGAAACTGAACGACGACGGCACACTATCGCTGCGCGCAAACGGTCGGCATGCCTCGTAACGCTTTGAAAGTTTGACGCAGGAACGGGGGGGCGAAATCTAAAAAGGAGCGAAACCAATGACGAATATGTCTTTTGTAAATCAGTCAGGAACCTCCAGGGGCCCCGTGCGAGTATATCTGGTTGTTCTTCCATTCTTGTTTGCTGCGCTACAGGGTTACGTTGGAGCGCAAGTCAGCGTGACCATCTCTCCGACAACTGCGACCTTAGCAACTCTCGCCACGCAGCCATTCACGGCCACAGTGAGCGGGAGCACGAACACGGCAGTTACCTGGCAGGTCAATGGGGTAAGTGGCGGCAACTCGACCGCGGGCCTGGTTTCAACAACGATTCCTGGCACTTCGAACGAGGCACTTTATCTCGGTCCATCTGCCGTGCCGAGTCCGGCTACGGTTTCGGTTACAGCGGTCTCTCAAGCAGACTCAACCAAGTCGGCTTCGGCCACGGTCACGCTTCAAGTGCCATCAAGATCGGGCTTGACATTTTTTGTGTCCACAACCGGCAACGATGCTAACGCAGGCACTTCCACGGCGCCGTGGAGAACCATCCAACACGCCGCGAACACGGTCCATGCAGGAGATACGGTGCAAGTGCTTGGCGGCGTTTACAACGAGAGCGTGACTATTCCCGGCTCTGGAAACGCCACTGCAGGTTACATCACATTTGAGAGTGCCCCGGGCCAGACCGCGATTCTCGATGGTACGGGTATAAAGGTTGCCAAGGGCCAGCAATTTGGCCTATTCACCCTCAGAACCAATAGCTACATAGTTATTCAGGGGTTTGAGGTCCGAAATTTCCAAAGCTCTACTGGAGGCGCGGTGCCGGTAGGGGTTGACTTCGAGGGATCTGGCAGCAACGTCGAGATTCTGAACAATCACATCCACAACATTGTGCAGACATTGGGCAGTTGCAATAGCGCAAATGCGCTGGCCATGGCCATATATGGCACTCAGGCACCGGCGGCCATCAGCAATATCACGATCAGTGGAAACGA
>Ga0207693_10003161_pt1 | contig 14147 bp, 16 predicted proteins | sample LARL81metaG_FD_184347 | JGI IMG/M metagenome (GOLD analysis project Ga0207693, IMG submission 184347) | Corn, switchgrass and miscanthus rhizosphere microbial communities from Kellogg Biological Station, Michigan, USA - LAR L8-1 metaG... | ecosystem: Host-associated > Plants > Roots >...
GCCATGTCGATTGCCGCCTGATGATGCGGAAGCATCAATCTGACAAAATCGACATCGCTATTGCCGGATCGCTGAACCGCTCCCATGGCGATGTGCATTTTCTCCATGCTTGCAATCAGTTCCGACCAATCAGGCTCGGCGGTTGACTGACCGCTATGATCGTGTGTCCCTGCCTGGACCATCATGCTCGCTCCGAAACCGCACGCCACAACAGCCGCCGATAGTTTGGTTAAAATATTCATAGGAAGGTTTGTCTCGCTATGAGAGTTGACTTCATGCAGGGAGCGCCTCTGACTGCTCCGAAGCCAACCACCCCTAATGACCCTATGTCCGCTGCCTCGTGAACACAGTACGAGGGTTCATTTCAAATTCGCGAGCGCACCGCTAAACGGTCTTAGTAACTTTACGTTTTCTGCAGACTTCACTCCCGGCTCGATTGGTTGGGCGCGGACCGGCATGGACGCTACCGCCGACAGCGCTACATGCGAAGCGAACAGAAAACACGTTGTAGAAGAAGGTGTGCAGGCACTCTTTGCGTCACGCGTCCCTGTTCAGAAAACCCTTTCGACTGCGCGTCCGAAAAATCCACTCAAAGTGATCCGCGCCCCGCGCGACGACTGAAATGGAAATCAAAAGCCCTCGCCGGCGGCAGAGATTCGTGGTTCGCAAAACGTCGGATCGCCGCTGTCTTAGTTTCTTTGCTAAACGGCGCCGACTACATGTATTGATGCCAGGAGGAAGCGTATGACGACCACCACACTGCCGGGAGGCACATTCACGCTGGCCGATGATTTGATCCTTACTCGCATGGGTTACGGTGCCATGCAGCTGGCTGGTCCGCATGTATTCGGGCCGCCAGCAGATCATGACGGTGCAATCGCGGTTCTGCGCGAGGTCGTTAAGCTCGGTATCAATCACATCGACACCAGCGACTTCTATGGCCCGCATATAACCAATCAGCTTATCAAAGAAGCGCTCCATCCTTATCCGGAGGTCCGAGGCGGACGGCCGGAAGCAAACGAATTACGGATCGTGACCAAGGTTGGGGCGCGCCGGGACGCGGAAGGAAATTGGCCGAGAGCGCTCGCTCCCGAGGAGCTGCGCCAAGCTGTTCATGACAACCTGACAAACCTTGGTCTCGATAGACTCGACGTCGTCAATCTGCGGGTCGGCGGCCTCGATGCACCGGAGCCAGGTTCGATCGCGGAGCCGTTCAGCGTGCTCGCTGAAATGCAGCAAGGGGGTCTTATAAAGCACCTCGGGGTGAGTACTGTTAGCTCCGCGCAAATCGCCGAGGCGCAATCAATCGCGCCAATCGTCTGCGTCCAGAATTTCTACAATATCGCTCACCGGCAGGATGATTCGCTCATCGACTCGCTTGCCGAACAGGGAATTGCTTATGTGCCCTACTTCCCACTCGGTGGTTTTTCACCGCTGCAATCCGATACCTTGTCCAGCGTTGCTGCTCGTTTAGATGCTACCCCAATGGCCGTCGCCCTGGCGTGGCTGCTGCAGCGCTCATCTAACATTCTGCTCATACCCGGAACATCATCTGTTGAACATCTGAGAGAGAATGTAGCCGGCGCTGGCCTGCAATTGCCCGATGACGCGATTAAAGAGTTGGACGAAATCGCCGGTTAAGATCCGTTCAACATTAAACCGCTGAAGAAGAGAAACGCATGTCATCGCGCAGCTGGTTCATCGCTGGCATAAGCAGCGGCATCGGCCACCGAGGACAAACGTCGTTTCGTTTCGCGAGTTCGCGTTCGAGCTCGCGGGGCTTCGGTACTACCGCCCCTCGCTTAAACACAATCGGCGTGGAATTGGGCCGACTGCGGGGCTGATAATATCAACTGACTTTGAATCAGATGCCCGGCTTAGAACGGCTCTGAGTCTGTGACGTTCACCTCGTCACCTGACCGTCTCGAATCCGACTAATTCCCCGCTAGATCGTCGGCCTGTAAGGAATTTCTGCGGCAACCGACAAAACAGTAACAAACGGAGGAAAAATATGTCACGAATCGCAGCGATCGATCCAGCGAAATTGGAGCAGCGGCCTAACGAATCAGGTCGCAGCACGTTTGGCAGCAGGACCTAAGAATTCTGTAGATATGCGTAGCTTGTCGTCTCTCTTATCGGGTCAACACTGGGTAAAGACGTTGATTTGGGGCTTCTTCGCCGGCGTGTTGGCCGGGATCACAATGCTTTTAACGATGGCACTGTTGCGACTGTTCCTCGGATGGCCAACGCCGACGGAGCTGATCTTCGATCGGATCTTTCCGCTGCTGACCGTGGAGTTCTTCATTGGTTCTCTTGTGCGCGCGGGCGGGTATACGCCGCTCAAGCTCCAGGGAGTCTTCGGCGCGCTTGCCGGGCAAATGATTGTCGCAGGACTGGGAGGCGTGATCTATGCGTTCTATCTAAGGCGACGCGGCAGACGCGATGCGCACACTATAAATAGCCTGCTAGATGCGCGCGGCTTGCCCTTGATAATTCCCGGCGTCTTAGCTGCAACAATTCTTTTCGTGGTCTTGCTTTGGCCGACGCTTTTAACGAATTACCGCGGCTTTCCGCCAGGCATCGCGCACGTAATCGCCTCGCTGGAGATTCTTATTTCGTTTTCGGTGTGCGGGATTGGGATCATGTTTTTCTACGGTCTGCTAAGCAGGCCACCGCACGCTGCGGTTCTAGATGAAAATGCGACAGCGGTGGCGGCGCGGTCCATCGGTCGCCGTCGTTTCGTCGCGCTTGGAATTGGCGCAACTTTCGCACTCGCTCTTGGTGGCACTTTGCGCCGGCTTTTCCGGATGGGCACATTCAGTTACGACGGACGCCAGTACGGCGGACCGAACGTGCAGAAGATCACGCCGATCCGACCGACGGACGAATTTTATCAAGTCTCAAAAAATCTCATTGATCCCGATGTCACACGCGATTCTTGGCGTTTGGACATTGTCGGGCAAGTTGAAAACCCGCGCGTCTATTCTTTCGCCGACATTGCCGCGATGCCGGCCGTCGAGCAGGAAACAACCTTGCTTTGTATTTCCTACGGAGTAGGCAGCGGGCTTTGCTCGAACGCTATTTGGAAAGGCGTCCCGCTGTCGACACTCCTCGCGCAGGTAAAGCCGAAGCCTAACGTCACTACGGTTCTCTTTCGCGCGGCCGACGGTTACTACGAAACGTTTCGGTTCGAGAAGGCAATGGAGCCGACGACCTTGGTCGCGTATGAAATGAACGGCGAGCCCCTCCCGAAGCGGCATGGTTTTCCGCTGCGACTTATCGTTCCCGGTCTTTACGGTGAAAAGAATCCGAAGTGGCTTACGCGGATCGAGCTATTGGATGAAGCAGATGGCCGCTTGCACCGGCGTCACGGCTGCGGCTTTTATAAGGAACAAGGCTGGGGACGGCAAGGCGACTCGATCCCGACCCACAGTCGTTTCGACGCGCCGCAAGTTAGGGGCGACCATTTCGAAGCGCCGTTCCAAGTTGGAAAACCGGTCGAAGTACGCGGGATGGCTTTTGGTGGCGACCGCGGAATTTCCAAAGTGGAGGTAAGCAGCGACGACGGCGAAACTTGGGATGACGCGGAGATTACAAAACCAGGCACCAAATTGAGCTGGAGCCTGTGGAGCTACCAATGGATGCCGGACAAGGAAGGTGAAACCACATTTGTCGTTCGCGCTACCGACGGCAACGGTAAGCTTCAGATCAGCGAATATCGCGACCAGGTGCCGGACGGGGCAACTGGACTTCATCACGTCCGCGCGCTGGTCGAGAAAGCCTAACGCCGATTTTAGCGGGAGCGTAAGGTTCGTGAGCCCTTAACGACATATACCTGTGGACATGAGAAAGGCGGAGGCGGGTCGCCCATGGGAAATGCCTGATTGCGCAGTGACACCGGAGGCCCAATATCTCCGCCGGCGCGAATTTCTGCGGCTCTTTGGCTACGGGCTCGCGGGTACCGCTCTCCTGCCCGCGACAATGCGCGCTGCCTTCGCCGGATTTCCGGATTCGCTCAATCCATCGTTCAAGCTCGATGGCGTGAAGTTGACTCCGGAAGACTCGATCACGAGCTACAACAACTTTTACGAATGGGGGTTCGCGAAAGGTCAACCGAAGGAACTATCGAACAAAGGTTGGAAGACTGAGCCGTGGACGCTCGAGGTCGGTGGCCTTTGTGCAAACCCGAGCAAGATTGGCATCAACGATCTAATCAAGCTTGTCGGCGGCATCGAGCGACGAAATTATCGCCATCGCTGTGTCGAAGCGTGGTCGATGGTGATCCCGTGGGACGGATTTCCGTTGGCGAAATTCATCGATCTTGCGCAGCCAAAGCCGGAAGCGAAGTACGTGAAATTCACTTCGTTTTTTGATCCGGAGCAATGTCCAGGGCAACGCACGAATGATTTACCTTGGCCGTACACTGAAGCTCTCACGCTGCCGGAAGCGATGAACGAACTTGCGTTTCTCGCGACGGGCCTTTACGGCAAGCCGCTGCGCAACCAAAACGGCGTGCCGATTCGCCTGGTGGTTCCATGGAAATATGGATTCAAGAGCGCGAAATCGCTCGTGAAGATTGAGTTTGTGTCCGACCAGCCGAAAACAACCTGGAACGAGCTTGCGCCTAGCGAATACGGTTTCTATGCGAACGTAAATCCGAATGTCGATCACCCGCGCTGGAGCCAGGCGAGCGAGCGGGTGATCGGCGGTGGCTTTTTCTCCGGCAAGCAACCGACGCTGATGTTCAATGGTTACGAGAAGCAGGTTGCCCATCTCTACGCCGGAATGGACTTGCGCAAGAATTTTTGATCCGCGACTTCGTATGAATTCGTTGGTAAAGATTCTCGCGCACAAACTATTCGCTTTGACCGTGCTCGTCGGCGTTGGCATCTGGCTCCTCGTAATTCCCGCCTTCACCGGACGGCTCGGTGCAAATCCGTTAGAAACGCTGCTGCACGAGAGCGGCGAGATTGCCATTTGGACACTCGGCGCCGTTCTCACACTTAGCCCGCTGCGCGTTCTGTTTCCGAATTCGCGGATTGTAACAGCTTTAAACCGGCACCGCCGCATCATTGGTGTGACAGCGTGCACTTACGGTCTGCTCCATTTCAGCTTCCACGTGCTTTATGAAGGCGGATTGGACGGCTTAGCGAGGAGCCTGTCGAAACTATTTATTTGGTTTGGGGCAGCGGGGCTGACCATCCTAGTGATCCTCACCGTAACGAGCAACCAATGGTCTATCCGGGCGCTCGGCGGAAAGAATTGGAAGCTCCTTCATCGGCTCGGTTACGTTGCAGCGGGGCTGCTCATTTATCATCAGGCGATTGCAGGGAAAGGCCATTGGGCTATCGCGCGCTGGTTATTGTTTCCACTAGCCGCTCTGCAACTCGCGCGTTTGGCAAAAACGCTATCGCGGAAAAAAGGCCCAGACCTTCCTCGCCGCATGTCGCAGAAAGGGTTGCAGCCAGTCCAGATCCCAAGCTCAGCGCGTTTTAGATAGCGACATTTCGCTGAAAGGTTTAGTGCGACTGCGTAAGCCAGCCGCCGGTTGCCTGAATCGGCGTTGGATCACCGCCCACGCTCACCCACGCGACAAGGGCGCGGCGCTGAGATTCGCTGCCGTTTTCGTCCAGGTTAAATTCGGCGCGCAACGGCGAACCCTGCAGTCTCGACTCATGATGCGACAGCGCGACAAAATCGTGGGTGAGTTTGCGACCGGCATTCTCACCGCGCGCAACATCGGATGTTACTCCAAAGCCGAGTACGGCGACGTGCGCAGTTACATCTCCCGTCATTGGCTTTGTCGAAGTAAACGCGACGACAAAATTTCTCGCGCCGTTTTGTGAAAGCGTTAGCACACCCGGAGTTTCGTTCGATTCGCGCGAGAGTGTGTCCGCGCCTGCCCATTGCCATTCGCGCCCGTTTAGAACGAACTCTGGAGTGTAAACGGTGTCACTCCGCCAACCCGAAGCATAGGTGTGTTGCCGCTGCGTAAACTCAACGGAAGCCAGGCGATCTTTCCAGCCGAGGTTGTCCCAGTAGTTTACATGAAACGCGACTGGCACGAACGTCTTCCACAAAAACGGATGTGTCGTGAGTTTTGACAGTGTTCGCTCTGCTGGCGGGCAACTGCTGCAACCTTCGGACGTAAAGAGCTCGACGAACGCGACGCGCTTTTCGCCACTCTCGAATCGCAACTGGTCCGCGCGCGCGATGGCGGACGCCAAGATAATTGAGGCGAGCGCAAATAGAATTCGCAAGATGATATGATTCGTTTGCATCAAAGAAATCCCGTTCCGTCACTTCTTGTCGGCGTTCTGTTGCACGATCTGGCGCCAGTTTGCCTCGGCTTTCTCGAAGTTGTCTTTGGGATCTTCCTGCCAACGTTTGAGGACGTCCTTGTTGTTTTGAAGTACGAGATGCCCGTTGATGATTTGGAACGCATCAACACTAGTCGGTGCCGTAGCGCCACGGGAAACAGCAAAAGCACAAAAGCCGCCAAAGGCGGGCGCATATTTCCCCGGCTCCTTTTCAAACTGTGCCTTGTGTTCGGCAGAAGCGAAGTAGTAAGTCGCATCGTTATACCTCGTGGCTAGCTCCTTTGCGCCCTTGACTGGCTGGCCATCGGTAAAATAGGCCACAGGATCGTACCCTTGAAGTGCGACGCCGTTCTGATCGACGTTTACAACCTGTCCCGCGGGCAGATTGGAAGCGATTGCAGCAATCGTCAGCAATGCAATTGAGATGCGTCTTTTAATGTCGCGCGGACGACTGCGGTGACGGCGAACAAACGCGATGAGTGATGATAGGATTTGGTTCATGAATGGTGTTTGTTTCTTTTGTTGCAGTTTAGTCGGCGTGATGCGCAGAACCTTACAGGCGGCTAGCAATGTCGGCCTGAAGACGCTTCTTTCTCTCCGGTGAAATTGTTTCCGTACCAGAATTCGCCGAGTTTTCCGCGAAGCTACGCGCTGCGTCCTTCACAAAAGCGATCTGCTCCGCGTAACGTTCGCACCAAACGCAGATGATGTAATGCAGTTTCATGCGGACCCAAGTGCCGAACGGAAGCCGGCGGTCCATCGACTGCGAAACCAGTCGCGTCATGTTATGACAGTCGGGTGTGTAGCGCACAATCAACAAGATTGCCCTGCGCGGAAGCCAGTCGGTCAATTTCTGTTTCAATCCAGATCGTAAGTCGCACAGGTGGGGTGAAACCTTACAATCGGCAAACGAGCGAGCGCCAGATCTCGCCAAATTACTGGTTGCTGAGAACGTGCTTTAAGCGAGACCTCGCTTCGGGCGAGAGCGCCGGGCCGCTGGCTTCCTCTGCATGTTCTGGGAAACAACGCGCCGTCTCACGCATGTATTGCAATTGCTTCATGTAGCGTTCGCACCAACAACACGCGAGAAAGTGCAATCGCAGTTTCAAGCGCATCATTACCGGCAATTCGTGATCCATTTGTTGAGATAAAATGCGCACAACGTCGCGACACTTCGGCGTCGCCCTAGATATAATCCAGACGAGCATTTTCCGGAACCATCCGTTTGGCCGAATCGCAGAGGTATCGTCGGGAGGACGCGGATTGGAGTCTTCTACGTTGGATGCAATCATTTTTCTCGATTAAACCAGTTTATCTCCAGGCACTCGCGCAGCGCCATGCGTGCCCGATGGAGCATGACCCAGAGGTTGCTCTCGGAAATGGAAAGCATCGAGCAAATCTCCTTGCTTTCGACTTCATCCATTTCGCGAAGCATAAAAACGTTTGCGATCCGCTCCGGAAGTTTGTCCAGGCAGTGCCGCATCGTTTGCCAGAATTCGGCGCGATACACGACCTCATCGGACTCAGGCTTCCACTCCTTTGGCCCTTTCACGTGCACCCAGTAACCTTCCGGGACGAACTTCTCCGAAAATTCATCGGCCAGTGATTCCAGATCAGTAAACGACGTCTCGCGTCCGAGTTTGCGAAAATGGTCGCTGATTTTATGCTTCAAGATTCCGGTGAGCCAACTGCGCTCGGAAGATCGCCCGGCGAACTTTTCACGGCTTCGTATCGCCGCGAGTAATGTCTCCTGCACCAAGTCTTCGGCGACTTCGCGGCGGCGCACGCGGACAAGGGCGTATCGAAAAAGGCAATCGCCGTGCTCGTCGACCCAGCGATCGGGATTTGTCTGGGCAGGGTCATTCCTCAATGCCGTCGGAATGGTGGGTGATGCTGCGGAGGTCGATGAAAACTGCGCAGCGCTGCGCTGCTTCATGTCCGTCGTTATCACGATTTTGAACTGAAAGAAAGGGCCAAGGCGCACCCCTCCCCGTGTAAGGAAAAGCGCAACCTCGCGACAATATAACGAAGGACAAACGTTATGCCCTCGACCGTCAGTCGCACCATATCAATCAACCTCGCGCTCACGCTTTTGAGGAGGCAAGTGCGCTGACCGTCCAACCTGGAGGTTTCACCCATGCTCGACCGACCCGTTCTCACTGCTGATTCTGGTGCTTTTGGCGCAACACTCGCGATTATGAACTATTCTGCGCCCTCAATAGACGAATGGATTGAACCGGACGGAGCGGGCGGCTTCGCTAGTGGGACGACGTCAGGCATCCGAACGCGCCGTCACCATTTGCTGCTCGCGAAGACAAACTCGCCCACCAATCACATTGCCCTGGTGAATGGTTTCGATGCCAAAGTCGAAATTGGTGAGGAATGCAATTGGATCAGTTCGCACCATTACGCGTCGAATGCTATTCATCCTGACGGCGCATCGCGTATCATTAAGTTTGAATCGACGCCGTGGCCGCGCTGGTATTTCAAGCTGACAAACAACCTTGTAATCGAACAGGAAATCTTCGTGCCGCGCGGACGTTCGTGGACAGTGATGGCGTGGAAATTAACCGGTCGCGCCAAGGAGCGCGTAAAGCTAAAGGTGCGCCTTCTCCTCTCCGGCCGCGATTCGAATTCGCTGCAGAGAGAGAACAGTAATTTCAGTTTCGCGACCTACGCTCAAGGCGGGCGCTTTCATTTTGGTTCCTATCCAGAGGTACCAGAAGTGATAGCGCAAACGAGCGCGTTTTTTCTGCGCGATCCCGTTTGGTATCGGAATTTTTTTTACCGCGACGAACAGGCCATGGGACGTGACTGCATCGAAGACCTCGCTTCGCCCGGCGAGTTCGGCTGGGACTTGAATGGCTCCAACGCGGTGTTGGCGCTCGCCGCACAAGGCAACGGACAAGTATTGCTTGGTAAGCGTACGACCGAAGCCGACTTCGTGAGTCTGCGCAACGCAGAGCTCAACCTTCGACGGCTTGAGCGCGTCGACCGCAAATAATAAGGTTATGAGCGACAAGAAATCACACGTGCTCATTCTGGGCGGTGGCTTCGCCGGTCTTTATGCTGCGCTAGAGTTTGAGCGCTGGAAAAATTCCGACATCGAAGTAACGCTCGTAAACCGCGACAACTTCTTTCTTTTTACGCCGATGCTACACGAGATCGCGGCGAGCGATCTCGATATGACGAACATCGTTAATCCCGTGCGTAAGATGCTTCGTCATGTAGATTTTTTTGCGGGCGATGTGGAAAGCATCGATCTGAAAAAGAGCGCGGTTGTGGTATCGCACGGCTTCGACCATCACACGCACACGCTCGAGTACGACCATCTCGTGCTCGCTTTGGGCTCCATCACGAATTTCTTCAAACTGCCAGGACTCGAAGAGCGCGCGCTCACCATGAAGTCACTGGGCGATGCGATTCAATTGCGCAACCGCATTATTGCGCATCTTGAAGAAGCCGACACAGAGTGCGCCGCCAAAGAGCGCGAAGCGTTGCTGACATTTGTTGTAGCCGGGGGTGGTTTTGCCGGCGTGGAAACAATCGCCAGCATCAACGATTTCCTCCACGACGTATTGCCATTTTATCCGCTCCTTAAACCAGAAATGCTGCGCGTCGTGCTCGTTCATCCAGGCGACTACATTTTGCCTGAGCTTGGCGAGGAGCTTGGCCGTTACGCCGACAAGAAGCTTCGCGAACGCGGCGTGGAGATTCGCCGCAGGACTCGGGTCAGCGGCGTTACGCCGCGTGAAGTTCATTTGAATGACGGCACCCGATTAACAAGTTTCACACTCGTCTGGACGGCGGGCGCTTCGCCCAATCCAACCGTCGATCTTCTTGATTGCGTCAAGGAACGCGGCCGATTGAAGGTAAATGAATTTCTCAGCGTTGGGTCACGGCCCGGAGTATGGGCAGTTGGCGATTGCGCGTTGGTGCCGGATTTAACGACGGGCGAATTTTGCCCGCCGACAGCGCAGCATGCCGTGCGCCAAGGAAAGGTTCTGGCGCACAACATCCTTGCGGAAGTCCGCGGCACGGCAAAAAAACCGTTTAAGTTCAGAACGCTCGGCCAACTCGCGTCCATCGGACGACGCACTGGTGTCGCCCAGATCCTCGGCATCAAGTTTTCTGGTTTTCTCGCCTGGTTTCTCTGGCGCGGAATCTATTGGAGCAAATTGCCGCGCACAGAAAAGAAAGTGCGCGTCGCCATCGATTGGCTGCTCGATCTTTTATTTACAAAAGACTTCACGCAGTTTGTCCCGCAGCGCGCCCCGGTAATCTCCATGCCCGTGGCTGTGATGGATTCCCCCGCGGTCGCCGCGCCAACAGGACACGAAGCACGAGCTGGAGGAGTTAACGCACACCACCATGGAAACGGATATTCCAACCAATATGCACGCAACAATTAGTGAGCAGGCACAACTCCTCCAAAAGCCGAATGGCTTCACTAATACAAGCTTGGAGATAGCTCCTTGTTCCCCCCGTGATTTTTCTATCGTGATCCAGACACTACAAAATCAAGGCCGGAAGCGTGGGCACGTCACGTGTCAATAGTGCAGGCCGACCCAATGTCTGACCCGTGGAAAGGTCCCTAGGCGTAGTCCATACATGATGCGATCACCCAACCCACCATCGCCCGCGTAGTGCCTCGTCACGATCTGTCCCGGTGCCATCGAACCTCCTCTCACCGGAACTTTTTCACCATCATCAGCGCGTCAAAATCTGCGCCGTGAACCCGGAGGGCACGCGGCATCACGCCGTACGACTCGAAGCCGAACTTCCGGTAAAACTTCCAGCCACGTGGATTGTCGACTGCGACATATAATTCCACTTGCTCAACTTTCAGGCTGGCCGCTTCGAGGACGTAATTGAAAAGCATGTCGGCGAGCCCTGTTCCTCGTCGTTCCTCCGATACGTACATGTTCCATATCATTCCGACGTGCCGCCGCTTTGGGGAGGGTTGCTGCAAGAACGTTGCGATTGCACACAGGCGGCCGTCCACAAATACTCCGAAGACGACCTCCCGTCGAAACCGCTCCGCGATTTGATCGGAGCTGCGCGCTGACTCTTCATCATAGTCCGCGGCGAAGGCGGCGGGAGCCGACTGCAAAGCTTCCAGAAAGACGGCTTGATATTCGGCGGCGTCTTCAGCGTTTAGTCGTCGGATTTCAGTTCCGTTCATCATGGCGGCCACTGCGCGTCCGTCGGATTTTGTGGTGCCACCTATCAGGTGATGCTTGCTCCCTCTTTTGAGGTAGAGAGGGCATTCGACAGGTCTCTAGCCGCTCAGCAACCAAGGTTGTGACCGGCGCGTAAGATCCGGCGTCGGCAATGTGCTTGGCCATTTCTTTCATGATGAGTGGTCGCAATCACCCACTATTTACTGGTTGTTGTCCCGCCATCGGCGAGAAGTAGATGAAGTGGGGTCAGCGGACCAAGCTCGATGAACTCGTGCTTCATAAGGCCCGCTTGGCCCAACGGCAATTTTTCCATCAGGGCACGCGCCTCTTCGAGCGAGGTCACGTTCAAGAGGAAGACGGGGCCGGTCTGCGTCTGGCGAATCCACCATTGGTCGATCTTGCCATCCAGATATAGTCGAAGCGTAGCCGGCACTTCTTTTGGAAAGATCTCCTTTATTTGCTCCGGCGTTGGAGGCTTCGTGAATTGCCCGATAGCGAGAATTTTTGTTGTCGGGACTACTGGGAAATTGCGTTTAGGCGTTTCCTTGGTGTTCGCCGCTTTGTCTTGAAGGTTATCCATATTGAGCTCCTATAAAGCTGCACGCATTAATGTTTCGATTTTGGCATCCAGACTTTCGGCGATCTTCGTCGCGCCGGGATTGTTGTAGACAGACAGGAGACTGGCCATTCGATCGTAGGAGACGTGGACCCTGCCATCCCGTTCATCGATCAGTATGGTCACAGGAGCATACGCGGCGGCATCCGGTACAAGCTCCGTCATCTGCTTCATGATCAGCGGATTTCCTATTAGCAACCGCATGGACAGTGGCGTTATTTCACCTCTGTCGTTGCGGATGAAAGCGCCGTCATCGAATTCTGCAAATTCCATCAAGCCGGTCGGACCGAGCGCAGGTTTCACGATCGATTCGACTTTTTGAAAGGAGTCGGTGCTCCATACCTCTTCCCAAAACTTGTTCATTTCGGGATGTCCGATTCCGTCCCGAATTGCTGCCAGCACCGATGCAAATGGCTTATCTGAGATTAGGGAAAGCCGTTGGACTGTGAACTGCGAAAGAGGCGATATTTTCATTGTGACTTCCTCCAAACATGGGTCCGATGTGCAGCAGTTGTGGCTTACTCATATGAACGGATCCCATTCGAGAGCTCATTCGTGACCGACTACTTCACTCAGTTTCCAAGCCGGTAGTACTGCCGGCGTTTAATAAGACGATAGTCCCGAATGTGATGGCGTGAATGTCAAAGATACAACGTTTTAGGACATTTGAACGGGTCGGCATATACTAGCCAGAGAAACATATGCATAGGGTTGGCTTCATCATTTATCCCGGGTTCTCTCCGATGAACCTTGCTGTAACGAGTGTGTTTGAGACTGCGAACTGGAGGGTTGGGTCGGAGGCGTACAAAGTCACGCTGGTTTCGGAGCACGGCGGCCCGGTTGCCACCTCGCTGGGATCTGAGATTCAGACGTCATCGTTCAAACGACGCACGTTCGATACCCTCATCGTTGCGGGCGGCATCGCACCCCCGGCAGCTACGCCAGGGTTATTGAACTATCTTCGATCCGCTGTTTATCGAAGCCGACGCATAGTTTCTATCTGTACCGGTGCGCTGGTTTTCGCGGAGGCAGGATTGCTCGACGGTCGACGAGCGACCACGCATTGGCACTTCGCGAGAAATATGAAGCGGCGCTACCCCAAGATCGCCGTCGAGGAAGATCGCATCTTTGTGATCGATGGGCCGATATGGACATCGGCGGGCATGAGCGCCGGAGTCGATCTTGCGCTGGCTCTAGTGGAGAAGGATCTTGGCGCCGAGATCGCTCGTGCGGTCGCTAAAATACTGGTCCTCTATCACCGCCGTGCGGGTGGGCAGTCGCAGTTCTCGACATTGTTGGACCTGAACGCGCAATCTGATCGCGTCCAGACCGCCCTCGCCTACGCAAAAGAACATTTGAGCAGGGCGCTGGTTGTTAATGACTTGGCGAAAGCTGCCTTTCTGAGCCCGCGGCAATTCAGCCGATTGTTCAGAGAGGAAACGGGTCACTCACCCGCGAAGGCAATCGAACGGCTGCGCGTGGAATCTGCACGGCTGATGATGGAGAGTGGCCGCTTTTCCGCTGAGGAAATTGCCAGCAAGAACGGTTTTGGAAATCGCGAGCGGATGCGCCGTTCTTTCGTCCGGGCATTCGGGCAGTCGCCACAAACAATTCAACGCTCAGTAAGCGCTTTGGCCCAGTAGGGTTCGGTCGCTGGTTCATCACTTGGCATAAGCTCGGAAAACCTTTGCCCTTCCACGGTCGCCAGGGGCGACCAGGACGGCCATGCTGAGCCGTAGCGGAATCGGCGAACTCGCTTAATACCATCGCAGATGTCGCTCATCCGTCGCGCGGCCTCGGAGGGACCCGCTCCATCTTATCTCGAACGGGGGAGTGCCGATCACCCCACGCGTAGCACTGAAAAATCCTCCGCCTGCGCAATCGCAGGGGTTCTACCCGAGCAGAATATTCTGCTTAACGAAAGATACGGCGCTCAAACAAAGGACGCCTTGGACGGAGGGAAAATAATATGAATCAGATCAAGTCGATTCAACTTGGAGTAATTGCAATCTGCATTGCGACGGTACC
>Ga0207693_10003164_pt1 | contig 14139 bp, 10 predicted proteins | sample LARL81metaG_FD_184347 | JGI IMG/M metagenome (GOLD analysis project Ga0207693, IMG submission 184347) | Corn, switchgrass and miscanthus rhizosphere microbial communities from Kellogg Biological Station, Michigan, USA - LAR L8-1 metaG... | ecosystem: Host-associated > Plants > Roots >...
CTCGACGTCTTCATCGCTGGCGACAATGCGCAGGCCAAGGCGGGCGTGGAGGCGTTCATCGAGAGCCTCGGGCTGCGCCCGCTGGACGTCGGCGGCCTGGAAATGGCGCACTGGCTGGAAGGCGCGGGCCTGCTCCTGATGGGCCTCGCCCGCCACGGGGTGGGGAACTGGGACCTTGCCCTCGGCGTCACTGAATTTCACGGCTGAGCCGCACCGCCTGCCTAGGGCCTCGGCGATGCGCTGGTTGGCGGCGGTGACCTGGCCGTCGATGCAGTGGGCGTAGATCTTGAGCAGGACCGCGACGCCGTGCCCGGCGCGGCGCACGACCTCGGTCGCGGGCGCACCGGCCATAACCGCTCCCCTCGGCCCGTCCGTGGTCTTTTCCGCCCCCGTCCGTGGGCTGGTCCGTGCCCGTCCGTGGCCCGGTCCGCCTCCGTCCGTGGACCGCACGGACCCCGAAACCCGGCACCCACGGACGCATAGCGGACGGCGGCAGCCGCAAACGCGCCTCGAACGGCGTAAGCGCAGGTCAGCGGGGGGTGACTCGGGTGGGAGGAGAGCGGGCTGTAAAACCGTCGGCTCAGCCTACGTTGGTTCGAACCCAACACCTGCCACCACCTGCGTAAACGGCCCCCCTGGCTGCGGAAACGCGGCTGTGGGGGCCGTTTTGTTCTTGTCACGCCGTGTATCAGGGTGTTTCACTGCGGGTCGATACGTCGCGGTGTCCACGGACGTATAGCGGACGGCGTCCGGGCCGTGCGGACGGTCGGTGCGCACCGTCGGCTTTTTCACGGACGGCCACGGACAGGGTCCGCGGGGTGCCCATTCTGGCTTCGCGTAAGGCGCTGAGCCGGGCGCTCGCTCAGGGACGCGAGTGCCGCGGCTGCCCAGTGTGCCAGGAGGGTAGCGGGGGCTTGCGTTCCGATCTGCTGCCGGGGGTGGCGCCTAGGCGGGTGGATGGATTTCCGGAAATTCGCGGGCACGGGCGCCCCGGGGCGGCTGGCGTCGCGTGGTCCGACCGGCCGCGGTGCGGGAATCGTGGCGGCACCGCATGCGGTTGCCGTTCCGCGGGCGGGGGCCGCTGTGGCGGGCGCCCCGCTGCGCGTGGCGCATGGACGGCCATGCGGGATCCGCGCGCGTTTGCGGCTGCCCAGGCGTGTAACTCCGATGTACCTGCGGACGGCTCTTCGCGTGCCCGGGACGCCGGATGTTCTGCATGGTGCCGAGGAGCGGGCTGCGCGGGTCTGATTCTTGCCGGGCGCACGGAACATGGGAAACGGGCTGGGCCGCTGGCCTTGGTAGCGCAGGCGCGATCTGCGCTGTCCGGCCCGCTGCGTGGAACGGGCGGCAGCAGCCAGACCACGGAGCTATAGCGATAAAGCCGACGGCCAGCCGGCTTCGTACCCGCGGATTAAGAGTCCGCTGCTCAGGAGTTCTATTCCTGCCTTCTAACAGCATCTTCACCCGGCACGCTGGGAGATACTGGCAAACCTTCAAGGCTGAGTGCCGTCCGCTGACGGGTTCTACCGCGTTGTAGCGGGACATCCGAGCAAATATGGAGCCAACACGGAATCCGTATGGTCTAGATCACTACGGGCAGATCACCGCCATAACCGGGCTAGTGGTCTAGAAACGACATGACAATGCCAGCCGGCTCAATACATCGCAGGTCAACCGGCGTGACAGAGTATTGGCTCCCCGCACCACGGCTGACGCCCTCATAACTGCAGCTCACAGCTCACGCAGATTTCTGGCACCCCACAGGTTTCCTGTTCCCACCGGATCGCGGAACGAGGCGTCCAGCTCGCCGGGTCAGGGCCTCACCGGTCGCTGGGCTCCGCTGCCCCGCTGAAACCGCTACCCGAACCGGTCGATCTTGAGCAGCATCGGGTACGAAGACACTCCCGCGTCGGCGGCATGATCAACGAATACCGCCTGGTCGCATGACGTGGACGAGGTTCTCGGCACCCACAAGGTCACGACGCGGGGCCTATTTTCGAGCGGCACACAGTCGCTTCGCCGTGAAGTTCAGGAACCTACCGCCGTATTTTCGATATTAACGAGAGCTTTGGCGCTAATTAGCGGAAGTTGCACTTTTACGTTCGATTATCCCGTGGAGCTAGCGATTAGACATGGTTGCTTGCATGTCCATCGCCATCAGGCGGACGTTGAACGGCTGTGCGTCGTCGAAGTTGTACATGCGCCCGTATTTGGGTCGCAGCCGTTCGATGATCTTTGGTACGGCCTCGTCAACGGCTTGCTGCCGTGCGGCCGTCCATGCAGGGATGTTCCCGATCTGGTACGGGTCCACGCCATCCCAGAAGGGCTTCAGGCCGTCCACGATCTGCTTGCCGTACAGGTAGAGGCCGAAGTGATTGTTGAGCTGGGACAGCAGCCGGGACTTGGCTTCGAGATCCAGCCCGGCGGCCAGGTAGTCGGTCAGCGAGAGGTCCGGCACTTCGGTCGGCCGGGGCACGTACTCGTTGACGAGCGCCGCCACGTCGTCCAGGTAGTTCAGGTAGAAGTCGACGTCGGACTTCTCACCGATGTTGCCGTGTCCGCCGCAGAACCAGTCGAACTCAAGCGACCGTACGAACTCCAGGTTGGCCGCCAGCAACACGAGCGGTTCCTGGCCGCCGAAGCCGCCGAACGGCAGCTGGTCGACGTTGACCACGTCAGCCGTGTGCCCGACGCGCTCTTCTTCGATGAGGAACATCGCGTGGTCGGGTGCGTGAGAAGGAAAGGGGAACCCGGCCAGCCGCACCGTCACGTCCTCGAACCGCACAGCGCCCGACGGCCAGTCGAGGACGTTGTCCGGGCGGGGGAGGTCCGACCGGAACCGCGACATCCAGATGGCGGTGTTCTTCGAGGCGATCACCCGCGGCGGCGCCGCGGCGAGCAGTTCGAACAGCCGCCGCGACCCGCCGACGTGGTCGGCGTGGAAGTGCGAGTACACAACCGCCGTCACCGGTAGCGACGTCACCGAGGCGATCGCCGCCAGGGTCGCGTCGGCTCCGCCGAGGAAGGAATCGAACAGCAGTACGCCTCGCTTCCCGACGTAGAACAGGGACCCGTAGAACTGCCGGGTAACCCACCAGACCCGCTCGGTCACCCGCTGCAGGACGAACTCCTCCATGACCGCGCGAGGAAACAAGTGGGAGACCCGCTGGCCCGGCTTGATGAGCTCCGTCGCCGACGGCTCGACATACTCCGCGCCGGTGGTGGAGACCGGCTCTTCTTTCCACTCATCCCGCATCGTAAACGCCACATCGTCTCCCTTAAGCTGGGTGTTTCCGCCGATAGTCGCCCACGCCGCGGTGCGCTCACTGCGGGCGCGAGCCGCGCTAGCTGCGCGCCGCAACGAGCGCGCTGACGATGTCGGACTTGCTTGCCGGCCCGGTGATCGTCAACGTCGTGAAGTTGCCGAAAGATCCGCCTGCGCCCTGCCCGAACAGCCGTGCTCGGCCGGCTGCCCCGCGGCCCGAGGCGTCCCCTGGAATTGGACCGCGCTCACGTGGAGGCGGCCGCCGCTGAAGCTGCGCGTATCCTTGACCGCTATCTCTCCCAAACCGTTCGGTGTCATCCACTTCTGGTTGTAATCCGTCAGCGAGTAGCCGGCCTTGCCGAAGCTGTCATATACCTGCCAGCTCACTTCTGCTCCACTTCCTCCCGGCCTTCAAAAGAGGGCTACGGGGCCACCCCTGACGCCCGCGCGGATCCTCATAACGGCCAACGGTGGCCGGCGCGAAGGTGAGAGGTCATCACCAGATCTCGGTGATTCGCCAGACCTGAACGCCAGGGCGGGTTCAGCGACTAAGCTCACGTGGCTGCCCTTGATCCCGCAACGGGCACGCCGCCGGGCGCGCCGGAGGCCCGCACGACTTGACTCAGTCACTCCACCATGGCGTGCATAACATTCGGAGCCCCACAGGTGTCCGCCAGAACCGGAGGCCGCCGGACGTAAATCACCGGAACCAGGTGACAGCCGGTCACGGTGCTGGCGGTTAGGTTCAGCGCACTAGCCCCTGCGACAGAAGGTGCCGCTCCCATGACCAGTGCGCCCGTCCGCGACCCGCTATCCGATCATCTCCTCACGCCGGAAAACGCGGCCTTCCTGTTCATCGACTATCAGCCGTCCCAGCTGGCCGGCGTCCGCTCGATGGACCAGGCCCTGCTGCTCAGCAACGCCGTCTCGACGGTCAGGACCATCAAGGCCTTCGGGGTTCCCGTCGTGCACTCGACCGTCAACGTCGCAACCGGCCGCGGCGGGCCGACCCTTCCCGAGCTCGCCGGACTGCTCGCCGACGACAAGCCGCTGGACCGGACCACGGTCAACTCCTGGGAGGACCTCGAATTCGTCCAGGCCGTCCACGCCACCGGCCGCCGCAAGCTCATCATCTGCGCGCTGTGGACCGAAATCTGCATGGCCTTCACCGCCCTGGACGCGCTGCGCGAGGGGTACGAGGTCTACCCGGTCGTCGACGCGGTCGGCGGCACCTCGCCCGAGGCCCACCGGGCGGGCCTGGAGCGAGTGACCCAGGCCGGCGGCCAGCCGATCAGCTGGGTCTCTCTCGCTTGTGAGCTGCAGCGCGACTGGGCCCGCCAGGACACGGTCCAGGCGGTCATCGAGATCGTCCTCACCGACCGCCTGCTCAAGGAGTAAAGAGTCATGTCGGCTGCTACCGCTACGAGCAGCGGCCTGGGCCGTCGCCGCTGGCTGATCCTGGGCGTGATCGGCATCGCGCAGTTGATGGTGGTCCTGGACCTGACGATCATGAACATCGCGCTGCCGTCGGCACAGCGGGCGCTGCACTTCACCACGGTGGACCGGCAGTGGGTGGTCACTGCGTACGCGCTGGCGTTCGGCAGCCTGCTGCTGCTCGGCGGCCGGCTGGCCGATCTGCTGGGCCGGAAGGTGACGTTCCTGGCCGGGCTGGTCGGCTTCGCCGGGGTCTCGGCCATCGGCGGCGCCTCGGTCAACTTCGCCATGCTGGTCACCGCGCGGGCCTGCCAGGGCGCGTTCGCGGCGTTGCTGGTGCCGTCGGCGCTGTCGCTGCTGACCACCACGTTCACCGAGCCGAAGGAGCGCGGCAAGGCGTTCGGCGTGTTCGGGGCGATCGCGGTGGCAGGCGGCGCGGTAGGCCTTCTGCTGGGCGGCGCGCTGACCGAGTACCTGTCCTGGCGGTGGACGTTGTACGTGAACCTGCTCTTCGCCGGGGTGGCCTTCGCCGGCGGAGCGCTGCTGCTGCAAGGGCAGCCGTCCCGGGTCAAGCCCCAGCTGGACATCCCCGGCGTGCTGCTGGCCTCCGGCGGCATGTTCTGCCTGGTCTACGGATTCGCCAACGCGGCCTCCCATAGCTGGCGGACCCCGTCTACCTACGGGTTCATCGCCGCCGGCGTGGTCCTGCTGGCGGCCTTCGCGGCCTGGCAGGCCCGGGCGGCGCACCCGCTGCTGCCGCCCCGCGTGGTGCTGGACCGCAACCGCGGTGGCGCCTACCTGTCGATGCTCATCGTGGGGGCCGGGTTGTTCGGCATCTTCTTGTTCCTGAGCTACTACCTGCAGCAGACGCTCGGGTACTCCCCGCTGGTCACCGGCGTCGCGTTCTTGCCGTTCAGCGCCGGCTCCGCGCTCGCCTCCAACCTGTCTACGATCGTGCTGATGCCGCGGGTCGGGCCCAAGCCGCTGGTCGCGTCCGGGATGCTGGCCGCGGCCGGCGGAGCGGCCTGGCTGGCCCAGCTCGGCCCGCACACCGGCTACGGCTCTGGCGTGGCCGGCCCGCTCATCCTGGCCGCCGCCGGCATGGGCATGGTGATCGCCCCGTCGATCAGCACCGGCACATTCGGCGTGGCCCCGCAGGATGCCGGCGTCGCCTCCGCGACCGTCACCGTCGGCCAGCAGCTCGGCGCCTCGATCGGCACCTCGCTGCTGAACACCATCTTCGCCGGCGCCGTCACCTCCTACGTCGCCGCGCACCTCGCCGCGGCCCGGACCGTCGGCCGCCAGGCTCTGACCGGGCTGGCGCTGGCGCACGGCTACGACACGGCATTCTGGTGGACCGCCGGCACCTTCGCCGCCGGGGCCGTCATCGGGGGCGCCCTGTTCCGCCCCGGGCCGCTGGCCCCGGCCGGCCCGCCGTCCCCCGTCCCGGCGCAAGCGTCCACTGTCCCGACGCAAGCGCCCACCGTGCCAGCCAAGACCGAAAACGGAGGAACATAATGCGAGCAGCAGTAGTCCGGCGGTCCGGCGCCGCGCCAGCCCTTGACCAGTTCGCCGATCCCCATCCCGGCCAGGGCGTGGCGGTGGCGACCCTGGTCGCGGCGGCCTTGAATCCGCTCGATATCGCGATCGTGAACGACCAGATCCCGTTCCGCCGGCTCGAGCCTCCCTACATCGCCGGCTACGAGGCGGTCGTGCAGCTCGGCGACGGCACGCGCTGCTACCTGGGCGGCCCGCCCGCCCCGTACGGTGCGCTGGCCGAGCTGGTGCCGGTCCCGGACTCGGCCGGCTTCCCGGTCCCGGCCGGCCTGGATCCCGGCCTGGCCGCCGCCCTCGGGGTGGCCGGGCTGGCCGGATGGGTGGCGCTGGACTACCACGGTCATCTCAAACCCGGTGAGACGGTGCTGGTCCTGGGGGCCGGCGGCGCGGCGGGCCAGCTGGCCGTGCAATCCGCTCGGATCCTGGGCGCGGGCCGGGTCGTCGGCGCCGCCCGCGGACAAGCTGCTGACCGCGGGGCCGACGCAGTTGTCGACCTCGCGGATGACCAGGCCATCGACGCTGCCCTGGCCGCCGCCGCGCCCGGCGGCTACGACGTGATCGTCGACTTCCTGTGGGGCGTATCGGCGCCTTATGCGATGAACCACGCCAACCTAGGCGCCCGGTACATCCAGGTTGGGAGCACCGCGGGGCCTATGTCCACGATCAGCGCGCCCGTCGTCCGCAACAAGGTGCTTACGCTCGTGGGTCAGGGCATGGCCGCCGCGCCCGCCGAAGTACGCCGCGCCGCCTACGCGCACATGGTGCGTCACGCGGCCGACGGGCAGATCACTTTGGACCTGGAGCAAACCCGACTCGCTGACATCGGCCAGACCTGGGAGCACCTCAAGACGGGGCCATCGCGCAAGCTCGTGGTCACACCCTGAGCCCAGCCCAGGTGCTAGGCGCGCGGTCGCCGGAGAAGCCGCAATTCGCGGGCCCGCTGGACCGCCCCGGAGCGGTCGTCGACACCGAGCTTGCCGTAGATCCGGCGCAGATGGGTGCTGATCGTGTTCGGCGAGACGGACAGCTCGTGGGCGATCTCCGGCCGCGACAGGTTCGTCGGGAGGTACCACAGCACCCTGAGCTCGCCCGGGCTGAGTTCGCGGGCCAGCGGCAGCGGGTGCTCTGCGGGGGTGACGGGGGAACCGCGCATGATGTCGAGGATGTCGGCCAGCAGCGCAGCATGCGCCGTCTCATGCCGCGGCAGCGCCTCCAGTAGCTCCCGAGAGCCGGTCATCGCGAACGGCAGGACGAGCCGGTCGGCTTCGGCGAGCGCAAGCGCGCGCTCGGCGGCCAGGTTCGCCTGGCGCTGGTCACCGAGCTCACGATGCGCGAGGGCGGCCAGCAGATAAGACTCCACGACCGTGGAACGGCTAATAACCGGAGCCGTTCCGTCCAGAACGCCGGCCACTGCGTCGAGGGCTGCGGTCGGATCGCCCTCGGCCAGGCAGATTACCGCGCGGGCATTTCGGACGTCGGCCGAGTTGGCCCGCTGGTCATCGAGCGCCGCGAGCGAGGCCCGAGCCTGACCGAGCAGCCCGAGGCGGGCCCGCGTGGCCAGCATCCAGCCGGTCACCTTGCTCGCCAGCGCGTGCGGTCCGTCCAGCTCCGATTGCAGGCGCTCGGCCGCCCGGATTTCCTCCAGTGCCTCTTCGTTCCGGCCGCGGCCGGCATAAAGCCTCCCGGTCGCCAGGTGCAACAGCTGCCTGATGTCCGCCCCGGTGTCGGTTTGAACGGCCTGTCTGGTTCGTTGCAGCCATCCCTCGGCCTCGTCGAACTCGCCCGTCCAGATCAGGTTGCTGGCCAGCGTTACCAGCGCGGGCGCAATCACCGGCTCCGCGTCCCACCCGTGCCGCTCGGCGAGCGCGATTGCCTCGCGGCATCGCTGCCGGGTGATGGCGAACGAGCCGATCCTCGATGCGAAGGCGAGCTGGGCCAGGCAGGCGACTTCGACGTAGGGCCGGCCGATCTTGCGGGCCAGGTCGGCGCCTTCCTGGAGGTGACGTTCGGCGTCAGGAAGCCCGGCGGACCACGCCTCGGCGATCCCCAGGTTCATCAGCGCCACCGCGCGCAGGTCGCTGCCGAGCGCGATGTCCTCGTCCGACTGGCCGGTCACCGGCGAAGCGAGGAACCTGACCTGTTCGACGACGCCGGCCAGGTCACCGCGCCGCCTGGCCAGCGACAGCCTCAGCGACGCGACCCCCACCCGGAAGCGGCGCTGGCGTGCCGGCGGAGCCGTCTCCGCGTAGGTCTCGGCGACCGCCAGGTGGGCGGCCGCTTGGTCCAAGTGCCCCTGCGCAATCTCACTCGTTGCGCGCACCACGGCCAGCTCGCGCTGATCTGCACCCGGCGGGAAGACCCGCAGCAGCGCCTGCATGGTCTGCGCCTGCCCGTCCAGGGTCAGGCTGAACGAGTGGTCGGCGAGAAGCCGGGCCGCGCCGGGCCAGTCGCCAGCCGCCTGGGTGTGCCGGATGGCCTCATCTATCTCGCCATACTGGGTGAACCACTCAGCTGCGCGCCGGTGCAACGTCGGCACTTCTTCAGGTTGCCTCCGGCGTAGCTCCAGCCGGAGCAGATCCGCAAACAAGTGGTGGTACCGGAACCACGTCCGCTGGGGGTCGAGGGAGACGACGAACGCGTTCGCGTCCTCGAGGTCCAGCAGGATCCGCTCGGACCCTGACCGGCCGGTCAGCAGGTCGGCCAGCTCGCCGTTAACCTGGTCGAGCAGGCAGGTGCGCAGCAGCAGATCCTGGACGTCGTTGGGCTGACGTGCCAGCATTTCGGCGATGAGGTACTCGGCGATGATGCGGTCGCTGCCGGAGAACTCCGCGACGAACCGCTCGGGGTCGGGGTGACCGGTCAGGGAGATTACCGCGAGGCGCAGGCCCGCGGCCCACCCTTCGGTCCGCTGGTGCAGCAGCGCGGCTCCGGCCTCGGACAGCGCGATTCCCGAGGCGTCGAGCAGCTCGCGTGTCTCGCGCTCGGTAAAGCGCAGGTCGGCCGCGCGGATCTCCGTCAGCTCGCCTGCCAGGCGCAGCTGATGCAGGCCCAGCTGCAGGTCGTGGCGCGTAGCCAGGATCGCGTGCCCGTTGGGGGGAAGGTTTGTCAGCAGACGGGAGAGATGGACGAGGGCGTCCGGGGAATTCAGTTCGTGCAGATCGTCGATGACCACTATCAGGCGGCCTCTCATGCCTGCGAGTTCCGAGAGCACTTTGTCGACCAGCGCCCGGAGATTGAGGTCCGGTGCTGTGGTGGGCGGTTCCGGGTCGCTGGTTGTGGTAGAGGCGTGACGGACAGCGTCGAGCACGGCGAGCCAGAACAGCTGAGCGTCCTGCTCATCGCGCCGCACCGGGGCGAAGGCGATGTGATGCGCCTGGCCCGGGCGATTGGCCCAGGCGCGCAGCAGCGAGGTCTTCCCGCTGCCAGCTGGCGCGGAGATGATCGTCACCCGCCGCGCTGCCGCCCGGTCTAGGCCGGTGACGAGACGGTCGCGCCCGATCATTCGGAGGGGGTCTGCCGGAGAACCTGAGGACGGCGGGAACCGGTCCCGCGTGGTCAAATGAAGAGCCCGGCGGCTTCCATCCTCACGTAGCCCAGCGGCGGCCGATTCGCGGGCTTCCCGTTCGGTCATAGTCAATCCTGCGAGCGGGGCACAGCGAGCCGGGCCAGCGGATCCGGTCCTGCATCCTGCGCCGTCCCTATAGTCCATCATGGCATGCGAGGCCGACGAGCCACCTTCATACCGGGGGCCTCCTCCTTCGGGTATCGAAAGCCAATCCGGTCCAGGCTTGCCCCCAGGCAGGTGACGGGTTGTCATCCATTTTCGGTGATTCGCCCCGCCGGGCACCGCTGACGCCTCCTCGCGCGGCGGCGGCGGCGCGCGACCGGGCACTGAACGAGCGCCTTACTAGCTCACGCCGGAACGCAAATCACCGAAAACGGGTGACAGCCCGTCACCGTGATGGCGGCTAACTTCGACGGCACCTGACCCGCTGCCCGAAAAGGAGCCCGCATGAGCGAGATCGCGAAGCACTGGATCGACGGTGAATGGACTGGGGCCGGCACCGTCTCGCAGTCGATCAACCCTGCCACCGGAGTGGTGCTGGGCTCGTGGGCCGACGGCGGTGAGGCCGAGGCGCGCGCGGCTATCGCCGCGGCCCGCCGCGCGTTCGACACCTCGCCCTGGTCGCGGGACCCGAGCCTGCGGAACCGGGCCCTGAGCGAGATGGCTGACAAGTTCGACGCCCGCGCCGACGAGCTGGGCGCGCTGGTGACCAAGGAGAACGGCAAGATACTCGCCCAGGGCATGTTCGAGTCCACCACCGCCGGGGCGACACTGCGTTACGCCGGTGCCCAGGCCCTGACCGGCACGGGCATCTCGGCTGAGATCGCGCCGGGGCAGTGGTTCAGCACCTATGCCGAGCCGGCCGGCGTTGTGGGCATCATCGTGCCGTGGAATGCCCCGGTCGCCCTGTTCATGCGGTCCGTCGCCCCCGCGCTGTCGGCAGGGAACACCGTCGCAGTCAAGATGCCCGGGCAGACTGCGCTCGTCGCCAACCTGATCTCGCAGATCATCGCCGGGGTCACCGCGCTGCCCCGCGGGGTCGTCAACATCTTCACCGAATCGGGCAACACGGGCGCTCCGTACCTGGTCGCCTCGCCCGAGGTCCAGGTCATCAGCTATACCGGCAGCACCCTGGTCGGGCGCATCGTCGCCGCCAACGGCGCTCCGACCCTCAAGCGGATGAACCTCGAGCTGGGCGGTAAGACGCCGATGATCGTGTTCGACGACGCCCATCTCGACACGGCCGTGCCGCTGGTCGCCGCGGCCGTCACGACCTTTGCCGGGCAGTTCTGCATGACCGGCTCCCGGATCCTGGTCCAGCGCGGGGTGGCCGACGAGGTCCGCACCCGGCTGGCCGGCATCTTCGAGAATGTCCGCCTCGGCGACGGCCTCGACCCGGACACCGAGATGGGCCCGATGATCGATAAGCCTAACGTCACCCGCGTCGAGGGCGTGGTCCAGGCGGCGCTGGCCTACGCCAAGCCGGTCGTACGCGGCGGCCCGGCGACCGACGGCGCCCTGGCCGCCGGGGCGTTCTACCGTCCGGCGCTGCTCGAGGTCGAGGACGTCAAGAACGACCTGGTCCAGAAGGAAATCTTCGGCCCGGTCGCGACCTTCGAGCTGTTCGACACCGAGGCCGACGCGATCCGGCGGGCCAACGCTACCGAATACGGCCTCGCGGCCGGCCTTTTCACCAACGACATCAACGTCAGCCGGCGGGTCAGCCGCGGAATACACGCCGGCACGATCTGGACGAACGCCTGGGCCGAACTCAACGACGGCTTCGCCGAGGGTGGTTTCAAGCAAAGCGGCATCGGCCGCCTGCGCGGCTCCCTGGCCGTCGCCGACTTCCAGGAAGCCAAGACCGTCGTCCACTCGATTCCGCCGCTCCAGGGCTGAGCAGGAGAACGACATGTCCGCCAGTCCCATCGACGTCGTCGGCCAGTGGATGCAGAATCTGCTCGACCCCGAGGTCATCAACCGTGTGGTGGCTCCCGACGCCACCTACGTCTCGCTGAACACGGAGGACGCCGAGCTCAGCAAGATCATGCCGTGGGCCGGCACGTCGCACGGCCCGCAGGCCTTCATCGGCCACCTCACCATGATGTTCACCCGCTGGGAAAACCAGGCCTTCAACGTGACCACGATGTTCGCCTCCGGCGAGAACGTGGCCGTGTTCGGCGACTTCCGCTACAAGTCCCACTCGCTCGGCAAAGTGGTGAGCTCCCCGTTCTCGATCCTGGTCAAGGTGGTCGAGGGCATGGTGACCTACGTGCAGTACCTCGAGGACAGCTACGCCACCGCGGCCAGCTTCCGCCAGGACGGCTCCTGGACCGTCCAGACCGAGCCAGCCGCCCGGCAGTTCCGGGTCTGACCCGAATCACCAGAACAGAGGGACAGCCGATCACCTTGCCGGCCGCTAATTTCACCGCTAACAGAACCCGGTCAGTGCACCGAATCGGCCCGATCGACTCCGCGCGGAATCACGTTACGAAAGGTTGACCAAGATGACTCTCACGGACACCACGGTTGCCATCATCGGCACCGGCACCATCGGCAGCACACTCGCGGCGAATTTCGCCGCCGGCGGTCAGGACTTCCTCCTGGCCGGCCGCGACCAGGACAAGACCAGCAAGGTGGCATCCGACGTCAGCGGTCACGCGGAAGCAGTGAGCGTGGACGAAGCCGTCGACCGGGCCGACGTGATCGTGGTGGCCGTCTGGTTCGACGACTTCAAGCAGTTCATCGCCCAGTACGGCGACCGGCTGGCCGGCAAGGTGATCGTCGATCCGAGCAACCCGGTCGGACCGGATGGCGCCGGCGGCTATCGCAAGGTCATCGGCGAGCAGGAGTCATCGGGCCAGATCCTGGCGGCCCTGCTGCCAGCCGGAGCGCGGCTGGTCAAGGCGTTCGGCACCCTGTCGGCTCCCTCACTGGCCGCGGCCGCGTGGCGGGAGCCTGAGCGTGCCGTGCAGTTCTACGCCGCGGACGACGCCGCTGCGGGCGACCTGGTCGCCGACCTTATCCGGGTAGACGGCTTCGAGCCGGTCCGGGTAGGCGGCCTGGATCAGGCCATCCGCATCGAGATGCTCGGTGACCTGCATGAATACGGTGCCTTGGGCCGGGTTGTGACCGAATCGGAGGCACTCAAGGCAATCTGACGGAGGACCGACCGCTATGGCCATCAGGCAACTTCCCATTGTCGGCCGTCCGACGGACCCGCCCGCCCCGCTCCGCAAGATCGCCATCGAAGAGCACTTCATCGACCCGGTGCTGGTCCACCCCAACTACGGAGACTCCTTCCCTAACGAGTTCGACCAGCAGGGATCGAGCTACGCCGGCTTCAACCCGGAGTTCGCCGAGGTGGTCAACGCCCGGCTGCATGACCTGCGCGACGGGCGGATCGAGGAGATGGACGCCGCAGGCATCGACATCGCGGTCATCTCGCACACCATCGGAGGCGTGGAGGGGATCCCCGACCCGGCCGTGGCCGTGAGCACCGCCAGGCGGGTCAACGACTTCCTCGCCGCCGAGGTCGCAGCCGGCGGCGGGCGGCTGGCCGGCTTCGCTTCGGTCGCGCTGCAGGACGTGGACGCGGCGGTGAAGGAGCTGACGCGGGCCGTCACCGAACTCGGGTTCTGCGGTGCCATGGTGAACGGCTACAGCAACGTCGGCACCGGCAAGCTGTACCTCGACGAGGACCGGTTCGAGCCGTTCTGGGCGGCACTGGAGGAGCTGCAGGTACCGCTCTACCTGCATCCGCGGCTGCCCTCGCGAGCCGTGCAAGAGGCGATCTACCGCGGGCACCCGGAACTCGTGGGCGCGGCCTGGGGTTTCGCGCCGGAGACAGCGACCCACGTGCTACGGATCGTGTACGGCGGGGTGTTCGACCGGCACCCGCAGGCGCAGCTGGTCATCGGCCATCTCGGCGAGATGCTGCCCTTCTTTGCCGGACGCATCCAGCGCGCGTTCGAGTACAACCCGTACTCGCAGCGCACGCGCAAGCGCCTGCAGGATTACCTGTCGGACAACATCTGGGTCACCACCAGCGGGAACTTCAACGACCAGGCGCTCATCACCGCCCTGCTCACGGTCAGCGCCGACCGCATCATGTTCGCCAGCGACTACCCCTACGACATGTCCACGGACGCGGCCCGGTGGATTGAGGCGGCGCCCATTAGCGAGAACGACCGCCGCAAGATCTGCTACGGAAATGCAGCAGCGCTCTTCGGCCTGCCTCGGTAAAGGGCTGGAGCACCCTAAGTGAGTGTCTGATAAATCGTTGGTCTGGGCGAGCCGGCGGGTCATCAGGGCGGTC